>WNGI01000212.1_pt1 | contig 52364 bp, 45 predicted proteins | sample 5400621 | NCBI WGS metagenome assembly WNGI01 (sample SAMN13153374, study PRJNA577476) | soil metagenome | isolation source: 20 cm soil or saprolite under Garry oak tree replicate 1 | place: USA:California | collected 2016-06-15 | reverse complement strand
GGTAACCCAGCTTGGCCTTGGGGCCGACGACCACCCACGCGATCCGGCCGCCGCCGTTCGTGTTGTCGCTCCCGGCCTCGTCGAACACGATGATGAGCAGCCCGTCCTGCTGGAACGTCTGGCTGGCGATGAGCGGCGCGATGTTGTTCCTGAGCCAGGTGTCGGCCGTCGTGAGCGAGCAGTCGTGCGCGTCGTTGCACAGGTTGGGCACGATGTTGGAGAAGTGCGGCAGGGTCCCGCTCGCTAGGTCGGTCCCGAACTGGGTGAACGGCACGAGGTTCTTGCGCTGCGCCGAGTCGTTCGCGACGTCCGACAGCAGCGCGAACACGTTGTGCTTGCGCGCGTACCCCCCCACGTCGCCCCCCGTGTATCCGACTGACGGCAGATCCTCGGCGTACGACTTCCACGTTTTCCCCGCCGCCAGCAACCGTCGCACGATGTTGTCCACCGTGACGATCGTGGAGTAGCTGTCGTTGTTGGTGATGATCTGGCCCGTCGCCAGCTCGAAGTAATTGCCGATCGACGGGTGGGTGTTGGCGTAGTACTGCGTGGCCAACCCGTACTGTTGCGCGAGACTGTTCAAGTACGGCATCGACGAGCTGCCGATGACGGCCGAATAGTCGGTGTTCTCTTCGGTCACGATGAAGACGTGCCCGGCCTGCGGCGGCGGCGGCGGCGGCGGCGGCGGTGGTGGCGGCGGCGGCGGCGGCGGTGGTGGTGGCGGCGGTGGCGGCGGCGGCGGTGGCGGCGGCGGCGGTGGCGGCGGCGGCGGGGGCGGTGGTGGGTTCCCCGCCGTCTGTCCGGCGGTGAACAGGCCGCCGCTCGTGATCGTGCCACCGGTAGCCGAATAGGTGATCGCCACGCCGACTGAGTCGCCGGTATTCCGCACGCCCCACGCGGCGAACTGCTGCGTGCCGCCAGCGCGAAGGGTGACCGCGTTGGGGCTAAGGATGACCTGCGCTACGCGGCGCTTGCGGACGTGGGATGTGCCCGTCAGGTGCGCGCTCGTCATCGTCGCCGTGATGGTGACGTCGGTGGCAGAGGTGTCGGCCGTGTACAGGCCCTCCGAGGTGATCGAACCCGCCGATGCCGTCCAGGTCACGTCGATCGGCACGGTGTCGCCCGCTGCGGTGCGGCCGGACGCCACGAACGGCTGCGTTTGGTTGGGATCGAGCGCCACGCTCTCAGGCGCGACGCGGACCTGAACAACGTCGGACCCGTTGCGCGGATGGACCGGCAAGTCGCACCCGACGACGATGGCGATTGTGAGCGAAGCGAGGGCGAAAATGACACCGCGCACGCGTTGGAGCGACATCGCACCCTTCCCTGCGGCCGGCGTGCCAACAAGAAAACGCCGGTCCGCCGTATTCGATTGGGGGTCGAACGCTGGCGGCCCGGCGGGCATGGCGGCGATCAGCCGCTGTAGCTCCGTAGCTCTGCGTCACCACCTTTCGGCGGCTTTGCTCTGAGCAGCGTGCTCGAGGAGTAACGTAGTCCAGGTGCACACCGCCCGACTGTGATCTCGATCATACCGGCGCGGGTAGTACACCAGCGCCGGACTAAGCCCTATGGCAGCGTCGCGGTGTGCTCCCCGTTCGCCTTGGCCGGCAAATTCTCCTCGACGAACTTCGTCAGCAGCGTGTACAAATGCTGCCGCGTACTCCCACCGTAAATCCCATGGTTGCGGTTCGGGTACACCATCAGCGAGAACGGCCGGTTCGCATCGACGAGCGCATTGATCATCGCCTGTGTGTTCTGGAAATGCACGTTGTCGTCGCCCGAGCCGTGCACGATAAGCAGCCGCCCTTTGAGATTCTTCGCGTATGTGAGCGGTGAGCCCTTGTCGTAGCCGGCCGCGTTGTCCTGCGGCAGCCCGTTGTAGCGCTCGGTGTAAATCGTGTCGTAGTACTTCCAGTGCGTCACCGGCGCGACGGCGATGCCCATCCGATACACGTCGGGCGCTTGCGTCAGCACATTCAGCGTCATGAACCCGCCGTAGCTCCAGCCCCAGATGCCGATGCGCGTCGAGTCGACGTACGGCAACCGGCCGATCGCGCGCGCCGCAGCCGCTTGATCCTGCGTCTCGACGACACCCAGCTGCTTGTAGACGATCTTGCGCCACGCCTTGCCGCGCGCGCCCGTCCCACGGTTGTCGACGCTGGCGACGATGTAGCCGCGCTGCGCGAGCATCTGATACCAGAGGTAGTTCTGCCCACCCCAGTTGTCGGTCACGGTCTGCGAGCCAGGCCCACCGTAGACATAGAAGAAGACGGGATAGCGCGCCCCGCCCGTCGAGTCGAAATTCGGCGGCTTGATGAATGCGGCGTTGAGCTTGATGCCGTTGCCGATGTCGACCTGCCGGAACTCCGTCGCACCAAGGCGCAGCGTCCCGAGTTTCGCCTTGAGCGCCGCGTTGTCCACCAGCGTCCGGAGCATCCGATTCTCCGGCAGCCCGAGGAGCGAGATCGTCGGCGGCACGCCGAACCGCGAGTAGGTATGGACCGCGAAGCGACCGGTCGGCGACAGGGAATAGTTGTGCCAGCCGGGCTCTCCTTGTGGTGTGATGCGCTGGACGGGTCCGCGCTTCGCGTAGTTGATGCGGTAGAGGTAGCGCTGCATGGGATTGTCCGGCGACGCCATGTAGTAGACCCATTTGCCGATCGTGTCCACGCGCACCACGCCGAAGACGTCGAACTCTCCGGTCGTAAACGGCCGCGGCGTGCCGCCATCGCGCGATATCAGGTACAGCTGCGACCACCCGCTGCGTTCCGACATCCAGAGGATGTCTTTCCCGCCATTCAAGAACTGCAGCTGATCGAAATGCTCGACCCACGGGACGTCCGCCTCGGTGAACAGCGTGCGCACCTGGCCCGTCTGCGCGTCCGCCAGCATGACGTGCAGCGTATCCTGCAGCCGGTTCATGTGCTGGATGACGAGCTCTTTCGAGCCGCCTTTGGCGGGGACCCACTCCATCCGCGCGATGTAATTGTTGCGCGGATCGCCGGGGATGTTGAGCCAGCGGGTTTCACCGCCTCCCGCGCTGACCACGCCGACGCGACCGGCGGAGTTCGTCTGACCGGCCTTCGGATATTGTACGGGGATCGTGAACGCGTACAACGAGTCTGTTACATCATATAGTAGAAAGTCGCGCACGCCGGTGGCATCGAGCTGCCAGTACGCGATCGACTGCCCGTCCGGATTCCAGCGCCAGCCGTCCTGCAGGCCGAGCTCTTCCTCGTAGACCCAGTCGAACGTGCCGTTGATCGTGGTCCGCGAGCCGTCGTGCGTCAGCTGCGTCAGCTTCCCGCTGGCGAAGTCTTCGACGTAAACGTTGTACTCCCCGTAGCGGACCCAGCCCACGCGGCCGCCGTCGGGTGAGAACTTCGCGAACATGAGCGTGGAGGCCGGACCGTTACCCCCCAGCTTCTTGAGCGTCCAGCCGGCGAGATCGAGCACCCAGTAGTCGCCGCGGGTGTTCGTGCGCCAGACCTGCTGCGAATTCGTGAAGATGAGCAGCCGCCGGCCGTCGGGCGACCAGCTGTACTCTTCGACCTCGAGCGGTGTCGAGTCGCCCGTCGGCACCAGTCGCGACGCGGGCACCAGAATCGTCTTGAGTCCCGTCTCGGCATCATAGCGGACCAGGTCCTTGCCGGGCTTGCCGCCCGCCGCAGGCTCGAGCGTCGTGTAGCCCGCGCCGTCCGATAGCCAGGCGAGTGCACTGAGCGAGCCGCCGCGAAACTCCGGTGAGGCGAAGATGCGATCGACTGTGAGGATTGAGGAGTCGGGAGCCGGGCGTTGGGCGGCTACTTGGCCGCCCAACCCGGCACTGATGAGAGCAAGAAGACAAAGACGACCCATCGTTCAGGATCCGATTAGTGTGGGACCGGAACGATAGCTACTGACGCGGCGCTCCGCCTCCCATCGGGCGAAAGACGATCGGCTTGGGCAGCGCGTCGAACTTCGTTTGCTGATCCGGCGTCAGATTGTTGCGGATCGCGGCGTACCACTGGTCCGCTTCAGCCTGAAACCCCTGCATCTCTGTGCGCACACTGTCCATCCTGGCGCGCTGCTCGGGCGTAGGCTCCTGCCCGGGTGTGAAGCCGCCGCCGCCCGAGGCCTGCATCTGCTGGCGGATCGCCTGGCGCCGCGCGGCGGCGTCCTTCATCACGCCGTTCAGAGCGGTGTACGCCGGCGTGATCTTGGTGCGTTGATCGGCACTCAGGCTGAGGGCCTGGCTCAGCGAGTCGAACGTCATCCAGTGATTCGGCGGCGGCTGAAACCGACGCTGGCCCATGCCGGCTCCGCCGGCGGGCGGCGTCGCATTCTGGGCGAACGCGGGACTCGCCAGGAGAGCGACGAGTGTGGCGACAGCCAACGAGCGCATAACGAGTGACTCCGTAGAGAAGGTCATTCGTTATACGCGTTTGGCGTCGCAGACGTTCGAGATCGGCTCAGTCCCAAGCGCCGGTCCGTGTGCTATCGCTTCGACACCATCCTAGGGGAGAACAAGCCGGAATGCACGGTCCGTACACCATCGCGGTCGTCGAGTCTACGATAAACCGTGCCATCGGTTGCAAGACGCGGCGAGGATGATCAGTCGTCTCCGGCGTGACGGCAACGGGACTGCGGCCGACGATGTTTCCGAGTGAATCAGTGGAGATCAGGACGCCTTTCCAACGCTCGTGCACGTACTGCACCCACAGATACGTCTTGCCCCTCGGCTCCAGGGCAAACCGATTGATCGGATCCGCGCCGCGATTGCTGAGGCGCGCCACTACGCGCCCCGCCGCTGCCAACTGGCTTGCATTGATGAGATGATTACCAGCCGCCGGTTCGATCCGGACGATCAGATTCGTGTGGGCTGCATCCAGCATGCGGATGTCGCCTGAGACGTGATCCGTCAAGAATCGCACCGATGCGATGTACGCGCGCAACGCCGCATTCGGCGGATTAGCGGAATCCACTTCGGCAAACCGGGCGCGGCGTGGAGGGGTTGCAGTCTGCGCCGCACACGGCGAGCTGCACAGGGGAGCGAGCAGCAACACGAGGGCACCGGTGGTCATGCTGAGCCTAGGCATGGAGTCTCCTTGGGTCGCGACTAGGGTGGTCAACCGCCGCCGCCTTGTGCGGCGAGTTGGCGCATATGTTCGACGGTCTTTCGCAACGGCGGATCGGCGCCATCCCACAGGTCAGCGACGGCCTGACCCCAACGGCGGGCGACCCGTTGATCGTGTTGCGCTTCAGCGATCTCCGCTCGCAGCACCAGGATGCGGACAAACTGCGCCGTTTCCGCTGCCTGACTGACGAGACCGGATCCAATGGTCGACAGGGACCCCAGGTAGTCATCGAGTCGCTTGACCACGGCTGCCGTGTCGCCCAGCGCGAGCAGCAATAAGGCCTCGTGATAGACCGTGAAGGGTGCGAGATCGCCAGGCCGAAAATCTCGGCGCAACTCCGCGAGCCAGTTGAACCGCGCTCGGACGGCGACGGTATCGCCGCGCGCGAGCGCCCATTGCATGGCCAGCAAGTACGCGCCGCCGGTCTCCGGTCCGTGCAGGTCGCTCACCCCTAGCTCCGGAAAGGTGAGAACAGACGGGAATTGCAGCAGCGCCTGCTTCACGAGGGAGCGACGGCGTTGCTCAACCCAGTTCCGGATCTCCTGCTCCGTGCGATGACGCACCACGAGCAGGCTCTCTCGAGGAACACCAAATGCCGCGTACGCAACCAGCGCGAGCGCGGGCTCGGCTGCCGGCCTGGGCGGCACAATCAGTTCACCAGACCATGTGGCCGGCGTATCGACGGGGGCGGTGCGCACGAGCAGGTCGGCGGTGGTGAAGATGTGGCCTGTGAGCGCCGCCAAACCGGCCATCTCCTCTGCTTCCGCGGCTCCAACGTCCTTCCAGCCTTGCAGCACCGCCTCAGCGCGAGCACGTGCCGCGACGAAGTTTCCGAGCTTCAGCAAGACGCGCACCTCGGTCGCGCCCAGCCTGCGGAGTTGGCTCGGATCGCTCGCGAGCTTTTCGGCGACCCGCACGCTGCCCAACGCCGAGCGTTCCGGGTTACTGGTATCGCCCAGCTCGCCCAGCGATTCCAGCACGAGTGCCAATGCCTCGTATGCATCCGGGCTACGCGGGAATGCGTGTATCCAGGTCAAGGTGATGGCGCGCAGCCTGTCGCGGTTGTGTGCCAACGCCGCATTCAGCGACGGCGGAATCGTGCCGCGCTTTCCGGTGAACAGATCGGCGATCGGGAAAGGCGTGAACGAAAGACTGTCGTGCAACAACGCCGGCCACGCTCCGAACCAGGCCGTGTCCGGGTTGAGTGCGTAGCCCCGGCGAAAGATGTTGGGCTCGGCATAAAACAATCTCGTGAGACGGGTGAAGGCCACGCCGGTGAACGCGCGGTGCACAGATGGGACCAGCTCCAGCGCGCGTTGATAGGCGTCAGCTGCCGATTGAAAGCTGGCTCGGAACCGCCAGCCCGAGGGGCTGGCCGCATCGCGCACCACTAAGCGATCCTTGGTCTGGCACTCTCCCCGCCCGAACCACGCCGCGAAGTCGAGGCTATCACGCGCCAGCATCCGCGCGTACTCCGCGCACGCTTGCCGGTACTCGGCGTCCGCCAGGTGAACGAGGGCGCGCGACAGGAAGCGGTCGCGAATGCTCAACATCGCACTCGATCGGCCGCTCATCGTGGCAAACGCGCGCCAGTCCCGGATGGGACGACCGGCCCAGGCGAGCGTCTGTGCGAGCCAGAGGTTTGCGTGCGGATACCCCGGGTCGAGCTGAATCGCAGCCCGGAGGTCGCGCTCCGCGTCCTGGAGATTCCAGTCGGCCAGAGCGCTGCGTCCGTCTTCGTAGAATTGCCAGGCGCTCAGCAACCGCGTCCCGACCATTCCGCCGGCTGCCTCGGGCGTCGACATGTGTCCCAGCAAGAGCGAGTCCGCCAGCGCGCGGAATTTCGTCCCGATGTCTCGCGCATCGGCGCCGAAGGTCACGCTCTGGGCTCGGATGGTTGCACCACCACGGCGCACGTCATACAGCGCCGCCCGGACCTGCACCGTGTCCGCGAACTGCGCGACCTCGCCCCAAATCAGCCGCCCGGAGCCAAGCTGGCGCGCCATGTCGAGCGCGTCAGCGAGATTGAGGGAGTCGCGGCCTCGGCGTGAACGGAGATCGTGAACCCGCAGCCCATCCACGAGGCGCACGTCGTCCCAGCGTCCGAACGCCTCCACGAGCAGTGCCTCACACTGATCGCCGCTGATCAGTTTCGGCGCGGCGCCTGCGCGATGGCCGAACGGCACCACTACATACAGCGACGGATCTAGACCGGCACGGAGCAAGCGCGGCACCAGGACAACGCCCATCGTCCCGAGTGCGAGCGTCACGGCGGCTGTCACCGCTCCCCACCTACGCCACCGCTTGGACCGGCGCTCCGAGCTGGTCGCCTCCGGCGGCTTGAGCGCCTCCACAAAGTCGCGCGCCGTCGCAAAGCGCTCGCTCGGCGACTGCGCCAGCGCCACCTCGATCGCATAGTCGACTTCGACCGGAATCTCGCGCCGCTCCTGCGCCACGGCCCGGGCCTGCCCTGTGGACGTGCCGCCGGTAAACGGTGGCCGCCCGATGAGCATCTCGTAGAGCACGCATCCCAGGCTGTAGATGTCGCTCCGGCCGTCGACTTCCTCCCCCCTGGCCTGCTCGGGACTCATGTAGTCGATGGTCCCGACGACGATGCCCGTCCCCGTCATCCGCGACGCATCGGCGACGCTGATGGCGCGCGCGATCCCGAAATCGCTCACCACCGGGTGCCCCGCTTCGAGCAGGATGTTCTCGGGCTTGATATCGCGGTGCACGATGTTCTGGTCGTGCGCGTAGGACAGCGCATCGGCGACGTCCCGCGCGATCGTCACCGCGTCGCCGACCGGCAGGCGCCGCTGGCGAATCAGCCGGTCGCGCAAGCTCTCGCCCGCGACGTACGGCATCGTGTAAAACAAGAGGCCGCCGGCGATCCCGGAGTCGAACAGCGGCAGGATGTGCGGGTGGGCGAGGCCGGCGGCGACCTTGATCTCGCGCAGAAAGCGCTCCGGTCCCAATGAGTGGGCGACCTCCGGCCGGAGCACCTTCAGCGCGACGCGGCGCTCGTTGCGGTGGTCGGTGGCCAGGAACACGACCGACATGCCGCCGCGCCCGATCTCACGCTCGACTGTGTAGCGGCCGGCCAGGGCAGCCGCGAGCCGGGACTGGAGGTCGTCCACGACCTTTAGCATACGGTCTCGATAAGGCCTTGGCTATGTGCGGCTTGGCGACTACTTTCCGGGGCCCGATGCGGGACCTGTCGTTGTCACGCAGCCAGTTGCTGCTCCTCGCCGGCACGGCCAATCGGCCCCTCGCCGAGGAGATGGCCCAGCATTTGGGACAGCCGCTGTGCGCGGTGACGATCAGGCGGTTCGCCGACGGCGAAATCTTCGTCAAGATCGACGAGAACGTCCGTGGACGGGATGTCTTCATCATCCAGTCCACCAACCAGCCCGGCGACAACTATCTGGAGCTGCTGCTCCTGATGGATGCCGCGCGGCGGGCCAGCGCGGCGCGGATCACGGCCGTGCTCCCGTACTTCGGCTACGCGCGGCAGGATCGCAAAGACCAACCGCGCGTGGCGATCAGCGCCAAGCTGATGGCGAACCTGATCACGCACGCCGGCGCGGACCGGGTGCTGGGAATGGACTTCCATTCCCACCAGGTGCAGGGGTTCTTCGATATTCCGGTGGATCACCTGTACGCCGCGCCGGTATTCGTGAGCCACTACCGGACGAAGCATCTGCACGATCCGGTGGTCGTCGCGCCGGACGTCGGATCGGCGAAGATGGCGCGCGGGTTCGCGAAGCGGCTCGACGCGTCGCTCGCGATCATCGACAAGCGGCGACCGTCGGCGAACATCGCCGAGGTCGTCAACGTCGTGGGCGAGGTGGAGAACAAGGACTGCCTCATCCCCGACGACATGATCGACACCGCGGGGACGATTTCGGAGGCGGCCGCGGCGCTGAAACGGCTGGGCGCGCGGCGCATCTTTGCCTTCGCGACGCACGCGCTGCTCTCCGGGCCGGCGGTGGAGCGGCTTAGAGCCGCGCCGATCGAAGAAGTGACGGTGACGAACACGATCCGCATTCCGGACGAGCGGATCTTCGAGAAATTGAAAGTGTTGTCGATCGCGAGTTTGATGGCAAAAGCCATAGGATACGAACACTCGAACCAATCGGTCAGTTCGTTATTCGACTGACGGCAGATGGCTGAGGGCTGAGAAATGGCACAGACGGTGACGCTCACCGCGACGACGCGGGAGAAAACGGGCAAAGGCGCGGCGCGGCAGGCGCGCTTCCAAAAGCAGGTTCCGGCAGTGATCTACGGCCACGGCCGGGCCACACAGTCGCTGATCGTGGATGCGCTGGCGCTCGAGAAAGCGCTCACGGGCATCGAGCCCGAGAGCACCCTCATCGAGCTCACTGTCGACGGCAAGAAGGCGCGGACGCTGATTCGGGAGATCCAGCGCCATCCGCTGCGCCCCGACATCATCCACGTCGATTTCTACGAGATTCAGGCGCACGAGAAGATCACGCTCAAGGTTCCCGTGCACCTCGTCGGCACACCCGACGGCGTGCGCAACGCCGGCGGCGTGCTCGACCAGGTGACGCGCGAAGTCGAAATCGAAGTGCTTCCCGAGCACATTCCCGATCGTGTCGAGCTCGACGTCAGCGCCCTGAAGATCGGTGACTCGCTGCACACGCGTGACCTGGCGATTGCGAACGCCGTGATCCTGACGGGTGCCGACCTGACGATCGCGACGGTGGTCCCGCCGCGCGCCGAGGAAGTTGCTGCGCCGACGCCGGAGGCCACGACCGAGGTCGCCGAGCCCGAGCTCATCCGCAAGGTCCGCGAGGGTGAGGAAGGCGAAGCAGTCGAAGGGGCCCCGGCACCCGACGCCAAGGCCGCGCCTAAGCCTGAGGAGAAGCCCAAAGGCAAGAAGGAAGAGTAGTCCCTGCGCGCGCTCGTCGGCCTGGGGAATCCCGGTCCGGAATACGCGGCGACGCGCCACAATGCCGGCTTTCTCCTGGCCGACGCCGTCGCCTCGCAGTGGCAGTTTCCTCCCTTCCGTCGCGCCGAGCGCGCGCGCGCGACGGAAGGCACGGCCCTCGGCCTTCCGGTGCGCATTCTCAAACCCACGACGTTCATGAACCGCAGCGGGACCGCGCTCGCGTCATTGCGCGCCGACCCCGCGTTCACCCCGACGCGCGATCTGCTCATCCTCGTCGACGATTTCCAGATCCCGCTCGGCACATTCCGATTTCGCACGGAAGGATCGGCCGGCGGGCACAACGGGCTCAAGAGCATCGAGAGCGCGCTGCAATCGCAGCAGTACGCCCGGCTCCGCGTCGGCGTGGGACCACTACCGGAAGGCGCGGGAGACTGGTCGGAGTATGTGCTCGCCCCGTTTGAGCCGGCGGAGCTCGAACAGGTCGAGTCGTTGATGCCCCAGATGATCGAGGCCATCGAAAAGTGGCTGAAATCATGACGTGCATCGTGCGTCGTGCGTGGTGCGTCGTATGCTGCGCTTAGGGATTGTCGGGCTCCCCAACGTCGGTAAATCGACGCTGTTCAACGCGCTGACGTCATCAAAGGCGGCGGCCGCGGAGAACTACCCGTTCTGCACCGTGGAGCCGAACGTCGGGGTGGTCGAGGTCCCGGATCCGCGGCTCGAGAAGTTGAACGAGGTCGTCAAACCCAAACGCAAAATCCCCGCCGTCGTGGAGTTCGTGGACATCGCCGGCCTCGTGAAGGGTGCCTCGCAGGGCGAAGGGCTCGGCAACCAGTTCCTCTCGCACATTCGCGAAGTCGACGCCGTGGTACATGTGATTCGCTGCTTCGAGGATCCCGACGTGGTCCACGTGATGGGACCGGTCGATCCCGTGCGCGATCACGACGTGATCACCAGTGAGCTGGCGCTGGCCGATCTGGCGGTGGTCGAGCGCCGGCTCGACAAGACGCGCAAATCAGCGCGCGCGGGGGACAAGGAAGCCCAAGCCGAGCTCGTGCTGCTCGAGCGCATCGTGCAGGAGTTGAACGCAGGCCGCGGGGCGCGCGAAGCGGGCGAGAACACGGACGCGATCAAGTTCCTGCGCACGCTCGGTCTGCTCACCGCCAAGCCGATCCTTTACGCCGCCAACGTGAACGAGGACGATCTCGCCACAGGGGGGAGCGGCGGCAAATGGATCGAGAAGCTCCGCGTGGCGGTGCAGAGCCACCACGAAGAAGCGGAGATCGTCCCCTTCTCCGCCAAGTTCGAAGCCGAGCTCGGCGAGCTGACCGGTGAGGAGCGCCGCGAGTATCTCGCCAGCGCGGGCGTCTCAGAGCCGGGACTCGACCGCCTGATTCACGCGGGCTATCGGCTGCTTGGCCTTCAAACGTTTTTTACCGTCGGCGAAAACGAGGTGCGCGCGTGGACGATGCACCGCGGCGACACGGCGTTTGCCGCGGCCGGCGAGATCCACTCCGATTTCCAGCGTGGGTTCATCCGGGCGGAAACGGTGGGCTACAACGAGTTTGTGAAGGCGGGCAGCTACAAGGTCGCCCGCGAACAGGGCCTGGTACGCAGTGAAGGACGCGACTACGTGGTGAAAGACGGCGACATCCTGCTGTTCCGCTTCAACGTCTAGCGCGTCCAGATCTCCACGAGCCCGCACGAGCCTGCGGCGGGAAGCCCCGTGCCCATCCAGGTCGAGGAGCCCGGTCGCGACTGGACCGACGGGCTCAGATCGGCCGGCGGCACCCCGCGATAGACTTCGACCCCGGCGACATCGGACACCGTGATCTGATCGTAATCCATCTCACGCTGCGCAACTCCGTCCACGCTGATCGGCACCGCGCAGAGGATGCCACGCATAAATCGCGTGGGAATACACTCTAGATACCGGAAGCAGCGGGTCACGATGCCTTCCATCGTCAGGAGCCCACTGAGCTTCGCGAGCCGCGCCCGGGCGAGGTCCTCGCGGGTGAAAAAGTGTGCAAAGCCGCGGTAGGTCCGCCGCCGCTCGTAGAACCCGGCCAGATCGCGCCAGAGGTTGGGTTGCCGCGCTTCCACCACGATCGGATCGAGATCGACGGCATCGACATCGAGGACCACCGCGATCCGTTTGATGTGGTCGGCATCCAGCGTGAAAACGAAGTCCTGGGTCTCGCGCCCTTCGTAGGAGACGCGGATGGCGTGCCGTCCGGTGGGGAGGCCGGCCAGCTCAAACCCGCCGGTCGAGTCGGTGACCACGAACTTGTGCACTTCCGGCGCCGAGATCATCACGCCGGCAATGGGCAGCCCATTGAAGGAGGAGATCGCCGAGCCGTGAATCCGGCCGGTAGTGTCCGCCTGCAGCTGCAGTAACAAGGCAATGATCGCGGCGGTGACCAGCTGCATATCGCTCTACAATACTACGCCGTGGCACACCTTTCCACGCCTTTACACGCCGTTTAGCTTTAGCCGCACAATTCCCCTACTCGGTGCCTTCCACCGCACCGGGTCACCTATGACCAAAGGGAGGTGGCATGAATCGTCGGTACGAGACGGTCTACATCTTTGATAGTGCCCTGGACGAGCCGGCAATCACCGAAAAACTCAACCGCTTTCACGCCCTCCTGACGAAGGACGGCAAGGGCACGCTGTCGAACGTGTCCCATTGGGGCAAGCGGACGATGGCGTACAAGATCAAGAAGAAAGACACGGGCTACTACGTGGTCGCCGAGTTCCAGGCGACCGGCGATCTGTTGCCCGAGTATGAGCGCGCCGTGAAGCTCGATGAAGGTGTGCTGCGCTACATGTGCGTCGAGGCGTCGCGCGAGCAGCCGAAGCCGGTGGTGGCGGCGGTGGTCGCGCCGGAGGAAGACGAGCTGGAAGAGGAGGAAGCGTGAGACGTCCCGCCAAGACCTGCCCCGTGTGCGAATCCGGCGCGCGCGTGCTCGACTACAAAGACGACCGGACATTGAGCCGCTTTCTCACTGAACGCGGCAAGATTCTGCCCAGCCGTTTGTCGGGTATGTGTGCGCGGCACCAGCGGCAGCTCGCGACGGCGATCAAGCGCGCGCGGCAGCTCGCCTTGATTCCGTACATCAAGGGTCACACCGCATAAACACGAAACCGTCGTGGTGGCGCCTGCTCCTGGCGCTGGTCGCGTTCGTGCTCTGGGCGCCCCCGAGTCTGGTCGGCCTGCCCTGCGCGGCGTTGTTGATCCTCACGCCCGCGTCCGACCAGCCGTCCGGATGGTCGCAGCCGATCGCGGGCGCGATCGGCGCCGTGAGTGTCGCGCTGCTGGTCATCGGCGGCGGGAGCGGCGGTCGCCTGGGGGCCGTGACGAGCGCGTACATCGTGCTCACGACCGCGGCGTTCGTGTCGTTGGTGTTGCTCCGTCCCGACGCCCCGCTCCGCCAGGCGTTGCGATCGGTGGTGGCCGCTGGTCTCGCGTGCGCGCTGCTGATCGCGCTGATGTGGGGATCGGAGGCGTGGAGCGGTCTCGCCTGGGAAGCGACGCGCCAGGCGAGCAGCGCGATGCGGGCGATTGTGGAAGTCGCGCCCGACGCGTTCCCCATCTACGAGCCGGTGGTGCGGTTCATCAGTCTCACCTGGCCTGGGATGCTGGCGCTGCAAACGCTCGCTGGGCTTACGCTCGCGTGGCAGCTGCACGTGCGGATCGCAACGACCGGGAGCGGAGCCGGGGCAGCGGAGGCGGCGGGGGCCGCGGGGGCGGCGGGGGCGGCGGGGGCGGCGGGGGCGGGGTTGGCGCGCGCGCCACTCACGCGGTTCAAGGACTTCAACCTCGGCGACGGCTGGGTGTGGGGCATCATCGCGTGGTTGGGCGTGCTGATCCTGCCGGTCTCGAGCTCGCTGCACATCGCGGGGACGAATGTGGGGCTCGTCGCGGGCACGCTCTACGTGCTCCGCGGCGCGGCGATCGTCGCGACCTTCGCCGAGGCGTTCGGCGTCTCGGCGGTCGCGTTGGTCCTCATGGCCGCCGCGGCGGCGGCGCTGGCCGTCCCGCTGTTGTTCGTGCTCCCGGGGCTGTGCACGCTCGGGATCACCGATACGTGGTACCAATACCGGCGCCGCCTCGCGGAAGCCCGCGAGCGGCAGCGGTCCAATACAACTTGAGGGCTCAAGCGATGGAGATCATTCTGCGGGCGGACGTGCAGCATCTGGGCAAGCTGGGTGAGGTCGTGAAGGTGAAGGACGGCTACGCCCGCAATTTTCTGCTGCCCAAGGGACTCGCCTATCCGGCGACCGAAGCCAACAAGAAAAAGATCGCCTACGAGGGCGAGCGTCTCGCCAAACAGCGCGCCGCCGAGAAGACCGCCGCCGAGACGGAGGCGACGCGGCTCGCGGACGTGCATCTCACCTTCGAGGTGAAAGTGGGCGAGGAGGAAAAGCTCTACGGCTCCGTGACCGCCAGCGACATCCAGCGCAAGCTCGAAGAGCTGGGCATCAAGGTGGACAAGCGCAAGATCGACTTGCCCGAGCCGATTCGCGAGCTGGGTGAATTCAAGGTCGGGATCAAGATTCATCCCGAGGTGCGGCCCGAGGTCCGGGTGACCGTGGTGAAGGAGTAACCTCGGCAGTGCCTCGTGACGCCCATCACACCGGTGTGGCCGCGCACGCCGGGATCGGCGCGTGGGGTGTGTTCTATCAGAATGAAGACTAATCTCGCAGAATGAAGACTGAGCTCGCCCAGGTTGTCGGCGCGCTCGTGGACCGCAAGGCCGTCGACCCAGTAGTATTGGATCTACGCGGCTTGTGCGAGGCGACCGACTATTTCGTCATCGTCTCCGGGACCTCGGACGCGCACGTGCGCGGGATGGCGGAGCACTTGCTCGCGACACTCGCGCCCCGGGGCTTGGAGCCGCATCATGTGGAGGGGTTGGCGCAGGGACGCTGGGTCCTACTCGACTACTTCGACTTCGTCGTGCACGTTTTCCATCCGGAGCTGCGGGACTTCTACCAGCTCGAGCGGCTGTGGGGCGATGCGCCCGTCGTCGCCGCAGGGGACGTCGGAGAACCAGGTTCGAAGGGATAGCAGGATGCGTGGATTTCGTTGGCTGACACTATTCGGGATTGTGCTCGTCGCCACACCGGTGCGCGGCGGGGCGCAGTATTTCGGTCAGAACAAGGTGCAGTACCGGAGCTTCAACTTCCAAACCATTCAGACCGAACACTTCGACATCTACTACTATCCGGACGAGCGACCTGGCGCCCTCGATGCCGCTCGCATGGCGGAACGTGCCTACGCCCGCCTGTCGCGCATCCTCCACCATCAGTTCCAGAGCCGCAAGCCGATCATTTTGTACGCGTCACAGTCCGACTTTCAGCAGACGAACGTCGTCGACGCGTCGGGCGAGGGACTGGGCGGCGTGACGGAGTTCTTTAAGCACCGCGCGGTGCTTCCCTTCACGGGCTCGTACGCCGATTTCGAGCACGTGCTTCAGCACGAGATGGTGCACCAGTTCCAGTACGATGTGTACAGCCGCGGGCATCCCGGCGCGGGCGTGCAGACGCTGGTGAACGTCAACCCGCCGCTCTGGTTCATGGAGGGCATGGCCGAGTACCTGTCGCTCGGTCCGATCAACCCCGAGACCGCGATGTGGCTGCGCGACGCCGCGCTCGAGGGTCACCTTCCCTCGATCGAGGAGATGACCGCCGACCCATACATCTTCCCGTACCGATACGGGCACGCGCTGTGGGCGTACATCGGCGAAAAGTGGGGGGATGAAGTCATCGGCGAGATCCTGCAGGCGTCTGCGACGTCGGGGCTCGAGGCGGCATTCAAGCGCGCGACGGGACGGACGCTCGAGGACCTTTCCGCCGACTGGCGCGACGCGATCCAGACGACATTCTTGCCGCAGCTGGGCGATCATTATCGCGCCCGCCGCATCGCGCAGCCGACGCTCACGCAGCGGCGCTCGCGCGGCCGCCTGTTCCTCGCACCGGCGCTGACGCCGGACGGCAAAGCGATCGCGTTCTTCGGCGATCAAGGCGGGTTCTTCGTCAATCTCTGGCTGGCCGATGCCGAGACTGGTCGCGTCAAGCGCCGTCTCGTCAAATCGACGCAGAACAACAATTACGAAAGTCTGCGGTTCATCAATTCGGCCGGCGCGTTTTCGCCCGATGGGCGCTATTTCGCCATCGCCGCCAAGCGCAAGGACCGCGATGACCTGGTCATTCTCGACGTCGCGCGCGGGCGCGAAGCGCGCCGCATTCATGTCGGCCTGAACGGGCTGCAGACCCCGCAATGGTCGCCGGACGGACAGCAGCTCGTGTTCACCGGCTTCAGCAACGGCTTCACCGATCTGTTCATCATCAATCGCGACGGCACAGGGCTGCGGCGCCTGACCAACGACAAATACGCGGATCTCCATCCGTCGTGGTCACCCGACGGGAAGACGATCGCGTTCGTGACCGACAGCGGCGGCGAAACCGATTTCGATCTGCTGCGCTTCGGCAATCTGCGGATCGCGCTGCTCCATCTCGACACCGGCGTGACGGAGCTGCTGCGCAACATGGAGATCGGGAAGAACATCAATCCGGTGTGGGCGCCCGACGGCCGTTCCCTCGCCTTCGTGTCCGATCGGACGGGCATCGCCAACATTTTTCTGTACGACCTGGGCGGCGGCCAGATTTACCAGCTGACCAACATGTTCACCGGCGTGCAGGGCATCACGCCGCTGTCGCCGGTCCTTTCGTGGGCGCCCCTCGCTGACCGCATGGCGTTTGTGTACTACGAAGACGGGCAGTACAGCGTCTATTCCGTGGAAAACCCGCGCTCGCTGCGCCGCGCGCCGTACCGTGGGCCGTCCACCATGCCGGTCGTGGCGCTGCTCCAGACCGAGCAACGCGACAGCGGGGGTTCACCGCCACCGCCGATGATTCCCATGCCGGTTCCCCCCCCCTCCACGCTCGGCGGTGGCTCACCGGCCGGCCCCAACACCATGACGCGGCCGGCGCGACCCGGTCAAGGCGCGTCGATCTATCGCACGTCCGGCGGCTTCCGCCCGTCGGGAGAGCCGCAGGCCGCAGAGTCGTCCGCCGCATTTCCGGCCGTGACCGTGCGGGCCTTGCTCGACTCAGCGACGCTGGCACTCCCCGACACGAACGAGTTCACGTTCCACCCCTATAGGGTGCGGTTTACCGCCGACTACATCGCGCGCCCCACAGTCGGGTACGCCCGGGACAACTTTGGGCGCGGCATCTTCGGAGGAACCGCGATCGCGCTCTCGGATATCCTGGGCAATCATGCCGTCGTCCTCGCCGGCTCCATCAACGGCCGCATCAGCGAGGCACAGTTCCTCGGTCTCTACGCGAACCAGTCGCACCGCTTGAATTGGGCCGGCGGCTTTTCGCAAGATCCGCTGTACTTCTACGGCGGGAGCGACTGGACCCGGATCGAAGACCCCCGCAAGGCCGGTGACAGCCTGGACGTGTTCACGACCCGGATCCGGCGTTTCGTGGTTCGGGATCTATTCACCGCGTCCGCGTACCCGTTCAGCCGCTTCAATCGCCTCGAGCTGGGCCTGCACGCCGTGAACATCTCGGAAGCGACGCTCGCGCTGCAGACATCGTACAACGCGAGCACGCGTGACTTCGTGGATCAAGATCTCATCCAGGGTGGTGGACCGTCGGCGACGTTCGTGCAACCGTCCATCGCACACGTGCATGACAATACCCTGTTCGGCTATGTCGGCCCGTTTGCGGGCGCTCGCTCACGCTTCTCGATCTCGCCGGCCATCGGCACGTGGCGCTTCACGGCCGGGCTGATCGACTACCGGCGCTACATCTTTTTCCGGCCGTTCACGATCGCGGTGCGTGGCCTCATGTTCGGCCGGTTCGGGCACGACGCCGATCGCTTCCCCGTCTTCCTCGGCAGCACGGAGCTGATTCGCGGCTATACGTCCGGATCGTTCCGCCATCACGAATGCGCGGCCGATCCCCGCTCGAACTCGCCGACCAACTGCGCCGAGCTGGATCAACTGATCGGGTCCAAGATCGCGGTCGGGAATATCGAGCTGCGCTTCCCGCTCACGCGCACGCTCGTGCTGGGCTTTCTGCCGGTGGGCTTCCCACCGATCGAGGGCGCGCTGTTTTATGACATCGGCATGGCGTGGGATGACGCCAGCACGGTCAGATGGAATCGCGCTCCGAGCGAGGACCCCCTCCTTGTGCGCACGCCACTGCGGAGTTGGGGCGGCTCCATTCGTGCCAACGTCTTTGGGTTGATGATCATGCGGCTCGATTACACGAAGCCGCTGGACCGGCCGTGGTCGCGGTCGTATTGGACCATCAGTTTAGGTCCGACCTTCTAACTCCGCTTCGCTGAAATAGTTGCAATGGCATAGCCGGTTGTCTATTTTGTCCGGCGAGGCCATTTGCGCATCTCCCGTTTCCTTCTGATCGCGTCTGTTACGCTCTGGGGTTGTGGACCTCGTGCGCCGACGGCTGAGTCGTCGCAATCACAAGCGCCGCAAGGAGTTGGCAAGCCACAGGCGCTGGCACGCGCGCCCGGTGTGGCAATCCGGCTGCCCGCCAAGGGTGGTGTCCCCCAGCTCTATAAGCTGCCTCGCCTCACGTCGGTCGACGGCGTGTTAAAAGGCCGGCTACCCCCAGTCGACCGCGTCGTCGGCCTGGATCCCGAATCGGAGTTCCTCTTTGTCACGACCGCCAAGCACGAGCTCTTGGGGCTCGATCTCGGCAGCGGGCGGGCGGACACGGTCGCGACGAATGTCAGACAAGCGGCCCTCGGCCCCGATGGCACGCTCTACGCGATCGACTCATCGCGGCATGTGGTCTCGCTTTCGCGCCGGACGCGCTTCGCCTGGCCGAAGGCGCTCACCGCGCTCCCGCGCGACCTCTTCGGTTCGACCGACCAGCATCTGGTCGGCGTCGTCCCGCAAGACCAGCTGCTCGTCGCCGCCGCCGATCAGCCCCCGACACTTCGGCCGATCGCCGCAGGCGGTGATGTCGCGGCCACGCGCTGGGGCGATCTCGTCGCCGTCGCCAGCGATTCGGGCGTGACGTTTTACGATCCCCTCGGCCGGCGCGATCCCGCGTTCGTGAGACTCGCCGATTCGCCGCGAGCCCTCGCCTTCTCGCCATCCGGTCATCGCATCTACGTCGCGCGCCGCAACGTGCCGGGCCTGGCAGTGGTGGATCGCTACGAGCGCAAGGAGCTCGACGGCGTCGCGCTCCCGGGACCGGTCGCGGCACTGCGCCTCGATCCACTCGGCCGCTGGCTCCTCGCGCGGCCAACGGTCGGCGATTCGGCCTGGATTGTCGACCTGCCGATCAAGCGTCACACCGGGATCGTGCCGACCCAGTGGCAGGCCGATTTGCCGGCAATTTCTCCGGACGGAATGCTGATCTACCGGCGCGGCCACGACGTCGTCTCGGCGCGGCCGGACTCGTTGAATGACGTCGGCAAGGTCACGAACGGGGCGGCGGACTTGTGGGTGCTCACTTCCTGGCTGCCCCGGGGCGTCGCGGCGAGCCCGGTGAGCACCGCGGCCGCCGAGAGCGGCGCCGCGGGCGCGGCGGGGGCGGAAGGCCCGCTCTATGTCCAGGTGTCCACGTCGCAAAACCCGGAATGGTCCGGTCACCTGGCCGATGATCTCACTCGCGCCGGGCTGGCAGCGCGCGTCTTGCAGCCGCAACATCCCGATGACGGGTATCGCGTCGTGCTCGGCCCCTACGCGACGCGCGAGCAAGCCGAAGCCATCGGCCGCCGCCTCGGGCGCCCGTTCTGGATTTACCAGCCGGGACAATGAACACGGTTCCTCCTCCGCTCCCTCCGCGCCAGCTGCCGCTTTCGCGGCTCGGGCATCTCGTTCCGCCGCTCGTAAACGATGCGGCGTTGGTTGCGCTCGTGACGCTCACCGACGATATGCCGTGGGCGGCAAAAGCGGCCTGGGACATTGCCCGCATTGCCGCCCGCGACGGACGCCGCGTCGCTCTCGTGGATCTCTGTCTCGAGCATCCTGCGCTCCACGAAGTCGTCGGACTGAGCACCACCGAAGGAATCGTGGACGCGTTCGAGTATGGCGTTTCGCTGAACAAGGCGGCGCACGAAGTCACCGGCGTCTTCATCATCCCTGCGGGTTCGGACACAGCCCACCCGGCGGAGGTCTACGGGCACGCCCGGTGGCCAAAGTTGCAAGCCGGCTTCCGTTCCGAAGGGGCGTTGCTGATCCTGTTGCTTCCGCTCGCGGGCCTCGCGCAGCTCTCGGCGACGCCAGACGGCGTGTTCGCGCTCGCACCTGAGGGTCTCGCGCCAAACTTTGCATTGCCGCGCGATATACCGTTGCTCGGCGTCGTTCGCGATCGGTGGCTGCCGTCGAATCCTCGCCTGTCGCCGCCGGCGATGCCGGTACCGATTGCGGAGCAGCCGCGGCGTGGACTCCGCGTCGCCGTGGGGGCGCTCGTGGTTGCGGGACTGGCGGTCGGAGGATGGGCATTACTCGCGCGAGCGCGTGAGTCGGCGGCCGTTCCGCGACACCCCGCTGCCACCGTCCCACTTGCTCCGGCCACGTCGACACCCTCCACAACCTCCACCAACCTCCACCACCCTCCACCTCCTCCCGTCAGGCTGGATACGCTTGGGTGGACCGTCCAGCTCGCCGCGTATGCGTCGCTCGACAAAGCCCTCGCGCATGCGGACCGTTTGGCGGCGGATGCGGGCGTGCCGGCACTGGTCACGCCCGTGCCGCAGGGTGGGAAGGGACCGATGTGGTACCGCGTCCTGGCCGGCTCGTACGCCACGCGCGCGGCTGCCGGCACCGCGCGCGCGAGCCTCTGGCGTCGCGGCCTCGCCGCCGAAGGTGTCGGCGACTTGGTGCTCGCGCCCTATTCCTATCACGCGCCGGCGGGCGCGTCACTCGAGCAGCTGCGCCGCCGTGGGCTGCCCGCGATGCGGTGGTCGAACGGCGTCATTTTGCTCGGCGCGTTTGTAGGCCCCGACCAGGCGGCCTACACGCAGGCCGCACTCAAGCGCGCCGGTGTGCGCGCCAACCTACTCCCTCGCATGGGGACACCATGAGACTGAGCAGGCTCGAGCTGTCCGGATTCAAATCGTTCGCCGGATCGGTGGAGTTGCCGTTCGAGCAAGGCGTGACCGCGATCGTGGGACCAAACGGCTGCGGCAAGTCGAACATCTCCGACGCGGTGCGCTGGGTGCTGGGCGAGCAGTCGCCGCGCCTCTTGCGCGGTGGCAAAATGGAAGACGTCATCTTCCAGGGTTCGACGGGACGCCGGCCCGTGAACGTGGCGGAGGTGTCGCTGGTCTTCGACAACTCTGACGGCAGCCTCCCGATCGCCTATCAGGAGGTCGTCGTCACGCGCCGTCTCTCGCGCTCCGGGCAAAGCGACTATCAGCTGAACCGTTCGCCCGTGCGGTTGCGCGACATCCAGGACATGTTGCGCGGGACCGGTCTCGGCGCCGATGCCGCGGTCGTGATGGAAGCGAAGATGATCGAGGCGCTGTTGTCGGAGAAGGCCGAAGAGCGCCGCGCCCTGTTCGAAGAAGCAGCGGGCATCGGCCTGTATCGCGATCGCAAGAAGAGCACGGAACGGCGGCTCGAGGAAACCGCTGCCGATCTCGCCCGGCTCGAGGACCTGATCGGCGAAGTGCAGACGCAGGTGCGTAGTCTCGCGCGTCAGCGGGGCCGTGCCGAGCGCTATGGCAAGATGATCGAAGAGCGGTTCGGCATCGCGCTGACGCTCGTGCGGCGCGAGCTCGAGGACTTCGATCTGTCGCTCGGGGCGCTCGGCGTACGGGCCCGCGAGCTGGCCGAAGCGCTGCCCGCGGCACGCGCGCGGCTGACCGATGCGGAGCGCCACCGTGAAGCGCGCGTCCAGGCGCGGCACACGGGTGAGGCGCGACGCACCGAAGTCGAGCGCCGGCTCGGCGACGCCAAGCTGGAAGTCGGCCGGCTGGAGAGCGATGTCGCGCTTGCGGCCGAGCGATTGAGCAACGCCAGCACGCGGCGGCAGACGGCGGCCGATGAACGCCTGCAGGCGGAACGCCGCGCGGCGCAGGCGGAGCGCGAGCACGAGGCTGCGGCCGCCGAGCGCGCCGCCGCCGAGCATGATCTCGCCGCGGTTCAGGCCGAGCTCGGTGCGCGGACCGGCGAAGAAGACACCGTGCGCGGCCGCCTGACCGCCGAGCGGCTCACCGTCCGTGAGCTGGAGGAAGCGATCCAAAGTCGCGCGGAGGCCGCACGCGCGCTCGAAATCGAGGGGGCGGCCCTGGATCGCGAGCGCGGCGAGCTGCGCGAGCAGCTGGCGCTGGCGAGCGACGAGCACCGCGAGCGCGATGCGGCGGCGCAGGCAGCCAGCCGCGAGGCCGCAGCGGCAGCGCAGCGGGCCACCCGGGGCGCGCAGGCGGCAGTGCTGGCCGTCGAGGCGCTGCAGCACGCGCGCCGCCAGCTCGCGGCCTTGCATGAGGAGGAGATGAGCGCACGCTCCGCGCGCCGCCAGGCCGAGGCCGCACTCGCGCAGCTCGAGGCACGGCGTGACGCGCTCAGCGAGCTCGACCGCGAGCGCGTCGGCCTTGCGCCCGCGGCGCAGGCGCTGCTCAAGGTCCGCAAACAGTTCGGCGACGGCGTGCTCGGACCACTGGCCGATTTCGTCCGCACCAGCCGGCGCGATGCCGAGCTGGCCGAGCGGCTGCTCGGCGACTGGCTGCATGCCGTGCTGGTGCGCGACGCGTCCGTCATCGATGCGATCCGCGCCTGGCACGGGGAGACCCAGCCAGGTCCGCTCGTGTTGCTGCCCGCCGTCCCTGGGCCGCGCCTCGGTGCGGATGGCCATCCGCTGAAGGATGAGCTGCGCGTCGATGGCCCCGCCGCCGCGTGGGCACGGGCGCTGCTCGCGGGCCACGAGGTGATCGGGGCGGGAGCGCTGCGCCGGGCCAACGGTGCGGTGTTCCTCGACAGCGCGACTCCGGCGGCGGGACCGCTACAGCGGCGCGCCGAGCTGGAGGCTCTGGAGAAGGAGGCACGCGAGGCGACGACGAACGTCGATCGCGCCCGGAAGGCCGAAGAGTCGACGGTCAAGAAGCAGGCGGCGGCCGAAGCCGCCGTGATGACGGCGGGTCACGAGGCCGAACACGCGCGGCGCATCGAGCTGGAAGCGGGAGCCGAAAACGGAGAAGCGGCCCGAGGGCTGATCCACGCCCGCCGCCAGGCCGAAGAGGCGGCCGCACAGGTCGAGCGGCTCACGAAGCGGCTCGCTGAGGTCGAAGCGCGGCTCGGTGCGCTGCACGTCGAGCTGCAGGAGCGCGAAGTCGAGCGCGTCCGTTCGGCGAAAGAGTTGGGCGCCGAGCGCTCAGGGCTCGCCGATCTGGAGGCACAGCAGGAGGCGGCGCGCGAGCAGCGCGTGCGCTGGCAAGTCGAGGCGGCGCAGGTGGAAGCGCGCCTGGCAGCCGCGCAGGAGCGCGCCGCGCGCACCGCTGCGGACGCCCAGACGTCACGCGAACAGGCCGGCGCGCGAGCCGAAGAGATTGCGCGGATCGAGCGCGAGACGGCCGCCCTCACGACGCAACGCGCGCAATGGGCGGATACGCTGCAAGAGCGCCGGCTCGCACTGACCGAGCTCGAAGCGGCCGCCACGGACGCCGCAGCGCACGTCGGCATGACCGACTCAGATCTCGGCCAGGCTGAAGGGGTGCTCGATCAGGCCCGCAAGGCGCTGGCCACCCTGGGCGAAGAAGAGCACCGGCTCCAGCTCGAGCGCACGGAGATCGAAGGCCGCAAACGCGGGCTCGTCGAGCGCGTGGAAACAGAATGGCGCAAGCCGCTGGCGACGCTGCTCGCCGACGCGCCGGAGGTCGCCGGCGATCTCGAGTGGCTGCGCCAGGAGAATGAACGGCTGCGCGGAGCCATCGACGCCGTCGGACCGGTGAACGCGCTCGCCGTCGAAGAGCACGCGGAAGAGAACAAGCGCCTCGAGTTCCTCCAGACTCAGCGCGACGACCTCGTCACCGCGCGCAGCTCGCTGCAACAGGCCGCCCGCGAAATCGATCAGACAGCGAAGGCGCTGTTTCTCGAGTCTTTTTCCAAGGTCCGAGATCATTTCCGCTCCGTCTTCCAGACCCTGTTCGGCGGCGGCGAATGCGACGTGCGCCTCGCGAACGAAGCCGAGCCGCTCGAGAGCGAGATCGAGATCCACGCCGCGCCGCGCGGCAAGCGCACACAACGCATCCATCTGCTGTCCTCAGGCGAACGCACGCTCGTCGCGGTCTCGCTGCTCTTCGCGATCTTCCTCGCGAAGCCGAGCCCGTTCTGCCTGTTGGACGAAGTCGATGCCCCGCTCGATGACGCCAACGTGGGGCGCTACGTCCGCCTGCTCGCGGAGTTCAAGGATCAAACGCAGTTCATCGTCATCACGCACAACCCGCGGACGATGCAGGCCGCCGACGCCGTGTATGGCGTGACCATGCAGGAACCCGGCGTTTCAACCATCGTCGGCGTGCGGCTCGGCCAAATGGAGCCGGTCTAGCGATCGATTTACCCTTCCCCCGTCCCCCCTCCCCGTTTTGATGCGGCGGTTCTTCTGGCTCGTCGTCCTGCCTGCGGGGTTGGCAGCGCAGCAACCGGCGGTGTCCCCTGTGTTGCCGCGCGCGTTGACACGCGTTCAGGACACGACCTTGTCTGTGTGGCTTTTCGTTCGAGCCTGGGCATCGCTCGACGAAATCAGTGCTCGCGTAGCCGCGCTTCCGGGAACGCGTGTGCGAGTTCGCAGCCGCTGGCTGCACGCCATCAGCGCTGACGTCCCCGCGTCCGCACTCCGCCGTCTCCTGAAAGACCGCGACCTGAGCCGGATCCAACCGCTCGGACGGTTCAAGCTGCGCCATCGCCCCGGACGTCCAATTCCGGATCTCGCACCGCTCGTCACGTTCGCGCCAGCGCAAGGTCCGGGAGACACGTGCGGTGTGACACCGGGCGACGATCCCGTCCTTGGCCCATCGGCCATGCCGTATCGCCAGCTACATCTTCGGCCGCTCACCGATCAGGGCATCGATGGCACGGGCGTCCGCATCGCGCTCCTCGACACCGGCTTCGATACGGCGAATACCGCGTTCAGCGGGATTACGATCACCGCGCAGCATGACTTCGTGTTCAACGACGCTGTCGTGAAGGACGAACCGGCAAAGGACACCCTTGGCGCGCAGTCCCACGGCACGGCGACCTGGTCCCTGTTCGCGGGCGAGGTGCCGGGGCGCCTGCACGGTATCGCGCGCGGCGCGCGGTACCTACTCGCGAAAACCGAAGACATTCGCAGCGAGACGCGCGTCGAGGAAGACAACTACGTCGCCGCGCTCGAGTGGGCCGACTCGATCGGCGTCGACATCGTCTCGTCCAGCCTCGGCTACCTCACGTTCGACAATGGATTCAGTTACACGCCGTCCCAGTTGAACGGCGATATCGCGGTCACGACGGTGGCGGCCGACATGGCGGCGCAACGTGGCATCCTGGTCGTGACCGCCGCCGGCAACGACGGACCGGACTCGCGCTCGATCTCCACACCGGCCGACGGCGACTCGGTGCTCGCGGTCGGGGCGGAAGATTCGTCGGGAACGATCGCGTTCTTCTCCTCGCGCGGTCCGACGGCGGATGGCCGGCTCAAACCCGACTTCACGGCGCCCGGCGTCGCCGTCTGTGTGGTCAGCGGAAACGGGCAGGTCCGACGGGGCGACGGGACGTCGTTTGCGACGCCGTTGCTTGCGGCCAGCGCGGCGCTCGTCAAGCAGATGCATCCGACGCTCGCGCCCATGGAGCTGCGGGCCGCGTTCCGCAGCACGGGGAGCAAGCGCGCCGCGCCGGACTCGATCTACGGTTGGGGACGGCCGGACGTCGCGACGGCCGCGGTATTCCCCACCGGCGTCACCGCGACCGCACCCCTGCCCGCCGCAGGTCCCCTCACGACGATCACGCCCGCGTTCACCTGGACCGTGGGCACGGTGCCGCCCTCCGCAACACCAGTGAGCTACCGCGTGCGCGTGAGCCGCGACAGCACGCTCGCGTCACCGCTCGTCGACACGCTGCTCACCGCCGAGACGCTCAACCTTCCGGTACCGCTGAAAGCCGGTTCCATTTTCTGGCGCGTGGATGCGACGGCCGCCAGCGGCGAGGCGGCAACCAGCGGGCGAATCGGGCCGGTGATCGTGCCGGCATGGGCGACGCTCACGTCCTTGAGCAATCCGGCGGGGATGGTGATCGATACCGCACAGCCAACGCTCACCTGGAGGCCCGTCGGCGTCTCGACGCCGCCGGGCCCGTTCACGTTCGATCTGGACGTGCAGCGCGCGGCGACGGGCGTTACGGATTTCAACGTCGCGAACCTGACCGACACCGCGTTCAGTCTCACGCAGCCGCTCGAGCGCAACACGGCCTATCGGTGGTTCCTGATCGTCCATGCCGGACCCGATACGAACATCATCAAGAGCCAGGGATCATTTCTCATCGTGGACCTCGGTATCCCGACGTCCACGCTGCTCTACCAGAACTTCCCGAACCCCTTTCCGGCGGCCGGCCGCGACTCCACCTGTCTCTGGTTCGACCTGCCGATCGCGGGCGCGGTCGAGCTCGACATCCTCGATCTGCGCGGCAATCCCGTGCGACACTTCGTTCCCGGGCCTGATTTTCCTGGGATTTTGCCCCCCGGCCGCTACGGCCGCGGTTCGGCGGGGGGCGGGATCTGCGATTCCCGGTTGATGTGGGACGGCCGCGCCGATAATGGGCACCCGTTGCCCGCGGGCGTGTATCTGGCCAAGCTCAAGGCGCCGGGCTTGATTGTGTTCAAGCGGATCGTCTTTCGGGGAAAGTGAGCCATGGAACTCGTCACCGTCGGCACCGGTACTGTTGCGCCTTCGGCCCGCCGCACCTGCCCCTGTCATTGGGTAGCGCGCGGCGAGCTGCGTATGCTGCTCGACTGCGGCGCGGGCTCGCTGCACCGGCTCGCCGAGTTCGGGCTCCCCTGGCAACAGGTGACGCACGTCATCCTCACACATTTCCACCCGGATCATTGGGGCGAGCTGCCGATGCTCGTGTACGCCCTCAAGTACACGACCGAGCCGCCGCGCACTGAGCCATTCGTCATTCTCGGGCCGCCGGGCGTGGTGCAGCTGCTGCGCCGGCTTGCCGAAGGCTACGGCGAGTGGCTGCTCGACCCCGGATTCCCGATCGGCATTCTCGACGTGCGAGACGGCGAGCCATTCCCGCTGAATGCCGACGTCAGCCTCGAGACGTTCCCGGTGCCGCACACCGACGAAAGCGTGGCCCTGTCGCTGGTGGCGCCGGAAGGGCGTCTCGTGTACACCGGCGACACCGGTCCCAGCACCGAGCTGGCCCGCTGGGCGTCTGGCTGCGACCTGCTGCTGGCGGAGTGTTCGCTCCCGGAGGAGCGGGCGATGGATTCGCACCTGACTCCCCAGCGGGCCGGGGACTTGGCCAACGACGCGGGAGCCAAGCGACTAGTCTTGACGCACTTCTATCCCCCGGTAGAAACTTCGGACCCGGCAAAACTTGCGGGCACCCGCTTTGGCGGGCCCGTGTCGGCGGCGAAAGATGGCGATCGCTTCACCATTGGAGACGGGAGACGATAGGTCGTGCTGATCGTGATGCGGCATGGCGCCACGCCCGAAGAAGTGAACAAGGTCATCTCCGTCATCGAGGAGATGGGCTATCAGGCGCAGCCCATGCCCGGCATTCAGCGGACGGCGGTCGGCCTGATCGGCAACGATGGGCGCGTCGACGCGTCGCGGCTCGAAGGCCTACCCGGCGTTCACGAGATCATCCACGTCTCGCAGCCGTACAAGCAAGTCAGCCGGGAGTGGAAAGCGGAACCGACCGTCGTCCGCCTGCCGGGTGGCGTGGCGTTCGGCAATACGGAAGTGGTGGCGATCGCCGGTCCCTGCTCCGTCGAAACTGAGCGGCAGATCATCGAGGCGGCGCGGCAGGTCAAGGAAGCGGGCGCGGTCATCCTCCGCGGCGGCGCCTGGAAACCGCGCAGCTCCCCCTACTCGTTCCAGGGACTGGGCAAGCCGGCCCTGCGGCTGCTCGCCAAGGCGCGGGAAGAGACCGGGCTCCTGATCTGCACCGAAGCCATGGACGAGAGCGGCCTCGGCTGGGTCGCCGAGACCGCGGACATTGTGCAGATCGGCGCGCGCAACATGCAGAATTTCTCGCTGCTCAAGATCGCCGGGCGCTGTGGCAAGCCGGTGCTGCTCAAGCGGGGGATTAGCGCAACGGTGCAGGAACTGTTGCTCTCGGCCGAGTACCTGCTGGCCGAGGGCAATCACGACGTGATTCTCTGCGAGCGCGGCGTACGGAGCTTCGACACTGCGACGCGCAATCTCTTCGATCTCACCGCGATACCGGTGGTGCACAAGTTGTCACATCTGCCGATCATCGCCGATCCGTCGCACGGCACTGGGCTCAGAGACAAGGTGATCCCGATGGCGCGGGCGGCGATCGCGGCCGGCGCCGACGGCATCATGGTCGAGGTGCATCCGAATCCCGAAGAGGCGTTGTCCGACGGCGCGCAGTCGCTCTATCCGGACCAGTTTGCGCAGTTGATGCGCGAGGTGCGCATCATTGCGGAGGCCATTGGCCGACGCGTTGCCGAACCAGCCGCCGTAGGGGCATGAGGTACACGTCGGCACGACTGCACGTCGGCACGATGACGTTGCTGGCGTTTGCCGCTCTCGTGCCGACGTTCCAACGTGCCGACGTGGATCCATGGCCGGTACTGGACCGCGCATCCGCCTCCTTCGACACGGTCCGCACCCTCACTGCCGACTTCGTCCAGATCGTCGAAAACCCGATGCTAGGCGACCCCGATACGACGCGCGGCAAGCTGTATCAACGGCGCCCCAACTACTTCGCGATGCGCTTCACCGAACCGGAGAACGACCGCGTCGTCGCCGACGGCCGCCGCCTGTGGCTCTACACGCCGAGCACGACGCCGGGTCAGGTGATTCGCACCGCGATTCCGGGCATCGGTACGACGGGGCCGAATCTGATCGGCCAATTCGTCGAGCACCCGCGCGAGCGGTACACCGCCCGCTACGTGCGCAGCGATACGACGGCCGACGGCGCGGTCGATGCGATCGCGCTGACGCCGCGCGCGACGGATCTGCCCTACTCGGAAGCGACGGTGTGGATTGCGAAGCGGGATGGACTGGTGCGGCGGATCGAGATCGCCGAGACCTCGGGGCAGCGCCGCACGATCATGCTCCAAAACCTTACGGTCAATCGGGCGATCGCCGCTCGTGAATTCAGATTTTCCCCGACGTCCGGAGTACGGGTGGTAGATCAGTAGCCAGCGCCTCAGCAACTTTCTCCGCCGTCGCCGCATCCATCCCCTGCTTCTGGGCCAGCTCGAGCGCCGCGCGGCCGAGCGCGCGGTACAACTTCGCGTCATCGACCGCTAACGATTCCAAATGCCGGACGATCGTCGCTGTGTCGCCACGCACCACGGGCCCCGTGAGCGCTTCCCGCGGCTCGTGCCGGCTCAGGTTTTCGAAGGTCCCCTCCACGAGCGGCCGCAGCGCCGCCCAAGCCTCGGCGTCCGACAATCCGGCATGCCGTAACAGGCGCTGCGCGACCGCCTCCACCACCACCAAGTAATTCGAGGCGAACACCGCGCCCGCATGATAGATCGGCTTCGACTTGGTCGCGATCCGGAACGGCCGCATCCCGAGGTCCCGCGCGATCTGCTCACCGGCTTCGATCGCCCGCGGCATCCCCTCCACCGCGGCCCACGCGCCCTTGAGACGGGCCGGCGTCAATTCCGGTTCGACAATCGTCTGCAGCGGGTGAAACGAGCCGAGCGCGGCGCGGGTGGTGACGAGCGGGCCGAGCGCCTCCTGCCCCTGCACGCCGGACAGGTGGAGCACGACGTGGCGTTCAGTGATGACGCGCGCATTGGCGAGGGACGTCGCCAGCGGCGTGATCGCGTCGTCGCGCACGGTCAGCACGACGACGGTGACCTCGCCAATCCAGGGAGGCGGTTTGCGCCCATCTCCCACCGTCAGGGTGAGCGGTGCTGGTACGCTTTTCTTGTTTCGCCCGTGGAGGCGGACCGAATAACCTGCCTGGGCCAGTGCGAGAGCCAGTCCGACACCCGCGCGACCGGGCCCGATGAGCCCGATCGCGCGGGGAGACTGTAGGGTCACCGATTGCGGACCGTCGTCGGAGAGGGCTGCGTGTTGGCCAGCGTCAGCAGCTCCTGCGGCGTGCGCGCGCGATCGGCCAGCGCCAGCGCGCGTTTCACCTGCTCGTCGTCCGCGATGCGGCGGCGGAACTCCGCTGAGCGGCCAAACACATACCGGGCCGCTTCGTATCCCAGCTCCTGACTGATCAGCGTGCGCGCGCCGGCGATCACCGTGTCCGGGAGATCGGCACCCTTGGCGCGTATCCGGCGCACGATATCATCCACCATCGCTTGCGTGACGGTGAAATTCGGAGCCGCCAGGCGGTTGCCCTCCTTCAGCTCGAGCGCGTAGGTAGCGAGCGCATCGCGATACAACGGAATCTTGTCGCTCAGCGCCTTGACGAACGCACGCTCCGCGGTCGTGAAGGTGTCGGCGACAACGTAGATGTCGGGGCGAATGCCGCCACCACCATAAATCGTGCGGCCCGCATCCGTATGGAACAGTGCCGACGAATCCACCTTGATGTCCTGGCCGCGTTGCGCCGCGATCACCTGCGCTTCTTGTTCTGCCTCGTTCCGGGTCACCCGTTGAATCGTCCGGCCACTCGGCGTGTACCAGCGCGCGGTCGTGAGCTTGAGCCCGGTTTCGGGAGTGAGCCGCCAGAACGATTGCACGAGCCCCTTGCCGAACGTCGGCGTCCCGACCAGCACCGCGCGGTCATGATCCTGCAGCGCCCCCGCGATGATCTCCGCGGCGCTCGCCGAGCCACCGTTGACGATCACGACGATGGGCAGATGCGGCCACTGCTGCGGCTTGGCATCGCTGAATTCGTGCGACGAGCCGGGCGCGCGGCCACGCGTCTCCACGATCGTATCCCCGGGATCGAGGAACAGGTCCGAAACCGCGACGCCCTGATCCAGCAGCCCGCCCGGGTTCTGGCGGAGATCGAAGATCAGCGACTTCATCCCCTGCTTGAGGAGCGTGTCGACCGCCTGCGCCACTTCGCGGGCCGAGCTCTCACTCACCGGATTGAGCGCGATGTAGCCGACGCGGTTGTCGAGCATCATCGTGAGGCGCGGATCGACGGAGCGAATGTGAATCGTCGCGCGGGTGAGCTTGTAGATGATCGGCTTGTCGATGCCCGCACGCCGAATCTGCAGCTCGGCGACCGTCCCGGCCGGTCCGCGCAACGCCTTGACGGCGGAGTCCTGCTTCCAGCCTTCCGTGGACTTGCCGTCGAGCGCCACGATGCGATCGCCGGTCTGGACGCCCGCGCGCTCCGCCGGTGTGTCAGGAAGCGGAGCCACAACGGTGATCCAGCCACCGCGGACATCGATGTGAATCCCGAGCCCCGAGTAATTGCCCGTGGTCGCCTCGGAAAGCTGGCGGAAGTCATCGGGCCTGAGGAAGACCGAGTAGGGATCTTTGAGCTGATCCAGCATGCCGTCGATGGCCATCTGGTAGAGCTGGCGTTCATCCAGCGAATCGACGTAATAGTCGGCAACGTGCGCGAGCACGTCGTCGAACAACCGTGCCTGCTGATAGACGGAACCGGCCGGTTCTGTCTCCCGCTGCAGGAACCAGCCGCCCGACACTAGCGCGGCCAACACGACGACGGCAGCCACGGATCCTTTATGACGAATCATCATGCGCCTCTCATGGATAAAGCCGTTACGGCCGCGACCTCCCGCCAGGCGGCCTCCTGGACGGCCTTCTTGGACTGACTGGCATCAATATGAGCAATTCCGGGCCCAGATGCGCTGCGATAGGCCTCACGGACCCGGGTATGGAACGTGTCATCTTCACGCTCGATGCGGTCTTGCACTTTGCCGGCGGCCTGCTGGCGCTCCCGGCCGACCGCGACGGGAACATCGAGCACGAGCGTGAGATCGGGCGAAAGCCCCCCGGTCGCGACCCGCAACGCGGCCTCGACGTCCGCCCGCGGCAACCCCCGCCCCGCCACCTGATAGGCCATCGTCGAGAGCCCGAACCGGTCGGCGATGACGACCTGCCCATTCTCCAGCGCCGGCCGAATCACCCGCTCGACCAGATCGGCCCGCGCCGCCAGGAACAGAAACAGCTCGGCGCCGAATGCCCGCTCATGACGCGATTTCAGGGCCAGTTTGCGGGCGGCTTCGGCGAGGGGCGTGCCGCCCGGCTCCCGAACCGTCAGCACATCGCGTCCTTCAGCGCGCAACTCGGAACCGAGCCAGCGGACGAGAGTAGATTTGCCAGCGCCTTCAGGACCCTCCACGACAACGAAGGTCCCCATCCCGCGATTCATCCGAGTGTAATGATCGGGCTCGCAGCGCCCTTTTTGATGCCCTCGTAGATGCGGGCATTAATTCTGGCCATCAGTTTCTCGAAATTCGCCTGCGCCGCGACCATTTGCTGATACACCGAATTTGCTTGCACGCTTTGGAGCGCCCGGTCGTATTGCTCGACCTGCTCCTTGGTCGGTTCGTTACCCTGTTGCGCGACGCGCTCGATTTCCTGCGCAAGTTGTTCCGCTTCGGCGAGCACCTTCTGCACCGCCTGGTCCTCGCGGAGGGCTTCCGTCGCGCGACGCAACGCTTTGTATTCCTCAGTCTGGCCGAGTACGCGCCCCAGATCTTCCGCTTTCTCTTCGAGCACTAATCCTCCTTTATAGAGAGCGCGTAACGCGGACAGCCGAACACATCGTCATAAATCTCAACGCTCCACCCAACGCCTCGGCCCAGACGTCGTACGGCATCGGCTCGCCGTTCGTCGATCTCGAGTGCCAGCAAGCCGCCGGGTTCCAGCAATGCGCCCGCACCGGCGAACAGGGCGCGAGTGGCATCGAGACCATCAGCCCCGCTCACTAGCGCCTCACGCGGCTCGAAATCGCGAACGGACGGATCCAGCTCCTCATACTCGGCTGCACTGACATACGGGGGATTCGACACGATCGCGCGAAACCGGTCCCCCCTGTCCACCAGCGGCGCGAGCAGGTTCCCTTCGCGAATCTCGAGGGGGGTCGCAGGCGCGATGCGTTGCACATTCTCCCGCGCGAGCGCGGCAGCCGCAGGCGACTGCTCGACCGCTACGACCTTCTCGAACCGCCCTTCCACCGCCAGCGCCAGCGCGATACATCCACACCCAGTACCGATATCAGCGACGAGACCGCGTTTCCCGTTTCCCGTTTCTCGTTTCCCGATTTCTCGCAGCACGAGGTCAACGAGCCCTTCGGTCTCGGGGCGCGGAATCAGCGCGCGCGCATCGATGGCGAGGTCGAGCGTACGGAATCCCACACGACCAACGGCGTAGGCGAACGGCACACCGCGCTCCAGCTGCGCGACCGCGTCCTGATACCTGGAGAGGAGCTCGGGCGATTTCGGTTCGTCGCGGCGCAGCCAGGCGTCGCCGACCGTCGTCCCGGAGACGGCCGCCCAGACCTCGGGGGGGGGCGCTTTATACATTGAGCTGTTCCTTCTCCTGCGCCTGCTTCACGGCAGCGATCAGATCGTCGAGCTTCCCGTCCAACACTTGATCCACGCTATGTGTGGAGAAATGGATGCGATGGTCAGTCACCCGGTTCTGCGGAAAGTTGTACGTGCGGACTTTCTGTGAGCGGTCACCGGTGCCCACCTGCGCGCGCCGCTCGCGCGAGCGGGCCGCCTCTTGCTCCGACACCTTGAGGTCCAGCAGGCGCGAGCGCAGGATCTCCATCGCCTTGATCTTGTTTTGCAGCTGCGACTTTTGATCCTGGCACTTTACTTCGAGACCAGTCGGAATGTGCGTCACGCGGACGGCGCTGTCGGTGGTGTTGACGCTCTGGCCACCAGGACCGCCGGAGCGGAAGACGTCGATGCGCAGATCCTTGTCTTCGATTTTGACATCCACTTCTTCCGCCTCTGGTAAAACGGCGACGGTCGCTGCGGAGGTATGGATGCGGCCCTGCTGTTCCGTGACAGGAACGCGCTGCACGCGGTGGACACCCGATTCATAGCGCAGCGTGCCGTAGGCTTTGGGTCCGCGCGCCGCGAAGACCGCTTCTTTCAGACCGCCGAGCGTGCCCTCGGAGAGGGAGAGGATGTCGACCTTCCAGCCGCGCCGCTCGCAGAAGCGTGTGTACATGCGGAACAAGTCGGCCGCGAACAGCGCAGCTTCGTCACCGCCGGTCCCGGCGCGGATCTCGACGATGGCGTCGCGATCGTCGAACGGATCGCTTGGGGTGAGCAGCTCGGCGAGCTCCGCCTCGAGCCGGTCGATCTCGGGCCGGAGCCGCTCGACGTCGGCGCGCGCCAGCTGCGACAGCTCCGGGTCCTTGTCGGCGAGCACCTCGCGCGCCTGGGCCAGCTCGCCTTGGAGCCGCTCCAGGCGATCGTGGGCCCGGCGAATTGTCTCGAGTTGCGCGCTTTCGCGACCGAGCTGCTTCAGTTTGGCTGGATTCCGCGCCGTGGCGGGGTCGGCCAGCTGCCGGGCGACCTCCTCCGCCCGCGCGAGCGCCTGGCGGAGTCGGGTCTCCACGGGATTAGCTCGCTCCGGCCTTGGTTCCGTACTTCTGGCGGAACCGCTCCACGCGGCCGGCCGTATCGAGCAGCTTCTGCTTGCCCGTGAAGAAGGGATGGCAGGCCGCGCAGACTTCGACGTGAATCATGGGCGTGGTCGAGCGCGTTACGAAGGTATTGCCGCACGCGCATTGGACCGTCGCCCGCTGGTATTTCGGGTGAATTCCGGGCTTCACTGCACACATCCTTGCGAATTGTCGGACAGAAACGAAGTGCGGAAATATAGCTGGCGCACGAACTTGGGGGCAAGGCTCGGCCTCGTAGTTCATTTGACACCGCTTCCGACAGGCCGTAAGCTGTTCGCGTGTCTGCTGCCGACGTGCTGCAAAAGGTCCCGCTGTTTAGCCAGCTCTCCGCCGTCGACCTGCAGCGGGTGGTGGAAGTCGCCCGCGACCGTGCCTACCCCAAGAACTCCGTCATCCTGTTCGAGGACGATCCCGGCGACGCGCTCTATGTCGTCGCGAAAGGACAAGTCAAGGTCGTCCTCATCGGCGAAGACGGGCGCGAAGTCATTCTCTCCGTGCTCGGCGAAGGCGAGTTCTTCGGCGAGATGGCGCTGATCGACGACGAACCACGCTCGGCGCACGTTATCGCGATGGAGGACTCGACGCTGTACGTACTGCGGCGCGAAGACTTCCAGGGCATTCTCGAACACTCCGCGGGGATCGCGCTCGCGTTGCTCAAGGAATTGTCGCGCCGGCTGCGCCGCGTCGACGAAAAAGTCGGCAGCCTCGTGCTGCTCGACGTGCACGGCCGCGTCGCGCAGCTGCTCCTCGATCTCGCCGACGAAACCGACGGCCAGCGCATCACGCGCCGGCTGACCCACCACACCATCGCCCAGATGATCGGATCGTCGCGCGAGACAGTGTCGCGCACGATGCGCGAACTCGTTGACAAAGGCCTGATTGACGTAAGTCGCAAGGACATTGTGATCAAGGACCGTGGCTCACTCGAGCAAGCGGCCGGCCGGTCGTGACTCGCGTCACGGTTCTACGTCACTAATTCCCAGTAACTTAGCCCGAGTTTCAGCGTGCCGACACGCATGAAGTACACGGTGACCTTCTGGGGCACCCGGGGAAGTATTCCTACTCCGGGGCCGACGACGTCGCGCTACGGTGGCAACACGCCGTGTGTCGCGGTGGAAGGCGCCGAAGGCCAACTGGTCGTACTCGATGCGGGTACAGGTATCCGGACGCTGGGACTCGACTTGGTCGAGAAACAAAACGGCGCGGTGAAAGTCGAAATCCTGCTCTCACACGCGCATTGGGACCACATCCAGGGGCTGCCACACTTCAAACCGTTTTTCGCTCCGGGCAATACCGTCCGCATCTGGGGGACGCGCCAGGGCACGGCGTCGCTGGAAGCGATCCTGCGGCAGCAGATGGACCCGGCGGTGTTTCCCGTGCCGCTCGACGCCCTCTCCGCGTCGTTGACGGTGCAGCAGGTCGACAGGGACGAGTTCTCAATCGGGGAGTTCCGGGTTCGCACCACGAAGTTGCGACATCCGGGGACGACATTGGGATTCCGGCTCACGCCCGCGAAGGGCGGCGGTGGGTCGAGCATGGCATATGTGACCGACAACGAGCTGGGCCCCGGCGGGCAATACGACGTCGCAAAGAGCTGGCGGCGCGATTTCGTCGCGTTTTTGAAGGACGTCGATCTGCTGATTCATGATGCCATGTACACACCGGCGGAACTGGAGCAACACCGCGGCTGGGGGCATTCGACATACGAAGAAGCGGTGAACCTGGCCCAGGATGCGGGAGCGAAAAAACTCGTGCTGTTTCATCACGAGCCCGAGCATGGTGACAAAGCAATGGATGGCTTGGTGGCGGCGGCGCGGAAGTTCGCGAAGACGCGTGGCGGTTCGCTCGAGGTCGTCGCCGCCCAGGAAGGCATGAAGGTGACCCTGTGACCGAAGGAGTAGCTATGCGCGCGCGTGCCGTACTGACGGTGTTGTGCCTGATGCCGGTGCTCCTGGGAGCGCAGCAGCGTGACCAGGAGACCCGCCCGGGCATCGCCGTTCTCCCCTTCAACAACGGCGGCTCCTACGGTCAGGGCAAGGAGGACTTCGACGCCCTCGAGCGGGGGATCGCTGGGATGATGATCTCCGAGCTATCGCAGAATCCGGCGGCGCGCGTCGTCGAACGGCAGGAAGTCCAGCACCTGGTGGACGAGCAGAACCTCGGCACCCAGGGCCGCGTCGATCCCCGGACCGCGTCGAAGGTCGGTAAGCTCGTCGGCGCCCGCTACGTCGTGCTGGGCACGTTCATCGATTTCTACGGCGACTTCCGCGTGGACGTCCGGCTCGTCAACACCGAGACGGGCGAGATCGTGAAAACCGAGTCGGAGCGGATGCAGCGTGATCACATGTTCGACATCATCCGCAACATCGCGAGCCGGCTCATGAAGGATGCGAATCTGCCGGCGCTGCAGCGGCAGGCATCGGATCAGCGCATGGAGCGCCAGATCCCGACGGAAGCGCTGACGTACTATTCGCGCGGGCTGCTCTACCAGGATCGCGGGCAGAAGGACAAGGCGGCCGAGATGTTCACACATGCCCTGTCGATCTTCCCTCAGTACGCTGAGGCCCAGGATGGGCTGCAGCGAGTGAAGTCGTCCTAACGGACCCCCTCACTCGGCTTGGTAGATTGACGGCGCGCCGGTGAGGTACTTGCTCCTCCATCCGCCGATATGGCGTCCCGACGCGGTCGCGCCGGCGCTCGAGACCTCGCAGGTGGAGGCGCGCGCGGTTCGTCAGGCGAAGGACCTCGCCGTCACCGACGACCGCCCGACAGTGTTCCTGCTCGATGCCGAAAGCCGCTCGATCTTCCCGGTCGACGTCATGCGCGCCTTCGTCGACGCGGGGGGCGCGATCGTCGCGTTGGGTCGCAACGGCGAGACCGACGTGCCCGAAGGGCTGCCCACGGAGTTTCTGTCGGGCTTCCTGACGCAGCCGACGAGCCCACGCCGGCTGCTGGTCGCGATTCGCGCCGGCTTCCGGGAAGCGGCCGCGCGGGCCGAAACGGCGCGGGCGCGCGGCGAGGCAGCGCAGCGCGCCCGCGAGATCGGCGAGCTGACACGCATCGGCGTGGCGCTCGGCACCGAGCGCGACATCAAGACGCTGCTCGAGTTGATCCTCACGCAGGCGCGTCGCATCACGCAGTCGGACGCGGGCAGCCTGTACCTGGTCGAGATCAATGAGCATGGCGACAGGCGGTTGCGGTTTCGGCTCGCGCAAACCTACTCGAAGCCCGAAGCGCCGTTCGTCGAACACACCATTGGCGTCGATCGCGGGAGTCTGGCCGGCTACTGCGCCGTCACGGGCGACCCCCTGGTGATCGACGACGCGTATTTCTTGCCGCCCGACGTCGAGTACACGATCAATCGTTCATTCGACGAGCGTTACGGGTACCGGACCAAGTCGATGCTCGTGATCCCGATGAAGGATCACAAGGAAGAGATCATCGGCGTGCTGCAGCTGATCAACCGCAAACGCAACTTCGACGCGATTCTCACGACGCCGGCCGACGTCGAGCGACAAGTCATCCCCTACTCGAAGCGCACCGTCGAACTGGTGACCGCGCTGGCCGGCCAGGCGGCGGTCGCCATCGAGAATGGGCGGCTGTACGAAGACATCGAGAAGTTGTTCGAAGGCTTCGTGCTCGCGGCGGTGCACGCGATCGAGCAGCGCGATCCGACGACCTATGGTCACTCGGGTCGGGTCGCCGGCATGACGGTCGGGTTGGCCGAGGTGGTGGACCGTGCGGGCGACGGTCTCTATCGCGGCGTGAGCTTCTCGCGCGAGCAGATCAAGGAAATTCGGTACGCCGCCCTGCTGCACGACTTCGGCAAGGTCGGTGTGCGCGAACAAGTGCTCGTCAAGGCGAAGAAGCTCTATCCATCAGACCTGAGCCTGGTGCGGCATCGCCATGCCTTCATCCGCCGCACGGCGGAGCGCGAGTTCTGGCGCAAACGTGCCGAGTATCTGGAGGCCAACGGCACAACGGGCTACGACCGCTTCGTCAAGGAGCTCGAAGCGGAGCACGAACGGGAGCTCAAGGAGCTCGATCGCTTCCTGGAGATCGTCCTCCTGGCCAATGAACCGAGTATCCTGCCCGATGGCAGCTTTGACGAGCTGAAGGGGTGGGCGCAACGCACCTTCCTGGGGCTCGACGGCACCACCGAGCCGTTTCTTTCACCGGACGACATGCGCTACCTCACCATCCGCAAAGGCAGCCTCGACGAAGCGGAACGACACGAGATCGAGAGTCACGTGAGCCACACCTATCAGTTCCTGCAGCGGATTCCGTGGACACGCGAGCTACAGCAGATTCCGCTGATTGCCTACGGCCATCACGAAAAAATGGACGGCCGGGGCTATCCGCGCCGCGTGGCGGGGGAGGCGATCCCGATCCAGACGCGGATGATGACGATCAGCGATATCTACGACGCGCTCACCGCCCAAGATCGGCCCTACAAGCGGGCCGTGTCCACCGACCGCGCGCTCGACATTCTCACCACGGAAGTGAACGAGGGACAGCTCGACGCCGACCTGTTCAAGCTGTTCATCGAGGGCAAGGTCTTCCAGCGACAGATCGTCGAAGACGGCGCGAGCTAGAAGAACAGCAACTTCACCGATATCAGCAGCAGAAACCCTCCGAACATCTTTCGCAGCGTGACGTCGGGAATCGATCCCGCGAACCGCGCGCCGAAATAGGCTCCGAGGAGCAGACCCACCGCCACGACGGCGGCAAAGCCCCAATTCACCTGCTGCCGTTTGGCGTACTGCAGCACGCCTAACAACCCGACGGGGAGCAGCAGTGCGGCGAGCGACGTTCCATGCGCCGTGTGTTGCGGCATGCGAGTGATGAGCACGAGCCCGGGGATGATCACAACCGCGCCGCCGACGCCGAACAGCCCCGAGATGACGCCCGCCAACAGGCCGAGCAGCGAAACCAACACCCACGTCATGGCTCTTGTCCTTTCCCCCAGCCTCCACCGCCTGGGGTTTCGATGCGGAGAACGTCCCCTGTTGCCAATCGCAATGCTGTCTTGGATAGCAGCGATTCCCCGTTCAAGAGATTCCTACCAACTTCTCCCGCCAATCCTCCAGCTGCTCCAGCCGGGCCGTGACGCCGCCGCTCAGTCAGGAGCGTGGCCTCCATCGGCGCGAGCGCCTCGAACTCGCGCACCACGCCATCGCCGCCATTCCACGTCCCCCGTCCCCCGCTGCCACGGCGCAGTGCGTACGTCCGGACACGAACGGGATGCTCCATTTCCAGGACTTCGATCGGCGTGTTGCGTGTGTTTGACATCCCGACGTGGACACCCGACGGTCCGTTGGCCCCGCGACTCGCGCCCTGCCCGCCGCCGATGGTCTCGTAGTATGTCCAGCCTTCCCCTAGGCCCGAGCCCCCAACCCCCAGCCCCCCGAATGTCACGTTGTTCATCGTCCCCTGACCCTGCGCCGGCACCACGCAGCCACCGGCCGCAAGCGCGGCACTCGGCGGCCGCGCATTCACGAGACAGCCCGGCGGCGCCGTCACTGCGATCGCGCGCGGCACGCCGCCGTTCATCGGAACGTCGTCGGGCAGCAGCGTGCGGACCACGAACAGCACCGCCGAGCGCGTTACCGCCAGTGGACAGTTTACGTTGCCCGGCGCCGCATCACGCGTCCCGGTGAAATCGGCGTGAAACGTGCCGTCGGCGATCGTGACCGTCACGCGAATCTCGAGATCGTCATCAATGACGCCGTCGCCCTCCAGGCAGTCTGTGGCGGTCGTGGGCGCTGCTGACAGATGACTGAGGACCGATCTGGTGCGCCGCTCGGCGTAGTCGAGCAGCTCACGTGCAGCCTCCCGCAAGGCGTTCCAGCCGTGGCGCCGGGCGAGCGCCCGCAGGCCCTGAGCTCCGCGCTCCACCGCGGCGCGCTGCGCCGCGAGATCGCCACGACGCATCGCCGGCGTCCGTACGTTGGCGAGCAGGAGCCGCTCGACCTCCAGCGTGAGACGCGTCGGCGGAATGATGATTCCCTCTTGGTACAACTCGCGCGCGCTCGCGGGCATGCTGCCCGGTGTCATGCCGCCCACGTCGGAATGGTGCGCGCGGACAACGCTGTACCCGCCGACCTGCCCGTCGATGTCGATCGCGCCGATGAGGGTGAGATCGGGAAGGTGACTGCCGCCGCCATACGGATCGTTGAGAATGAACAACTCGCCGGCTTGGGGGACCGGCTCCAGGCGGCGTACCGCGGCCACCGCATCCGCGAGCGCGCCGAGGTGCACCGGAATGTGCGCCGCCTGCGCGATCATCTCGCCATCGGCATCGAACACCGCGGCCGACGCGTCGCGGCGTTCGCGGATATTCGGCGAGAGCGCGCTGTGCACCAGCACCAACCCCATCTCCTCCGCAATCGACGCGAAGGCGTGGGCCATCACTTCGAGGCCGACGGCGTCGAGCCTCATGCGCGCTCCAGCACCACCGCGCCCGACTCGTGCACCACGCCACGCCAGCCGGGCTCGATGAGGCCGGTCGCATCCGGACCCGCCAGCACGGCCGGCGCATTGAGCTTCTTGCCGGCCGGGAGCTCGCCGAGTGGCCACACATCCGCACGCACTCGCTTGCCGTCTCGCGTGACGATCATGCGCCGGCCGGCGCTCGGCATGCCGATGCCTCTGCGACCGCCGATCGGGACCGTGGGAGCCACGCGCTCCGCTACGACGCGGAGGTTCACGAGCTCCACGTCCTCGGTTCCCCCGTCCCCTTCCACCCCGTCCCCATGGCCGTGGCGCGCGCGATGCGCCGCGCGGAACGCCGCCGCGAGCGCCGGAAGGTCATCCCGCACCGCCGGCACCGTGACTTCGTATCCCTGCCCCGCGAACCGGCAGTCCGCATAACGACTCAAGGCGGCGCCGGGCAGCGCGGCGGCGCCGGCCGTCATGAGCGGCTGAAACGCGGCGGCGAGTTCGGCGCTCGATAGGCCGGCGAGCGAACGATGCATGGACGCCATGACGTCGAACCGCTCGGGCGCGATCGCGAGGCCCAACGCGCTGAGGACGCCGGGGTGCGGCGGCACAATGACGCGCGACATGCCGAGCGCATCGGCGAGCGCGCAACCGAACAACGGTCCCGCGCCGCCGAACGGCAGCAACGTCATGCCGCGCGGATCGATGCCGCGCGCCACACTCACGCGCTTCAGGGCGCGCGCCATGACCGCCGTCGCCACCTGCACGATGCCGGCCGAGATCTCACAGACATCGCGCGGCAGCTTCAGCCGCGCCACGGCGCGTTCGGCGGCCGCGCGGTCGAGCTGCACGGCATCGGCCAATGGGTACGCCGGATCGAGCCAGCCCAGCGCGAGACAGGCGTCGGTCACGGTCGGCTCGGCGCCGCCGCGCCCATAGCACGCGGGCCCCGGCTCGGCTCCGGCGCTCCGCGGACCGACTCGAAGCGCGCCCCCCTCGTCGACAGCCGCGATACTGCCGCCGCCCGCGCTGACCGTCTCGATCAGAATCGCGGGAAGCGCGATGGGCACACCGGCAACCGATTCGGCGCCCTCGGCGATGGCGACGCCACCAGTGATTAAGCTGGCGTCCGCACTCGTGCCCCCCATGTCGAGCGTCAGCAGCTCGCCCGCGCCGACCGCCGCGCCGAACCACCGCGCCCCGACCACGCCTCCCGCGGGCCCCGACAATGCGAGACTCGCCGCGCGTTGCGCCGCGTGCTCGGCGCACAGCGTGCCGCCGCTCGACGTCATGATGCGCAGCGACGGAATGCCGCGCGTTCGCGTAGCGTCGGCCGTCTTCGCGACATACGAGGCCACCGTGGGTCGCAGATAGGCCTCAGCCGTCGTCGTGCTCGTCCGCTCGTACTCGCGAAACACGGGCAGAATCTCATGACTGGCCGTGACCGGGACGTGCGGCAACGCGGTGCGGAGGGCGGCGGCGAGCCGGCGCTCATGCTCAGGATGGCGAAACGCAAAGAGCAGCGCGATCGCAATCGATTCCGGCGCGAGCCTGCGGGCGGCGTCCGTCACCCGCGTCACTTCGCCCTCGGAGAGGGCCAGGAGGGAGCCGTCCGGGCCCATGCGTTCCCGCGCGCCGATGACGTCTTCGCGGGCGACGAGGGGTGAGGGGTGATCGCGCCTGAGATCGTACAGCGCGGCGCGATCCTGGCGCCGCAGCCACAACAGGTCCTCGAAGCCCGCCGTCGTGACCAGCACCACACGCGCACCGCGGCGCTCGAGCAGCGCGTTCGTCGCGACGGTCGTGCCATGAACCAACACGTCGATGGGGACGGGAGACGCATCCAGCGCTCGGAGCAGACCCATACTGGGATCCGTCGGGGTACTGGCGACTTTCCGGATTTCGAGACTGCCATCGGATTTGACCGCGATGAGATCGGTGAACGTCCCGCCGACGTCAACGCCGACGCGCGTCATGGCCGGAAGCGTCGCTTGAGGAGCAGTCCCGCCCCGCCGAGCGTGAGCACCACCACGAGGGTGCCCACCCAGTCCCCCAATCGCACATACAGCGGGATGACGTCACTGGTGCGTAGCACGCCGCCGACAGACGCCTCGACATTGAGCTGCGTGGCCGCGTACGCCCTGCCTAGTGGATCCACGAACTCTGTAATCCCGGAATTCGCCGCGCGCGCGACACCCATTCGGGTCTCGATCGCTCGCAGCACGAGGTGTGAAGCGTGCTGCGCCGGCGCACTCGTATGTCCAAACCACGCGTCGTTCGTCATGTTGACAAAAAACTCAGCCCCGTGGGAACGATAGACGCGCGTCGCATTTTCGAACGCGGACTCGTAGCAGATCACCACGCCGAACCTGCCTATGGGAGAATCGTAGACGACCCATTCCCGCCCCGGACGGAAGCCGCCGGACCAGCGAGACAGTCCCGGAATAGCGCGGAACAGGCGGACTGGCACAAATGGAACACGCTCGGTGACCGGCACGAGATAATGCTTGGCGTAAATCGGATAAGGCGTGCGATTTCCCGTCGAGTCGTAGTAGAACGCGGCATTGTAGATCCGAAAGCTCCGCATGCGTGCGTCCTCCGGCTCGGCATTCAGGCCGCCCGTCATCAGCGGGACGTGGTTCTCGCGCACGAATGCGCTGATCGCGGCATCCCATTGTGGGTGATCGAGGAAAAAGCCGGGGATGGCCGCCTCCGGCCATATCAGCAGTTGTGGTTTCGGGGAGCGCGCCACCAAGCCCCGCGAGAGAGCGAATAGCGTGCTCATCACGCTGTCGGCATGGGCGGAGTCGAACTTCTCTTTGAAGCCTTCGTTGGGCTGTACCATGCCGACGACACCGACCTCTCGCACCGGCAGTGTCTTCGTGCGCCACACGCCGTACCCGAGCGCCAGCAGCACCGTCACAATTACCGGGCCGAGGCGACGCACGACGTACGACGCACGACGCACGTCGATGGCGGCCTCGACGATCACGACGTTACACCACGCCAGCCACAGCGTCACCCCACGCGCGCCGGCGATATCTGCCCATTGTACGAGGACCGGAGCGTCTGCCAGCGAGGTGCCAAGCCCGAGCCAGGGAAACCGGACGTCGCCGAGGTGTCCGATGAGCCATTCGAGCGCCGTCCAGCCAACGGGAAAGACGATCCACAGCGGCACCGCGGGCGCGGCCAGGCGGATGCGGACCACAAACCAGAACATGACGCCGGTGAACAGGCCGATGATCGCGATGCTCGCGAGATAGCCGAGCGCCGAAAACGGCGTAAAGTGCCAGAGCGCCACGATCATCCAGTAGAGCACGAACGCGTTCGTGATCAGGCCGAACCACCAGCCCCAGCGAAACGCGGTCCGCGGATTGGCTTCCGTCAACGCCTGCCGGATCAACAGCACCGCGGGCGCGATGGCAACGAAGCTGAGGATTGGAAGGGGGAACGGCGGGTAACTGAGGGTGAGCGCGATCGCGCCCAGCGCGACGAGCACGACCACTCGACGCCGGCTCACAGCAAGACGTCGCGTCCTTCGTCCGCAGAACGGTAGATCGCATCCAGGACGCGTTGCAGCGCGAGCTGGTCGCGCGGCGGCGGCGCGTTCACGTCGCCCTTGATCACGGCGAGGAAATACATCCATTCAGCGCGATAGGACTGGGTAAACTGCGTTTCGCGCCCCGTCGCGCCCGTCGGCGTGACATCCACCGCCGCGCCATGCTGCTCCTTGAAGATGCGCAACGGCTGGATCATCGCGGACCCCTTCGCGCCGACGATGTCGAACCAGAACCGCTCACCCTCGCCGAGATGGCGCCAGCTCACGTCCATGGTGATCGACACGCCGTTCTCGCACACGACCAACGCGGAACCCATGTCCTCGACCGCGTTCATGCCCGGGCGCATGACGTGGGCAGAGATCCGCTTGGGCGCCGGCCATCCCGCGAGCCACAAGCCGAGATCGATGAGGGGCAGGCCGAGATCGAGGACCGCGCCCCCGCCCGCTTGCTCGCGCCGCAGCCGCCAACCCAGCATCCCGCGGCTGGGCTGGAACGTGTACCAGCCGCCGCGCACCGCCTGCAACGCGCCGAGATCCCCGCCGGCGAGAAAGCCGCGCACCGCCTGCACGTCGGAGCGGAACCGGTGGTTCATCCCCACCATCACGCGCTTGCCGTAGCGGTCACTCGCGGCGAGTGCGCGCTCGATACCGGCGAGCGTCAACGCGAGCGGCCGTTCACACAGGACGTGCACCCCCGCCGCCAGCGCGGACGTCACGTGAATCTCGTGCAGGTGATTGGGTGTGCAGATCACGACGACGTCCACGTTCGCATACCGCAGCACTTCTTCGATATCGTCGTAGGTGTCTTTCACCTCGAAGCGCGAGGCGAGCGCCTGGGCTTTGCTGACGTCGTTATCGCAGATAGCGACGACCTCCACGCCGGGCAGCCGCCGCAGCACGGGCAGGTGTGCGACCTGGGAGATCGCGCCGGCTCCGAGCACCCCGACGCGGATCGGGTCGTTCACTTCCTGCGCCCCGCTCCCTGCTCCCTGCCCCCTCGCAGCCGGTACATGATTCCGGTCCGGAGGCTCACCGTCTTGAGCCCGCTCGACAGCACGCCACGCCCATCCACCGTGAAGCGCCACGCCCGTGAGAGATCGAACTCGAACCCCAGGGTACCGTTCAGACCCGCCGTGATCACGTCGAGCGCATCTTCGACGAAGGTGCCGTTGATGGCGGCCCCGCTGCCGTTGCGCGCATGAATGCTCACGCCCGTGCCGAGATAGGCGGTGATCCCACGACCTTGCGGAAAGACGAGCTGGAAATCGATGTCGGCAATGAGATCGCTGAGGGCAATGCGACCGAGATTGATGTTGTCGGGCGTGGAGGGATTCACGATGCTGTCGAGGCGCCGCTCGAAGCGGTCGCGCGACGCCTGATCGAACTGCGAATGAAAGTACGAGAGTCCCAAGAGCAGCCGCACCCGCGGCGCGATGCGCCCGTAGTCGACGCGCAAACCGGCCGCGGTCGTCCCGACGAGCTCCGATGCGCCGATGAGGCCGGCATCGACTTGAATGCCGGAAAGGCGGAGGTTGTCGTAGGAGAACTGGCTCAGGACACCCTGCGCGGCCAGTCGGACGGTCGGACTGACGGACAGCAGTGCCAACGCAACGCCCGCGACCCGCATCACCGTCCGACCGTCCGACCGTCCGACTGTCCGACTAATAGATCTTTTCAATTTTCGTCCCCGGGAAATACGTGCTCAGAATCTTGCGATAATCCTGCCCCGCACGGGCCCGCCCGATCGCGCCCCACTGACACATCCCGACCGCGTGCCCGGATCCGGCGCCGACCGCCACGAGCCGGTCGACCTCGCCGCCAGCGCCCCTGGTCACCGCCAATTGAAACGCCGCACTCGAGAGCATGCGGTCGGCATCCGGACGCAGCACCGCGCGGACATCGGGACCCGGAATGCGGATGTCGCCCCGCTCGAAGACGATCCGCAGCTCGCCCACGCGACCCGACCGCGTCGTGCGCGTCACGGCGACGTCGGTGATGCGCGGCAATCCATCGCCGGACAACGGCATCACCGTCGCCAACGTTCGCGACAATATAGCGCGCAGTTTGGGCGCATCCCATTCTTCGCGCCAGCGAAAGCGCGGAGAAATGTCGCAGTAGTAATGCCCCCCACCGCGGTCGTCGGACACGGGTCGCAGATAGGGACGTGTGCGCACCGTGGCGAATGCCTCCTCGATCCCCGCCGTGCTGAACCCGCACGTCGAGTGGAAGTAGGCGTCGATGACGTCACCGCCATACTCGAGCACTTGTCCCGCCGTGCGCCGCACGGCATCCCAGACCTGATTGGTTTCGACCGCGACACCGAGATAGACCTGATCGCGTGTGTCGGCGTAGGCGTCGAAGCCGAAGGCGTCCCATCGTCCACGGTTCTTGATCGCGAAGCTGCGCGACACGACGGCCTGGGCAAGCACGGCGTCGATCTCGTCGGGACGCCGGGCGCCGATCTCCGGACCGACGACGCCGGCGATGTAGCTCTCGACCCCCACGCGATTCACGACCGTCAGTCCGCCGCGTCCCGCGCTCACCGTGATCCGGCCGCGGTAGCGCCGACCGTTCGCCACGACGAAACGGTTTTCTGTGACGTTCACGACCGTGATGCCACGCAGCGCGGCCGTGCGCACACTGTCGGTCGTGGGGCGAATCAGCCGGAGGCGGGTCGAATCGATCGAATCCGGGACGACGACCCAGCGGACGCCGGCCGGCACCGATCCCACCGCGACCCCGGTCGCGGCTTCGCTCACGAACAGCTCCCCGCTCTCCGACCCGCCGATCGATGCGTTCGCGCCGCCCGCCGCGATCGCGATCCGGAGCTCGGGTTCGCCGGCGGGCGCTCCCTCCGGACGTGGGACCGTGCCGGGGCAACCGAGAGCTGCCCAGAGCGCGACGCTAGCGCCCGCTCGCTTCGCCCAGCGCCGCATCGAGCTCCGTGATCGTGAAATCAATATCCGCATCCGAATGCGCGCTCGATACGAAACCGGCCTCGAACGCCGAGGGTGCCAGGAAGACCCCCCGCGCCAGCGCGGCCTTGTGCCAGCGCGCGAACAAGGCGGCATCGCTCTGCTTCGCGTCGTCGTAATTGCGGACCGGACCGGGCGTGAAGTACGCGCTCCACATGGACCCGGCGTATCCGGCCGTGAGCGGAATCCCGCGACGCTCCGCCACCGTGCGCAAACCCGCGACGAGCCGCGCGGTGCGCTTCTCCAGTGCTTCGTAAAAACCTGCGCGACTCGTCTCCCGCAAGGTTGCGAGACCGGCGGCCATCGCCACCGGATTCCCCGACAGCGTGCCCGCCTGGTACACCGGCCCCTCGGGTGCGACGCGCTTCATCAAGTCCGCCCGCCCCCCGTACACCCCGACCGGGAATCCGCCGCCCACGATCTTCCCCAACGTGGTGAGGTCGGGCTTCACCCCCAGTCGCGCCTGCGCGCCTCCGGCGGCCACGCGAAAGCCGGTCATCACCTCATCGAAGATCAACAATGCACCGTACTGGTCACACACGTCGCGCAGCGACGAATGGAAGTCGGAATCGGGGGCGATGAATCCCGCGTTGCCGACGTAGGGCTCGACGATGATCGCCGCGATCTGGCCTTCGTACGCGCGAAACAGATCCGCGACCGCTCGCGCATCATTGAACGGCGCCGTCAAGGTGAGACTTGCGAGCTCGGCCGGCACGCCGGGACTGTCCGGCAGTCCCAGCGTTGCAACACCGGAGCCCGCCTTCACGAGGAAGCTGTCCCCATGCCCGTGATAGCAGCCCGCGAACTTCACGATTCGCGAGCGGCTCGTCGCCGCCCGCGCCAGCCGCACCGCCGCCATCGTCGCTTCCGTGCCGCTGTTCACGAACCGCATCATCTCGACTGACGGCATGCGGCGCCGCACCTCTTCGGCGAGCTCGACCTCGGCCTCGCACGGCGTCCCGTACGTCCAGCCGCGCGCGACGGCCTGGCGTACGGCGTCGAGCACCACGGGATGGGCGTGGCCGAGGATCAGCGCACCCCAGGAGCACACGTAATCGAGGTATTCGTGCCCATCCACGTCGGCGAGACTCGATCCATGCGCGTGCGCGACGAAAAAAGGCGTCCCGCCAACTGCCCGGAACGCCCGCACGGGTGAATTGACGCCACCGGGCAACACCCGTTTCGCCCGGTCGAACAGCTCGCCCGATCGTGTCACGTCAGCGCAGCCGCCTGGAAGTCGTAGTCCTCGCTCGCTGTAATCCGGGCTCGCACGAACCCGCCAGGCTGTGTCCAGCCGCCGCGCTCGAGGTAGGTGACGCCATCGACATCGTCCGCCTGCCATTGCACGCGCCCGACCTTGATCCCTTCCTCTTCTTCCAAGCGGTCGACGAGCACGTCGACCTCGCGTCCCACAAATCGCGCCAGCCGTTCGCCAGAGATCACCCGCTGTACCTCGACGATTTCTTCTAGACGATCTCGCTTGACGCCTTCCTCGACGTCGTCTTCGTATTGCATCGCCCGCGTGCCCTCCTGCGGTGAATACGCGAACGCGCCCATGCGGTCGAACTGCGCCTCTTCGAGAAACGCGAGCAGCGCGCGGAAGTCGTCTTCCGTTTCGCCGGGGAAACCCACGAGACAGGTCGTGCGAATGGCGAGATCGGGGATCGTCCCGCGCAGCCAGGCGAGCTTCTCCCGCAGCGTGCGGACCCGCTCCGGGCGCCGCATCCGCTCCAGCATGCGCGTAGAGGAGCCGGTACCACGGCACCGACGTCTCCTTGAGCAGGGCCTCGAGCAAATCGGGCAGTTTCGGACTCCCGACTCCTAGATCCCGGCCCCAGTGACCGAGGTCCTGAGCCACGAGATTGATTTCCTTCGCGCCTTGCGCCTCGAGCTGCTGCGCTTCGCGTACCAGTCGTGCGAGCGGCTCCGAGCGATGCTTGCCACGCATCAGCGGGATGGCGCAGAAGGCGCACGTATGGTCGCAGCCTTCCGAGATCTTCAAATACCGCACGTGCGGCTGATCGCCGAGGAATTGCCGGACACCGGGGTGGGCGGCGATCGGATCGGTGATCAGTCCCCGTTCAGCGAGCGCCGGAACGAGATGGTGTAGCTCGGAGAACCCGAGAAACAGATCCACTTCGGGAATCTCAGTTTGCAGCTCATGCTTGTATCGCTGCACGAGACAACCGACCGCCACGACCGCCTTGACGCCCTCCGCCTTGAGCTTGGCGGCGCCGAGGATGGCGTCGATCGATTCCTGCTTCGCGGCATCGATGAACCCGCACGTGTTCACGAGAATCACGTCCGACGACGCCAGCTCCGGCGTCACGACGGCGCCGTGGCCGACCAGCTCGCCCACGAGCCGCTCGGAGTCCACCGTGGCTTTGTCGCAGCCGAGGGAAATGACGCCCAGCTTCATCCGCGGTAGTTCCCGAAGTTGAGCTCGATGCCGAAATCCTGGGACCGCAGGAACCCGATGACTTCCTGCAGCTCGTCTTTCGACGGCGCCTGCACGCGGATTTCTTCGCCCTGAATCGACGCCTGGGCCTTTTTGAACTTTTTGTCCTTGATCGCCTTCACGATCGCTTTGGCTTTCTCCTGCGGGATGCCCTGCGTGAGCTTGATCTCGCGCCGGACGGTGTCATTCGCGGCTGGTGTAATGACGCCGAGCTCCATGTTTTTCACGGGGACGCCGCGCTTGATCATCTTTGATTGGAGCACATCGAACAACGCCTTCATCTTGAAGTCATCGTCGGCGACCAGGGTGAGCGTCGCTTTGGCACGATCGAACGCGATCGATGCCTTCGATCCCTTGAAGTCGTAGCGTTGGATGATCTCTTTCTGGGCCTGATTGACGGCGTTGTCGACTTCCTGGAGATCCGCGCCGGTCGAGATATCAAAGGACGCTTGAGAGGCCATAAGGGCTGGAAATATAATCGTACGTCGTACGTCGTACGTCGTGCGTCGTGCGTGGTGCTGTTACGCACGACGCACGACGAACGACGCACGTGTTTAGGAGAGGAAGCTCTCCAGCGCTCTGGCTCTCGAAACGTGTCTGAGTCTGGCCAAGGCCTTCTCTTTCAGCTGCCTGACCCGTTCCCGCGTGATGCCCAGCTGCGAGCCGATCTCCTCGAGCGTCATCGGCTCCTGACCTTCGAGACCGAAATAGAGCCGGAGAATCCGCGCTTCCCGCTCCTTCAACGTCGCGAGCACGGACTCGATCGATTCGGTCAGCGCGTGCTCGAAGATCTCGTCGTCGGGACCCGGATTCGTCGTGTCGGGCAAGTAGTCGAGCAATTTGTTGTCTTCGCCCGGCGTGAGCGGCGCGTCGAGCGAGAGGTGCGCCTGCGAGATCGACAGCGTCTTGGCGACCTCTTCCTCGGAGATGTCCATCCCCTCGGCGATCTCCTCGACCGTCGGCTCGCGCCCCAGCTCCTGGAGCAGCGAGGCCGAGCGTTTGCCGATGCGGTGCAGCGTCCCGGCGCGATTCAGCGGGACGCGCACGATGCGCGACTGCTCGGCGAGGGCCTGCAGAATCGCCTGGCGAATCCACCACACGGCGTACGAGATGAACTTGATGCCCTTGGTCTCGTCGAACTTGTGGGCGGCGCGGATCAGACCGAGGTTGCCCTCGTTGATCAGGTCGGAGAGCGAGACGCCCTGATTTTGATATTTCTTGGCGACCGACACGACAAAGCGCAGGTTGGAGCGCACGAGCTTGTCGAGCGCCTCGGGATCCTGTTGCTTGATCCGCTGCGCGAGGGTGACTTCTTCTTCGCGCGTAATCAGCGGATACTGACTGATTTCCCGCAGATACTGATCCAGAGACCCCTCGTCGAATGATGCGCGCTTCGCCGTATTCAATTGCATTTGGTGGCCACTCCTCTTGGGGAAGCTACCACTCTAATGAATCAGCGAACCGAGCCGGCTCCAGCGAATGTCGGTCAGCCAGGGAAGCGCATCGCGCGTCCCGCGATCGTAACTGAAATAGACGACGAGCGGGCGGCCCTTCACCGCGCTCGCGTCGACAAAGCCCCAATAGCGTGAATCAGCAGAATTGTCGCGATTGTCCCCCAGCACGAAATACTTGTCCATGGGGACCCGCAGCGGACCCCACGAGTCGCGCGTGGGATGATAGCGGCGCCGCTCCTCGTCGTTGCGCCCGACGAGGTACTCCCGTTGCCAGTTGAAGTCGGAATCGTAGCCGTCGTGCAGCGGATCGATCCGCTGGATGTACGGCTCTTCCAGCGCCCGGCCGTCCACGTAGGTCTGGCCGTCGCGCATCTCGACGACGTCGTTGCCCACGCCGATCACGCGCTTCACATAGGTGATCGTCGGGTCCTTGGGATACGCGAACACGATGACGTCACCGCGATGCGGGCGTTCGAAGGCCGGCAGGCGGGCGGACGTCCCGGGAATTTGCGCGCCGTACACCGCCTTATTGACGAACAAAAAATCCCCCGCGAGCAGGGTGCGTTCCATGCTGCCGGAGGGGATTTGGAATGCTTCGAGGAGGAAGGTGCGAATAATGAGGAAGAGCACGAGCGCCATGCCGAGCGATCGCATCCAACTGTCGAACCAGCGGGAGAGTACGGAGCGGCG
>WNGI01000507.1_pt1 | contig 52647 bp, 51 predicted proteins | sample 5400621 | NCBI WGS metagenome assembly WNGI01 (sample SAMN13153374, study PRJNA577476) | soil metagenome | isolation source: 20 cm soil or saprolite under Garry oak tree replicate 1 | place: USA:California | collected 2016-06-15 | reverse complement strand
TCCCCGCCGGCGGCGCGGGCACCCGCCTCTGGCCGCGCTCGCGCAGCGCTCGTCCGAAGCACGTGATGCCGCACGGCGATCGCCGTAGGCCGCTGCTCCGGGCAACATACGACCGCGCCCGCGCCGAGGCCGACGACGTCTTCGTCCTGACCGAGGTCAGGCAGCGCGACATCATCGCCGGCGTGCTCCCCGAGGTGGACGGCGCGCACCTCATCCTCGAACCAGCTGCTCGGGGCACGACGAACGCTTACGGATTGGCGGCGCTCACCCTCAGCGAGAGATTTCCAGAGGCGGTGATGATCGCTCTCCCCGCGGACCACGTCGTGCACGGCGCGGCACTCGTGGCGAAGGCGGTCAGAACAGCGGTCACGGCCGCCTCGACCAGCGATAGTCTCGTGACGGTCGGCCTCAAGCCGACATTTCCTTCGACGGGCCTCGGCTACATACACGCGCCGGGTCGTGTCTCGCGGGGGACGCTGCGCGTCAGGCGCTTCATCGAAAAGCCCAACGCCGCCAGCGCACGACGTTTCGTCCGAGAGGGTGGGTATTACTGGAACCTCGCGTGGTTCTCGTGGCGCCTGTCCACGTTCTTGGATGAGCTGGGCCGTCATGCGCCGCGGCACCTCGCGGGCTTGCGCAGGGTGATTGCCGCTCGCAGCTCCGGAGACGAAGTGACAGCGTCCAGGCTCTACAGCCGGCTTCCGGTCGAGGTCATCGACCGCTCGGTCATGGAAAAGACGGACCGCCTGCTCCTGGTGCCGGCGGCGTTTGACTGGGCGGATATCGGCAACTGGGCGGAGCTTGGCGATCTGGTGCACGCGGACGCCCGGGGCAACTCGATCGAGGGCGACGTCCTGCTCATCGACACCGCGGGCAGCATGGTCTTCGGCGACCGGCGACTGATCGCGACGATCGGGCTGGAGGACTTGATCATCGTCGACACCGACGACGCGCTCCTGGTCTGCCGCCGCGACCGCGCGCAGGACGTGCGCAAGGTCGTCGAGGCACTCAAGCGAGCCCGCAAGACCCGCTACCTTTAACCCGAAATGGCTGCTCCACAGATCAAATTCGGGACCGACGGCTGGCGCGGGATCATCGCCGACGACTTCACGTTCGGCAACGTGCGTCGCGTCGCGCAAGCCACCGCGCAGTACATGAAGTCGAGGTCGAGCGAACCTCTCGCGATCGTCGGCTACGACTGCAGGTTCGCGTCGGAAGACTTCGCCCAGGCGGTGTCGGATGTCTTCGCGAGCAACGGCATCAAGACGCTCGTGTTCGACCGGCCGTCGCCGACCCAGGTCGCGTCGTGGACAGTGATCGATCGCAAGGCGACTGGTGGCGTAGCGATCACGGCCAGCCACAATCCGTACCAGTTCAACGGCTACAAGTACAAGACCGAAACCGGAAGCGCAGTGCCGTCGGAGGTGATCGCCGAGCTGGAGCGCAACATCAGTGCGCTTGACGACGTTCCGGCCCCCGACCACCGGGTCGCCATCGGGCTCGTGAACCCCTACGATCCACGGCCCGCGTACTACGCGCAGATCGCGCGGATGGTCGACCTCGACGCGATCAAAGACGCCGGGCTGCGCATCGTGCACGAGTGCATGTACGGGTCCGGTTATGGCTACATCGCCGAGATGATCGGCGGCGGGCGCACCACCGTGACCGAGCTGCACAACCAGCGCAACCCGCTTTTCGGAGGCATGAACCCAGAGCCGATCCCGCCGAACATCGACTCCACGATCGCGTTCATGAAGGTGGGCGGCCAGGACCTATGCATCTGCACCGACGGAGACGCCGACCGCGTCGGCATCATCGACGAGACCGGCCGCTTCATCAACCAGCTGCAGGTCTTCGCGCTGCTCATGCTCTACCTCTTCGAGACCCGGGGCCAGCGTGGGCCGGTCGTCAAGACGGTGAACATGACCGCGATGGCCGACAAGCTGGGTTCGGAGTTTGGCGAGCGGGTCTATGAGGTTCCGGTCGGTTTCAAGAACGTCGCGCCGAAGATGATGGAGACCAACGCGCTGTTGGGGGGCGAAGAGTCGGGTGGATTCGCCGTGCGCGGCCACATCCCGGAGCGCGATGGCATCCTCATCGGCCTGCTGTTCGCCGACATGATCGTGAAGACCGGGAAATCGGTGTCCCAGATCCTGGCCGGCCTCGAGCGGCGCGTCGGGCCGCACGCGTATGCCCGCCATGATATCCACCTCCCGCGCGAGACCTACGACGCGGATCGGAAGCGAATCCTCGATACGCTGGAGCACAACGAGCCGCAGGAGGTCGCCGGCGTGGCGGTGCAGCGGGTGCGCTCCGACGACGGGTTCAAGTTCTACCTGGCGGACGGAAGCTGGGTCCTTCTTCGCGCGAGCGGCACCGAGGCCAGCCGCTGGGGCGCAGCGCGCCACCTCCGCATAAATGGGGAGGAGTTATGAGTTCGGCCGGGTCGAGAGGGCCAAAGTCGAAAAACCCTGGGGTTACGAGCTCCGGTGGGCGCTGACGGACCGCTACGCGGGCAAGATTCTGCACGTCAACAAGGGCGAGGCGCTGTCGCTCCAGTACCACAAGCGCAAGGACGAGTACCAGTACGTGATGAGCGGCACCGTCGACATCGAGCTCGGCGACGGCGGCGGGGTTTTGGCCACACACCGGATGAGGGCCGGCGACACTTTGCACATCACGCCGGGCACGCGCCACCGACTCACGGCGATCGAGGACACCGACATCTTCGAGGTCTCGACGCCCGAGATCGATGACGTTGTGCGCTTGGAAGACAGGTACGGGCGCGTCTAGAATGCCCCGACTGGTATGAAGCTCCCTCCCGTACTCGTCGAGAAGGCCGTTCCGGCGGACGGCGCGAGCAGATCAGAACGCGACCGCAGCTTTCTGATCTTTGCGAGCGTCGTGCTCGCGGCGATCGCGCTCGGCTTCAAGTCGGAGCTGCTCGGGCCGGGCCAGGTCTGGGCCCTCGCCCTCGGTCTGGTGGTGATCGCCGCCCCGGCGCTCCTCGGTTATCTGCGAGGGACCGACGAATTTCCCCGCATCGAGCACTACATCCCGGTGGCGCTGGGTGCGATCGCCCTGGCGGGCCTCTCGCTGTTCCCGGATGTCCAGCTGTGGAAGTACGCCACCGTCACCGCGCTCTTCGGCACGGGCTTTGTGATCGCGGCGCGGCTCGACTACCTCCGGCTGCGCGAGCAGGAGAAGCGCGGCCACATCGTGCTGCAGGAAGTCATGCTCGTGGTCGTCGTCTTCGGCGCTTATCTGGTCATCGTCACACTGCACTTCAACCCGATCCTGCAGCTGCTCTGGATCTTCACCATCACATTCCTCGCCTCGTACCGCAGCTTCCGGATCAACGGTGTCCCCATCGCGCCGCGGCGCGCCTTCACGTTTGCGCTGTTCGTCGGGCAGGTGGTCACCTTCCTGGCGTGGGCGATCACGGCGCTGTCGCTCTACCTGGTTGTTTACGAGGGCACCTTCGCGGTGATGCTGCTGTTCGCCTGGTACATCAACCGCGGCCTCGTCCGGCACACGGTGGAGGACAGCTTCACGCGCAACGTTGTGCTCGAGTACGGGGCTTTCGCGGTGGTCCTGATCTACCTCTTCGTCGCGAGCTACCAGCCGCGATAAATGTATGAGAGGGAACCCATATGGTTCCCTCTCATCGCCCGGTCGGCTTCGCCGACGGGGCTCCGGGTCCGACTACATGCCCAGGTAGGCTTTCTGGACCTCTTCGGATGCGAGGAGCTCGCGACCCGAGCCCTGCTGGACCACGACCCCCGTCTCGAGCACGTAGCCGCGATGCGCGACCTCGAGCGCTTTATGCGCGTTCTGCTCGACCAGCAGGACCGTGGTGCCCTGCGCGTTGATCTCGCGGACGATCGTGAAGATCGTCTCGATGAGGATCGGCGCCAGACCGAGCGAGGGCTCGTCCAGCAGCAGCACCTTCGGTCTCGACATCAGCGAGCGGCCCATCGCAAGCATCTGCTGCTCGCCGCCGGAGAGGGTGCCCGAGATCTGGTTCCTGCGCTCCTGCAGCCTCGGAAAAAGCGTGAACACGCGCTGCATATCGGACGCTACGCCGGCTTTGTCGTTGCGCGTGTAGGCACCCATGACCAGGTTGTCGAGAACGCTCATCCGCGGGAACAGTCGCCTGCCCTCGGGCGACTGGCCGATCCCGAGCTCGACGATTCGCGACGGCCTTGTGCGGGTGATGTCCTGGCTGTCGAACGTGATCTTCCCCGAGTTCGGATGCATCAGGCCCGAGATGGTGCGCAGCGTGGTGGTCTTGCCGGCGCCGTTGGACCCGATCAGGGCGACGATCTCGCCCTTCTCGATCTTGATCGACACCCCGCGCAGGGCCTGGATGCGCCCGTAGAAGGCGTCGACGCCTTCCAGCTCGAGCAGTGGCATCAGGCCGACTTGCCGAGATACGCTTCGATCACGCGGACGTCCTTGCGCACCTCGTCCGGAGGGCCCTCGGCGATCTTCTCGCCGTGGTCGAGGACGACGATCCGCTCCGAGATCCCCATCACGACTTTCATATCGTGCTCGATCAGGAAGACGGTGATGCCGCGCGCCAGGATCTTCTTGACGAGCTGCATCAGCTCGACCTTCTCCTGGGGCGTGAATCCCGCCGCGGGCTCGTCCAGCAGGAGGAGCTTCGGCTCTGTGGCGAGTGCTCGCGCGATCTCGAGCCGGCGCTGCTGCCCGTACGGCAGGTTGCGGGCGTACTGATTTGCATGCTTCGCGATGCCGACGAAGCGGAGCAGGTCCATCGCTTCCTCGCTCACGCGCTCCTCTTCCTTGCGCTCCCTTGGCAGCTTGAGAAGCGAGTCCCAGACCTTGGCTTTCATCCGCACGTGCCGTCCGACGCGCACGTTGTCGAGGCAGCTCATGTAGTCGAAGAGCCTGATGTTCTGGAAGGTCCGTGCGATGCCCCGGCGCGCGACCTGGTGGGGCTTGAATCCGGTGATGTCCCGGCCGTCGAACACGACGCGGCCGCTGGTCGGCTGGAAGAGGCCGGTGACGTTGTTGAAGAGCGTCGTCTTGCCGGCCCCGTTTGGTCCGATGAGAGCGAAAACCTCCCCGCGCTTGATGCTGAGGCTCACGTTATCGACCGCGACAAGACCCCCAAAGCGCTTCGTCAGGTCGGTCAGCTCGAGGATGTTGTCCGCGGCGGGTTCGCTCATGTGGCGTGTGCCTGCTCGACGGCCGCTTCCTCTTCCTGCACTGCGGCGTGCTTGAGCTCCTGCTCGCGCACCCGGCTTGGCAGCAGCCCCTGGGGGCGCAAGAGCATCATCGCGACCAGGATCAAGCCGTAGATGATGAAGGTGAGCCGCTGCGTTTCCTCGCCCAATCCCGGCCAGTCGCCGCTGGCCTGGTTGATCGATCCCAGCCCGACACTGCTCGCCAAAGCCTTCAGGGCGTCGGGCAGGCCGGGGATCATATAGAAGATGACGAAGTACATGGCGAGGGCGCCGATGATGACACCTGTGATGTTGCCCATCCCACCGAGCACCACCATGACAAGCACCGTGATCGAGACGATGAAGAGGAATGAGTCCGGGCTGACCAGGCTTACGCTCGCGCCGTAGTAGGCCCCGGCGAATCCGCTGAAGGACGCGCCGATCCCGAAGGCGAGCAGCTTCGTGGTCACCGTGTTGATGCCCATGGCGGCGGCGGCGACCTCGTCTTCGCGGATCGCCATCCACGCGCGACCCAGGCGCGAGCGGTAGAGGTTGTTGACGAGGATGACCGCGATCGCGATCAGGATGACGATGAGCACGTAGTACGCGACCGGGTCGCCGTTGAAGCTGAAGTTCTGCACCACGGCAAACGGACCGTCGCCGGACCACGGTCCCTGGATCCAGACCGGCAGCTTGGGCTGGTCGATGAGCCCCACGGCGTTGATGCCACCCGTCCACTGGTCGAAGTTGTAGAAGAGCTGGGGCACGATCTCGCCGAACCCCAGGGTGACGATCGCCAGGTAATCGCCGCGCAGGCGCAGGGTGGGGAAGCCGAGGACTGCGCCGGCGGCTCCGGCGGCAAGCATCGACGCGAACATCAGGATCCAGAACGTGATGTGGATGGCGTGATGAGCCGGCGACGAATCGAGCTGGGGCGACGCAAAAAGCGCGTAGGTGTAGGCGCCGATCGCGAAGAAAGCCGCATAGCCCAGATCAAGCAGTCCCGCGTAACCGACAACCACGTTCAGCCCGATCGCGAGGAGGACGAAGTAGCCTGCTCGGGTCGCGTGCGAGACGAGTGCGGTGCCCTCCGTGGCATAGATGGTGACGATCGGAAACAGGAGCGCGACGATGATCAGGATGCCGTAGACCGCCGTATCCCGGTCGCGGATTCGCTCCCTCAGGTTGAATGGCCGGCGGCCGCGCGCGGCTGTCGCCTGGCTCATTTCTCGGGCACCCGCATGCCCAACAGACCGGTGGGCCTGAATACAAGTACTCCGATGAGGATGCCGAAGATCACGACCTGCGTCCACTTCGAGCCGATGTAGGAGTCGCTGAACGCGGCTGTCAGCCCGATGACCACGCCGCCGATCGCGGCACCAGGGATGTTGCCGATGCCGCCGAACACCGCGGCCGTGAATGCGATGAGGCCGCTGCGGAATCCAAGCTGGTAATAGATGGTGTTGTAGTAGAGGCCCCAGATCATTCCTCCGGCGCCGGCGAGAAGGGCGCCGATGAAGAACGTTGCCGCGATGGTGCGGTTGATGTCGATCCCCATCAGCTGCGCGGCGTCACGGTCCTGCGCGGTCGCACGCATGGCCTTACCTAGCTTGGTGCGGTTGATGAAGATGGCGAGCAGCGTGACGAGGATCGCGGCCGCGACCACGACGAACACGTCCTTGAATCCGAAGAAGACGCCCGCGATGGTGGTCGAGGCCTGCGGCAGGATGTCAGGGAAGTGCACAGTGGCGGGGCCCTTCCACAGGAACATGATCCCTTCGAGCAGGAACGACATCCCGATCGCGGTGATCAGCGGCGCGAGACGAGGCGCATTGCGCAGGGGCCGGTACGCGACGCGTTCGATCGCCACGTTGATGCCGCCCATGATCAGCATCACGATCGGAAACACGAGCAGCAGGGCGATGACGTTGATCGTGCTGAACGATCCTTCGGTGACCGAGAAGAAGCCGAGGATCGCGGTGCCGATGTAGGCGCCCAGGGTGAATACGTCGCCGTGGGCGAAGTTGATCAGCTCGATGATGCCGTAGACCATCGTGTAGCCGAGGGCGACCAAAGCGTAGATCGCGCCTTGCGTGATGCCGAAGACGAAGATCTGGACGAACTCGGTGGGGTGGAGGACCGCCTGGGCCGCGAGAAGGACAACAGCCGTGGCGCAGAGGATGTAGAAGCCGTAGTCGGGAAGGCTCATGCCCCCGAGCTGCAGGGACCGGAACCGTTTCAAAGGTGAGGCGCCGCTTCCTACCACGCCCGCATCCAGTGCCTCGCCTCCCTGTTAGCTAAAGGGCGAGGAGGCCGTTGCCGGCCTCCTCGCTGGAACTTTGGGCTAAAAGACTACTAGCTGGCTTGCGCGAAGTCGAATTGTGTCTTCCAGACGAAACACGCGTTGGCCGCCTTCTTGCCGCAGACGCCGGTCGTCTTCGACGGGTCGGTGGCCTGCTGGACGACGTAGATGGAGACGATCTTGAGCGTCGTATCGCCGTTCTTGTCGAAGCCGTACTTGCCGATCACGCCCTGGAAGGTCGTGAGCTGGGCCATGGCGTCCCGGACCTGCTTGCGGGTCGGGGTGTTGCCGCTGTTGGACTTGATGGCGTTGCCGATCGCGGACATCAGCGCGTTTGCCGCATCGTACGCCTGCATGGTGTAACCGCCGAAGTCGTTGGCTCCCTTGAACACCTTGCGGAAGTCGCTGATCGTCTGGGCGGCGCCAGGGACCTGGGTCGCGTCGGCGCCGGCGGATGTCGCGTAGACGTTCACCTCGTTGCCGGAAGCCTGCTCGATGCAGTCCGTCGTCTCGATGCCGTCACCGCCACCGAACGGTACGTCCCAGCCGATGTCCTTCATCTGCTTGCGCGGGATGCAGATGTTCTGGTCGTCGGTCCCGCCGACGTAGACGCCCTGAGCGCCTCCGTTCTTGAAGCCGGACAGGATCGCCTTGAAGTCGCTGGTCTGCTCCTTCTTGTACTCGGAGTGCTTGGCCACCGTGCCGCCAAGCTTCTTGAACTCGGTCTCGAAGGCGCCGGCGATGCCGACACCGAACACCGTGCTGTCGTCGAGGATGCCGACGGACTTGATGTTGAGCTGCTTGTACATGTAGTCGGCCATCGCGGGGCCCTGGTAGTCGTCCGTCGTGACGACGCGCCAGTAGTTGTTCGGGTTGCCCGAGCGAAGGTCCGCTGGGTGGTAGGCGCAACCCGCGATGTCCTTGGTGAGACACGGGTTGGTGTTGGCCGGGCTGATCATGACGAAGTTCTTTGGCGCGGCGATCGGGATCTCGGCCTTCGCGACGGCCGAGTTGTACGGGCCGATCATGCCGAGGAACTTGCTGTCGTCGAGCATCGTGCGGACGTTGGCTACGCCGGCGTCTGCGTTGTAGGCGCCCTGCCGGCAGTCGTCGAAGCTCGTGTAGGCGATGGTGTATCCCTCGACGCCGCCCGCGGCGTTCTTCTGGTCGACCGCGAACTTGACGCCGTTCGACGTCGACTGCCCGCCGGTCGTGCAGACCGGGAAGTCGGAGCCGATCTTGATCGTGCCCTTGGTGGTGCCACCGCCGCTGGTGCCACTTCCGCAGGCAAAGGCGACAAGCGTCGCCGCGGTGAGGACTATCAGTCCCCTAGCTCGAACCATATGGTTCCCCCTTGTGCTGGTAGGGAGGGCAATGCGCAAACCACACCAAACGCCTCCCATCCTCCCATCACTTGCCGCCCTCTTCCCAACCGCGGTCGGGGCGAGAGTGCGCCGGCGGCGAGTGCGGCCACATGGGATGGCCGAACTGCTACTCCGAGGCAAACTATCGACTCGGAGGGCCCCACAAGTCAAGTCGAAGTAGGCCGGCGGCCGCTCTAGGCCCCTAATAAGGTAGGCGGAGGCTGTAGTCGACGGCCTGGACGAACCGCCAGGGGGCCTTGGGATCCGCGTCGGGAGCCTCGTAGATCGAGACGACCCGGTTGGTGGTGTCCCCGGCCGCGTCGAAGCCGAGCTCGCCCGTGACTCCGTCGAGCCCGATCGTTCCTGCCAGCTCGGCCCTGACGGCCTCGCGGCTCGGTAGCCGTGCCCCGGCCGCGATGATGGCCCGGTTGAGGGCCGCGTAGACCACGGCCGTCGCGTCGTACGCCGGCATCGTGTACGGCCCGAAGGCCGAGGCGCGGCGAAAGGCAGCCTTGAACTCGCGGATCGCCTGGGCGGCGCCCGGCCGCGAGGCGGCATCGACGATGGGCGCGGTCGCGTAGATGCCGGCGCTGTTGGCGCCGGCGGCGCGGATGCAGTCAGGATCGTGAGCGATTCCGTCCCCACCCAGGAACGGGGTCGCTTCGCCTGTCGCGAATACGGAAGCCATCTGGGCCCGGATCGCGCAGCCTACCGAGCTGGCCCCGCCGAAGTAGATCGCCTGCGCCCCCGCGTCCTTCATGCGCGTCAAGAATGGGCTCGCGTCGGTGGTGCCGGTCTCGACGTCGAGGTGGCCGAGCACGGTTCCGCCGCGCGTGAGCAGCCGAGCGTGGAAAGCCCCGGCCAGGCCCTGCCCGTACAGCTCATGGTCAGTGATGACCGCGGCGCGAAGCACATGAAGCTTGTCGAACGCGAAGTCCGCCGCCGCGGCCCCCTGGAGCTCGTCCGTGGTTGCGAGCCGGAAGAAGTTGTTGGCGTGCGCGGGCCTGAGGTCTGCCGCAGGCGGCAGTCCTGCGGCTTTGCAGGTGACCGCTGTGCGGGCCGGATTCAGGAGCGACGGCATGTACACATCGCGCGTCAAGCAGGGATTGCTGGTCGCCGGGCTGACCATCGCGAGCCCCGCGGCGTTGGCGACCGGGATCTCCTTGCGGGCCACGGCACCGTCCAGCGGTCCGATCATCGCCACGACGTTCGAGTCGGCGATGAAGCGCTCGACGTTGGCCGCCCCACGGTCTGGGTTGGCAAAGCCGCCACCGGCGGGGGCGTCATCGGCCGTCACGAGCTCGATCGCGAACCCGTCGAGGGTCGGGTGGCTCTGGACGAAGAAGCGGATCCCGTTCAGCGCCGGGATGGCGGCGCGGCTCTCGTTTCCGGTCAGTGGGAGGTCGACGGCGATGCCCAGTGGCTTGCCCGCCGGCGCGGCGTTGCCGCCGATCGTGCATCCGGCGAGAAGGATCCCGGCCACCGCCGCCCAAAACCGCACGGCGGAGAGGATGACAGACTCCCGATCCGTATACTCAGCATCCTTCCCGCCCTCAGCCGCCATAGGAGCGCGCCTTTTGAAAACGGAAACCAGCGAACACCTCAAGCCCCGATCGCAATACGCCGAAGACGCCGTACAGCTTGCGATCGCCGGCAAGTGGGACGAGGCGGTCAAGCTCAATCGCTTCATCATCGAGAGCTTCGGCGCTGACGAAGAGACCCAGAACCGCCTCGGCAAGTCGCTGTCCGAGCTGGGCAAGCTGAAGGAGGCGAAAGCCTCCTACGAAGCGGCCCTGAAGCTCAACCCGATGAACTCGATCGCCAAGAAGAACGCGGCGCGGATCAATGCGCTCCTCCACCAGAAGGAGGGCCTCAAGGTGGGAGGCACGAGAGTCGACCTCAACCTCTTCGTCGAAGAGATGGGGAAGACGATCATCACCATCGTCGACGCTCCGCCCAACGCCGAAATCTCCTCCAAGGTCGCGGCCGGCGACGTAGCTGAACTTCGGATCGATGGCGACGGCATATTCGTCGAGACCTCACGTGGCGTGAAGATCGGCTCGCTCGAGGCCAAGCTTGCCCGCCGCCTGATCAAGTTCATGCGCGGTGGCAACCGCTACCAGGCCGGTGTCACTTCGGTCGACGGCAACTCGGTGAAGCTGATCATCCGGGAGACGTACCAGGACCCGCGGTTCGCCGGCAAGCCCAGCTTCCCGATGCGCCGCAAGCGCGAGGTTGAGTTCCGGCCCTACACGAAAGAAAGCTTGATCACGCGTGGGGTCGAGGTCTTCACCGGTGACGAGGAAGAGGACGAGACGGCGGCGGAGACGCCGGCCAGCGACGATATCGAGGAAGGTATGCACGCTGTCGAAGACGAGGCCGAGGCGATCGACTTTTCCGAGGACGCGGATGGCGAGACAGAGGACGAAGATGAAGACGAAAGCTGACCGCAAGGCTTCTCCCGTGGCCAAGGCCCGGAGGTCCCTTCACCGGGGCTGAGCCCCCAGTTCAACTCCAGCTCGGCGGCGTTCCAGGCTTCCGAGACCTCCTCCCGCTGGAAGCGGAGATCCTGCGCGAGGCGCAGGAATCGCTGCTGGCCGAGATGCGACGTTGGGGCTACCGCCACATCATCACCCCGCTCGTCGAGGCGATGGACGTGCTCGATCTCGGGCTAGGCGTCGAGCAGCGCCGGCGCCTTTTCAAGTTCACCGACGGACGCGGCGACGTGGTCGCGCTGGTCGGCGAGAGGACCGTGCCGGTCGCGCGCCTGGTCGCCGGAAAGCTGCGCACCACCGCCCTGCCGCTGCGGCTCTGCTACGCGGGACCCGTTGTCTCGACCGAGGAAAGCCGCTTTCAGCACCGGCGCGAGACCTACCAGGTCGGCGCGGAGCTGATCGGCGCGTCCGGACCTGTCGCCGACGCCGAGGTGATCGCGCTCGCGGCTCGCTGCATGGAAGCGACTGGCATCCGTCGCTACCAGATCGACGTCGGCCACGCCGAGTTCTTCCACGGGATCATGGACGCGGTCCGGCTGCCCGACGACGTCAAGGCCGCCGTCCGCACGGCTTTAGGGGCACGCGACTTCGTGGGCCTCGAGACACTTCTCGAGGACACGCCCCTGCGCTCCGCCGAGCATGAGCTGCTGCTGCGCTTCCCGGCGTTGCGGGGCGGGCTCGAGATCCTCGATGCGGCCGGGGGTCTCGTGCGCAACGAGCGTTCGGAGAGGGCCCTGGCCCAGCTGCGCGAGGTCTACGGCCTGCTGACCGAGCATGGGATCGGCGACGTCGTCATCCTCGACCTCGGCGCGATCCGCGACTTCGACTATTACACCGGAGTGATCTTCGAGGGATACGGGCCCGATCTGGGACGTCCGGTGACGCAGGGTGGGCGTTACGACGGCCTGCTCGCGCGCTTCGGCCGCGAAGCGCCGGCCACCGGCTTCGTCGTGCAGCTCGACCTCGTTTCCGAGATGCTGACGCGCGGCGCACGGCCGCCGGAGCTGCCGCGTGTGGACGCGGCGATCGCGTGGCGCGGCGCCGCCGGGCTGCGCACAGCGCTGCGCGTGGGTTCGACCCTCCGCCTGTTTGGCATGCGCGCCGTCGTCGACACGGAGTCGCGGACCCCGGCCGCGGCACGAACCTGGCGGGACGCGGTGGGTGCGGCAAACCTCGTTCACTGCACCGACAGCTCGGCGGTCACGTGGTCGGCGCGCGGCGAGCGCGCCCGGCGGCTGCCTCCCGAGCAGGTCGCGGCCAGGCTCGCGGGGGGCATTGCTTGACGATTCAAGAGATGGTCTCGATCGCCATACCTACCGGCGTCCTTCTAGAAGGTGCGCGCGGTTTGCTGGACAGCTCCGGTCTTGCCGAGCTGGGCGAGGAGGAGCTCGGCCGCCAGCTCCTGGTCGAGCGTGGTCGGGTCCGGGTCATCCTCGTCCGCCCGGCCGACGTTCCGGCATACGTCGACCACGGAGCGGCCGATCTCGGAATCGTGGGCAAGGACATCCTCTGGGAGACGCCTGGCTCTCACTACGAGCTGGTCGACCTGCGGTTCGGCGGGTGCCGCCTCGTGCTCGCGGTCCCCAACGCCTCCGCCCTGGACGGGCCGCGGACGTGGCCGCCGTTGATCCGGGTGGCGACCAAGTACCCGCGAACCGCGAGCGCCTGGTTCGAGGCCCGCGGCCAGGCCGTCGAGATCGTGCGACTTCACGGCTCGGTCGAGCTGGCGCCACAGGTCGGCCTCGTGGACGGAATCGTCGACCTCACGGCAACCGGCCGGACACTGCGCGAAAACGGGCTGCGCGTCACCGCCGTGCTGGGCAATTCGACAGCGAGGCTGATCGCCAACCAGGCGAGCCTGAAGACGCGGACCGCATCGGTGCAGTCGGTCGTGTCGAAACTACGCGAGGCGTCCAACCATGCCGCTCCATAGGTTCGACGCGGCGTCATGGAAGGCCTCGCGGCTTTCCCTCCGGCGGCTGGACCCGTCGCAGTTCGCCAAGGAGCGGGCGGCGGTGATCGATATCTGCGCGCGCGTGCTGGCCGGCGGCGACGAGGCCTTGCGCGAGCTCGGGCGGCGGTTCGACGGGTGGGCACCTCGCGAAGGAGAGTCCTTCGAGGTTCCGCCCGACGACCTGGCCTCGGCCATCGGAAGCGTGGCATCGGCCGACCGTGCCGCCCTGGAGTTTGCCGCCGCGCGGATCCAGGAGTTCCACGAGGCGCAGCTGGGGCCTGAGCCCTCGGGACCTGCGGTGCTGCGCCTGGTCACGCGGCCGGTCCGCCGGGCCGGCGTCTACGCGCCTGGCGGCCGGGCCGTCTATCCCTCGACGGTTTTGATGACAGCGATCCCAGCTCGTGTTGCCGGCGTCGGCGAGGTCGCCCTGGCCACCCCGCCCCGGCCCGACGGCACCGTGCCCGACGCCATCCTCGCCGCGGCGCACATCGCGGGCGTGGATCGCGTCTACCGCGTCGGCGGGGCACAGGCGATCGCTGCATTCGCCTACGGGACGGAGAGCATCCCGCGCGTCGACCTGATCGCCGGGCCGGGCAACATCTACGTCACGCTCGCCAAGAAAGAGGTGTTTGGCGCCGTCGGGATTGACGGTATCGCCGGGCCGACGGAGGTCGTCGTGGTCGCGGACGCCAAGGCTCGTCCCGACTTCGTCGCCGCCGACCTGGCCGCCCAGCTCGAGCACGATCCTCTCGCTTGGGGCGTTCTGTTCACCGACTCGGGGCACCTTGCCGACCGCGTCGAGGAGGAGCTCGGCAGCTTGCTTCGCGGCCTCGAACGCGCCGCGATCATCCGCCAGGCAACCTGCTGCATCGTCGTCGCGGAAAGCATCGACGAGGCCGTTGCGCTGGCCGAGGATTTCGCGCCCGAGCACCTGCTGGTCGTCACCGATGACGCGGAGCAGGTGGCGGGCACGATTCGCAATGCCGGGGCGGTGTTCGTGGGCCCGTACGCGACCGTTCCGCTCGGCGATTACACGGCCGGACCCAATCACACGCTCCCGACATCGGGCGCCGCGCGCTTCGCCTCGCCGCTGGGCGTGCACACGTTCTTGAAGCAGACCAGCGTGCTGACGCTGAATCGCGATGATCTCGAGACGCTCCGCGATCCGACTGTCCGGCTTGCGCACCTCGAAGGGCTCGGCGCCCACGCCCATGCGGTCGAGGTGAGGCTTGAGTAAGAAGAAGGTGGGCCAGGTCACCCGAAGGAGCAGGGAGACTCAGCTGTCCGCCACGGTCAAGCTCGCCGGGCGCGGGCGCGTCCAGGTCTCGAGCGGACTTCCTTTCCTCGACCACATGCTCGAGCAGGTCGCGCGATACGGCGGTTTTGACCTGACGCTTCGCGGCGCCGGCGACGTCCACGTCGACCCTCATCACCTCGTCGAGGATGCAGGCATCGTGCTCGGCCAGGCGCTGTCGCAAGCGCTCGGCGACCGCGCGGGCATCGTGCGGTTTGCGTCGGCCTACGCGCCGCTGGACGAGTCGCTGGCGCGCGTGGTGGTGGACCTCGGGCGGCGCCCGTTCCTGTCGTACAACGTTGCGCTGCGCGGCCGCGTCGGAACCCTGGAGTCCGAGGTGATCGAGGAGTTCTGGCGCGCCCTCTCCATCCACCTCGGCGCCACGATCCACGTCGACCTGATCCGTGGCCGCAACCGACACCACGTCGCGGAGTCGACGTTCAAGGCTCTCGGGCTGGCGCTCCGCGCCGCTATGGCGGCCGGCGGGGCGCCGGGAGTCCCCTCGTCGAAGGGCCTGCTCGGTTGATCGCGATCGTCGACTACGGCGTGGGCAACATTCGCTCCGTCGAGCGCGCGCTGGTCCACGTGGGTGCCGAGGTCAGATTGACCTCGAATGCGGACGAGCTGGACGCGGCCGACGGGATCGTGCTGCCAGGCGTCGGCGCGTTCGCGCCTGCCCTCGCCAGGCTCCTCGACTCCGGCCTGGGCGGCCGGATCGTCGAGCTGGCGCGCCACGGCAAGCCGATCCTGGGGGTGTGCCTGGGCTACCAGCTCCTCTTCGAGGAGTCGGTGGAGCACGGTCGCCACGAGGGCCTGGGGCTTCTGCCGGGGCGCGTGGTGGAGGTGGCCGGCGGCGGTCGGGTACCCGTGATCGGATGGTGCCGGGTCACGCAAACGGCGCCTTCACCGCTGTGGGACGGTGTGCCGGACCGCTCCTATTTCTATTTCGTCCACTCGTTCACCCCGAGCGAGTCCGCAAGGCGCGTCGGCTGCACCGACCACTCGCCGGCGGCCGCCGCGGCGCACGACAACGTCATGGGCACCCAGTTTCACCCCGAGAAGAGCGGCGTGGATGGGCTTCGGCTCTACGCCAACTTCGTCGCTTTGTGTCGCTGAGATGCCGGCCAAGCGCGTGATCCCGTGCCTCGACGTGACCGAGGGACGCGTGGTCAAGGGTGTCCGCTTCCAGGAGCTGCGCGACGCGGGTGACCCGGCGCAGCTGGCCGCGACATACGACCGCATGGGCGCCGACGAGATCGTCTTCCTCGATATCACCGCCTCTTCCGATGCGCGCCGGATCCTTCTCGACGCGGTCGCTCGGACGGCGGAGGAGGTGTTCATCCCGCTCGCGGTGGGGGGCGGCGTGCGCAGCGTGCAGGACATGGGCGAGCTGCTGACGCACGGCGCGGACAAGGTCTCGGTCAACACGGCCGCCCTGGCCGACCCAAACCTCATCACGCGGTGCGCCGAGGTTTTTGGGGCGCAGTGCGTCGTGCTCGCGATCGACGCCCGCAAGCGTGAGGGTTCGTCGGGCTGGGAGGTGTTCAGCCATGGGGGGCGGCGCCCCTCGGGCCGCGACGCGGTCGAGTGGGCAGCGCTTGGCCAGAGATTGGGGGCCGGCGAGATCCTGCTCACCTCCATGGACAACGACGGCACGCATGCCGGCTACGACGTCGAGCTGACCAAGGCGGTGAGCGAGGCGGTCCGCCTGCCCGTGATCGCGTCGGGTGGGGCCGGCACAGCGCGCCACATGTACGACGCGATGACCGCAGGCGGTGCCGACGCCGCGCTGGCGGCATCGATATTCCACTTTGGCGAGGCGTCGATCGGTGACGTGAAGCGAGAGCTGGCCGCCCTTGGCCTGGAGGTGAGGCAATGACACCCGACTTTTCGAAGGGGCTCGTCCCCGCGGTTGCGCAGGACGCGGACACGGGCCGGGTGCTGATGCTCGCCTACATGGATCAGGAAGCGTGGGACAAAACGCGGGAGACGGGGCGCGCATGGTTTCTCTCCCGCGAGCGCGGCCTGTGGGAGAAGGGCGCGACCTCGGGTAACACGATGGAGGTCGTGGAGGTCCGCCTCGACTGCGACCTGGACGCGGTCCTGCTGCGCGTGCACCCTGCTGGTCCGGCGTGCCACACGGGCGCGGAGTCGTGCTTTTTCAACCGACTCGACTGACGCATGGTTATGCACTACGACTGTATACTCATGCATTCGTGAAAAGCAACGTTCGGGCGGGGGTCGCAGGCGCCAGCGGGTACGCAGGGATGACCGCCGTGCAGCTTCTCGCACGCCATCCGGCCGTGGAGCTGAGCCAGCTTTCGTCGCGCTCGTACGCCGGCAAGCCGTACTCCGAGGTATTTCCGCTCCTCGACGTCGAGGGCGAGTTTGTTGCGGAACCATCGGCCGACGGCCTCGACGTCATCTTCAGCTGCTTGCCCCACAACATGGGCGCGGGGAGGGTGAGGGGGTGGCTCGACTCGGGAATTCGCGTGATCGACATGAGCGCCGACTTCAGGCTGCATGACGCTGCGGAGTACCCGCGGTGGTACGGCCAACCTCACCCCGAGCCCGCGTTGCTGGATGATGCCGTGCTCGGATTGCCCGAGCTCCACGAGGGTGAATTGAAAGGCGCGCGCCTGGTCGCGGTGCCAGGGTGCTACTCGACCGCCTCGATCCTGGCCCTGGCGCCGGCTGTGTCGGCCGGGCTGGTGGGCTCGGACATCGTGGTCGACGCCAAGTCGGGGGTCAGCGGCGCGGGACGATCGGTCGGGCTGGGCACGCACTTCAGCGAGGTCGACGAGTCCCTCGGCGCGTACGCGATCGAAGGCCACCGCCACCTCCCAGAGATAGTGCAGGAACTTTCCTTCACCTCCCCGCTCGCCGGGGACGTCGGCGGCGCAAGCCGCGGGGTGGGGACTGACCAGCTGTCGATCACGTTCGTGCCTCATCTGGTGCCGATGGTCCGGGGCATCCTCGCGACCTGCTACTTCGACCTGAAGGGATCGCTCGACCAGCTCCGCGACGCGTATCGAGAGTTCTACGCCGGCCAGCCTTTCACCAAGGTCGTCGACAAGACCCCGGCGACCAAGCTCGCGACGCATACGAACCTGTGCCTGGTAAATGTTTCCGCTCAAGGAAACAAAGCGGTCGTGACCTCGGCCCTCGACAACCTCATCAAGGGCGCCTCGGGCCAGGGCGTGGAGTGTTTCAACATCGCGTTTGGCCTGCCCCGCACGACCGCACTCGAAGGTCCGGCGCAATGGCCGTGACATTCGCCCGGGGATTTCGGGCGGGCACGGCGGCGTGCGGCATCAAGGCCTTCACGACCGGAGCGTCAGCCATCCCGACGAACCAACGAGACGACCTCTGCGTCATCCACTCGGCATATGCGTGCGACACCGGAGGCGTGTTCACCACCAACAAGGTGAAGTCGGCGTCTGTCGTGATCGACCAGCTGCATCTCCAGCGCAACCGCGTCCAGGCGCTGACCATCAACTCCGGCAACGCGAACGCCTGCACGGGAGCGCAGGGATTTCGCGACGCGCTGCTGATGGCCAAGCTGTCCGCGGACAGGCTCGACCTGGATCCGGACCAGGTGCTCGTCAGCTCCACCGGGGTGATCGGCCGCTACCTGCCGATGGACGCGATCAAGCCAGGCATCGCGCAGGCATGCGAAACGCTCAGCTCGGAAGCAGGCGAGTCCGCGGCGCGGGCGATCATGACCACGGACACCCGGCCCAAGACCGCTCAGCTAGAGGTCGAGCTGGGCGGCGTCACGGTCCGGGTCGGCGGGATGTCCAAGGGCTCGGGGATGATCCACCCCAACATGGCGACGATGCTCGCTTACATCACGACCGACGCGGCAGTCGAAGCTGGATTGATGGCGAAGATGGTGAAGACCGTCGCCGACCGCAGCTTCAACCAGGTGACCGTCGATGGCGACAGCTCCACCAACGACAGCTTCCTCATCCTGGCCAACGGCGCGGCGGGCAACGAGCCCATCCGGGCCGGGAGCGTGGAGCAGGAGCAGCTGCACGCGGCCCTGACACATGTGGCGCAGGAGCTCTCGCGGGCCATCGCACGGGATGGCGAAGGTGCGACCAAGCTGATCACCGTCAAGGTCCTGGACGCCGCCTCCAACGACGAGGCGCGAACGGCGGCCCGCGCCGTGGCGTCATCCAGCCTCGTCAAGACCGCGGTCCACGGGGGCGATCCGAACTGGGGCCGCATCGTGTGTGCGCTCGGATACAGTGGCGCGGAGCTCGCGCTCGACAGGCTTCACCTGACGGTCGGCGGCCTGGTCGTTTTCGAGCGCGGCTCGGGAGTCGACGTCGACCTGGCGGCGGTACGCCGAGCGTTCGAGCAACCGGAGATCGAGATCGTGGCCAAGCTTGGCCTGGCGGAGGGAAGCGCCGAGGCCTGGGGCTGCGACCTATCGGAGGAGTACGTGCGAATCAACGCGGACTACACGACATGACGCTCACCGTCGCGGAACGCGCCAAGGTGCTCGTCGAGGCGCTGCCTTACATCAAGCGTTTTCACGGCCAGATCGTCGTCATCAAGGTCGGCGGAAACGCGATCGAGCACGCGCGCGACGAGACGCTGCTCGACGTGGTGCTTCTGCGCTACGTCGGCATGCAGCCCGTGCTGGTGCACGGCGGAGGGCCTGAGATCACCGCGATGAGCGAGCGCCTGGGCCTCAAGGCCGAGTTCAAGAACGGGTTGCGCATCACCGATGACAAGACGATGGAGGTCGTGAAGATGGTGCTGACCGGGAAGGTCAGCCCGGATCTGGTCGCGGCGATCCATCGCCTGGGGGGACAGGCAGTCGGCATGAGCGGCGAGGACGGCCCGACCATCATCGCGGAGCCGCTCGACGAGTCGATGGGCTACGTCGGTCGCGTCACGCAGGTGAACAAGGAGCCGATCACCGCTCTGCTGGGCCGCGGCTACATCCCGGTCATCGCGTCGATCGGCCTCGGTTACGACGGCCATGCGTACAACATCAACGCCGACACGGTCGCGGCTGAGATCGCGGTTGCGCTGGGCGCCGCGAAAGTAATCCTGCTGACCGACGTACCGGGTGTGCAGGGTGTCGACGGCGAGGTGGTTGCCGTGCTCTCGAAGGACGACGCGCGACAGCGCATCGCGAAGGGGGAAGTCACCGGCGGAATGATCCCCAAGCTCGAAGCGTGCCTGCGCGCGCTGGACGGCGTGCCGCTGGCCCACATCGTCGATGGACGGACCAAGCACGCCCTGCTGCTCGAACTGTTCACCGAAGCCGGCATCGGGACGATGGTCACGCCGTGAGCGTCGAGCTGGCCATTCCACGGATAGTCCGGACTATCCGGGGTTTTGCGTTGAGGATGTGCGTGGATAGTCCGGACTATCCGAACGGGTGGGGCATCACATCGTGACCACCACCGAGCTCGCCGAGCGCTACCTCATGCAGGTCGGTCGTCGCCTGCCGATCACGTTCGTCCGCGGCCGCGGGTGCATCCTTTACGACGACTCAGGCCGCGGGTTCCTCGACCTCGTCGCGGGAATCGCGGTCAACCTCCTCGGTCATGCGCATCCCGACGTCGTGGCCGCCGTGACGAGGCAGTCGGCCGAGCTGATCCACACCTCGAACCTGTACTTCACCCAGCCGCAGGTCGAGCTGGCGCGGCGGCTCGTCGAGCTGTCGTTTCCCTCGCGCGTCTTCTTCTGCAACTCCGGCGCCGAAGCCAACGAGGCGGCGATCAAGCTGGCGCGCAAGTGGGGCGCCAGGAACCGAGGTGGCGCGTTCGAGATCATCACCACCACCGGGTCGTTTCACGGCCGAACGCTTGCGACGGTCACCGCCGGCGGGCAGCACAAATACTCCGACCCTTTCCGGCCGCTGCCGGACGGCTTCGTCCACGTCGCGTACAACGATGCCGCCGCCATCGAGGCCGCCACCACGGACAAGACCGTCGCGGTGCTGCTCGAGCCTGTGATGGGCGAGATCGGAGTCATCCCGGCGGCGCCCGGCTACCTGCGACAGGTGCGGGAGTGGTGCGATCAGCGCAACTTGCTCCTCATCCTCGACGAGGTCCAGACCGGCCTCGGGCGGACCGGCCGCTGGTTCGCCCACCAGCACGCCGGGATCACGCCCGACGTGATGACCCTCGCCAAGGGGCTCGGCGGCGGCCTGCCGATCGGCGCCTGCCTAGCGAATAAGCGGGCCGACGTATTCGAGCCTGGCGACCACGGCTCGACGTTCGGCGGCAACCCACTTGCCTGCTCGGTGGCCGCCGCTGTGCTCCATGTCATCGAGCGCGACGGGCTCGTCGGCCACGCGGTCGAGATGGGCGAGCTGCTCCACTCGTCTCTGGGCGACCTCGGGGCGAAAGAGGTTCGTGGGGTCGGCCTGATGCAGGCGTTCCAGTTCGAGGAAGCCAAGGCGAAGCCGTTTCAGCAGGCGTGTCTTGACGGCGGTTTGATCGTGAACGCCGTCGACGACCACTCCGTGCGCCTGGTCCCACCGCTGATCATCACCGCGGACGAGATCGACAGGGCGCACGCGATCATGCGCAAGGCCGCGGGATGACGGCGACTAAGGCCGAGCGGCAGAGCGCGATCCTGCAGCTCGTCAACCACGGATCGGCGCACACCCAGCACGAGATCGCGGCGGCGCTCGCGCGCCGGGGCATGCGCGCGACGCAGGCGACCATCTCGCGTGACATCCAGGAGCTCGGCCTGGTCCGGTCCGGCAGCGGGTACAGGAGCTCGTCCGCTTTGGTCAGCGAGCTCGTCCTCTCGGTCGAGTTCGTGCAGCCGGTGGCCGTGATCAAGACGCCGCCCGGCACCGCCAACATGGTCGCGCGGCGGATCGATGAGGCCGGGCTTCCGGGCGTCGCCGGGACTGTGGCCGGCGACGACACGATCATCGCCGTGCTGCGCAAGCGGGGGGCGGGGCGCGCGCTCAAAGAGCTCCTGGCGAATGCCGGCTAAAAAGCTCGTCCTCGCCTATTCGGGCGGGCTCGATACCTCGGTCGCGATCCGCTGGCTGAAAGACCAGGGCTGGGACGTCATCGCGTTCACAGTCGACCTCGGGGAGAAGAAGGACCTCGAAGCGATCCAGGCCCGCGCGCTGAGGACAGGCGCCTCTGCCGCATACATCGCGGACGGCAGGCTGCCGTTCCTGCAGCTGTTCGTCTGGCCATCGCTGCAGGCGGGTGCGGTCTATGAAAAGGAATACCCGCTCGCGACCGCGCTCGGCCGGCCATTGATCGCCGCGATGATGGTCGAGGTTGCGCGCCGCGAGGGCGCGCTCGCGGTCGCGCACGGCTGCACCGGCAAGGGCAACGACCAGGTGCGATTCGATGTCACCACCGCGGCGCTTGCGCCCGACCTGCAGGTGGTCGCGCCGGTGCGCGAATGGAACATGAACCGCGACGATGAGCTCGAGTACGCGAGGAAGCACCGCATCGAGGTGCCGGCGACGACGCGGTCCCCCTACTCGACCGACGAGAACCTGTGGGGCCGCTCGATCGAGGCCGGCGTGCTCGAAGACCCATGGGCCGAGCCGCCAAAGGATGTCTACGCCTGGACGCGCGATCCGCGACAGTGCCCTGACGAGCCGACGTACGTGGAGATCGGGTTCAGCGAGGGGATCCCCGTCGCGCTCGACGGCCAACCGACGTCTGCGTTGGAGCTCGTCACGAAGCTGAACAAGGTGGGTGGCGAGAACGGCGCCGGCCGGATCGACCACCTCGAGAACCGGCTCATCGGGATCAAGTCACGGGAGATCTACGAAGCGCCCGCCGCGGTCCTCCTTCTGCAAGCCCACCAGGCGCTGGAGGACATCACCCTGCCGAAAGAGGTCGCCCGCTTCAAGGATCTCGTCGCGCAGCAGTGGGCGCAGATGGTCTACGACGGCCTGTGGTTCAGCCCCTTGCGCGACGCCCTCTACGCGTTTGTCGCCGAGACCCAGCGCCACGTGACGGGTGAGGTGAGGCTGAAGCTGTACAAGGGTTCGACGCAGGTGGTGGGCAGGAAGGGTCCGCACCAGCTCTACCAGCTCTCGCTCGCGACCTACGGCAAGGGCGACCAGTTCGACCAGTCCGCGGCGGCGGGCTTCATCAAGCTCTGGGGCATGGGCTTGCGAACCTCCGCGCAGGTCCAGGGCCGCCTCCAGGAGAGAGACTTGAGCAAGCTCCTGGGCGACGTCAAGAGGCTCGCGCCATAACCTCTCCCCGAGGCTCTGCACACTTGCGCCCCTCACCCCGACCCTCTCCCCGAGGGGGAGAGGGAGGGAAGCTGTGGAGCGGTCGCTTCACGAGGCCGATGCTGCCGGAGCTCGAACGCTTTGCCTCCTCGCTGGAGCACGACTACGAGCTCTATCCGTACGACGTCGCCGGCAGCATCGCGCACGCCCGGGGGCTAGCCGCCGCCGGCCTGGTCTCCCGTTCGAAGGCGAACTTGATCGAGCGCGGATTGCGCCGGGTCAAGCGCGAGCTCGACGAAGGGACCTTCAAGTTCCACCCGACAGATGAGGACATCCACACGGCGATCGAGCGGAGGCTCACCGAGATAACGCCGGCGGGCGCATCCCTACATACCGGGCGCTCGCGCAACGACCAGGTTGCGCTCGACCTGAGGCTCTTCTGCCGCGACGCCGCCGCGGAAGCGACCGTCGGGGTGTCGGCCGTGGTCGAGTCGCTCGCGAGCCGGGCGGCGGCGCACGCGGGGTGGGTCATGCCCGGTTACACGCACCTCCAGCGGGCGCAGCCGGTGACGGTGGGACACCACCTGCTGGCGCACGCCGAGCCACTGCTCCGTGATGCCGGCCGATTCCGACAGGCCTACGAGGCGGCGGGCGAGATGCCCCTGGGGTCGGGCGCGCTGGCCGCGAGCACGTTGCCCCTACGCCGGGACGTGGTCGCTCGCGAGCTTGGGTTCACGCGGCTGACCGAGAACAGCATCGACGCCGTGTCGGACCGCGACTTCGCGCTCGATCTCGCGTACGCATGCGTGGCGGTCGGGATCCACCTCAGCCGTCTTGGAGAGGACATCGTGCTTTGGGCCAGCGCGGAGTTTGGCTTTGTGATCCTCGGCGACGAGATCGCGACGGGGTCGAGCCTGATGCCGCAGAAGAAGAATCCGGACATCGCGGCTCGCCACCACGCTGAAGGGCCTGCCGCTTGCCTATGACCGAGACCTTCAGGAAGACAAACCGGCCCTGTTTGCCACCGTCGACAACACGTTCGACTGCCTCGAGGCGGCGGCCATCCTGGTCGAGCACCTGGAGTTCGACCGTGGGCGGCTCGAGGCCGCGGCAGCCGACCCCGCCATGCTCGCCACCGACGCCGCGGACGAGCTTGTCCGTGGTGGGACCGCGTTCCGCAAGGCGCACGAGGAGATCGCCAGGCAGGTTCGCGACGGCAGCTTTGCAACGTCGCTCAAAGCGAAAGCGTCAGTCGCCGGCCGCGACCTGGTCGGCGGCCCCAACCAGCGCCGCGTCGCGGCGCGCGCACGCGCTGTGCGGCGGGAGGCGGCGGCGCTGCGGCGCTGGGGCCGGACGCGTCCGACACCGCTCCGCGAGCGGTAGAGTTCGGGCCGCTCATGCTGCTTGCCATCGACGTCGGCAACACGAACGTGACCGTGGCGCTGTTCGACGGGGAGGAGCTGGCCGCGGACTGGCGGGTGACGTCTCACCGGGAACGGACCGCCGACGAGCTGGCGGTCGAGCTGAGGCAGTTGTTCGAGCTGCGCGGACTCGATCTGAGCGTGGTCAGCGGCGTGGTCATCTCGAGCGTGGTGCCCAACCTCAACCCAGCTCTGGTCGAGGCGTCGCGCCGCTACCTGAAATGCGAGCCCGTGATGGTCGGACCGGGCGTCAAGACAAGCGTCCGCATTCGCTACGACAATCCCAAAGACGTCGGCGCCGACAGGATCGCCAACGCCCTTGCCGCGTACTCGAAGTACGGCGGGCCGATCGTGGTGATCGATTTTGGTACCGCCGTGACGTATGACGCGATCAACGCCGAAGGCGACTACCTTGGCGGTGCGATCGCGCCCGGGGTCGAGATCTCGCTCGACGCCCTCGTCTCCCAGACGGCGATGCTCCGCCGCGTCGAGCCCGTGGCCCCTGATTCGGTGATCGGCCGCAACACGGTGGCCTCGATCCAGTCGGGCCTGGTGTGGGGCTTTGTCGCCCAGGTCGAGGGCATGGTCAAACGGATGGTCGACGAGCTGGGAGGAAAGGCGCGCGTGATCGCCACCGGCGGCCAGGCGTCGCTTGTGGCCGGACTGACGAATGTCATCGAAGCCACCGACCCGTTGCTCACTCTCGAGGGTTTACGGCTTATCTACGCGCAAAACTCGGACGGGGGTGCTAGAACGTAGCCCGCTCATGAAAACGGCCCCGCGATTCCATCTGTACGTGCTCGCCGGAGGCCGGGTTGCGGGCCTCGAGGGCACGGGTCTGGAAGCCGAGACGCTGGGGGATCCGGCTCAGGTCGAGCAGCCTGCCCTGATCCTGCTCGGACCCGAGCAGAAACCTCCTGAGGACCTGGCGGAGATCGCGATCGAGGTCCCCCCGGACGCCTCGCCGTCGGCAGTGCGGGAGCTGGTCCGGGTCGGGATGGAGAACATCGCGCTCAAGCAGCAGGTCACTCAGCTGGAAGGCGAAGCGCACCGGCGGCACCGTCAGTTCCGCGAGCTCAACCGCATCGGCATCGCGCTCTCGGCCGAGAAGGACATCGGCCGCCTGCAGTCCTTCATCCTCACCACGATGCGCCAGCTGACGCATGCGGACGGCGCAAGCCTGTGGCTCAGGACGGAGGAGGAGGGAATGCCGAAGCTGTTCCTCGCCTCTAGCCAGAACGACTCGATCGACAAGAGCACCTACTCGGCGTTCACGGTGCCGGTCGACGAGAGGACCGTGGTCGGCTATACAGTCTCCACCGGCAAGAGCCAGATCTACGAGGATGCCTACAACCCTCCGTCGGGCAAGCCGGTCGGTGGCAAGACGTTCGACGCGCAGTTCGGCTACCGCACCAAGTCGATGCTCACAGTGCCGATGCGCGACTACAACGACAACGTCGTCGGTGCGGTGCAGCTGATCAACGCCAAGCGCCGATTCGAAAGCCGCCTCACCCTGGATAACGTCGACACCGAGGTTGTCAGCTTCCAGCCCGACGACGTCGAGATGATCGAGTCCATCGCGAGCCAGGCGGCCGTGGCCATCGACAACAAGTCGCTCCTCGATTCGATCCAGGCACTGTTCGACGGTTTCGTCCAGGCAAGCGTGACCGCCATCGAGCAACGAGATCCGAGCACGGCCGGCCACTCGGGCCGTGTCGAAGGCCTCACGACGCGACTGGCGCGATCGGTCACGGAGATCGAGACCGGCAAATATCGCGACGTCCGCCTCACCGACGACCAGTTCACAGAGCTGCGCTACGCATGCCTCCTGCATGACTTCGGCAAGGTCGGTGTGCGTGAGCACATCCTGATCAAGGCCAAAAAGCTGGTGCCAGGTCAGCTCGAGGTCATTCAGGCGCGATTCGAGTTCATCGAGCGGTCGGTCCAGGTGAAGTACGCATCAGAAAAGCTCGAGGCGCTTCGCGCGGGAAAGAACGGTTCGGCGCTGGATGAGATCGACCATCGCCTGCAGGAAGAGCTTTTGCAGCTGGACCAATGGGTGGAGAGCGTCGTCGCGGCCAACGAGCCTACGGTCATGCCCGAGGACAAAGCCTCGACGATCGAGTTCCTCGCCCAGCAGACGTACTACGACATCTCAGGCAAGCCGCATCCGATGCTCGAGCCGCAGGAGTTTCGATTCCTGAGCATTCGCAAGGGCACGCTCGATCCCCAGGAACGACTCGAGATGGAATCGCACGTCACGCACAGCTTCCATTTCCTGACCAAGATCCCCTGGACCCCGATCATGAAAGGCATCCCCGAGATCGCATACGGCCATCACGAGAAGCTGGACGGCTCGGGCTATCCGCGTGGCTTGACGGGCGACCAGATTCCACTCCAGGCGCGGATGATGACGATCGCCGACATCTACGACGCGCTGACCGCGCAGGACCGCCCCTATAAGAGGGCGGTGCCGCCGGACACCGCGCTCGACATCCTCCACGATGAAGCGCGCGAGGGCAAGCTCGACGCGGAGCTGCTGGACGTGTTCGTGACCCAGAAGATCTACGCACCCGCCCGATGAGGGTGAAGTTCTGGGGCACGCGGGGCACGCGGCCCACCCCGGGGCGGCGAACCCTGCGCTACGGCGGCAACACGACCTGCATCGAGGTTCGCGACAAGGAAGGCAACCTGCTGGTCATCGATTCCGGATCGGGGATCGCGGAGCTGGGCAACGCGTTCACCCCGGCAGAGCCGCTGCAGGCGCACCTGCTGATCACGCACACACACCTCGATCACATCCAGGGTTTTCCGTTCTTCCTGCCGGCGTTCGTGCCGGGGACGCATCTCACGATCGTCGGCCCGTCTGGTTCGGCGAAATCGCTTCAGGCGGCGTTTGCCGATCAGACCGACCCGGCGTACTTTCCGGTGCGCTTGAGCCACATGCCGGCTGAGATGGAGTTCATCGAGCGCAACCCAGGCGAGACCTTCGAGGTCGGGGCGCTGAGGATCACGCCACACCTCCTGATGCATCCCATCCCGACCTTTGGCTACCGGATCGACGAGGGCGATTCCCGGTTTACGTTTGCGACCGACAACGAGATCGCCCTGTTCGCCAACGGCACGAACGGCACGCTGAAGGACTTCGCCAACTGGTGCCGCGACTCGGACCTGCTGGTGCACGACGCGCAGTACAGCTCCGAGGAGTACACGACGCATGCCGGCTTTGGCCATTCGACCTTCGAAGAGGCGCTGTCGCTCGCGGAGCAGGCGGGGGTCAAGGAGCTCGCTTTCTTCCATCACGACCCGGTGCATTCCGATACCGACGTCGACGCGCTGATCGAACAGGCCCTGGGCAACCATCGCGCCGCGGGCGGAGCCGACGTGAACTCGTTTCCCGCCGCCGAGGAACAAGAACTCTCTCTGTAGGTACCCTTTTCCGATCGTGACGGAAGAGACCGAGCTCGATCTGCCGGCGGTCATGCGCGACCGTCGCGAGAAGCTCGAGCGCATGCGCGCGTCGGGGATCGAGCCGTACTCGCGGGGGTTCACGCCCACCAATACCACCGAAGGCGCCAGGGCGCTGCTCGGCGACGCCGAGCGCAGCCACCCCGTCTCGCTGGCGGGCCGGCTCATGGTGAAGCGGCTGCAAGGGGGGCTTGTCTTTGCCGACCTGCAAGACGGCCACGGCCGGATCCAGCTGATGGCCAACCGCAGCATCCTTGGCGAAGAGGAGTTCTCGCGCTTCGCCGACCTGGACGCCGGGGACATCATCGGCGTCACCGGCCCGATCTTTCGGACGAAGCGCGGTGAGATCACGCTCGAGGTTCAGTCGTTTCAGCTCTTGACGAAGTCGCTGCGGCCACTCCCCGAAAAGTGGCACGGGCTGAAGGACGTCGAGATCCGGTACCGCCAGCGCTACGTCGACCTCATCGCAAACCCGCAGGTCCGTGCTGTGTTTCGGGCGCGGACGAGGATCATCACCGCGATCCGCGGTCTGCTGGACGAGCGCGGTTTCATCGACGTCGAGACTCCGGTTTTGCAGGAGATCCCGGGCGGCGGCCACGCCCGTCCATTTCTCACACACCACAACTCGCTCGACCGCGACCTCTTTCTGCGGATCGCCCTCGAGCTCCATCTGAAGCGCCTGCTGGTGGGAGGCTTCGAGCGCGTCTACGAGATCGGCCGTGTGTTTCGGAACGAAGGACTCTCACCCCGGCACAACCCGGAGTTCACGCTGCTCGAGTCGTACCAGGCATACGCCGACTATGAGGACGTGATGCAGCTGGTCGAAGACCTGATGGTCGTTTCCGCGATGGCAGCCGATCGCCCCCTCGATACGTCATATCAAGGCGAGTGGGTGAACCTGACGCCGCCGTACCGCCGGGCGCGGATGGCGGACCTGGTGCTCGAGCACACCGGCCGGCACGCGGCCGGCGAAGAGCTCAACGACCTGTTCGAAGAGCACGTCGAGCCGCGCCTGCGCCAGCCGACATTTGTCATCGATTATCCGGTCGAGATCTCGCCGCTGGCCCGTCCGCGCGAGGACGACCCGCGGTTTGTCGAACGGTTCGAGCTGATCATTCTCGGTCGCGAGTACGCGAACGCTTTCACGGAGCTCACCGACCCGATCGACCAGCGCGCGCGATTCGAGGCTCAGGCCGCGATGCGGGCCGCGGGAAACGCCGAGGCCCATCCGATGGACGAGGACTTCCTGCGCGCGGTGGAGTACGGGCTGCCGCCATGCGGTGGCCTCGGCGTCGGTATCGACCGCCTGGTGATGCTCCTGACCGATCAGCCCTCGATCCGCGACGTGATCCTGTTCCCGGTCATGAAGTCCGAGGCCTGAAGGTGCTCTCTCTCGAGTTCATCCGCAAGAACCCAGACCTCGCCAGGCGCGCGGCGCAGCTGAAGGGCGAATCGGCGCCCATCGATGACATCCTGCGGCTCGACGAGGTGTGGCGCGGTCACCTCCACAAGGCCGAGACGATCAAGGCCGAGCAGAACGAGCTCTCGAAGGAGTTCGCTAGGACGCGCGACGGGACGCTCAAGGAGCGCTTGCGCCAGATGGCCGACACCGCGAAGAGCGAGCTGTCGGTCGCGGACGCGGTCAAGCGGGAGCTGGACGACCTGCTTCTGCGGGTGCCGAACGTGTTCCACGAATCCGTACCGATCGGAGAGAGTGAGGCCGACAACGTCGTGATCAGGGAGTGGGGGACCAGGCCAGAGCTGGACTTTGCGCCGCGCACCCACTACGACCTGGGCGAGGCACTCGGGATCATGGATTTCGAGCACGCGGCGCGCGTGTCGGGCTCGCGGTTCGCGTTTCTGTTGGGGGAGGGCGCGCGGCTCGAGCGCGCCCTGGTGCAGTTCATGCTCGACGTGCACACGCTCGAGCATGGCTACAGGGAGGTGTGGCCGCCGATGCTGGTCAACTCCGCTTCGATGGTCGGCACGGCAAACCTCCCCAAGTTCGCCGACGCGGCCTTCAAGGTCGAGGACCGGGACCTATGGCTGATCCCGACGGCCGAGGTCCCGGTAACGAACTTTCACCGCGACGAGATCCTGGACGGGGAGCAGCTGCCGCTGAAGTACGTCGCCTACGCGCCGTCGTGGCGGACGGAGGCGGGCGCGGCGGGCAAGGACACGCGCGGGTTCATCCGCCTGCATCAGTTCTCGAAGGTCGAGCTGGTCAAGGTCACGACCGCGGAGACGTCGCTCGATGAGTTCGAGAAGCTGACGCGCGACGCGGAGGACATCCTGCAGCGCCTCGGCCTGCAGTATCACGTGCTTGCCATGTGCACGGGCGATATGGGCTTCGCGCAGTACAAGAAGTACGACCTGATGGCGTGGGCGCCTGGACTCGACAGATACCTCGAGGTGTCGTCCTGTTCGACGTTCAACGACTTCCAGGCGATGCGCGCGAACATCCGGTACCGGGCGGGTCGCGGCACGCCACCGAGGTTCGCGCACACGATCAACGGCTCGGGTCTGGCGCTGACGCGGACGATCGACGCGATCATCGAGACGTATCAGCGCTCGGATGGGATGGTCACCGTGCCGGAGGTGTTGAAGCCGTACATGGGCGGGGTAGAACTGATCGGGGCGCGATAATCGCTCGAGCCCCGTCCGGCGCTCGCGCCGGACACGGCGGTCGGAGGGGTGGCCGAGTCCGGTTGATGGCGACAGTCTTGAAAACTGTTATAGGTGCAAGCCTATCCAGGGTTCAAATCCCTGCCCCTCCGCCAAACCCGCGAGTGCCGGCCGTCGCAGCAAATTTCCCTGATTCAAACCTGTAAATGCCGGCAGTCGCGGGCTTAAAGCTGTGAAGCCGCACTCAATTCCTCCGCGGCCAAGCTGGATCGGCATATCGCCGCCATGCGGCAAGAGGTACAGGCCACCGCGTGAGTGGTCGCTCCGGCCCAACGAGGGAAGTCGTCCCGATTTTCACGACCCCGCCTCTACCGGGCGTGCTGGGTGGGGGAACGTCCCGAACAAACGATGGTGCCAATTGCCCGGACAACTCGACCGCGCACCAGAGCTGCCACCGACGAAGGACGCGCGTTCGCTGTAGCGTCACATGGATAGGTCTGGTGATCTCAGCATCGAGAGCTGCACTGACGGCCTCATTGCCCGCCCACCCTTGACCTTCCGTCGCAAATGCCTGCTTGGCGAGGTCGATCTCGTCGTGATAGCCCAGGTCAACCACACCTCCCCACGACAATGAGATGCGATTCTCGTAGATCCAAACGATGAGCGAGTACCCGCCTAGGTCCCGATGCGGTATGAGGACGATCCCGACCTCCGGACCTTCTCCCGTGACAGTGACCGAATCGAGCTCGACGTTGTGAGCCGTCCGCTCGTGCAGGACTCTCTGGACCATGTCCAACACCCGGTTCGTCAGCGGGTTAGAGGCCACTACCGAATGATCCTAGTCAGCCCAGAATTCAACCTGTAGCCTTCGGGAGTGCGGGTTGAGATCCCTGCCCTTCGGCCAACCGTCGCAGCGATTAGGATTCTTGTGCCCATGAAGTCCAGGCATTCCGAGTCAACCGTGTTTCGAGCCGGTACACGCGTCTCGGCCGAGCCCGCCGCCTAGGAGTCGTCCCGGCTTCGCCAGCTTTCCGCCCGGCGAGTGTCGGGAGGAATTGCTCAAGTGCTTCTCACCATCACCACGACGCACCGCCCGGCAACGGATCTCGGCTACCTGCTGCACAAGAATCCGGCCAAGGCCCAGACATTCGACCTGTCTGCCGGCACTGCGCATGTTTTCTATCCAGAAGCGACTGACGAGCGCTGCACTGTCGCGCTGGTCATCGACATCAATCCAGTCAAACTCGCTCGGACCAGCCGGCGAGCGAGCCTGCGCCAGTACGTAAACGACCGCCCCTACGTCGCCTCTTCGTTCATGAGCTCGGCGCTGCTCAAGGTGTTCGGGTCCGCGATGGCCGGCTCGAGCAAGGATCGGCCGGAGCTCACGGCAACGCCCCTGCCGCTAGAGGCTTCGATCGCCGTCCTGCCATGCAGAGGAGGCGAGCCGCTTCTCCGCCGCCTTTTCGAACCGCTCAGCTATGAGGTCACGGCGAGTGCCCATCCGCTGGACGGACGATTCCCAGAGTGGGGTCCGAGCGACTACCTCACGGTCGGGCTCAAAGGCCGCGTCACGGTGAGCGACCTGCTGCAGCACCTTTATGTGCTGATTCCGACCCTCGACGGCGACAAGCACTACTGGGTCGACCGGACAGAGGTCGACAAGCTGCTGAATCGGGGAGGTGATTGGCTGTCGCGTCACCCGGAACGTGACCTTATCGTCGACAGATACCTGCGAGGCCTTCGCTCCCTGACCTCCGAGGCGCTCGAGAGGCTGCTGGCCGAGGAGCCACCGCCGCGCGAGCCTGAATCGGCGGAGTCGGCCGAGGAAGCGATTGAGAAACCACTGCGCCTGGCCGACCAGCGGATGGATGTAGTCGCCAAGACGCTCAAGGAAGCCGGAGCCAAGCGTGTCCTTGACCTGGGATGCGGTGAGGGACGTCTCGTTCGCCGCCTGCTCGCTGACTCGTTCTTCGATGAGGTCGTAGGCGTCGACACATCGATGGCCCTCTTGGCGCGGGCTAAAGAGCGACTCTCGCTCGACCGTTTGCCTGAGTCTCAGCGATCGAAGGTCCGCCTTCTGCACAGCTCACTGACCTATCGCGACCGCCGTCTGGCGGGTTTCGACGGCGCGGCCGTGGTCGAGGTCGTCGAGCACCTGGATCCCGAGCGCCTGGGCGCATTCGAGCGCTCGATCTTCGAGTTCGCGCAGCCCGGAACAGTTGCGCTCACCACGCCAAACATTGAGTACAACCGCCTGTTCAAGTCGTTGCCCATGGGCAGATTTCGCCATCCGGACCATCGATTCGAATGGACTCGCGAGGACTTCGGGCATTGGGCCGAAGCTGTGGCTGGCAAGTTTGGATACACCGTCACATTCGAGGGCATCGGGCCGGCTGATCCGGACGTTGGTTCGCCCACCCAGATGGCGGTGTTCAAGCGATGAACCTGACGATCCCCGAGCTGTCGCTGGTCGTGCTGATCGGACCTTCTGGGTGCGGCAAGTCGACGTTTGCCGCCAAGCACTTCCTTGCGACCGAGGTCATCTCCTCCGACTATTGCCGCGCGCTGGTCTCCGACGACGAAAACGATTTGGCGGCCACCGCCGCCGCCTTCCGGGTGCTCCAGGCCATCGCCGGCGAGCGGCTGCGATCGGGCCGGCTGGCGGTGGTCGATGCGACGAGCGTGCAGCCTGAGTCGCGCAAGCCGCTGGTCGCGCTGGCCCGCGAGCACGACAGCCTCGCCGCCGCGATCGTGTTCGACCTGCCCGAGAAACTCTGTGTCGAGCGCAATCGCGGCCGGGCCAACCGCAATCTGCCGCCCGGCGTGATCCACCGCCAGCGAGACCAGATGAAGAGATCTTTGAGGGGCTTGCAGCGCGAGGGATTCCGCTACGTCTATCTGCTCGACTCGGTCGAGTCGGTCGATGCAGCAGATGTCGTTCGCCAGCCGCTCTGGGTCAACCGCAAGAGCGATCACGGGCCATTCGACGTCGTAGGTGACGTGCATGGCTGCTACGAGGAGCTCCGCAAATTGCTCGCCTCGCTTGGCTATGTGGTCTCGCTCGATGCTGACGGCTCGTTCCACGTGGTGCATCCACAGGGCCGCCGAGTCGTATTCGTGGGAGACCTCGTCGACCGCGGGCCGGACTCTCCTTCCGTGCTTCGCCTCGTCATGTCGATGGTGAAGGACGGTATCGCGCTGTGCGTGGCCGGCAATCACGACCAGAAGCTGTCTCGCGCGTTGCGCGGCAGGGACGTGAAGGTCAGCCACGGGCTCGAGCGTTCCCTCGAGCAGCTGGAGAGGGATCCGGTCCTCAAGACGGCGGCGGCCGAGTTCCTGGACGGCCTGATCAGTCACTACGTGCTCGACGATGGCAAGCTCGTCGTCGCGCACGCGGGTCTCAAAGAGGAGATGCAGGGCCGCGCCTCGGGCCGAGTCCGCGATTTCGCCCTCTACGGCGAGACAACGGGCGAGACCGACGAGTTCGGGTTGCCCGTGCGCCTTGACTGGGCTCAGAACTACAGAGGCCGGGCGCTCGTCGTCTACGGGCACGTCGCGATCTCGGAGCCGCGATGGCTCAACAACACGATCAACATCGACACGGGCTGCGCATTCGGAGGTCGCCTTTCCGCGCTGCGTTATCCGGAGCGCGAGCTGGTTTCGGTGCCGGCCGCGGCGACGTATTACGAGCCGGCGCGTCCTCTGCCCGCTGCCAAGGACATTCGCGACGACCTTCTCGACGTGAGCGATGTGCTGGGCAAGCGGATGATCGGTACCTCGCTCGCGGGCTCGGTGACGATCCGCGAGGAAAACGCGACGGCCGCCCTGGAGGTCATGAGCCGCTTTGCGATCGATCCTCATTGGCTCATCTATCTCCCCCCGACCATGTCCCCGACCGAGTCCACCCCGCGACCAGGACTTCTCGAGCATCCGGACGAAGCGTTCTCCTATTACCGCAAGCACGGTTTGGCAGCGGTCGTGTGCGAGGAAAAGCACATGGGATCTCGGGCGGTGGTCGTGGTCTGCCGCGATGAGGAGACTGCAATCGATCGATTCGGCCAGGCCCCTCGTGCCGGCATCGGCGTCTGCTACACGCGGACGGGCCGGCCGATGTTTCCAGCCGGCGAGCTCGAGAGGAAATTGCTCGACGTCGTTCAGGAGGCCCTCACGGCGGCCGGCTTCTGGGAAACGTTCAACACGGGATGGGTCTGCCTCGACTGCGAGCTGATGCCGTGGTCGGCTAAAGCACAGGACCTCCTCATCGACCAGTACGCTCCCGTCGGCGTCGCGGCCGCCACTTCCCTTGAGCTCGCTTCGGCGACGGTTGAGCGCGCGACCTCGCGCGGGATCGCGCTCGCGGAGCTCCAGGTGAGCTTGCAAGGTCGGCGCGCGGCTGTCGCCCGTTACGTCGAGGCCTACGGTCGTTATTGCTGGCCGGTGAGCGATGTGGGCGATTTGCGCCTGGCCCCGTTTCAGATCCTCGCCACGGAAGGTGCGACGCACTTCGAGCAGACGCATCTCTGGCAAATGCAGCAGACCGCTCTTCTTGCCGGCGCCGGGGGGCCGGTGGTGGTGGCGACGCCGTACCGAGTCGTCGAACTCGACGATGATGCATCGCGGCGCGAGGCGGTCGACTGGTGGACCGACCTGGTAGGGGCGGGCGGCGAGGGCATGGTCGTCAAGCCGCTGGAAGCAATCGCCAGATCTGGGCGCGGTGTCCAGCCCGGAATCAAATGTCGTGGTCCGGAGTACCTGCGCATCATCTACGGTCCGGAGTACGACCTGCCCGAGAATCTCAAGCGGCTCCGCGATCGCGGAACGCTGGCATTGAAACGATCGCTTGCCCAGCGCGAGTTCGCGTTGGGCGTCGAATCGTTGAACCGATTCGTGTCGCGCGAGCCCCTATATCGAATCCACGAGTGCGTATTCGGCGTGCTGGCGCTGGAAAGCGAACCGGTCGACCCAGCGCTGTAGAGTCGACCCCGGGCTCGACTAACGGACCGTGACCAGCGGCGGCGGTTGGGTCGGCAGGACATCGAGCGACTGAGCGAGTCGGGCGAGCTCCTCAATCGAATAGACGTCGCACTCCAGGTGCACGAACACTCCATCTCTGATCAGCCGAACCTGCGAGCCGGTGCCACCGTGTCGGGTCCGGACACCGTCGCCTGTCTGCCACTCCTTGTCCTCGTCGAGGACAAACGGTGCGATCGACTCTTGCATCCAGAGCGTGCCCTGTCGCCCTGCGTGAACGATCGAATAGTGGATTTGGACTGACGCGCGACGTCCCTTTTCGGGGTCGCCTTCGTCGATATGGCCTGAAGGCCCGTGGAACCACAGGGCCGGGAACGAATCCACGGGGAACTCGAGGCTGGGCGGTACGAAGACCGGATGGGCCGCAGCCGCCGCGAGCTTATCCAGCCGCCAGAAGTGCGTGCGCCCGGGTGATTGGGCGGCGGCATCCATCACTCGCTCTGGTGGCTTCAGCAAACCGTCATCGAACCCGCCGTCGAAGGTGATTCGATTGAACTTCACTCGCTGCAATGGAGCTCCTTGGTGCCACGACTCGAGGCGTACAACGACCCCGCGTTCCTCGTCGACCACAAGGCGGTATAGGTCGCCGATCAATCCCACAATGGCCAATTCGCCAACCCGGCTTTTGAGGTTGGGTTCTGCGAGGAGTGTCACGCCTGGGCGGCCGTTGACGGCTGTTCTCCGGACGTATTTGAACTCTGCGTGGGGTAAGAGGTCGGCCGGCCGCAAGAGTGCGGCTGCCTGGATGACCGGTCCGCTGCCGCGACCCTCGTCGCCGAAGTTTGAGGTTGCAGGCTCGTCCCCAGACCATGTCCACCACGTTGCACCTCGACGGATGTGGGTGATCGTTGGCATTCCGGGGTGATCCATCTCAGTGCGCGAATCCGCCGGCTGTCTCAACCACGCTCGCCACGTGCTTGTCATCGGGTCAGGCGGATCTGCGCGCCACTGGATCGTGCCGAAGACCGGGCGGAATCCCCGGCCTGATCCGCGAGTCGCGCCTGCGAGGCGATGCATTCGGTTTCGGATGGCCTCCGACTGAACCCTGCGGGCGACCCACTCCGTCCCCCCGGCTTGAATCGAGGTCCACCGTTGATCGGCCGAATGCAACAGCTCGAGGGCGTCGGTCAAGCGCGTCACAATCGCCGGACCGAGGCGGCTATCTCAGCCAGCATCTGCGGTGGCAGGGAGGATTGCAGGCTCACGATGACTCCATCGCGCTCGACCCGGGCCCATGACGAAGACATGGCATTGCGGTCGTCGTGCTTGACCATCACCGCCGTGCCCCCGACGTCCACCTCGTCCCAGTGTTCGTCCGGCCCGACCGCCGCATGTGCAGTGCTCAAGTGAAGGTTGATCGAGCAGTACGGGCCGGGCTCGACGAGGTAGATCGCTCCCATCCACGGGAACTTGGGGCTGTCCCATTTCTTCCACGCCAAGAGGCGCGTTCCCACAGGGAGCTTTGTCGGCGTCAGCAATGGAAATGGAGACTGGGCGATCGCTTCCTCGAACGTCAGTGTCCTGGCTTCGTGAGGGGCGACCTGGATCGGAGCCTGCGCGTCGATGGACGCCGTCGGGGCTCGAAAGAGCTGGTCATCGAGCCGCTCGTCGAACGCGATCTCCACGACCTTCAGGTTTGACGTTTGCAGACCAACCCCACGTTCGATGTCCACCCATATTTCGGTCTCAGGTTTCTGCAATGCCCACCGATGCAGTGGATCGATCGCTCCAGGGCGTGGTCTCGCCATCAGTCGAGCCGCCCGGCGGCCTGCAACTTGTTCCTCAGCAACCACGGTCAGGTTGGCGGAGAGAAGGCCGGTGAGGTCCGCAAGACCCTCAGGGGGCTCATAGGACATGGACGTGTTGTGGTACTCGACGACCCCTTCCTCCGTCGAAGATCGCCAGCTGACGTCTCCCGATTTGATCTGGACATCGCCTTCGGGATAGGTCTCCAGTCGCCGGCGATCCTGGGTCTGCCAGTACTTCCAGCTCTTTTTGGCCCCGCGCACCTCAAGTCGCAGCGACTCGATGCGCCATGAGGTCTCGATGGCCTGGATGACCTCGCCCAGTCGGATCATCGCCTGATTATCAGGGCGCCTCCTTCCAGGTCAGCCTCGTAACCATTTGGGGGGTTGGACCGCTTCAACCTTCTGGTGGCCGACGTCACTCCTACCGAGGTGGGTCAGCTTTCTCCCGACGGCCGCTGGCGTTGGGACGGAGCCGCGTGGCGGCCTGTCTCGGTTGTCCTGCCGGCGTGGGCCGGCACCAAGCTCAGGTCCACCGCGACCTGGGCTTCCGTCGCCTTCGTCCTGGCGGTCGGGCTCACGGCCGACCAGGCGCTCCGCACGGGCAAGTTTGGCCTCGCCACCTCGCTCACTTTCGTGATCGGGGCTTTCGCCCTGCTCTGGGTCGGTCGGCCGATGCGCCTGCAGTCGAGGATCCTGGTCGCGATCGCGGTCCTGTTTGCTGCGTGGCTCTCGCTGCGCGCGAGCCCCTGGCTGCTGTGGCCGGATCTCATTGCCGCCCTCCTGCTGCTTGGCGCTGCGGCTTCGCTCGCGGTGCGAGGCTCGATCTACGACCTGGGGGCGAGCGACGCGTTCGCCCGGTCGTTCCACGGCGTGGTCCATCTGCTTGCAGGGATTGGCTTTGTCGCTCGCCCGATCCTCCAATCCCGCGGCCGCGTCAGCTCTGCCATCCCGTTTGCAAGGGGCGTCTTGATCGCCCTGCCCATCGCCGCCCTGCTCGCCGGGCTCCTCGCGTCGGCGGACCCGGTGTTTGCCTCGTTCTTCAACCTCAACATCGACCTCGGGCAGCTCCTGCTCGACGTCTTCTTCGTGGCAGTCGGCTCGTTCGTCGCCGCGGGACTGCTGCGCCTGGCCGCATCGGAGCCGTTGGATCGCGTCGACGGACCGACATGGCGACTCGGCGCCACAGAAGCGCTCGTCGTGCTGGCCATCCTCGACGCGGTCTTCGTGGCGTTTGCGCTCGCCCAGGTCCTCGCCGCGAGCGGCGCGGCGGCGGCCACCTTGAGATCCGCCGGCGTGACTTACTCCGACTACGCGCGGTCTGGTTTCTTCCAGCTCTTGTGGGTGAGCGGCATCACGCTGGCGCTGCTGATCTTCTTCAGCCGGATCAGCGCCTTCAAAGAGCGCAGCACCCGGCTCGCGTTCCTGGTCCTGGCCGAGTGCGCCATCGCGTTGACCTTGATGATCGTGGTCGTCGCCTTTCGGCGCCTCAGCCTTTACGAGGAGGCGTACGGCTTCACCATGCTGCGCCTGTACAGCCATGTCTTCGCCGTGTGGACCGGACTCGTGTTTCTGTTGCTGGCGGCGGACTTCATCGGAGTCTGGCGTCGCCGCCGCTGGTTCATCGGAGCCACGGCGACCACGGCGGCAATCGTGCTCCTGGGTTTGAACATCGCGAACCCCGAGGCGATCGTGGTCGGTCTCAACACGAACCACGCGCAGATCACGCACAAGATCGATGGCGCTTATCTCGCGGAGCTCTCGAGCGACGCCACCCCGGAGCTGCTCGCTTCACGCGCCGGCCTCGACCCCGCGTTGCGCAAGCAGGTGACTGATGCGGCTTGCGCAGGTCCGCGAGGTTATTCGCCGCCGGTCGCAGCCTTCAACTGGGCCGACGCGCAGGCCGCATCCGCGCGCCAGACCGGCTGCTAGGCCATAGAATCGGCGCCTTGGCTCCGACAACGGCACTTTCGACCAAGTTCCCCACCGCAGACGATGCGGCGTGGCACGTGTTCGGATTCCTGGTCTTCGGTGTAGCGGCCGGTGCGTCCGCTGGTTCAATGCTGCTCGCCGGTGGCCGGGTCGCCTTACCGGTCGTCCTGCCCCTGGTGGCACTGATGGTCGCGAGCGCAGCGATCCTCGAGCTTGGCCTGCGCCGCCTGCACCTCAATCTCACCGGAAAGCGACTCTCACCCTGGCCGCTCGGCTTCGTCAGCCTCAACACCATAGGCCAGGCGATATTGCCCACGACGATGTTCGAGGCTGGAGATCGGATTGGGCTGAACGGCAGGATCCTGGCCGCCGGCATCTACCTGCTGCTGATCGCGGATGCGATCTTGCTGGTGGCGATCACCGGCTGATCCACCTCCGGGCACGCGTGTAGTTTCCTGAGTAGAGATCGATGTCCCGGATCCCCGAGCCCGACGACGACCCCGTTCTGGACAACTTCCGCGACGTCGCGGGTAGGTTGGTCAGCATCCCGGTTCAACGCAAAAAGCGACTTGCCATCTTGAAGTGGCTCGTCGAAGACTTTCAGCCAGGCCGGCTGTACCCCGAGACGGAGGTGAATCGAGTCATCTCACGCCGCCATCCCGACTTCGCCGCGCTCCGCAGGTACCTCGTCGACGAGGAGCTGATGCAGCGCCGGCGCGGCGTGTACTGGCGCACCGGCACCATGCCGAACGTCGGGTTCGACCCACCGTCGTGGCCCGAGCACGAGTGAGCCGGATCTATGGCGCTGTCGGGATGACCTTGCCGCCGGGAGCGGCGTTGTTGGTGGTCGTCGCGGGTCTCCTCACCCCGGGATACGACCCCATGTCGCGAACGATCAGCCGGCTGGCCGTGCCGGGCATGCCCGCCGCCGCGATGGTCGACGTGGCGATCACCCTGGTTGCGATCACGTGTCTCGTGCTCGCCATCAACCTGAACGTGGGCTCCATGGCCGGCCGCGCCGGTCTGGTCGTCGCTGGGATGGCCCTGGCGGCGACCGCGTTGATTCACCTCGATCCCAGCTCCGAGACGGCGACGGCGCTGCACCGGGTCGCATCGGGCGTCGCCGTGGCTGGGCTGACCGCAGCTCCGTTCTTGCTGGCGCGAACCTACGGCCGGATGTCGGTCGGGGTCGGCGTGGCGGAGATTGCGATGCTCGGGCTGGCGTTCGTTCTGCTTTCCACCTCATTCAGCGCGTGGGGGGCCTGGGAACGCATCACGCTGGCGATTCCGTTGGGCTGGATGGTCCTCCTCTCGGCCAGAGCCTTCACGAGCGATTCCAGCGATGCGATTGCCATCCCCGCGGCGGCGACAGTCAACAGCACAGGCTCGTAGACGCCCGTCAGCAGCGTGAACAGGGCGAACGCGTAGAGCAGCGCACCAGCGGTCTTCGCCGACACCTGGCGAGGGTCGACCGCGCGACCGAAGACCGCAAGGCTCGAGGCGACTGACGCAGCGTAGAGCCCACCGGTGACAGCCAGCAGCGTGGCGTTGTCGGCGACGAGCGAGGGATGGAGGACGCCAAGCCACACCGCCACCGAAACCAGGAGCGCCCCATCGGCGATGGCGTCGAGCCGCGCTCCACGTCGTGATTCCACTCCGAGGCGGCGTGCAAGGCGCCCGTCCAGGAAATCGGTCAGCCCACAGAGCACCACGCCGAACCCGACCAGCTGCCCGAGTCCGCTCAAGGCGAGGGGCCACATCACGGCGACCAGCAGCAGCCGCAGGGCGCTTACCCAGTCCGCGAGGGACATCCACAGGAGTATCGCGGCTTTTTAGAGATGTCCGCCCGGGGTGGCGGACGAGGCGGTGACCCAGATCCCGGTCGACTACGCGATCGGCTGAGCGGCCTGAAACGTCAGCCCGGGGCTCAGTTAGATGGCGGTGAAGAGAGTCAGGGCGCCGCTTGCGATCAGGACCAGGCTCCAGCCCAGGTCGAGGTTGAACCAGCCGCGCCGGAGGATGCCGAGGCCGACCTTTTCATAAACGATCACAGAGACGATTCCCATCACCAGGAGCATTGCCGCGACGTGAAGTGAAGCCGCGGCCACGGCCTGCAAGGAGATCTCGCTGAGGCTGTGGTAAGAGGCATAGACCGGAAGACCGAGCAACACCGGCGCGAGCATGAGCCCGGCGCCGTGCGCCGACGACATCAGGAACGACCACATCGCAAGGCCGCCGAGTCCGACTCGCATGCCAAAACCGCCGGGATGAGAACGCGGCCGCACGAGTTTGTAGACGCCGAAGCTGACCAGCACGAGCGCGGCGACGAGCCTGATGAAGAACGTCGGGAGAAACTGCTCGGTCAGCGATACGCCGATGACGACGAGCACGATCGATGCCTCATGGCCGATCGCGATCGGAAGAAGCGAGGCAAGAACGGCGCGACGGCTCTTCTCCTGCATGCCGCGTGCCACAGCGAAGAGCCAGCCCATGCCGGGGTTCACGCCGTGGTAGGCCCCGAGCAGCGCGAGCGCCGCCCAGGGCCAAACCGCGCCGGTCACGAGTAGCAGTAGGAGTCGGACGAGGCGTCGCCACCTTCGAGATGAACCTGGTGCGTGCGCTGCTCGAACGTCGTGAAGAAGCCGTCATCGAGGCTCAGCCCGCCGTCAGGCCTGGCGTTGATCAGGGTCGCCCAGCTCTCGATGCCGTCGGGGTAGAACTGCTCGTCCCACGAGGCATAGAGCGAGTTGGTGAGGTAGATCCTCTTTCCGTCACGGCTGACCTCGACCATCTGCGGGCCGCCGCTGAGGGCCTCGCTCTGCGGGTGCGCGGCCTTGCGCACGATGCCGCCGAGGTGCACGCTGCCCGTCTTCTTCGGCTTGAACGGGTCGCTCACGTCGAACCGCAGAAACTCTCCGGTGCCCCAGGCCGATACGTAGAGCCATCGGTCGTCGAGCGACAGGTTGATATCGGTGACCAGCGGCGGCACGGCCTTGAAGCCTTTGAGCAACGGCGGCAGGACGTCCGCATCCGCCGGTTCGGCCGGGATGTCGATGACCTTTTCGATCTTGTACTCGGAGCCATCGAGGTACCACGTCCAGATCGATGAGCTGAGGTCTTTCAAGCTCGTCACGACTCCGACGAATCCGTACGCCTTGCTCGGGTCGTGCGCGGGGCGCAGCTCGAGCGGCATCTGGTACTCCTTGCCGAGGTCGATCTCCTGGCGATGGCGGCGCTTGGGGAGATCCCAGATGTGCAGCCGGTGGCCATACTCGCCGGCGAGCAGGATCTCGGGGTTGACCCCGCCCTCCACCATGTTCGGAGTGCCCCACTCGCTGGTGATCGCGGTGTCGTATCCGAGATGCCACCAGAAGTCGTAGGCGAGCTTCTGTGGGCCTCGGTCGAGCTCCCAGCGGCCCTTCACCGCGAAAGTGTCGTGGTCGATGATGAAGACCCCGCCGGGTGCGTCGCCGTCAGGATTGCCGAGAGCGCTCACGTAGATTCCGTCGGGGCCGCAGTGAATCGTGTGCGGGCGGCTGTAGCCGGCCCGCTGGGCGATCTCTTTGGCCTCTATCGTGTGCACGAGCTTGGGGTGCTTCGGGTCGGGCTTGACGTCGAAGATGTAGATGCGGGACGAGCGCAGCCCAGGCACAAGCAGATAGCGGCGCTCGAGATGGGGATGCGCGGCATAGGGGCACAGCGCTGAGCTGCACACGTTCCAACCGAAGTGATGGAACTCGTCACCGACATTGGGCGCATCCACCCGCCCGATCTGCTTACCGAAGCCGTTGGACTTCGGGTCGACATCAATGGTGACGAGGCCGTCGCGTTCTTGTCGCCTCGGGTCGAAAGTGACCATGTAGGCCAGGGTCTCGACGGGCGCCTCGGCGGCGAGGCGCGGCGAAGGATAGAAACTCTGATCGGGTCGGAGAAGGGTAGTTGCCATCTGCTGCTCCTTTCAGGCGCCCCGGTGGCGCGAACCTGCGAATGAAAGGACAGGTCGCCTATAGGCCGGGCTCCAGGCCCGGGGTCTAGCGACCTAGCAGGTACAGAAGCAGGTAGGAGCTTCGATCAGGCGATGGGCGGGAAAGCACAGGTTGCTCGGCATGGGTTTTGCCGAGTCTAACTCTGATTTGCGGCCGGTGACTTATCGTGCGCGGGACGATGATGCTCAAGCCTTACCCAGACGCCCGCTGGCCGGCGTTTCTGCGCGTCCTCGCCGACACCGTCGTCTTCTTCTGGACGGCGGTCTGGGCGTACCTGGGCTGGCTCATCTACCAGACCGTGATGGGCCTCGAGGTGATCGCCGACGCGATCAAGAACACGGGCGTCACGTTCGACCAGTGGATCGCGGCCTTCCGCAAGTCCGTCCCTGGGGGGATTCCCGGGTTGACCCAGTGGCTGCTCGATATCGCCGACGCGATGAAGAGATATTCCGGCGACCCGCTGATTGCGACCGGTCAGAACATCCATGAGGCGATCTTCAAGACCGCGGTCATCCTCGCGCTGCTCGTGGCGCTTCCGCCCATCCTCCTGGTCTTGCTCCCTTACACCGGCTGGCGCTGGCGGGACATGCGCGAGACGGGTGCGGCGCTTGCGTTCGTGCGAATTGCCTCCATCACCGGCCGAGCCGAGGCCGCCCGCGCGGTACTTGCCTATCGCGCCGTATCCACCTTGAGCTTTCGCCAGCTGATGAGTGCGAGCGCGGATCCCGTGGGCGACATAGTCGAGCATCGCTACGAGCGCCTCGCGAACGCGATGCTGAAACGGGCTGGGCTCGATCCGACACGGCTCGCGCCGCCCGACCTTCCTGAGCTGCCGCCGCATCGCGGCTCGTAGGGGCCTCTATCGTTGTGAGCCATGTGTCGCAGCATCAAGACCCTCCGCCACGCCGACGTTGTCGCCACCGATGATGAGATCCGCGCCGCGGCCCGGCAGTTCGTCCGCAAGGTGAGCGGGTTCACCAAGCCTTCGAGCCGGCACGAAGCAGCATTCGAGGTTGCGGTCGACGAGATCGCGGTCGCTTCGCACCGGTTGCTGGAGGCGGTGGCCGGAAACCTCGCGGGGGCCGGGCACCGAGCCGCTGTTTAGAGCTGGCAGCCTCGGCAGAAGTTCAGCGGCTCTCGGTTCGAGCCGAGCTGGCTGATCCGGTGCCCACATCGGGGGCAGGTCTTGCCGCCTTTCATGTGAACCTTCATGAATGACCGGTCCTGCTTCGACTCGTCGTAGTTGGGGTTGGCGAGGATGGCCTCAACCGCCCGGGAAAGAACGGTTGGAATCGCCTTGTAGAGCGCTTCCTCCTCCTCCGGCTTGAGCGAAGCGCGGCGCCGCAGGGGCAACAGCCGGGCCTCGAACAGGATCTCGTCGGAGTAGGCGTTGCCGATGCCGGCCAGGAACTCCTGGTTGCGCAGGAGGTCCTTCAGCTCATCGCGAAACCTGCGCAACCGCTTCCGAAATACGTCCAGGCCCATCTGCTCCACCGAGTCCGCCTCCGGGCCCTGGCCATCCCACGCCGGAACCTCGCGAGAGCAGTCGCTGACCCAGTAGATGCGGCCCATGTCACGGAAGTCCAGGTAGCGCAGCTCCTGCTTGCCCTCGACCCTAAGCGTGAAAACCTCGGTCGCCGGGACCGGCACGTCGCCGGCCACGATCTGAAATCGGCCCCCCAGCATCGGGTTGATGACGAGCCAGCGCGGCTGGCCGCCGCCGCCCAGCTCGGTGGCGAAGACAAGGTGTTTGCCGCGCCGGGTCAGCGAATTGATGCGCCGGGCGGGCAGCTCGAGGGCGAAGTTGTCGACCGGGTAACGGAGCAGGTGCGCCTTCTTGGGGTTGACGGTGGCCGCGGTGATGAGCTTGCCCTCGACCCGCGGGCCGATCCGAATCCGCAGCGCCTCCAACTCAGGCAGCTCAGGCATGCCGCCCAAAAATACGCAGAAAAAGAGACCGTAAATCTGTTTGGGTGGGTTGGGGGCTTGGGATAACTCGAATATGAAACTCGACAGATTCACCGAAAAGGCACAGGAGGCTCTGCAGGAGGCCGCGGAGCTGGCGCGGGAGACCGGCAACCAGGCCGTCGAACCCGAGCATCTTCTGCTGTCGCTCGTCCGGCAGGACGAGGGGGTGGCGCGGACAATTCTGGAGCGGACCGGCGCCACGGTGCAGGCCCTGCAGCCGGCCCTCGTGTCGGCGATCGAACGTTTTCCCAAGGTCAGCGGCGGCGCGCAGCCTTACCTGAGCGAGGCGCTGAGCAAGAACCTCGACCAGGCGGAGCGCGAAGCCGAACGGCTGAAGGACGAGTACATCTCGACCGAGCACCTGCTGCTGGCGCTGAGCGACCTGAAGATCCTGAAGGACGCAGGCGCCACGCACGAGGCGCTGCTTCGAGCACTCCGCCAGGTCCGAGGCACCCAGCGCGTGACCGATCAGAATCCCGAGTCGAAGTACCAGGCCCTCGAGAAGTACGGTCGCGACCTGACCAAGCTGGCCAAGGACGGCAAGCTCGACCCGGTCATCGGCCGCGACGAGGAGATCCGCCGGGTGATCCAGGTCCTCTCTCGGAGGACCAAGAACAACCCCGTGCTGATCGGCGAGCCCGGCGTCGGCAAGACCGCGATCGCCGAGGGTCTCGCCCAGCGCATCGCGCAGGGCGACGTCCCCGAGGGGCTCAAGGGCAAGCGCGTGATCGCCCTGGATCTGGGCGCGCTCGTCGCAGGCACCAAGTTCCGCGGCGAGTTCGAAGACCGACTGAAGGCCGTGTTGAAGGAGATCGAAGGCTCGAACGGCCAGGTCGTCCTGTTCATCGACGAGCTGCACACGCTGGTCGGCGCAGGCGCCGCCGAAGGCGCGATCGATGCCGCCAACCTTTTGAAGCCCGCCCTCGCGCGCGGCGAGCTGCGCGCGATCGGGGCGACCACGCTGGACGAATACCGCAAGCACATCGAAAAGGACGCAGCGCTCGAGCGGCGTTTCCAGCCTGTGCTGGTCGACCAACCCTCGGTTGAGGACACCATCAGCATCCTTCGCGGCCTGCGCGAGCGGTATGAGGTCCATCACGGCGTGCGCATCAAGGACGCAGCGCTCGTGGCCGCGGCTGTCCTGTCGAACCGCTACATCACCGACCGGTTTCTTCCGGACAAGGCGATCGATCTCATTGACGAGGCGGCCGCGCGGCTGCGCACGGAGATCGACTCCATGCCTGCCGAGCTCGATGAGCTCGAGCGCCAGATCCGGCAGCTCGAGATCGAGCGCCAGGCGCTCAAGAAGGAATCCGACCGCGCCTCGAAGGATCGCCTTGCCGGAATCGAGAAGCAGCTTGCTGAGCTGTCAGAGAAGCGCACCGCGCTTCGTTCGCGCTGGAACCAGGAGAAGGAAGCGATCGCGAAGATCCGCGCCCTGAAGGCCAAGCTGGAGGAGGTGCGCGCCGACGCCGAGCGAGCGGAACGGGCCGCCGACTTCGCCAAGGCGGCTGAGCTTCGCTACGGCAAGGCCGTCGAGATCGAAAAGCAGCTGGAGGAGGCCAACACGCGCCTCGGGCAGCTGCAGGGCGGACATCCTCTGCTCAACGAAGAGGTCACCGAAGAAGACATCGCGCGCATCGTCGCGAAGTGGACCGGGATCCCGGTCTCGAGGCTGATGGAGGGCGAGGTTGCCAAGCTCATCCAGATGGAAGAGCGGCTGCACGATCGCGTCATTGGCCAGGACGAAGCGGTAAGCGCCGTGGCGAACGCGGTACGACGCTCGCGGTCAGGCCTCGCCGACCCCAACCGCCCTGTCGGCTCGTTCATCTTTCTCGGCCCGACCGGTGTGGGCAAGACGGAGCTGGCACGCGCGCTCGCTGAGTTCCTGTTCGACGACGAGCAGGCTCTCATCCGGCTCGACATGTCGGAGTACCAGGAAAAGCACACCGTCGCGCGCATGATCGGCGCTCCACCCGGTTACGTCGGCTACGACGAGGGCGGCCAGCTCACCGAAATCGTTCGTCGCAGGCCTTACTCGGTCGTCCTGTTCGACGAGATCGAAAAGGCGCATCCAGACGTGTTCAACGTCCTCCTGCAGATCCTCGACGACGGCCGGCTGACTGACGGCCAGGGCCGTACGGTCGACTTCCGCAACACCGTTCTGATCATGACCTCCAATCTCGGAGGCCAGCTGATCCAGGAGATGTCGAACCGTCCCTTCGACGAGGTGAAGGACGCGGTCATGGCTGTCCTGCGCGACCACTTCCGGCCCGAGTTCTTGAACCGGGTCGATGACGTGATCGTGTTCAAGCCGCTGACCGAGGAGCAGCTGGGCGCGATCGTCGACATCCAGCTCGCCCGCTTGCAGAAGCGCCTGGCCGAGCGCAAGATCTCGCTTCTCGTGACGGACGCTGCGCGCAAGGTTCTGATCGAGCGCGGTTGGGATCCGGTGTATGGCGCCCGTCCGTTGAAGCGCGCGATCCAGCGCCTGGTCCAGGACCCGCTGGCGATGCTTCTCCTCGAAGGCAAGTTCAGCGACGGGGACGCGGTCGAGGTCGATGCCAGAGGCGGGGAGCTCGTTTTCACCAGGGCTAAGGCGCCCGCGGCGGCCTCGGTCGCCTAACTAGAGCAAGTAGCTCCCGCCGCCGGCAGGGTCAGGTTGATCAGGTAGGCGTCCTCCGCCGCGTGCGCGCAGGCGCTCGAGTCGTACGACGTGTGGCCGTTGCCCTGTCGCGTCAACAGGACCGAACCCTGGATCTGCCGGTTCACGGACTGAGCCTCGGCATAAGGCGTTGCCGGGTCGTTGGTGCCGCCCACCAGGAGGATGGGGGGCGCGCCGCTGACCGTCAGTGGACCCTGCTGGTTTTTCGGCTTCACCGGCCAGTATGCGCACTGCAGGTTCGAGTACTGGCTCCATGGTCCGAAGAGCGGCGACGCTTTCACAAACGCCGGACCGAGCCTGTCGTAAACCGCGATATCGGACGGCACCGGGAAGTCGAGGCAGTACGTCGAGTGAAAAGCGCCGTTGAAAAGGTTTGAGTACGTGCCGTCGGCGTTGCGATGGTTGTACGCGTCGGCGAGCAGAAGCAGAATCCGGCCGTCGCCATTTTCCGCTGCGGTGAGGCCCTGGTCGAGGTAGCGCCACAGGCTCTGGTCGTACAGCGTGACAAGCAGTCCAGTCATGGCGAGGCTGCGCGTGAGCTGCCGTGAGCCGACATTGAGTGGCGTGGCATCAAGCCGCGCCATCAGGGCGTTGAGCTTTGCGCCCGGATCACCCGTGCGGCCGTAACCGCACGATGTGCGGGAGCGGCAGTCGGCAAGGAACGCCTTGAGGTTTTCCTCGAAGCCGACGACCTGGCCGAGGAGGCTGTCATTGGCGCTGACTGCCGGATCGACAACGCCATCGAGCGAAAGCGCCCGCACGTGGGTCGGGAAGAGGTGTGCGTACCACTGGCCGATGTAGGTTCCATAGGAGAATCCGAGATAGGTCAGCTGCGCGTCGCCGACGGCCTGCCGGATCTGGTCCATATCTCGTGCGGTGCTGGCCGAGTCCATGAACGGAAGCAGGGCGCCGCTGCGTCGTTGACATCCCGCGGCAAAGTCCTTGTCGGCCTGGATCGCGGCTTGTTTCTCCTGTGGATCGTCCAGCACCGAATCGATCGCCAGGTAAGCATCTTCCTGAGGGCCGTCGACACAAGTCACCGGCGTGCTCCCGGCGACGCCCCTCGGATCCCACGTCACCAGGTCGAAGCGGCGATTCAGATTGCTGAGAGACGACACGTCGCTGCGCAGGAACTCGATGCCGGACTCGCCCGGCCCGCCCGGGTTCATCAACAGAGAGCCGATGCGAGTCGCCTGGTCTTTCGCCCTGACGCGGGCCATCGCCAGAGAAATTTTTCGCGTATCGGGATGCTCGTAATCGAGCGGAACTTGCAATGTGCCGCACTGGAAGCCGCCGCCGCAATCCGTCCACGCGATGCTGCTCGGTATGGGGGACGGCACCGGGCTTGGGCTGTGTGATGACGTCGGCGACGTTCGCGTGCACGCAGCGATGACGATCGTGACGAGCACCAGCACCTTTGCGACGCGACCCGTCACTCGTGGAATCTAACCACACCGCGTTCCCAGCAAACCCTCAGCAGGCCATTGCGTAACCTTGCCGCGTGCGGATGATGGCCGTTTGGGTCGCGGTTTCTTTCACAGCGGGTTGCGCCCAACAGACCACTTCGCAGGTGCCGACGCCCTCACCGCCGGCGATCGTGAGTCCGACTCCATCGCCATCCGCTAGCACCATTCCGCCGCTGCCGTCGCCGACATCCGGCACAGTGAAGAGCGGATCGTTCAAGCTCACGCGGATCGCCGCCGGTCTGCGGAGTCCCATCGACGTGACAAATGCGGGCGACGATTCGGGCCGCCTCTTCATCGTCGAGCAGGGGGGACGCATCCTGGTGATGAAGGGCGGCATCGTCCTGCCGACTGCATTCCTCGACATCCGGTTCCTGGTTGCTTCGGGTGGAGAGCGCGGACTCCTGAGCGTGGCCTTTCATCCGGATTTCGGGACGAACGGAGTCTTCGTCGTCGATTACACACGGTCGACGGGTCACGTAGGGGACACGGTGATCGCTCGCTACAAGGCCGTGCCCGGATCCGATGTGGCGGACGGAACCTCGGGCCAGACGTTGCTGATCGTCACGCAGCCGCAGGCCAATCACAACGGCGGTGGCCTTTCGTTCGGACCCGATGGCTATCTCTACGTCGGGATGGGTGATGGAGGGAGTGGGGGCGATGTTGGCTCCGGTCACGCGCCGCAAGGCAATGGGCAGAGCCTCGCGAGTCTGCTCGGCAAGATGTTGCGCATCGACGTGCCGGCGACCGGTCCGTACACGGTGCCTGCGAGCAATCCAAATCTTGGATCGGGTGCACGTCGAGAGATCTGGTCGTACGGGTTGCGCAACCCGTGGCGTTTCAGCTTCGACCGCGTGACGCACGACCTCTACATCGGTGACGTCGGGCAGGACGCGTGGGAGGAGGTCGATGTGCGGCCCGGGACGAGCAAGGGCGGCGAAAACTTCGGCTGGCCGGTCTTCGAGGGGAACCACGTTTACCGCTCAGGTGCGCGTCTGACGGGCGACGTCAAACCGACGGCGGAGTATTCGCACACGGGAGGGAGCTGTTCGGTCACGGGTGGGTACGTGTACCGCGGTCAGAACATTGCGTCGATGTTCGGTTTCTATGTTTTCGGCGATTACTGCAGCGGTGTGTTGCGGACCCTCGTGCTGTATCGCGGCCACTGGACGATGGCCACGCTGATGGATACCTCGTTTTTGATCTCGTCGTTCGGCGAGGACGAATCTGGGGAGCTGTACCTGCTCAGTCTCGAGGGTGCGATATACAGATTCGACTCAGCCTGACGCCTGCACCGACCGCGCCAAGAACGACCCTCGGCGGTTGGGGGCGACCCTGCGCCGGTTTTCGAGGCGGCGAAGGGCTTGTCTGCGCTCTCGGGTGCCACGCGGGGGCCCTGGGCCCGCAGTGAATCGGCGGTGTGATGTGCTCCGGCGCTCAGCGATGCGTCGGTCGAGTCCTGACCGCCGTGAGGTGCTCCTCTTGTCGCGCATCTCGTATTTCCCCTTTGCCTGCGCCTACGTTGACTCATGATTGCCCATCCTGGGGCCGATTCTCCGCAGCGCGCGGGCGGTGCGGGTCGCTATTCAGATTGGTGAGGAGATTGAGCGGGTCAGCCTCCTCACTCGCTTGGAGAACGTCTAATGCGCCAAAAAGCCCGTATAAATTCGTTTACATCAAACCCAGGCGAGGTTGGGCTAGTTCGCGGCGGGTCCTCTCGACATTCGCACGCTGCGGATGTAGGGGATTGTCCCCGAGGCCAACAGAGCGACCACGAAAACCAAGACCACCCCGACGATCCACCGGACAGGAAGAGCCGTGTCGGCGATAAGCGCCGGCAGGACCAACAGCAGGAGCGTCATGAGGAGGGAGGCTGCGCCGATGAGGACGTAAGACCATCCCTGCAAGACGACTACCCGATGCGACATGTGGTCTCCTAGCGGCCAGATCAGTCTGCCCCTCATCCAGGAAGGCCATCTCGATGTGGCCAGGACCCACACTCCGAACGGAATGGACGTGGCCGCGCAGGCAAACATCACGACCGTCGCTGGAACCAACCACCACATGAGGGGTGCAGGGTACCTCTGAGGCACCACCATGTGTGCTCGAAGAGGTCGGGGCTAGGAGTGGTCGGCCAACGACCGCCAATAGCTCTTCGGCGGCTGCGTCAGGGCGAGGAAGATTTCGGCAAGCAGGGCGTTCGCGTCAGCGATTGCGGAAGAGTGGTTGATCGCAAACAGAGCGGCAACCGATGCGATCGGCAAGAGGGCTCCGATGCTCGACCACTTCCAAGAATCTGGACCATCCGCGACCAAGGGAGCTAACTCAGCGACCGTGGTGCAGATGGCCACAATTGCAAATGCAAGCATCAGCCAGACGGTCGCCTTTGGTCGACTGAAGGTGACAACGACTTCTGTGTTCGACGCGTTGGGCGTCAACGTCGCGACCGTGCGGAGGTGGCCGCCGAGATAACGCCAGCGGCGGGCCAAGATGAGGCGGCCATCCGGCCCACTCGAAATCCGGGCCGAGGTCTCGGTTTCGAACCTTGCCGCCACGTGGGTCGGTTCGAGCGGAACGGGGATCAGGCCGGTTCGGCGCCACCACGGATTCAGCCAATCAAACATCGAGGCACGGAGGGGAGTTTGACGGCAGTAACCAATGCCGGACGGTTCAGCGCGCGCAGACTAACCGCGTGGACTGGATCGGAGTGGCCGTCGTCTTGGCCAGCCTCGCGATCGTCACGGCTGGCGTCATCGCCGTGACCAAGATCGGCATTCACATGGACGGGCGTCCGCACAAGCCGTCTGGCATCCACCGAGCCAAAAGTGAGTACGAGCCTCCTGAGCCGCCGGAGGGGCGGTACTGGGGATGACAGCGGGGCAGCGAATTGGGATCAGCACCGTGACCCTCCTGCTCACGGCGGTGGCCATCTTCGTCTTCGGTCTGAACGGCTACGCTCCGCTGGTCGCTGTCGTTGGAGGCGTTTGGTGGGGTGTTGTGCCGACCATGCTGCTGGCGGGTGGGACGATGTCTGTTGCTCCCGCGCGGATGATCCGGTGGCGCGAAGGTGCGATCACCCAGCGTGGTTACCAAACCCGAATCGGAAGCTGGTTCTCGAAACAACTCGGCACTGATGGGCCGCGTCCGTGGGAGAGCGCCGTCGCTCGGCACCGAGTTCGCACACTCGGCATGCTGCAGGTCGTCGTCGGTCTTGGAGTCGGAGTCCTTCTGCTGCTTCTTCGGAGTTGAAGATGACTCTGCGTCAGCAGCCCCGCGCTGTGGCGTGGCCGGGTGCGACTAATTGATGAGTACAGGTCGCGACGAGCAACTTCACCTCAGAGCTGTCGAGTTAATTCGAGCCGCGTATGACGTGGCCGACCGAATGCGCAGGGTCGAGCTAGGCGCAATCAACAGGGTCAGCGGCCCCTTCTAGGCGGTAGGCGGCTGCTTGTAGCAGAGAACCTTCAGGGCGACCGACCCGCGCGGTCTCCTAGGCACTTCAGGGCCAGTTTGCTCATGGCGTGGGCAACGATCGAGGCAGATAATGC
>WNGI01000102.1_pt1 | contig 52687 bp, 55 predicted proteins | sample 5400621 | NCBI WGS metagenome assembly WNGI01 (sample SAMN13153374, study PRJNA577476) | soil metagenome | isolation source: 20 cm soil or saprolite under Garry oak tree replicate 1 | place: USA:California | collected 2016-06-15 | reverse complement strand
GCCGAGCTCCGCCATGAGGATGAAGAGGTCGACGAACAGGTCCCGGCTGCGGAACTTCTCCAGGCTGGTGGTTTCTCCGTCGAAGCTCGTCAGGTCGGCGCCCGCGCAGAACACGCGGCCGGCGCCGGTCAGGACGACCACCCGGACTTCGGGCTCCTGCTGGCACCAGCGGAAGGCGGCCGCCAGGTCGATCAGCATCGTTGCCGAAAGCGGGTTGCGCTGGTCGGGTCGGTTCAGCACCACCGTCGCGGTGTGGCGTTCGGTGGTGAGCAGCACCTGCTCGAGGGCTGGTTTTTCGGCCACCGGACTAGCCTAGAACTCCGAGCGCAATCGCGACCCCGACCAGGATCAGCACGCCGCCGCCGATCTCCTCACTCCACTCCGCGGCCCGTTTGCCGAGGAAGTGGCCGACCTCGAGCCCGACCAGCGACATCACGATGCTCACCACCCCGAAGGTGACAGCCGCTAGCCAGATGTCGATGGGGTAAACGGCCAGCGCAAATCCCACCGCCAGGTTGTCGATGCTGAGCGCCAGCGCAGTGAACAACAGGCTGCGGGCGGTCATCTCCGTGTGCTGGGTCTGATCTTTCTTGATGAAGCGCTCTTGGAAGATGGTGTAGCCGCCGGTCAGGATCAAGATCGCGCCGCCTACGTACTTCCCGTAGCCACCGAACAGCCACGCCACCTGGTGGCCCAGAAGCAGGCCGAGTGCCGGCATGAGGGCCTCGAAGAAGCCGAACGCCAGCCCGACCCGGATTCGCGTCTTGACGTCGATCCCGCTCAGCCCGATTCCGATCGCGCCGGCGAAGTTGCTCAGGCCGACCGAAACGCTCACCAACAGCAGGCTGAGAAGCGCGTGCACGCGTCGGAATTGTATGGAGGCTACAAAAAGGGGCCTGGCGGCACTAGGTTAGGCGATATAACCGCACTCCTTAACAAAAATACTTTGCTTGCCACATTTGGGACTTCCACAATTGCACCGAACCTGCCACCGATCCTGTCACCCAAAGTTAGGCCCGCAATCGCTTAAAGCACACAACCCGCCCGCCCCAGAAAAAAATGAAGGTCAAGTCCCGCGATCTAGTCGCGACCTCGCTCGCGAACAATCACGACTCGTCGATCGATCTCGACAAGCCGATTTTCACGCTGAGCGTGGCCTCGGAGATCCTCGAAGTGCATCCCCGCACTTTGATGATGTACGAGCACTTGAGCATGATTCAGCCCAAGCGCACCGTTACCAATCGAAGGCGCTACTCGCGCCGAGACGTGATGAAGCTGCAGGCGATCCAGACCCTGACCCGAGAACATCACGTCAATCTCGCTGGCGTTCGCTACATCCTCGCTCTGCTCAAACGGCTGCAGAACGCTGGAGTAGACCCCCCGGAAGACCTGAAGAACCTGGACGTCACGCAGCTCGAAGTCTGAGCAACCACCTGGTTTAAAGGAAAGGCAACAAAGAGGCAAATGTCAAAGAAAAGAAGGCGTCTAGAGATCAAGGTCGACCCAATACCCGCGATGTACATGGAGGAGACGGCCTCCTGCCCGGTCTGCGGCCGCGATGCCCAGGCCATCGGCCGGCGGCACGTCCAGATCGTGTTCCGCTGCGACGGCTGCAAGGTGGTCTTCAAGCGGAACCGGCACTGGCCCTACATCTACTAGGAACGGCTTGCTTAGTCGCGGCAATCCCGGATAGTCCGGACGAACCAGCAATTGGTGCGCCTGAGAACTCGGATAGTCCGGACTATCCGGTATGGGAGGCGCTAGGGCTGGCCGCCACGCTGGCGGTGAAGAACGGCTGGTAGTCGGCCGTGACCATGCGGGGCAAGTTTGAGGCCTCGTAGGCTGGGGTCGATGAGGCGATACGGAAGGCCCGCCCTTTACGGCGTCCTGTTTGGTCTGGCCACCGCGGCGGTGGCCGAGGCCGTCCGGCCGCGGGGTGGGACGACGCTGCTTCTCGACTGGGAGGCCGTGCGGCGGACGGCCAGGGCGCGGCTCGAAAACCCCACGGTCGACCGCGGACAGCTTGCCTCGGCGGCGATGGGCTACCGCTCGCTCGCCGACAAGCTGGAGAAGCCGCTCCTGAACTTCGTCGGAGGTCTTCCGAAGGGCGCGGCTCTACCTCCGTTCGAGGCGCTCGATCGAGAGGGTTGGATCGACCTCAATCTCACGATCCTGCGCCGGGCGGTCGACCCCGTCCTCGAGGCGGGTCGCATGCCGAACTCGCTGATCGTGGAGGTGGGCAAAGCGGGTGTGGACCGGTACGTCGGCGCGATGCTCGCTTTTCTCGGTCGCCGCGTCCTCGGCCAGTACGATCCCCAGCTCATGGCCACCGAGCCGATGGGTGGGGAAGGCCTATACCTCGTCGAGACGAATGTCGTCGATTGGCAGCGTCACGCCAACCTTCCCGAGGAAGACCTGCGGCGCTGGCTGATCCTTCACGAGATGACGCACGCTTGGCAGTTCGCGGCGCACCCATGGCTGCGGAAGTACATGGAAGAGTCGATGCGGGTCCTCATCGAATCCGTGACCAACAAAGGCCCGGCCATCGCGCGCTACGCAGCGTTCGTCGGCGTCCTGCCGGCGCAGTGGCGCGTCATGCGCAACGTTCAGGGCACGATGTCGGTGGTCGAGGGCTACAGCAACCTCGTGATGAACCAGCTGGGCCGCAAGCTGCTTCCGGGTTTTGACCGCCTCGAGCAGGCGTATCGAGAGCGCAGCTCGGGACGGAGCGCGCTCGAGGTCCTGATCTGGAAGCTGACGGGCCTCGACCTGAAATTGCAGCAGTACCAGCGCGGGGAGGCGTTCTGCCGCGCGGTCTTCGACGAGCACGGGATGAATGTCCTGAATCGGGTCTGGGACGGACCCGATGCAATGCCGAGGCTCAACGAGCTTGGCAACCCGGCCGCCTGGTACCGCAGGACCTCGAGCCTGAGGAGCTAGTCCCGGAGCTCTTCCTGCGCCGTTTCCTCGCTGATCGGCATCACCGCCACAGGCAGGTCGCTGATGTCGAAGTACCGCACCGACTTGTTGAGACGCTTGGCGATTCCGACCTGAACCTTGACCCCAAGCGACAGCCTGCCGAACACCCACACCTCGTCCGAGCGCGAGAGCAGGTTGTTCATCGCCTCGCGCACCACGTCCTTGTCGACGGTGTGCATGAGGTAGTAGTCGAAGAGCATGAAGGGGCTGACCGGCACCAGCCCCGAATCCAGGACGAACTTCTGGATGTGGGCCCGCCAGTAGAAACTTCTGTTGGACATCGCGACATAAACCAGGCGCTTTGGATGCCGCAGCGTTTCCTCGGCCTGGTCTCGCGCGCTGGGCTTGGTGGTGGGCTGAAAAATGCGTTCGAGGATGTCCTCGGCCGCCTTGCCGGTGATCGCCATCTAACCCCTAGTCGAAAAGATGATTAAGTGGCGGCTATCGTATCAGCCGTGCCCTCAAGGTCCCGTTTCGACCTCTCGGGGCGCGTCGCCCTGGTCACCGGGGCCAGCCGCGGCATCGGGAGCGCGATCGCCGAGGCCCTGGCCGAGCACGGAGCTCAGATCGTCCTCTCGAGCCGGAAGCAGGCCGACCTCGACTCCGAGGCCGAGCGCATCAACGTCCTGTACCCCGAGCAGGCCACGGCCATCGCCGCCCACGCCGGCCGTCAGGACGACCTCGAGCGGCTCGTCCAGGCGGTAATGGAGCGGTTCTCGCGGATCGACATCCTGGTCAACAACGCAGCCACGAATCCATACATGGGACCAGTCCTGGGTGCGGAGCCGAGCGCATGGGATAAGACGTTCGAGGTCAACGTGCGCGGCGTCTTCCTCCTTACCAAGCTGGTCTACGAGGCATCGATGGAGTCGCACGGTGGCTCGATCGTCAACGTCGCGAGCACCGGAGGCCTCAAACCAGGAATTGGCCTCGGCGTCTACAACATCACGAAAGCGGCGGTCATCATGCTCACGCGCCAGCTCGCCCGGGAGCTGGGCGGCAAGGTGCGCGTCAATGCGGTGGCGCCGGGACTGATCAAGACTCGCTTTGCCGAAGCGCTCTGGGGCAACCAGGAGATCCTCGATCGCATTCTCAGCTTCAACCCGATGGGACGGATTGGACTTCCCGAAGAAGTCGCGAGCGCCGTGCTGTTCCTGGCCTCGGACGCGGCTAGCTACGTGAACGGCGAGGTGCTTGTCGTGGACGGGGGCGGCGCCGGGGAGCCTTAGCCTCGCCGGCGCTCTCGAGGACAGCAGCACCATCGGCTTCGCCCTCTCCGTTCGATGACGCCACCTGGCGGCTGTGGATAAAGTCCTCGAGCTCCTTCTCGTACTGATAGACGCGCCGGTCAGGCTCGTAGCGCAGGACGCGCCGCTGCTGGATGAAGTCTTCGAACGCGGAGCGGGTATCTCGCGCGGCGCGAAATCCCAGCTCTCGCGCCGCCTTGGTTGTGGAGAGTGTTCGTCCCCACCGAAGCAGGTCCAGGAGCTGCGGCGAAAGGAATGCGATTCCCGCCTGGCGGATCGCGAATGCCGCCACGCCGAGGCCAAGCGGGGGCAGCAAGGGGGCGTGCAGCTTGCCCGCGGAGTCCAGCAGGGTCGCCAAGGGCTCGTTGCCGGCCGGCGCGATGTTGTAAGCGCCACCGGGACCCCGCTTGGTCGCGAGCACCATCGCCTCGATCGCGTCGTCGCGGTGGATCAGCTGCACCGGCGGGTCGTAGCCGATCACCGTGGGCACCACCTCCAGGTCCAGGTAGCGCGCGAGCGGCTGGGGCTCGTCGGGGTTGAGGCTGTTGCTGAATCGCAGCGCGAGGATCGTGATGTTCGGGTTGCGCACGGCAAAGTCGCTGACGTACGACTCGACCTCCACGATGTCGCGTACGAACTGGTGACGCGAGTTGGTGTCGAGGCGGTGATCCTCGCGAAGCCCGGTCGGCAGGTCGAAGCGCGAGCCATAAACGTGTCCTGAGGACTTGAGGACGAAACGGCGCACAGGGCTGCCAGCCCCCGCGCACCCGGCGAGCAGGTTCAAGGTGCCGATGACGTTCATCTCGTGCGCGCGGGCGGGGTCCATGTCGAATGAGTCGATGCGCGTGAGGGTGTGCACGACCGTGTCGATGCCGACGGCTCGAACGAGCTTTCCGATGAGCGAGTGGCGGATGTCGAGCTTGAGGTAGTCGGCGCGCCCGAGGTCGTGACGTGGCTCGCGGATGTCGATGCCGATGACCTCTGCGACGTCCGGATCCTCCACGAGGCGCTGGACGACGAGTGCTCCCCACCAACGCGCGACACCGGTGACGAGAACTCTTCTCTTCTTGGCCATGCGTTTCCATGATGCCGGATAGTCCGGACTATCCGGTGAGGTCGCCGTTCGAGATGCCCGGTCAGTCCGGACTATCGGAGGTTCTCGCCAGCGATGTGCCCGGTCAGTCCGGACTATCCGACGACCGTGGCGATCAGTACGTTCTCTTGATGACGTCGCGTTCCATCAGGGCGACCGCCCTGGATACGACCTCGAACAACGGTGATTTGGCCTGGCGGAGCGCGAACTCCAGCTGGCGCAGCAGCGAGTAGAGGGCTTTCATTGCTTTGATCGCGTCGCCGATGTCGACATTCGCGGGGAGCGGGATGCGATCCAGCGGCTCTCCCGAAGACCAGCGATACGCGAAATCGATGTAGTCGTGCGATGGCGCGCGCAGGTTGGGTTCGTCGAGGTCGCGCTCCATATCGGCGAAGCGGAAGTAGAGGGAGCGGACCAGTCGCGCTGTTTGCGCGATGGCGGGAGTTGGGTATCGGCGCTGCCCGCGTGACTGACGGTCGCCGCGCCGTTCGCGGTCCTCGGCGGCGAGCATCACGATGACCGCGCACAGCTCTTCAGGGGTCAGCCCCTCGAGCCAGCCGAGCCATACCGCCTCGGCCACCAGGAGCGTGTTCTCGCCGTATACACGAGCGGCGAAAAGGCCCTTGTCCGTCGGCTTGTCCTTGCTCAGGAAACCGGTCTCGACGAGGATCCTCGAGAGGCGGCGGAGCTTGCGCGGGTACTCGTCCATCTGGCCGCCCGCCTCGCGCTGCCCGCGATCCAGCTCTTTCTCCAGCGTGCGGATCTCGTTGTAACGCTGCAGCAGCTCGCCGAAGCGCGGGGATCGGACGACCTTCAGCTTGCGCTGCCGGTCGAGCAGGCCCTTGGCCTCGACCTCCAACCGCTGCACGGTCCGCTGCGGCCCGCTCATCGCCCGCGTGCGGCGGCCGCCGCGACCTCGGCGCTGGGCTCCGGCCTCGCGACGCAGGCGCTTTAGCTCGATCCGGATCGACCGCCGGCGTTCCTCGATCTTGAAGTACTGCGCCACGTCTTCGATCGAGATCTCGGGGTCGTCCCACATCCTTCGGATGTCCGCGAGCTGTTCGCGAACGTTCGCCAGCCGCTCGCCTGTGTCGGACACCGCAAGGCGCTTCTGAAACTGGCCAAACGACCGCTGCATCAGCGCCTCGGCCTCGGCCGGCGTGTATACGCGCAGCAGGTTGAGGGCCATGTTGTAGCTCGGAAGGAACTTGGACTCGACGACCAGAGTCGGACCCATCGCCACCTCGTAGATGGTCCCGACCTCGACATCCGCCTCCTTCAGGATCGCCCCATGCCCGATCACGTCGATCCCTCGGCGGCCGGCCCGGCCCATGAGCTGTGTCAGCTCGCCGGTGGTGAGGTGCGAGAAGTTCACCCCGTCGAATTTCGTGAATGACGAGACGACCACGCCGCGGGCCGGCATGTTGATGCCCAAAGACAGCGTCTCCGTCGCGAACACGACCTTGATGAGCCCGCGCTGGAACAGCTCCTCGACCATCTCCTTGTGGTACGGCAGCAGGCCGGCGTGGTGTTCGGCCAAGCCGCGTCTGAGCAGGCGCGCGTCGACCATGCGGCGGAACAAAGCCTCTTCGTCGTGATCCTTCAATCCCTGCAGGCGCTCCGCAGCCACGCGGTCGATCGCCTCTTTCTCGGCGGCCGTCGTCAGGTCGAGCTCGTGGTAGGCGCATCGCTGCAGCGCTTCGCGGCAGCCGCGCCTGGAGAATATGAAGTAGATCGCGGGCAGCATGTCGAGGCTGCGCAGCTGGTCGATCACGTGCAGCAGGTCGTTCGACGGCAGCCCGCGGTAGCCGCCGATCCGATACGAGGCTTCCTCCTCCTGAGCCGCTTTGCTCCACGTCCGCTGGTCGATGCCGCCATCCGTCTTGAAGAGCGGATAAAAGCGGTTGTTGATCGCGAGCCACATCTTCAGCTCGACCGGCCGGACGTCGTGGAACACGGTCTCCATGCCGCCGCGGTTCTCGGCCATCCAGTCGGCGATCTCGCGGTAGTTTCCGATGGTGGCCGACAGGCCGACGAGCTTGATCGTCAGCGGTGCCTGGATGACGATCTCCTCCCACACGGATCCGCGTGGGAAGTCGTCGATGTAGTGCACCTCGTCGAGCACGACGTAACGGACGAGGTCGAGGCGCGCCGGATCCTCGTAGATGAGGTTGCGCAGGATCTCCGTGGTCATCACCACCACGGGGGCGTCATCGTGGATGGTGTTCTCGCCCGTGACCAGGCCGACCGCGGATTCGCCGTAGGCGCGGACGAAGTCGTGAAACTTCTGGTTGCTCAGGGCCTTGAGAGGCGTCGTGTAAAGGACTTTCGCTCCCTCGTGCAGGGCTCGAAAGATGGCGTACTCGGCGACGATCGTCTTGCCGCTCGACGTGGGGGCGCTCACCAGGACGCCTCCCCGGCCACGATCCAGCTTCTCGATGGCCTCGCGCTGGAATGCGTCAAGGCGGAAAGGCAGCGTGGCCTCGAATTCCGCGATCAACGAGCCTGACGCTTCTTCGCGGACGGCGTTCACAGCTGGATCAACTCGGTTGAGACATCGGTGATCCGCGCTCCGTCGCTGTGCGACTCGATGTAGGACAGGGCCGCGGCCAGGACCTTGTCCGCCTGGCGGCCGTCCCCGCTGACCGTGGCGATCGCCAGCTCGGCCAGCTGCCACCGATCCAGCTCGCCGACCTCGGCGGCGGTCACCTTCAGCTCCTGGCGCAGGCGGCGCAGCAGGCCACTGATCACCTGGCGCTTGGATTTCAGGGATCCGGAGTCAGGCAGGTGAAGAACGACCCGGGCGACGCCGATCGCCACGCTGGACGACATCACGATTTCAATAATCATGGTTTGAGCGCTTGGGGCGGCTGGGGTGTTGCGGGCAGGGTGCTTCTATCGATTAGATTGAGCCGGTGGTGGCGGGGCGGGAGGCCCTGGCGCGGGAGCTGGTCAAGGCCTCTTATCTGAAAGGCGATTTCGTGCTGCGGTCGGGCCGTCGCTCGAATCGATATTTCGACAAGTTCCTGTTCGAGACCGAGCCCGCGCTCTTGAAGGAGCTCGGCCGCCACCTTGCCGAGATGGTGCCCAAGGAGACGCAGCGGCTCGCTGCGCCGGAGCTCGGCGCCGTCCTGCTCGGCGGGGCCCTCTCGATGGAAATCGGCCTTCCCCTGGTGCTCGTTCGCAAAGAGCCGAAGGGCTACGGCACCGGCAAACAGCTCGAGGGAAGATTCGAGCCCGGTGAGCGCATCACCGTGATCGAGGACGTCGTCACCACGGGCGGCGATTCACTTCGCTCCGTGCAGGTGCTCCGCGACGCCGGCCTGGAGGTGATCCACCTCGTCGTCGTGCTCGACCGCGGCGAGGGCGGCGAGGCAAGCATCCGCGAGGCTCGGATTCCGTACACGCCGCTGTTTCGGATTCAAGACCTGCAGCTTGACTGACCTCCTCTTTAAGGGCGGAACCGTATATACGCCCCAGGGTCCGAAGCAGGCCGACGTCCAGGTCAGCGACGGTGTGATTACGCGCGTGGAACAACGGCTTGCAGCGCAGGCCCAGGTCGTCGACGTATCGGGGATGTACGTGCTGCCGGGCGGCGTGGATGTCCACGTCCACAGCCGCGACCCGGGTTTCCCGGAGAAAGAGGATTTTGCGAGCCTCACCTCGGCCGCGGCGGCGGGCGGCGTCACGGTCGTGCTCGATATGCCCAACACGGTCCCCGCGGTCGACACCGCGGGCATGCTCGAGTCGAAGGCCGCGATGGCACACAGCAAGGCCCGCGTCGACTTCGGCCTGTGGGGCCTGATCCGGTCGAGCACAACATCGGGGCAGCTCGAGGAAATGGCGGCCGCGGGAGCGATCGGTTTCAAGGCCTACCTCGCGTACTCGTTCAGCATCAGCCGCAAGCAGGTTCTGTACTCACCTGGCAGCGAGGATCCCGACCTGGAGCCGCCGGCCGACTACGGCACCCTCGCCCGGCTCGCGCCGGCGGTCGCGCATCTCGGCCTGCCCCTTGCCATCCACGCCGAGGACCCGACCGTGCTGGCCGCGTTTCGCCGGCCCATCCTGAGTTACGAAGACCTGCTTCTGTCCCGGCCGCCGGACGCTGAAGCCGTCGCGGTCTCGGCCGCGGCCGCCGTAGCGAGGGAGTCTGGCGTCCACCTGCACATCGCGCACCTGTCGAGCGCGTTGGGGCTCCAGGCGGCCGAAGACGCGATGCGCATCGGGACCACCATGACGCTCGAGACCTGCCCGCAATTCCTCCTCCTGACGGCAGACGACTTCGACCGCATCGGACCGGCGATGAAGATGCTGCCACCGATCCGGACCTCGGCTGATCGCGAAGCGTTGATCGGCGGTCTGCGGCGCGGGGCAATCAGCATCGTCAGCACCGACCACGCGCCCCACTCCGACGAGGAGAAGTCGCTGCCTTTCGAGGATGTGCCGGCCGGCAGCCCCGGGGTGCAGACGCTGTACCTGAGCTGTCTGCAGATCGCCAAGGACCTGGGTGACGTTTGGCTTGCGCCGCGCTGGGTGAGCGAGGCGCCGGCCCGACTTGTCGGCCTCGAAGAGAGCAAGGGCGCGCTTGCGCCGGGATTCGACGCTGACATCGTGATCGTCGACCCGAACGCGAAGACTCGCGTACGTGCGGACCACATGCGTTCGCAGCAGCGACACGGCGCCCTCGAGGGAATGACCTTCGACTTCGCGATCAGGGACGTGTACCTGCGAGGCGAGTCCGTCGCGCACGGTGCGAAGGCGCGCGGTCGGATGGTGCGGCCAGTCATGGTTGCCCGGTGAGGTATCGCGTTTTTGGGCTCGCGATGCTGGTCTTGATTGCAGGCTGCGCGGGTGGAAGCGGGACTGCTGGCGCATCCCCATCGGCGACCCGCAGCGCCGAACCCTCGCCGCTCGCCCGGGCGTCAGGCCAACTGGACGCCGAGGTCGGGATGCCGCCGGGATTCCCGAGCGACGTGCCGATCTACCCGAAGGCACGCCTCACGGCGGGTGCATCGTTCGTCTCGAGCGGCCAGATGTCGTGGGGGATGGAGTGGGAGACGGTCGACAGCGTGGCCAAGGTGCAGGCGTTTTTCGCGAACAAGCTGAGCCAGGGGGACTGGACCATCTCGGTCACCGGCTCCGGAAGCGGCGCCTTCGCTGCGACGTTCTCGCGCAAAAGCAACTCGCACGTCCTGGGCACCCTCGCCTCGAACGGGTCCTCGGGGGTGACAAAGATCCTGATGAGCCTGATCGCCCCTTCGTCCTAAGTCCTTGCGCCGGCTCCTCGAAAGATCGGATTCTGTGCCAGCTCGCGCTCCAGGCTGGTCGCCGGCCCATGCCCCGGATACAGCGCGGTCGTAGGCGGCAGACGCAGCAGCTTGGTGCCGATGCTCATCATCTGGCGCCGGAGGTCGGTCTCCGGCATCTGACGTCCGATACCGCCGGCGAGGATCGTGTCGCCGACAAACGCGTGGTTCGCGATCACGAAGCAAACGCTGCCAGGCGTGTGCCCCGGCGTGTGCAGGACCTCGACTTTGAGCTCGCCGAAGTCAAGCTCGTCGCCGTCGATCAGGTAGCGGTCGGCCGAGCGAAGGAATTGCTTGGCGTCCGCGGAGTGGATCCCTGTCTCACCTCCTGTGATGGATTTCAGGTCGTCCTTCCCGCCGACGTGGCCTGGATGACCGTGCGTGGCGAGGATGTACTTGACCGTGAGGCCCTTGGTCTGCTCGGCGATCTTCTCGACTGGCATGCCGGGATCGATGACCACGGCTTCTTTGGACGTGGCGTCCGACAGGACGTAGCAGTTGACCTCGCGGTCCAGCTTGACCTTGACGATGGAGAGCTTGGCCACAGTGCACTATTTACCGTAATGCAGCGAGCGGCGGCGGTCGGGTTTGCAATTGTGCTGCTTGGGGTCTGCCTCTTCTGGATCTACGGGTACATCAGGCGGCGTTCCAAGAAGCGCTACTGAGGAGGGGCCGCCACCTCCCCATGAATTGGGAGGGTTGGAAACTTCCTGCTTCCTACTGGTCCAGAACTGACTGGATCTTCTGGCGCAGGCCGTCGAGCGAGTCGAACCTGTCCAGGGCCGGTTTCGCCCGCGCCCGGTCGGGATACTTCGCGATCTGCACTGCTTCGAGAAGCAGCTCGATCTCCTCGGGCGTGAAGTTGAGGGTCTTGAGCACGACCTCCTTGGCCCGGCCCGGGCGGTCGACCGTTTCCTTGATCACGTCGTCGGTGTCGCTGACGACTTGCGGCCGCGTTGGTCGGAACAGCTCTTCCGAACCGACTAGTGATGCGCGTTTGAAATTCGGCATTGGTCGACCCCTTAATCCGGTACCCGATGATCTTCGATGACTTTCGCGGCCAGCGAGCGATACGCCTTGGCGCCATCAGACTCGCGCGCGTAGGTCAGGATGGATTGGCCGGCGAGCGGTGTTTCCGCGAAGCGGATCGAGTCGGTCACCCAGAAGTCATAAACCTTGTCGCCGTATTTCTCCTTGACCGCCGCCAGCACCTCCTGCGAATGGAGGGCTCGTTGTTTGTACAGCGTCGGCAGGATGCCGATCAGCTCGAGGCGCGGGTTTAGCCTGCGCTTCACGCGCTCCATGGTGATCAACAGCTCCTGCATTCCCTTGAGGGCGAGGAACTCAGCCTGCAACGGAACCAAGACCTCATCCGCGGCGACGAGCGCGTTGATCACGATCAGGTCGAGCGAAGGCGGGCAGTCGATGATGATGAAGTCGTAGCGACGCTGCGCCGGCTCGAGCTTGTCCCGCAGGATGCTTTCCCGGCCGATCTCGTTGATCATCTGGTTTTCCGCGCCGGCCAGCTCGATGTCCGCCGGGATGTAGTGGACCCCCATCTGGGCGGCTTCCTGGACGACGTCGGTGACCGTGGTCTCAGGATCGACCAGAAGGTGGTAGATCGTCTTCTCGAGCTCGCCCGACGGCTTCATGTAGAGCGTCAGGTGGCCCTGGGCGTCGAGGTCGATAAGCAGGACGCGCTGACCTAACTCGGCGAGGGCGGCGCCCAGGTTCACGGCGGTGGTCGTCTTGCCAACCCCGCCCTTCTGCATCGCTACGGCGATCGTTCGGGCCAAAAGTCGATGCGAGTCTAACTGAATACGGCGCTTTTCACCGTATCGGCTTAGCGGGGGGAGGCCGCGTACCCGTCCTCTAGAATGCTGCCCGACCCGTGATCATCGACATAGTCATCGTCCTTGTACTGGTGGTCGCGTTGATCACCGGTTTCCAGCGCGGAGTGATCCAGCCGCTGATGGCGGAGATCTTTTTCTTCGGCACGCTGCTGGCCGTGTTTCGTTTTCACGATCAATACACGACTGAGATGCAGAAGCTTTTGCATCTCACGCCGGTGCTCAGCGTGTTCCTTGCTCTCATTCTCGCCGTCGTCCTGGGCGCGGTAGGCGGCGCGATCGGCGGGATGTTCCATCGCCTGGAGGCGATCCGCGGCGTAGACGGTCTGCTGGGCGTGTTTGTGCACGGCGTGGTGACGTTGGTCGTGATCTACCTGGCCGCCTCGGCGCTGGTCACGCTCGACAACGCATTCGAGCCGGCCTTGAAGAGCGCCAATCTCACCCTCACGCAAGTGAACCAGCTCCAGAGCCAGATCCTCTCGAATCCGATCACCGCCGCGATGGTCTCCAAGTCGGACCTTGCGGCGCTCAAGGCGGCGGCCGCGAAGAACAACGCCGCACACCTCGACTCCGTCGGCGGAATCCATCAGCTGCAGCAGATCTACACAGACTTCCTGCAGCCTCAGCTGCACAGCTCGCGCATCGTTCCATTCATCCTGGGTTTCGGCAAGCATCTGCCGTTCATCGGCAAGGTCGGGCCCGAGGACCTGAAACCCGTCCCGACTCCGAGCCCCACGAGCTGCCCGACGCCCACGGCCAAGCCGACCGCCTCCGCCAAAGCGACAGCGTCTCCGAAGACCACCCCGACTCCAGTGACGTGCCCGACGCCGAGCCCGACCAAGTAACCAAGTAACTTAGACGCGTGCTGGAGCTGGGGTTGACCTCCGACCAGGAGCAGCTGGTGGACGCCGTGCGTGACTTCTGCGCCCGCGAGTTCGCGCCGCACATCGCGGCCAATGATCGGGCCGGCCACCACGACCCTGAGATCTTCGCCAAGCTGGCGTCGCTCGGCCTGCCGGGCGTTTGCTTCCCGCAGCGCTACGGTGGCTACGGTCTCGATTACCTCTCGTTGGGACTGGTCTGCGAAGAGCTGGAGTACGTCGACACCGTCTATCGGACCGTGCTCTCGGTCCACGTCGGTCTCGTCGGCATGGGCCTTTATACGTGGGCCACCGAAGACCAAAAACAGCAGTGGCTGGTTCCCATGGCGTCCGGCAAGCGGCTCGCCTGCTACGGGCTGACCGAGCCGAACGCGGGGTCCGATGTGGCCTCGATGCAGTCGACCGCGAAGCGGCGAGGCGATGGTTATGTGCTGAACGGACAGAAGGTATGGGTCTCCGATGCCGACACGGCCGACTTCCTGCTCGTGTTCGCGAAGACGGATCCCAAGGCAGGCTACCAGGGAGTCTCCGCCTTCATGCTCGACCGCGAGGCTTGCGGGAAGGCCCTCCGCACCGAGCCGATCGAAGGGCGCCTGGGCATACGCGCCGGCGACGTCGGGTCAATCTTTATGAGCGACGTCGAGGTGCCAGAGGCAAATCGAATCGGTGACGAGGGCGACGGTTTCAAGATCGCCATGAGCTGCCTGGACAACGGCCGGTTCACGGTCGCGGCGGGAGCCACCGGGACAGTGCGCGCCTGCTTGGACGCGTCGGTGAAGTACGCACGAGAGCGCAAGACGTTCGGCCAGGAGATCGGCCGCTACCAACTCGTCCAGCAGATGATCGCGCGTATGTCGCGGGACTACGAGATCTGCCGGCTCCTCTATTTCAAGGTGGCGTGGATGAAGAACACCGGCGCGCGGCACACGCGCCAGGTTTCGATTGCCAAGCAGTACGCGACCGACGCCGCGTTTAACGCCGCGCACGACGCGGTTGAGGTGCACGGCGCGTATGGATACTCGGCGGAGTATCCCGTCGAACGTTTCCTGCGCAACGCGCGCGCGCCGATCATCTATGAGGGCACGCGCGAGGTACACACGATCCTGCAAGGTGAGTACGCGCTGGGCTACCGCGAGGACCGGCCGGTCAAGAAGTCACTCCCGCCTTACCAACCGGATTGACAGACGCGGCGGTGGCCGCCCCTCCACTCCGGAGACTCAACCACCTCGACTTCATCGTGCTGTCGCTCTACTGGGTGGCGATCGGCTACCTGTGGAACAGCCTCACCGCGCTGATCCTGCCGGACATGATCATCCAGTTCGTCGGCCGGGAGCACGAGGGCGTCGCGGCGAGCTTGCTCAAGTCGATTGGCACTGTGATGGCCATCGTGTGGCAGCCCATCGTGGGCGGCGTATCGGATAGGACGGTCACGCCATGGGGCCGCAGGCGCCCCTTCATCGCCGGCGGCACTGGGGGCGACCTACTGTTCCTGGCCGGGATCGCCCTGGCCGGCAACTACTGGTGGCTCGTCCTCTTCTACTTCCTGCTCCAGTTCGCGTCCAACACCGCGCAGGCTCCCTACCAGGGGCTATTGCCAGACGTGGTGCCAGGCGCTCAGCGTGGAGAGGCGTCCGGCTATTACGGCGTCGCAAATCTTGTCGGCATCGCGAGCGGGACCATCGGCGCCGGGCTCCTCCTCTCGCACTTCGGCCGGACCGCCGCGATCGCCTCGATCGGCGTCGTCCTGCTGACGACGATGCTGGCGACCGTGATCGCGGTGCCGGATCGCGCGCAGCCGACCGAATCGCAGTACCGCAGCCTCAGTCAGCTGCTGAGCACGACCTTCGGCGTCCCGCTCCGGCATCGGGCCTTCCTCTGGCTGATGGCTTCACGGCTCCTGATCTTCATGGGTTTCGGCGGCCTGCAGAACTTTGCCTTCTTCTACTTCGACAACGTGTTCTTCCAGCAGGAGCCGAGGGCGACCGCTGCGGCAACTTCGACGCTGCTTGGCATCTCGATCGCCGTTGCCGCGCTTGTGACGTGGCCTGCTTCGCGTTTGTCTGACCGAGTCGGGCGCCGACCCTTGATCTTCGTCGCGGGGCTGGTTGGCGCCGCCGGCACCCTCGTGCTCGTCTTCAGTCACTACCAGTGGGTGCCCGACGCGATCGTCGCGCCCCTGGCCCGAGCTCTTCGTGTGCCGGAGCTGGCGGCTCAGGCCACTCTCACCGGCCTGGTGATAGGCGTCGGCCTCGGCATGTTCTTCTCGGTCGACTGGGCCTTCATCCAGGACATCATCCCGGCCAACCAGGGCGGGCTCTACATGGGGTTTTCAAACATCGCCACGGCCGGAGCGGGCATCATCGCAGTGTTTGTCGGCGGACCGTTGCTCGACGTCTTCAACGCGGGACCCAAGATCCTGGGCCTGCCGGGCGGATTTCCGGTCATCTTTGCGATTTTCGTTCTTTGGTTTGTGATCGGGTCGCTTAGCATCCTCAAGGTGCCCGAGAGACGTCCCCTCCCCGACCCTCCCCGGCAAGTGGGGCGGGGAAATTGATGAACCTGGACGGATTGCGCCCCTGGGCTGGGCTGGTTGGCGGCTCGCCACCTGACGTCGTGGTCGCGGGGATCGCCTATGACGGTTCGGCGGTTTACCGCAAAGGTGCCGCTCTGGCACCACAACGCATCCGCGAGCTCTCGGCGGTGATGCCCCCGGTCACAGAGGAAGGCCACCTGCTCACCGGCCTGCGTGTCCAGGACATCGGGGATCTCGAGCCCGGCGACGACATCGAGACGGGATGGATGACGGTGATGAACCGGCTGGCGGCGGTGCCGTCGGAGGCCTTCCTGACCGTGCTGGGCGGAGACCACTGCACGGCCATCTCGACCTTGAGCGCGCAGATGCGGCGTCACCCAGGCCTGTTCGTGCTGTGGGTCGACGCCCACCCCGACCTCTGCGATTTCTCGCGTGGGGGCCGCTGGACATGTGGATGCGCTCTGCGGCGAGCGCTCGAAGCCTCCGGCATCGAGCCGTCTCGTGTGGTGATCGCGGGTGGCCGCGACTACGACCCCGAAGAGATCGAGTTCATCGCCAACAATGGCGTGCTTCTGATCTCGGCAGGGGAGATCGCAAGAGATCTGGAGGGGTCAGCCCGCAAGATCGCGGATCGGCTCGGCGGCCAGAAGGTGCACGTCTCATTCGACATCGATGCGCTCGATCCGGCCTTCGCGCCTGGCACCGAGATCCCGTCGGCGGGCGGGCTGTCCAGCCGCCAGGCGCTGGAGCTTTTGCATGGTGCGACGGAGCGTTCTCAGCTCGTCGGCTTCGACGTGGTCGAGGTTTCCCCGCCCTACGACAGCGGCGACATCACCACCCTGGCCGCGCTGAAGATGATCTTCGAGGTGTGGGGCATGGTGAAGAGCAAGCGCGAGGCGGGCGTATACGAGATCCGTGGAAAGCGCTGATGTAGTCATCGCGGGCGGCGGCATCATGGGCTGCGCCCTCGCCTACCAGCTGGCGAAGCGTGACGTAGACGTCGTTTTAGTCGAGCGGGAGACGCTGGGCTCGCAATCGACCGGCAAGTGCGCCGGTGGCGTGAGGCAGCAGTTCTCGATGGAAGCCAACGTCCGCCTGCAGCGCATGTCGGTCGGCATGTTCGAGACCTTCCAGGCCGAAACCGGCCACCCGGCCGACTTTCGCCAGATCGGCTACCTCTTCGTCCTCACGCTGCCCCAGCACGTCGAGGATTTCCGCAACAACATGGAGATGTGGCGCCGAGTCGGCCTGACCGAAGCGCGGTGGGTAGATGCGTCCGAGGCGGCAAGGATGGTGCCCGTGCTCAACGTGGACGATGTGCTCGGTTGCACGTTCTGTCCCACAGACGGCATCGCGAGCCCGGCAGACGTGACCGCGGGTTACGCAGCGGCGGCGCGCCGGCACGGCGCCCGCCTCAAGGAGGGAGCGGAGCTGACCGGCATCGATGTCGCCGGCGGTCGGGTCCAGGGCGTCCGCACCTCGGCGGGAGACATCGCGACGCGGCTGGTGTTCGACTGCGCCGGCGCGTGGGCCGCCTCGATCGGGCGGATGGCGGGTCTCGAGATTCCGGTTCTGCCCTATCGCCGGCAGGTCGCGGTCACCGGAACCTTTCCGACCGTCCCGAGGACGAACCCGATGACGGTGGATTTTCAGACCTCGTTCTACTTTCATCCCGAGGGTGATGGCGTCCTGATGGGCATGAGCGACCGGAGCGAGCCGCCCGGTTATGCGACGGACGTGAACTGGGATTTTCTGGAGAAGATGTTTGTCCAGGCCGAGCGTCGAGCACCGGCGCTCGCGGGAGCGGGAGTCAAGACAGCGTGGGCCGGGTTGTATGAAACAACTCCCGACCACCAGGCGATTCTTGGGCCGGTGCCCGAGCTGGAGGGTTTTTGGTGCGCGGCTGGGTTCAGCGGCCACGGTTTCATGCAGGCGCCGGCGGCCGCGCTGCTTTTAACCCAGCTGTTGCTCGATCAGCGTTCCGAGATCGACATCAGCCCGTTCGCGTTCACGCGCTTCGCGAAGGGGTCACTGGTCCACGAGAAGAACGTGATCTAGCGGGAGTGCGGGCTTGCGCCCCTCTCCCCGATGGGGAGAGGGAGTTAGTGCTTGAAGATCAGGGCCAGTGCCATGATGCCGCCGCCGCCCAGAAGCAAGACCACCCCGCAGCCCATCGAGACCGCCGTGTAGATGACGCCGCCGCTCGCGGCATACGTTTCCGGGTAGCGCTCGCGGCCCCGCCGGCGCCGGATGGCGGCGAGGATGGCGGCGATGCCGAGCAGGAAGGCGAAGACTCCAAGCACGAACCCGCTCGAGGTAGCGCCGGCCACTGATCGTCAGTATGGCCAGTCGGCCCGATAGCATTCTCAGCCGTGGCGAGGATCCTGCTCCTGGGCTCTACCGGCTTCGTTGGCCGCGGCGTGGCGCACAAGATCCTCGATGTCGGCCACCAGCTGCGCGTCCTGGTCCGCGACCCGATGAAGGCGGCGGCGTTCAAGGTCCGCGGCGCCCAGGTCGTCGTCGGCGACGCGCTCGATCCGGCGTCGGTCACCCAGGCGGCTCAGGGGGTCGAGCACATCATCAGCCTCGTCGCGGTCAGGCGGAACCGCCCGCAGTCCTACCTGGCGGTCAACGTCGATGGTCCTCGCATCGTCGGCGAGGTCGCGAAGGCGGTCGGGGCCCGCTCCGTGGTCCTGGTAAGCGCGATCGGGTCAAAGCTCGACCCTCACTACAAGTACTACACGTCGCGCTGGATGGGCGAGCAGGAGCTTGCCAAGACCGGTGTGGCGGGAACGATTCTGCGATTCTCTTTCGTCCTCGCCGAGGAGGGCGGGATCCTGACCGATTTCGAACGCGCGATCGTCGGGCCGTTCGCGGTCATCCCGGGCAGCGGCCAGGCCAAGATGCAGCCGATCCTTCGCGAAGACGCCGCGCGCTGCATCGTCGAGGCGGTCTCCCGGCCAGAACTGCTCGGCCACATCGTCGAGCTCGGCGGACCGGAGGTCGTCACGTACGAAACGATCTTCGACTGGTTCCTCCAGGCACGGAAGATCAAGAAAGCCAAGCTCAAGCTGCCGGTACCCTTGCTGGCGATTCCCGCGACCGCCATGGAGGCTCTGTCGCCCAACCCGCCGATCACGCCCGACGAGGTCCGGATGATCCAGATCGACAACCTCGCCGCGGGCATCGACTCCGTCAGCTCGCAGTTCGGCTGGCGCCCGACGGCGCCGAGCTCATGGGCACCGGTCAACTGGGTCAAGAGAGCGAGACCGGGCCGCTAAGAGTTAGAGCGTTCTTCGGACTGCCCGTCCCGGACGCGCAGCGGGCCTTGCTGGAGCGCTACCTCGCGGAGTGCGTTGCGAAGGCCGCTCAGTTTCGCTGGACGCCCGCGGCGAACCTCCACCTGACCGTCCGCTTCATGGGCCACCTGGAACAGAGCACTGCCGAGGAAATCGCCGATCGGCTAACCGCCAGCGGGCCTAAGTCCTTCGACCTCGAGCTCGGTGACATCGGAGCCTTCAAGCGTGGACGCCTGGCGCGCGTGGTCTGGGTGGGCCTGCGCAAGGGGATCGCCGAGTCGACCGCCATTGCCAGCCTTGTCGAGTCTGAGTGCGTGCGGGCAGGGCTGGAGGCCGAGACTCGTCCTTATCACCCGCACCTGACACTGGCTCGCGCGAAGGCTCGCGACGGTGCAGCGCTTCCTGAGCTGCCGAGCCTTCCACGGCTCGACCTGTGGCGGGCTGAAGAGCTGGTCCTCTACCGGAGCCGGCTGGGCCGTGCAGGGTCGGTGTACGAGCCGCTCCGCCGGATCAGGCTGGGTTGAGCCCTGCCTCCGCGCACTCGAGGTCCTGTTCGGGCCGGCCGCCGCTCACGCCGACAGCGCCCAGGATGCGATCTCCGCGTTTGATGAGGACCGAGCCGAGGCCGGGCACGATCGGGAGGCGCGTCAGGCGGTCCGCCACGCTGAAGAAGCCGGGCCTGTCCCTGGATAGCTCCGCAAGTCCGGCCCCGTCGCGGCCGAGCATGATCGCGCCCACGGCTTTCGCTTCCGCGATCTGCGGCGACAGCGCGGTCGCGCCGTCCATGCGGGCAAGCGCGATCAGCAGGCCACCCTCATCGACGACCGCGACGGTGACCCGGATACCGAGGTCGCGTGCTTTCGCGTGTGCTCGCGCGATCACCTCTTGCGCTTCCTGATAGCTGTGCGGCACGACGATGCAAGTCTCGCACCTCCCAATCTTGCCCGCCCTCTGTCTGGCTACTTGTCATAGGTTGGCGGCGAACTGACTTTCGGACTTGCGCGATCCCCGGGTCGGCCCTACATTTCACCTCGGCCCCGAGGGAAACGTTCGAGGGGGCGGGAACAGGGCCGCAAGGCCGTGTACCGGCTCCCGAGAGGCGATCCGTCGGGGTCACTTGTTTTCTGCCGGCTGCGACTCCGGGCGCCGGCGCTAGGCTGATGCGGCCGTGACGATCGCCGAGCGATTCACCACCCCGCGCCAGGCTTCTCCGCCCACCGCGGTCGAGGTTTCGATCGTGATGCCGTGCCTCGACGAAGCCGAGACTCTCGCGGCCTGCATACAGAAGGCGAAAGGCGCGATCGCCAAACTCGGCCTCGCGGCGGAGATCATCGTCGCGGACAACGGCAGCACCGATGGGTCGCAGGCGGTCGCGCGAGAGCTCGGCGTCCGGGTGGTCGAAGTCCAGCGAAGGGGCTATGGCAGCGCGCTCATTGGAGGAATCGATGCGGCCGGCGGTGAGCTTGTCGTCATGGGCGACGCCGACGACAGCTACGACTTCGGCGCGATCGGACCGCTGATCGACCGGCTCCGCGAAGGCTATGACCTTGTGCTGGGCAACCGGTTTGCCGGCGGGATCAAACAGGGCGCCATGGTCTGGTCGCACCGCTGGGTGGGCAACCCGGTGCTCACCGCGATCAGCCGGCTCTTCTTTCACACGCCGGTGGGCGACATGCACTGTGGGCTTCGTGGCTTTCGTAAGGCCTCGTACACGAAGATGCGGCTGCGGGCGACCGGGATGGAGTTCGCGAGCGAGATGGTGATCAAGGCATCGCTGCAAGGCCTGAAGATCGCCGAAGTTCCCGTCACGCTCAGCCCCGACGGACGCTCTCGCCCACCCCACCTGCGCACCTGGCGCGACGGTTGGCGCCACCTGCGCTTCATGCTCCTTTTCAGCCCGCGCTGGCTGTTCCTGTACCCGGGGCTCGCGCTTTTCATCGCGGGAGCGGCGGCTGGCGCTGTCCTCGAGACCGGACCGAAGGCGGCTGGTCCGGTGACCTTCGACATTCACACGTTGCTCCTCGCCGGCTTTGCGTGCCTGATCGGCTATCAGCTGGTCGTGTTCGCGGTGTTCACCAAAGTCTTCGCCATGCAGCAAGGATTTCATCCGCCCAACCCCGGTTATCGAGCGATGTTCCGTTACGTCCAGCTCGAGACCGGTCTTGTGATCGGCGGGCTGCTGCTTGTTCTCGGATCGGTAGGAACAGTGGTCGCCGTGGTGAGCTGGGGCGCGGCTGGGTTCGGTTCGCTTGACCCTCGGGTCACGATGCGCGAAGTCATTCCTGCGGCTGTTTTGCTGACGCTGGGCGTGCAGACGATTTTTGCCAGTTTCTTTCTCAGCATCCTCGGCATCGACGATGAGCCGGCCCATTCGCCTCGGTCCGAATGAGCGTCGGCGAGCTAGTCGTGGAAGGTTCCCATGAACGGGCGGTGGCGCGCCGCTCGACCGGAACCGTGCTCGCTTTCGCCGCGGTCACCGTCGCTCTTGCGCCGGTCGCGTACATGTCCATGTTCAGCGTGTTCCAGGCCTACGACGACGAGGGCTACTTCCTGATCACGCTGCGTGACTACACGGCGGGACACCCCCTCTTTACACAGGCCCTCCCGATATACGGGCCGTTCTTCTACGAAGTCATGGGCGGGGTGTACAAAGTGCTTGGGCTCGAGCCGTCCCCCGACGCGGGGCGCTTCATGACCGTCGTGGTGTGGCTGATCGCAGCTTTGCTCGGAGGAGTCCTCGCCTATAGGCTGACCCGAAACCTTTGGCTCAGCATCGGCGCCCTGCTGGTGACGTTCAGAGTGCTGGCTGACTTCGTCAACGAACCAATGCAGCCCGCAGGCATCACAAGCCTCTTGCTCATGTCTCTGATGATCGCGGCCACGTTCAAGTCATCGCGACCGCGCGCGAACGCTGCCGTCATCGGCGCCATCGTCGGCGCTCTACTCCTGACCAAGGTCAACGTCGGCGTCTTCGCCGCGATCGCGGTGGTTTTTGCCTGGGCGGCCAACCTGCCTGAGCGATGGAGGCGTTTGGGGCTGCCATTGATGGCCATGCTGGTCGTCGCGCTGCCGCTGGTCCTCATGAGCTCTCTGCTCGGACGCGAGTGGGTCCTCGAGCTGGCGATTGTGATGGCCCTTACTGCAGGTGCGCTTGGCGTAGTGACCGTATGGAGCAGGCCCGAACCCGGGTTGGCTCTCTCGGCGGGTTGGCTGGCGATCGGAGGAACGGTCGTCGTTCTGGTGTGCCTTGGCGTGGCCGCGGCCGGCGGCACCGACCTGGGGCTTTGGTGGAGCAAGACGGTTGTGCTTGCGTCGCGGTTTCCTCAGATCTTCATCTGGCCCGTGACGGTCAGCCCGGGCTATGTGCTTTGGGCTGCGGTATCACTCGCCGGGGCTTTTGCATTTTGCGTCCGGTACGCGCGAGCCAGCGCACCGTCGACGACCGGCCTTCTCCGCGTGTGGGCCGGCTTCTTCATGTGGCTTTCGGTGATCGTGCTACCTGCTTTCCTACTGGCTCTGCCTCTGGCCTGGATGGCGGCGCAGGCGCCGCGCGACGACGTCGACAACCCAACAGGCTCACACCCCCGCCTCCTGCTGTCCGCTCTGGCTGTGGTCGGAAGCCTCCAGATCTATCCGGTCGCGGGCACGCAGCTTTCGCTGGCGGCAATCGGGCTGCTGCCGCTCGGGGCGATCAGCTTGAGCGACGGCATCCGCCAGTTGCGCCGGGCCGAAAAGACGTCGGCGGGTGTGGCCAGGCTCGCGAACGGATTTGCTCCGAGCATTTTCGCCATCAGCGTCGCGGCATTCGCGCTCTTCGGCGTGATAACCGCGACCGAGTTCGCAGGGCTCAAGCCGCTGCGTCTGCCGGGGGCAACCTCGGTGAGGATGTCCGCTCAAAAGAGCGATGAGCTGCGTTCCCTGGTCGCGGCAATCGACCAGAATTGCGGCAGCTTCATCACATTCCCGGGCATGAACAGCTTCTATTTCTGGACCGCCAAGGCCCCTCCGGTGGAGCTGACCTCGGAGGTTTGGTGGCTTGTCCTTGACAGTAGCGAGCAAGAAACCCTCGTAGACCAGCTTCAGCGGCAACCTCGTCTGTGCCTGGTGAAGAATCAAAGAGTCATCGATTTCTGGGCGGAAGGGCGCGACGTTCCCACTCGTCCCCTTGTCGAGTTCATTAACGCCGACTTCGTGGCAGCAGGTTCGTACGGCGACTACGAGCTGTGGGTCCGACGCGCCTCGTAGTACTCGATCAGGGTCGGATCAGACCGCAGCCATGCGATGGTGGCCAAAAGGCCCTCCTCCAACGAGTGCCTAGGCGTCCATCCGAGCTCGCTGCGGATCTTCCGGATGTCCGCGATCCAGGTCGTTGTGTCCCAGATTCGGGTTGGCATCGATCCCCATCTCGGCTGCGCTTCGATCGCCAGGAGCTGGCGGGCAAGGCCCACGACTTGTTCGAGGGTCGACTGGATGCCGGTCCCGACGTTGAAGATGGCGTCTGGGTCTGCCGCTGTATTCGCTGCGGTGGCGAGGTACGCGTCACATACGTCCTCGACGTAAACAAAATCACGCGCCACTTTCGGGTCGACGAGCTCGGGCAATCGACCGCGGAGCCCGCACCCGACGAGTGTCGGGATGAGTCGCGACGGCTCCTCCCAGGGCCCATAGACCGAGTAGAGGCGGAGTGTCCTGATGAGTGCGCCGTGCTTGCGGGCGGCGAACCCGGAATAAAGGGTCGCGGCCGCCTTGGCCAGGGCATAGTGGCTGTTCGGCTTGACGACGGCGGATTCAGCCGGAGCTCCATCCTGGAAGCCGTACTCGGATGACGAGCCTGTGTTCACGAAGGACTCGAAGCCGCTTTCGAGACAAGCCTCGATGAGGTTGATGGTTCCAGCCAGATTGGTCTCGAGCATCTCTTCGAAACTCGTCTGGCTCGCGTAAGCTCCATGGGCGGCGAGGTGGAAGATCCACTCGGGCCCGATCGCGCGCACCGCCTTCCGCACGCTTTCGCTGTCGCTGAGATCAGCCTCGTGAAACGCCGCTGGCTCGATGCCGGCCAACCGCCAGGACGCGTGCCGACGGCGGAGAACCAGATGGAGCTGATGGCCGTCCGCGATGAGCCGCCGGGCGAGGTTGGCTCCGACAAAACCGCTCGCGCCCGTGAGCAGCACCCGCTTGGGCAACTAAAGAAACTGCTTGTAGTCCAGCAGGTCGAGGTATAGGTCGGCGTGGGCTCGGACCTGCGCCCGCTCATGCTCGGACAGGGTCAACGCGGTCTCACGATTGGCTTCGGGTGTCGCCTTCCTGATGGTTCCCCACGGATAGACTTCGTTCAGCGGGGCGCCGTTCCACGACGGGATCGCCAGCGATTCAGAATCGCCATAACCGACCTTTCTCCCGAGCTCGCGAAGCGTTTTTCGCGGGTCCTGCACGAGATCCTCAAAGCGGAGAACGTGGAATCTTGACGGATACGCCTCCCTGAGCCGAAGTGCGTGCTGCTGGTGCAGGGTCCAACCGAGCATGTAGTGCTGCATGGACAGAGGTACAGGCCGGCGCTTTGTGTCGGCGTAGGCCGACCAAGGATTGCGGACCACGCTCAGCACGTGCGCGCCGGGCACCTCATCGAGAATGCGCGCGGCATCGACCGTGATGATCGGGCTGTATCCGACATACAGCGATTGCTCACGAGTGCGATTGAAATTCTTCCACGCCTCGAATGTCGCTCGGAAAAACGCTGCCACATTGTTGGCCCGCGAGCGCCCTGCATCGCCGACGATGCGAACATAGATGTCTCGTCGCTCATCATCGGACATCTGGAACTCGACGTGGCGAAATTTGCTCACGTCGGGAGTTCGCGCGCGAACCTTGGCCTCCTCGTCGATGATTGCGTGATAGTCGTCCTGGGGGCTTGCATCGAGCGCGAACACGGGCCACCTGTACTTGATCGGAAACACCGATGAAAGCGCGTCGACGACGAGCGTCGTGCCGAGCTGCGACTCGAAGGGGTAAACGAGCATCTGCGGGTGGCCGTCCAGCAGCCGCTGTGTGGTGTTGCCCCCGTTCTCGTACATCGCCGAGATCATCAGGAACCTGAAGTCAGCGCTCAACGTGCCTTCCCGCCTTGATCAAAGGCATAAAAGAGTATTCGCTCGCGCTCCGATCGTCGCCGGCCCGTGCGAAAAGGCAGACCTCGTGAAAAGGAAGACGGCATCCAGTCGATCGCGAAGATCTGGTTGCCGGCGGGCCAGACCATGCTGCCCAGGACGGCGCCTCTTGTCACGTCGATGGCATGCACGCCGCACACCGACCGAGCCGGATCCACGCCGGGCGCGAACTGCCTGAAACGCGGAATCACGCGAGACGTGCCAACAAAGGCGATGCCGTCGTGAAAGGACAGGCCTCGCGTCCAGCCGGGCAACCTCACGTGCGGCTCGAACTTCCCTGCCGCCACCACGCCGAGCTCTCCGTAGCCGCTGTTGTCCACCCAGAGCGCGCCTGCGTTGAATCGCGCCGAGTGCGGCCGTGTCAGGCCTCGCGCGATCACGTCGCGGCTGGCGCCGGAAAAGATGACGCCGCGGCGGTCCACTGGGAAGTTCCGGTGCGACGGACGGCGTGTCGACATCGCGTCCGTCGAAGCAGAGAAAAAGCTCCTTTGGAGGGTGGCGCCAGCGGCTATCGAGTTGAGCTGCAGGTGGTTCCGTGTGAAGACCGGCCCATCTGGGGTCTCGATGGCGCGCGGCCACCATGCCCGCTCCACACGCCCATCGACCCGCATTCGGACGACGCAGTTCTGGCCCACCGCGTTGGCGTACAGCTGCGAACCGACCATCGCCAGGTCGTGGATGTAGAAGCTGCCGGGCAGCGTCGTCGATCGCACCGGGACCAGCGGATGGTCCTCCTCAATGGAGCCATCGCTATCCAGGTTCACGTCTGTGCGGTCGATCAACCGCTGCACCGGCGCGAGCTGGAAGACCTGATTTGGGTTGCGCGTGCTCGCCAAATGGACGACGCCGCGCTTGCGGTCGACGACGAGGCCAGAAGGGTGCGGAAGGCGTAGGTACGTCTGCGATCGCCCATACGGAGAGACCGCCAGCACCAGATGTTCGTATTCGCGGGTAACGAGCAGCGTGATCCTGTGCTCCGAGAGGACTTGCCACCATTTGCCTCTGGCGACGAACTTCAGCAGCCCCGGCTCAGCCCGCCGGGCGTCGCTCCACTGGCTGATCACCTGGGCTGGATCGCGCCACTCGCCATCGTGGGTTGACCACGCTGGGATCAGCCTGGCTGGCGTGCGAGCCACTCACGTTTCCTCCACAGACCAACCGCTCCCAAGTAGAGGCGAAGCGCCGATCCATAGCCGGTCGTAGATTTGCCTCCGTGGCGTCGGGTCGAGAAGATGGGCACCTCAATCATGGGATAGTCCCGCTGCCGGCACACGATGCAGAACTCGGTGTCGATGAGGTCGTCGCTTCGCTGCAGGTGGAGCAGGCCGTCAAAGCTTCGTGGGAAAACTTTCGGCGTCCCGTTGACGTCCCAGTTCGAGAGATCGAACAGTGTTCTGCATTCGATGTTGAATAGGAGCGAACCCAATCGCCGCCGCCAGTTCTCGCGGATCTTCCGGTTCGACTTCACGACGATTCCGCCGTAGGCGACCGCATAGAGAAGGCATATGACGAGGTCCTGCGGCGAGGTGCGCGCCGAGTTCGTGTAGCAGATCACATCGCCCTTCACGTTTTCGAGACCGAGCCGAACCGCGCGGCCCCAGCCACCTTTCTCGCTGCTGACGACTCTCACGCAAGGGATCTCATCCGCGAGCCGCCGGCATATAGCAAGCGTGCTGTCGCGGGACGCGTTCTCCACGAGCAGGAGCTCGTAAGGGGCTGGCACCTTCCCCAACTCGTCAACATAGTCCTTGACGAGTAGCTCGAGATGGTCAGCCTGGTTGTGCACCGGCAAGACGATCGAGATCAGGTTCGAACTCGGCGTCACGCGAAGGTTCCGGCCAGGACGTTGAGCGCAGTGGTCGTCAGCGACTCCCGGTCCAACCCATGCCGCTGAAGCATGTAGGCTTCGCTGCCGGTCACTCCGGTCGGCTGGCCTGATACGCCGAGCCGTACAGCGACGCACTGCACGCCGTTGTCTGCGATTGCCTCGCACACGATCGAGCCAAGCCCGCCGTTGATCGAATGCGCTTCAACCGTGATCACCGCCGGAAAGTTCCGGAGCAGGTCAACGAGGCACTTTCCGGGCGGAGGGTTGAGGGTCGAGACGATGCCCAGTGTGGCGCCCACGCCCTTCGACGCGAGCCGTTCCGCCGCCGAGGCCACCTCCGCAGTCACGGAGCCGGTGGACAGGAAAAGCAGGTCGGTGCCCGACCCGAGCACGTCGACCATGCCAAGCTCGAAGCGGCCTAGCAGACCGGGCACCTCGCGGCGGTCGTCCTTGCCGATCCTGTAGTACACCGGGCCTGGCAGGTTCCAGGTGCATCGGAGGGCGGAAAGCGTCTGCCCGTAGTCCGCGGGCGCGATCACGGTGATGCTCGGCTGGGCGCGCATCAGCGCGATGTCCTCGACGCCGTGGTGACTGGCCCCGGCCGGACCGTATTCGAACCCTCCGCCCACGCCGACTATCCGGATCGGTAGCCGATGGAGGACGGCCGCGTTCCGGATGAACTCGTACCCGCGCATCGACGCGAACGTCGCGATCGAGTAGCAGAACGGTAGGTAACCCGCCTCGGCAAGGCCGCACGCGATGCCCACCATATTCTGCTCGGCAACGCCTACGTTGAAGAAGCGATCCGGATAGGCATCGGAAAACGGCTCGAGCGCCGCGAATCCCAGGTCCGCCGTCAGCAGCACGATGCGCTTGTCGCGCTGGGCGACTTCCACCAGGCCGCGGACGAAAGCGCCCCTCACCGGAGACTCTTGATGTCATTCATCGCGTCGTCGTAATCGGCCTGCGACATGGGCATGTAGTGCCACTTGATCTGGCTTTCCATGAACGAGACGCCATGTCCGAATACGGTGTGGGCGATCACGACATGCGGTGCGTCGCGCCGCGACGGAAGGGACTCGATCGTGCGCACCAGCCCGGCGACGTCGTGGCCGTCTACCTCGACCACATCCCAGCCGAACGCACGCCATCTCTTGGCGAGCGGATCGAGGGACAGCACGTCCCTCGTATAACCCAGGGCTTGCTGCCCATTCAAGTCGACGATCGCAACCAGGTTCGACAGGCGCCGGTGCGACGCCTGCATCACCGCTTCCCAGAGCGAGCCCTCATCGCACTCCGCGTCGCTGAGCAGGACGAAGACGCGGCGGGCTGATCTCTGCAGGCGGGCGGCGATCGCGGCCCCGACTCCGATCGGGAGGCCGTGGCCCAGTGACCCTGCCGAAAAGTCGACGCCGGTCAGCTCCGAGTCGGGATGCACCCCAAGTAGGCTGCCGTCGGCGCAATAGGTATCCAGCTCTTCAGATGTGAGCCAGCCGCGAAGGTGGAGCGCCGCGTAGAGCGCGAGGGCGGCGTGCCCTTTCGACAGGATGAAACGGTCTCGATCAGGGTCGCCGGGACCATTGCCTTCGAGGACGCCGCCGTAGACCGCCGCGAGGATGCCGGAGATGGACAGGCACGATCCTATGTGTCCGACCGAGGCTCGCATCGACTGTTCGAGCACGATCTTGTTGATGTCGTAGGCGGAGATCATTTCTAAGTGTTGGTTCGCCGAATCCAGGCCGCGTAAGGATACCCATCGACGGCGTCTTCAGCCCCGCGTAACCAAGTCCGCGGAGCCTAGGCCCCCTCGGGGGACCTGTTTTGTCGCTTCCCGAGCTGGCGTCTCGGTTTTTCCCAGGCTGCCGGCCACAAGAATCGCGAGCCACAGCGCATCCCACATGAGTTGGGGAGCGACGAGGAAGAGGTCGGAGTGGGAGGCTTGGTAGGTCATCAGTTGCATGGGGACCACCCCTGCCAGAAGCCATAGCCGGTGCAGTTGGCCTGGAGAGGTTCGCAGCACGAGCCACGCTGCCAGGACGAGGTTGCTGTAATCCCACTCGTGAAAATGAAAGGCAACCGCGGCCGAACCCAGGATTCCCGCAGCGAAAACTATCTCTGGCTCGCGACGGCGGTATGCGATCAAGAGTGCCGCAGCTCCTTGAGCGATCCACATCGCGTACGTCAACGGCCCGAGGCCAAATAGATGGGCCAGCGTCTCAGCGGTTTGAGCTGGGTCGGCCTGGACGCCCTGGAGCGCGTGCCACCAGCTCAGCAGGCCGGACGAACCGAGTGTGACCACGGTGACAGCGCCGAGCACCGCGCATCCGATCGCCCAGGAGGCTAGGTATCTGTAGCGGCCACTCGCCAGCAGCACCAGGGGGATCATTGCCACGAGCTGCGGTTTGATAAAGGTTGCGAGAGCAAGGGCGACTCCGCTCGCGACGGGCATGTCACGGGTGCAAAGCCACCATGTGGCGGCGAGTAGCGCCATCACCAACAAGTCAGGCTGCCCCAGGTACAGAACCAGGAGGACCGGCCAAAGCCCGATGGCCAGCAGCAGAAGTGTGACTTTGGCGAGACCCGAATATGGAGCCGCGACATGCCACGACCAGGCCAGCGCGCCGAGAGAGATCAACGCCCAAAGGGCGTAAGCGATCGGCTCGGGGACCAACGTCAAAGGGCTGAAGAGCCAGGCAAGAAGCGGGGGATTTATGTAAGTGAACGAGCCGTGAATGAGCAGAAATGGAAATGAGCTCGACAGCTGCTGCAGAGTCGCTGGGTCGTAGATCGTCCACCAGCCGTACCGAAGGCCGGCTTCAGCTGCGACGTAGGTGAAGCGGAGGTCCTGATGTATGGGGCCCTGGGCGTAAAGGAGTATCCAACGACCAATTGAGTAGATGGCGGCCCAGCCGGCGGCAACGGCCGATGCCGCGAGCCAAAGCGGAGGCCGAGTGGTTGCGCGCGAATCAATCAAGAACGCGTTGACTCCAACGCGAGGCCCTCTCCGGGCTGGCGGCGAACCGCGATCGTTTGTTTCCGTCGGCGCAGCCACGGCTCCAGGCCAAGCAGCACGATCCAGACCGGCTCCCACAGAAGCATCGGGATGGGCAGGCCGATGGCGATGAACTGGGCGGCGGCAATGCCGGCCAGCAGCCATACCTGCTGGGCCAGGCTTGGCCCGGCGCGCAGGACCACCCAAGCCCCCACGACCAGGACAGCGACGTCGTCCTCGTGGAGGTAGGTGGCGGACGCTATCGTGCCGACAAGGCCCAGGGCGAATACGAGGTCGAGGCGGTCACGCCGGTACCATGCCAGTCCCAGGGCGGTAACGCCGAGCGCGATCTCAACTCCGGTGGCAAGTGGCCCGATGCCAAAGATGAACGAGTAGGTCAGCGGCGCGTTGAGAGGTTCTCCTCGGACAAGGGCGAGGTCATCCAGCCAGCTCGAGACGCCGGCGGTTCCCAGCGACGCCGCCGAGATGAGCGCGAATGCGCCGCCAGTCAGTCCAAACGCGACGAGCGGGCGCCATCGCCCGCTGGCCAGAAGAGCCAGTGGAACGAGCAAGCAGTCCTGCGGTTTGAGGCAGAAGGCCAGGGCGAGGATGAACCCGGCCGCCGACCATCTGCCCCGATCCAGCATCCACCACGAAACCGCGAGCAGCGCCATCGTGACCGCGGTCCATTGACCAAGCCAGAACTGGTAATGAACCGGCCAGAGGCCGAGGGCCAGGAGCAGCAAGGTGACACGCGCCAGCCGCGTGCCCGGACAGATCAGCCATGCCGCCGCGACCAGCGCTGCCAGGCTGATCAACGTCCAGATGAGATAGCCGACCGGGATCGGCAGCCAGGCCAGTGGCACCGCCATCCACGCGGACGGTGGTGGGCTGAGGAAGACGTGCATCGAGTCGATCGGGCCGATTCCGGCTGATGCCGTCCTCTGCAGCGCGATGTCGTAGATGTGCGCCCAGCCGCGCGTCAGGCCGATCTGAGCGGCGATGGCATGAAGGCGATAGTCCTCGGCATTTGGGTCCGATGTGAAGTGGTCGACCCAGCGCGCCAATCCGAACACGAACACGATCGCGGCGGACACTGCCGACCCGGCCAGCCATACGGGCGGCAGGCGCTGCTGCAACGTCATCGTCGTGGCCTGGCGCATCGGCGCCACATTTTCCGTCCCCGGGCGTCCCTCGGCCACCTGCTTGGCCGTCAGCACTCCCTCATCGATCAGCCGCTTCCTGAATCGCTCGAGGCAGTTGTTCTCCGCGAGCATGTCGATCAAGTCCGGGTAGCGCTACCGCCGCGACTCGGCGCTTACGCTTCAGGGCGAGCAGGCTCGCGGACCAGATGGCTATCAGGCCAACAACGCCGAACTCTCCCATCAGCCGGAGCACAAGCAGGTCTGAGTACCCGCTGACCAGCAAGACCTGCAGCGCTTTGTGCGCGGGACCGATCAAAACCCAGCCGGCGCCGACGAGTGCCAGCACTGTCCAGTCTCGGCGGCGGAGGCTCCACGTACAGAGCACGGATATCGGAAGCAGCAGGAGGACGAGATGAGTGCCCCACGAGTACGTGGCGACGAGGGGTGTCACTGCGACGAACGCGGCGGCTTGGAGCGCCCGGCCCTCCCGGCCCCGCGGCGATGAGCGCGACACGACCAACGTCACCACCAGCACCGCCATGGAGATGAGCAAAGTGATCAGCCTCGCGGGGGGCGGACTCCCGTTCACACCGCCCAGGAACGCATCCGGCTCGAACAGGCGGGTCACCGTCCCGCCTGGCGAGTGGTTTTCGAAGAGACCGGTGCCCTGGCTGACGGCAGGCAGCACGCTCGACAGGTACTCGAACAGGTACCCCGGCTCGGCCACGAGCCAGAGTAGGATCCCGGTCGCGACCGCGGCGCCGAGCATCCGCCACCGCCGCGTCCATACCACCAGCAGGACCAACGGCGCCTGGATCACCTTCAGCGCGATCGCCGCGCCGAGCGCGATGCCACCCCACCACCGCTCGCTCATCCATCCCAGAAACCACAGCCCAGACAGCGCGAGAAGGATCAGGTTGATCTGGCCTTCATCGATATTGCCTATGACCGGCTCGAACGAGATGACGAGTAGGACCAGCAATGCGGCGACCTGAAAATCGTCGACCTGGAGCGCCCGCAGCGTGCTCCACAGGAAGACGGCGACCGCAGCGTTGAGGACGAGCACCACGCCGACCGCGAGAACGTGGCCGTCAAGGCCGACCAGCGGTTGCAGCAGCCAGGCGAGCAGAGGCGGCATCACGTACTGCGGTCCCGTTGGCTCGGTGCACCCCACCGTCCGGCACAGGTCGTACGGGTCGGCCCCCGAGGCAAGGCGCGCTGCTCCTCGCATATAGCTCTCCTGGAGGTCTCCGAGGTACGTGCCCAGCAGGAGAGGCTGGATCAATCCGCGCCAGAGGTACACCGCCGCGATCGGAACGCCTGCGAGGAGGAGGAGAAGGCTGCGGAAGTTGCGGTTGTCCAGGGCGTGAGGTCGCAGCACGGAAGACGCGGTCATCGCGCGGAGATTATGGCCGTGCAGTTCCGCAACTGACGCTAGACTGCGTAGCTCATTCCGATGTTTGTCGTGGTCGGCTCTGGTCCGTCGGGCGTGTCATGCGCCCACGCCTTGCTGGACGCCGGCGCCGAGGTGACGATGCTCGACGCCGGGTTTGAGCTCGAGCCCGACCGTCGGGCGCGGCTCGACGCTGTCTCCCGCTCGGGTCCACAGGCCGGCGGAGGCCGCCACACGCTTGATTTCATCCGCGATGGCGTTGCGGTGGCGGCATCAGGCATCCCGCTCAAGCTTGCTTATGGATCCTCTTTCCCGTACCGGCTGCCGGCGGGGGTGTCGATCGCGCCCGACGGCGTCGCGGCGAAACCTTCCTTTGCACGCGGCGGCTTCAGCAACGTCTGGGGCGCAAGCATGTTGCCCTTCGGCGATGAGGAGATGACGGGATGGCCGATCAAGGCCGCCGACCTCGAGCCGCACTACCGGGCAGTTTTGAGGCTGATGCCGTTTGCGGCGCGGCGCGATCGCCTCGAGCACGAATTCCCCTTGCATCACGACGCGCCGGCTGCTCTACGACTTAGCGCGCAGACCACCGCTTTTCTTGCCGACGCGGAAGTGGCGGCCTCAAGCCTTGAGGATCACGGGATCCGTTTCGGTGCATCAAGACTGGCGGTGCAGGCAGATTCGGGCAACGGACAAGGTTGCGTTTACTGCGCGCTGTGCATGTACGGATGCCCGTACGGATTCATCTACAACTCGAGCGACACGCTCGACGCACTGCGGGAGCATCCGCGATTCACGTACCGGTCCGGGATCCTCGTCAATCAGTTGCATGAGACGCGCCACGGGGTCTTGCTCTCCGGTCTGGAGCTCGACGCCCGCGCGCCGTGGAGCATGCGCGCCGAGGCCGTATTTCTCGCGTGCGGCACGGTGTCGACCGCGCGAGTCCTTCTGGCAACTCTCGACGCATATGAGCGGCCTCTGCGCGCGGTCGACAACTGCTATTTCCTTTTGCCCTGGCTGCGCTATCGCAATCGGGCGGGTCCAGATGAGGCGATGCACACGCTGGCCCAAGCGTTTGTCGAGATAAGCGACCCCCGCCTCGGGCCCCACACGGCGCACCTGCAGGTTTACAGCTACAACGAGCTCTACCGACAGCAGGTGCGTAACGTCCTCAAGGCCCTGGACCGCCTCTTCGGCGACGCCGTCGACCGCCACGTGCTGGGCCGGATGCTGTTGATTCAGGGCTATCTTCACTCGGATCTATCGGCCGGAATCGACCTGACCCTTCGCCGCGATGACGCGCGCACGTTGACGATGTCCGTCAGTCCCAACCCAAAGACCCGACCGGCGCTCTCTGCCTTGGTGAGCCGGTTGTGGGCGGAGCGGCGATCCTTTCGAGCCGTCCCCCTGGCGCCGGCGCTGCGCGTAGGCGCGCCGGGCAGAGGCTTTCATACGGGTGGCACGTTTCCGATGCGGGAGCGGCCCCAACAGTTCGAGACAGACGTATGGGGAAGAGTCGACGGGTTGTCGCGCGTGCACGTCGTCGATGCGAGCGTCTTTCCGTCCCTGCCGGCCACGACGATCACGTTGAGCGTGATGGCCAACGCGCATCGTATCGGCGCGGTGGCCGCCGCATGACTAACGCCGGGCAGCCCAGGGTCGCCATCACTGGCGCCTCTGGCTTTGTCGGTTCTCGATTGGCGGAACACTTCGCACGCGCGAGCTGGTCGGTCGTGAGGCTCTCGCGGAGCGCGGCCGAAGGCGACCTGAGCATTCCCTTCCACCTTGGTGAAGAGGTGAACAGCGAAGACTTGGTGTCCCGAGGCATCGACGCGTTGGTCCATTGCGCGTACGACTTTCGGCCGTTGACGTGGGCCGAGATACGGCGCATCAATGTCGAGGGTTCCCGCAAGCTGCTTACATCGGCTCGTCAGGCGGGGGTGGAAAGGATTGTCGTGCTCTCTACGATCAGCGCTTTTCCTGGGTGCCGGTCGCTTTACGGACGCGCAAAGCTCGAGATTGAAGCGGTCGCGATGCAGGTGGGCGCTTCAGTCTTGCGCCCAGGCCTGATCTACGGCGAAGATGTCGAAGCGTCGGCGGGCGGGATGTTTGCGGCCTTGATCCGGAGCGCGCGCGGATCCGTTGTGCCGCTGATCGACGGCGGTTCCGATCCCCAGTACCTCCTGCACATCGACGATCTTTTCATGGTGGTCCAAAGGCTTTGCCGCTCGGACGGACCGACGACAAACAGGCCGGTCGTCGTCGCTTCTTCGAAGCCGTGGCCGATGCGCGACCTGGTTGTCGAGCTCGCGCATCGCCAGGGAAGAAAGCCGCGATTCGTGAGCGTGCCGTGGCGAGCCGTCTGGCTCGTCTTGAAGGCGGCGGAGGCCGCGGGTCTGCGGCCTGCTTTTCGCAGCGACAGCGTTATCAGCCTGGTCAATCAAGACAGGCATCCAGACCTGTCATCGCTTCAGGAGCTCGGCGTTGGGGCCCGGGATTTCGGCGTGCGGTGAGCGGCGGGGACTTTCCGACTCCGATGCTGACGCACGATTGCGACGCGGGAAAGGAAATGCGAGGATCGCGAGCCACGCCGCCATCCACACCAACAACGGCGCCGTGATGCCGAGTGCGATCATCTGAATCGGGGCCACTCCCGCAAGCAGCCAAAGTCGATGCCACAGTGGGGTCGCAGTGCGAAGGACGAACCACCCGACCGGCACCAGCATGATGGAGTCGGCGGCGTGAAAATACGACGCCGTCGCGGCGGTACCGAGTAGCCCGGAAGCAAATACGATCTCGAGGTCGGCTCTGTTCCGGCGGGCGATCACCATAGCTGTCAACGCCTGCAAAGCCCACAGTGCGTACGTCAGGACTCCAGTGCCGAGGAGGCCGACGAGCGTGTACTCCGTGTTCTTGGCCTGGCCGTGCACCTCGATCAGCACGCGCAACCAGCCGGCGATTCCCGATACGCCGAGGGCGAAAGCCGTCGCGATCGCGAGCAACCCGCCGATGGCGATCCAGCTGACGACCACCCGATAACGCCCGCTGACCAACAGCGCGAGAGGCAGGAGCAGGACAGCCTGAGGCTTGAGGAATGTCGCGACGGCGAGCGCCACACCCGCAGACAGGACCTGGTCCTTCCGGAGAAACCACCAGGCGGCGCAGACCAGCGCCACCACGATCATCGTCGGCTGCCCGAAGTAGAAGACGAGGAGCGCCGGCCACAACCCTATCGCCAGCAGCAGCAACGTGAGCTTGCGAAGTCCGTCATATGGCGCTGCGATGTGCCAGGCGAGCAGCAGCGCCGCGAACGACAAAGCAGTCCAGGCGGCGTAGGCGACGGGCTCGGGAAACGCGGTAAGGGGCGCAAAGAGCCAGGCCAGAAACGGCGTGCTGTCGTACTTGATGAAGGCATCGACCGGCGCCGCGCCAGGAGCTGATGTCGACACGGCAGCGTCATAGATCGTGGACCATCCGTCGCGAAGCCCGGCCTGCGCTGCCGCGTAGCTGAGGCGAACATCGTCATGGACCGGATCCAGAACAAACGGAATCACCCAGCGCAGGGTTGTGTACAGCGCTGCCCAGGCAGATGCCAGAGCCCCCGCGGCGAGCCACAGCGGCGGCCGGGCCGCCGACCATTGCGCGATGGGCATGACGCGGGAAATTCTCAAACCTCGCTCCGCTGACTTAACCGTCCGCGGCGCTCAGAGCCTCGGTCACCGGCTTCGCGGATGTCGTGGACGGGCCTGCTTTGACCGCACCAAGGGCTCCGAAGCAGCTCGCGACCATAACGCCGAGCCAGACCGCATCCCACAGCAGCTGCGGGCCGCGTGTCAAGGCAGTCCACACCACTTGGTGCGGATCCGCCCAGTAGGCCAGCAGCTGCATCGGCAGCAGACCTGTGAGGAGAAAGAGGCGATGCCACAGCGGAGGCGACGTTCGAAGGACCAGCCACACAGGCAGGATCAGGACCACGTAGTCGGATTCGTGGAAGTAGGCCGCGGTCGCCACGCTGGCGACGACTCCGACGGCGAAAACGACTTCGATCTCGCCTCTTCGTCGCCGCGCGACGAAGAGAGCCGCCGCCGCCTGGACCGCCCACAGAAAGTAGGTCACCGGCCAATTGCCGACGACGTGGGCGAGCGTGTACTCGGTATTCACCGAAAGTTGCTGGACGCCCTTCGTCGTCTGCCACCACTCCGACAGGCCTGAAGGCCCGAGGCTGAGCGCACTGGCGGCGCAGAGCGCGGCACAACCTATCGCCCAGGCGGCCGCAATCCGATAACGGCCCGCCAAGATTATGGCGAGCGGAAGCAGAAAGATCGACTGGGGTTTGAGGAAGGTCGCGACGGCGAGGACAAGGCCGGCTGCAAGTTGATGTTCGTTGCGGCCGAGCCACCAGCTGGCCGCCACGAGAGCGATCAGCAGCATGGTGGGCTGGCCGAGCATGAATCCCAGCTGCGCGGGCCACAACGCAAGCGGCACAAACAGCAGCGTCCACTTCGCAAGCCCCGCGTAAGGGGCGGTGATCTGCCACGCGAAGATCAACGCAACGACCGACAGCACCGTCCATATGCCATACGCGACAGGTTCGGAAAAGAGCGTGAGCGGCACGAACAACCAAGCCAGCAGAGGGAGGCTCGCGTAGGTGGTTTCCGAATCAATTAAGCGCGCGTTCGGCGGAAACCCTGCCGAGAGCCACCTGAGGACATCCTGGTCGTAGATCCTCGACCATCCAAAGCGGGTGCCGGCCTCGGCCGCAACGTAGTACATCCGCACGTCAACGTGGACGGGTCCGACGCTGTAAAACACGACCCAGAGCACAAGTCCATACGCAGCCGCGGAACCTGCAGCCACCGCGCACGCCGCAAGCCAAAGCGGAGGACGTCGCGTCATCGACAGGGCGGCCCACATCGCGGCACATTTTGACGCCGCACGCAGCAGATTCAGTCGCTCAGTAGATCGGGATCTCCAGATCAACAGCCTCGAGCCACTTCCGGCAGGAGGTGAGGAACCGCGCGGCCTGGAGGCCGTCGAGCACGCGGTGGTCGAACGAGAAGCAGAGGTACATCATCGGCTTGATCCCGATCATCCCGTTGACTGCGACCGGTCGCTCCACGATCGCCTCCATGGTCAGGATTCCGGCCTGGCCAGGGTTGATCACCGAGTAGCTGAAAAGCGTCCCGAATGTGCCGGAATTGTTCACGGTGAAGGTGCCGCCCGAAAGCTCGTCGGCTTTCAGCTGCTTGCCGCGAGCGCGACCGGCAAGGTCGTTGACAGCCCGCGCGAGGCCGGCGATCGACAGGCTGTCCGCTCGCCGCACCACCGGAACCAGGAGCGTGTCCTCCATGCCGACGGAGATGCCCAGGTTGATATCGCGATGCACGATGAGCTCGGCCTCGTTGAAGGTCGAGTTGACCTCGGGGTGTTCGCGCAAGGCGGAAATGGCGGCGGCCATCACGTATGGCAGATAGGTCAGGGAGAAGCCTTCCTGCTTCTGAAATGCGGCCTTGTTGGCGTTGCGGTTCGCGACGACGCCGGACATGTCCGCTTCCTGGGTCTGCCAGGCGTGCGGGATCGTGGCCTTGGACCTGGCCATGTTCTCGGCGATCAGGCGGCGGACACGGGTGAGCTGGACGACCTGGTCGCCCTCACCACGGGCGATGGGCACGGTATTCGTGGGTTGGCCCGCCGGCTGAGCCTTGGCCCTGGCGGCGAAGTCCTGGACGTCTTTCTTGGTGATGCGGCCGCCCAGACCCGTACCGCTCACCTGGGACAGGTCGACCTTCAGGTCCGAGGCGGCCATCTGGACGCCAGGCGAGTACCGATGGGGTCCCGCAGGCTCGGCCGTCGTTGCCGGCTGAAGCCCCTCTCCCGGGCCCTCTCCCTGAGGGGCAGAGGCCGTGGTTGCCGGCTTAAGCCCCTCTCCCCGGCCCTCTCCCCGAGGGGGAGAGGGTGCCTCTGGCTCCACTTTCTGGGTTTCGCTTTTCGGGGCTGGGGCGGGCGCTTCCGGCGTGGCTGTCACCTTGCCGTCCCCGCCGGTCTCCACGATCGCGATCTCGGCGCCGGCCTGCACCGTCTCACCTTCCTTGGCGAGGATCTCGCGCAGGATGCCTGACACGGGCGCGGGCACCTCGGCGTTCACCTTGTCGGTGTCGACCTCGAGCATCGGCTCGAACTCAACGACCCTGTCGCCCGGCTTGACCAACCATCGCGAGATCGTGCCTTCGTGCACCGACTCGCCGAGCTGGGGCATGACGACGCGAGTCGTTTTGCCCATCAGTAAGCCGCCAGGTCCTTCAGGACCTTCGTGATCTTGTCCGGCGTCGGCATGAAGTACTCCTCCATCGGAACCGCATACGGCATCGACGGGACATCCAGCCCGCCGAACCGCTTCACGGGCGCATCCAGCCAGCGCCACGCCTCATCCGCGATCAAGGCCGCGACCTCTGACCCGACCGAGACGCTGAAGTTGTCTTCATATAGGACGAGGCACTTGCCGGTCTTGCGGGCCGACGTGATGATCGCGTTCTTGTCCAGCGGATAGACAGTGCGAAGGTCGACGATCTCCACGCTGACCCCGTCGGCCTCGAGATTCTTCGCCGCCTCCATCGCGTAATGCACCATGAGGCCGTAGCAGAAGACCGATATGTCGGTCCCTTCGCGTGCCGTGCGCGCGACCTGCAGCGGGATGAGGTATTCGCCTTTCGGCACCGGCTCCTTGAACATCCGGTAAAGGCGCTTGTGCTCGAAGAAGAGCACCGGGTCCGGATCGCGGATCGCCGCCAGCAGGAGGCCCTTTGCCTCGTAGGGCGTCGAGGGGATCACGATCTTCAGGCCTGGGGTCGCGAAGCGCGCCTCGATCGATTGCGAGTGATAGAGAGCGCCGTGCGCGTGACCGCCCATCGGCGCGCGGACCACCAGCGGCACCGACCAGTCGCCATCGCTGCGGTAGCGGTATTTCGCGATCTCGTTGGTGATCGAGTTGAAAGCCATGTGCGCGAAGTCCGTGAACTGGATCTCGGCCACAGGTCGCTTTCCATAGATGGCCAGGCCCAAGGCCACACCGGCGATCGACGACTCGGCGAGCGGCGAGTCGATGACCCGTGCCTCGCCAAACTTGGCTCGCAGGCCGTCGGTAACGAGAAAGACGCCGCCCTTCTTGCCGACGTCCTCGCCCAGCACCATCACGCGCTCGTCGCGCTCCATCTCCTCGTTCAGCGCTGAGCGCAGGGCGGCGACCATGTTCATGTCTTCCGTCTCAACACCGCCGGCGGGCTCGATTGCCTTCGGCGCCTCGATCGCGTAAACGTTGGTCAGCGCGTCCTCGGGCTGAGGGTCCGCCGCCTCCATGCCGGCCTTGGTCGCCTGCGTGACCTCGTCCTTGACGGCTTCCTCGAGCTCGGTGACCTGTTTGGTGCTTAGCACGCCTTCATCGATGAGCCGCTTCTTGAACCGTTCCAGGCAGTCGCTCTGCGTGAGCAGGTCGAGCTCTTCCTGGGTGCGGTACCGACGCTGGTCGTCCTCCGAGGAGTGGGCGCCGAGGCGATCGACAAGACACTCGATGAGGGTCGGCCCTTCGCCGGCTCTCGCCCGTGCGACCGCTTCCTTGGAGACCGCGTAACACGTGACGGGATCACGCCCGTCGACGGTGACGCCCGGGAACCCGTAACCGGCCGCGCGTTGGGCAACGTGCTCGATCGCGTACTCCTTCTGGAACGGAGTCGAGATCGCAAACCCGTTGTTCTCGCAGATGAACACCTCCGGCAACCGATAGATCGCCGCGAAGTTGAACGCCTCGTGCGCGTCGCCCTCAGCGCCGGCGCCTTCGCCGTAACAGGTCATCAGCACCTTGTCGGTGCCGTCCATCTTCAGCGCGTACGCCACCCCCGCACCACGCACCATCTGCGTGGCCACGGGGGAGCCTCCCGACGTGATATTCAGGCGCGCATCTGAGAAGTGACCTGGAGTTTGCTTACCGCCCGATGCCGGATCTCCGGCTTTCGCGAGGACCGAGAGCATCAGGTCGAGCGGGGTCACGCCCATCCTCATGCACAGCACGACATCCCGGTAGTAGGGCGCCAGCCAGTCATATTTCGGCTTGAGCGGCCAGCTCACGCCGATCTGCGCAGCTTCGTGGCCGGCGCACGAGATGATGAAAGGGGCGCGGCCCTGCCGGTTCAGCACCTGGAACCGGTAGTCGATCTGCCGGCCGAGCAGGATGTAGTGGAACCACTCGGTCAGGATGTTCTCGTCGAGGTCGGTGTCGCGCCACGCGACGGGCTCCTGGAAGCGCCAGTCAGGGCTGAATGAAGGGTCCTTCGTCTGAGTGGTCTGTGCCATCTCGTTTAGAAATGGATTGCGTGGCCGTCAACGGCCATCGCCGCCTCCATCACCGCCTCGCTCAGCGTCGGGTGGGGGTGGATGTTGCGACCGAGCTCCCACGCATCGCCCTGGAAGAGCTGTGTCAACGCCGGCTCCGCGATGAGCTCGGTGGCGTTGGCCCCAATGATGTGCGTGCCCAGCATCTGGCCGGTCTTGGCGTCGGCGACGATCTTGACGAAGCCGCCCGGCTCGCCGTGGATCTGCGCGCGCCCGATCGCCGAGAACGGAAAGCGGCCAACTTTCACCTCGTGCCCGTTGTCGCGAGCCTGCTTTTCGGTGAGGCCGACAGAGGCGATCTGCGGGTGCGAGTAAGTGCACCGGGTGACCAGGTTTTGCTCCATCGGAGCCATCCGCTCGCCTGCAATGTCCTCCGCGGCGACGATGCCTTCATGCGAGGCTGCGTGCGCAAGCAGATAACCGCCGACGACATCCCCGATGGCGTGGATGGATTCGACGGACGTGCGCATCCACTCGTCGACCTTGATGAATCCGTTCGGGTGCGTCTGGACGCCGACCTGCTCCAAGCCGAGCTCCTTCGAGACGGCGGCCCGTCCCACGGCGACCAGCAGCTGCTTGGCCCAGACCTCTCCCTGGTCGGTCTCTACGCTGACCCCGTCGCGTGCTTTCTTCGCGCCGCTCACCTTGACTCCAAGCCGGCAGTCGATGCCCGCCTTCTTGAACGCGGAGAGCATCTCCTTCGAGACGTCCTCGTCCTCGAGCGGCACCAAACGATCGAGCGCCTCGAGCAAAGTCACCTTGACGCCGAGCTGGTTGTAGAACGTCGCGAACTCGACCCCGACTGCGCCGGCGCCGATGATGCAGATCGATTCCGGCGCGCTCTTGGAGAGGACGGCGTCGTCGGAGGAGATGATGAACTGACCGTCCAGGGTCAGGCCGGGGAGGGTCTTGACCGTCGAGCCCGTCGCGATGATCAGGTTCTTCGCCTTGACCGAGCGGCCGTTGACGTCGATCGAGTTGCGATCGCGAATGCGGCCCTTGCCCTGGACCACCTCGATCTTGTTCTTCTTCATCAGGTACTGGACGCCCTTGTAGAGCTGGGCGACGATGGCGTCGCGGCGCTCGGCGATGCGCGGGTAGTCATACCCGACAACCTCGGCCTTGAGGCCGAACTCGGCGCCCCGGGTGGCGACCCGGTGGTACAGCTCGGAAGACTCGAGCAGGGCCTTGGTGGGGATGCAGCCGATGTGCAGGCATGTCCCGCCCAGCTTGCTCGACTCGACCAGGGCCACTTTCAGGCCCAACTGCGAGGCTCGGATGGCGGCTGGGTAACCACCCATGCCACCACCCAGGATCGCGACGTCGAAATCGAGCTCCGGCACTGCGATCAATAGTAGGGACGCCGAGTCACCCCCACGAAGTCAGAGACTCCGGGGGACCCTATTCGCAGTTGGGCTTGCGCAGATTCGCTCGGGCCGCTGCGAAATCGCCACGGTCCGTGACCGCCCGGCCGGCTGTCGGGTCACCGTATCGGTCGACCGCGCGGTAGTAGGCGGGCGGCAGCACATCAGGCATCACCAGCGAATCGGCTTTGCCGGTGGGGTCGAGGCATCGGTCCGACCGTTCGGCCGCCAGCGCCTGCAGGTCGGCCACCGCGCGTTGCATCTGGGCTGCCTTCGCGCTCCCGAACTCGACGAGGACGACCGCGCTGTTGAAGCAGGCGAGGAACGCTAGGGCGGCGAGCGCGGGTCGCCAGGTACCACGCCAGGGCAGGTCGCGCGCGGCGTCCGCGAGCAGGATGAGCCACAGCAATCCCGCCACGTAGACATAGCGCGACGCGCCGGCCTGCTGCCAGCCAAGCTGGGCCCGAGTCAGCCCGGCGACGAAAAAGAACGCGATCAGGCCGGCGGCGATGCCGGCGGCGAATGGGTCCACGCCATGCCGCCGCCACCTCCAGGCCAGGGCGGCGACCGACAGCGCGAGCAGCGGATAGCCGAACCATCCGGCGACGCCGATGAGCCCCGCGACGCTCTGGCTCAGGCCCCACAGCGTGTACAGGGGATCGATCAGCAGGTTGGCGGCAGTCGGTTGCGGATCCGGATGGTTCCCGAATCGCCCGAACGCGAGATACCAGGCGAGGAAGGCAATCGCAGGGGGGACAAACCACCGCAGCTCCCTTCGCCGCTCCGGGGTCAGCAGCAGCTGGATTACCGCGGCGACCGCGAAAACGATCCCAGTGCCGGAAAAGGAGAGAGAAACGACCACGAGCGCGGCGGCCACGGAGGCGCGCCACCGGCCGCGTGTCTGCAGGGCCAGCAGCCCACCGAGGCCGCAGGCCATCGAAGCCAGCCAACCCACCTGGAATGCCCACAGAAGGTCTTCCCAGCCCATCCCGATGACCAGAAGCAGCAAGGCGGCAACAGCGGCGATCAGCTCGCCCGCCCGGCGGCGGACCAGCTCGAAGAGCAACAGGACGTTGGCGAGATGCGCCACCAGCAGCGCCGCCATGTACGGGACATATGTGCGCAGGCCGACCGTGTCGAGCAGCGCGGCGTAGAGGAGCTTCAGGAGCATGCTTGGGTGCTCGTTGTGCGGCTGGAAGTAGCTCGTGAACGTCCAGCCGGCCGCCGTGGTGATGAACGTCCACTCATCGAAGTAGAACGTGAAGTTGCGAGTGAGAAAGAGGAGAACTCCGCACACGATCAGCGCGATGACGGCGACGATCCACCGCGCGTAGGGCACGCGCACGTCCCCTGCCGTCGGGGGCGAGGTCAGCGGCGCGCGCACGGGCTCAGGCCGCGACCGTCGATTTCGTTTTGGACGGCGCCACCAGGGTCGCGAACCACACGGCCACGCCGACCAGGAGCGGGAGCGGGGTCAGCGGCCAGGCAAACTCGGCGGACACAGCAATCACGAGCAGCCACCATCGCTGCCACGCCGGTGGGTGGTCCCGCCAAAACAGCCACGCCGCGGGCACCAGGATCGTGAAGTCCTGGAGGTGCCAGTAGGTGGCACCCACGGTCGTCGCCACCAGGCCCAGAGCGAATATCCGCGCGTGGCCCGCGCCGCGATTCACGAACGCTCCGGCGGCCGCCACCAAGACCACGGAACCCTGCGCCACGTAGCTCAGCGCGTTCGGTCCGAGAAGGTAGGCAAGCGTGAAGTAGCGGTTGTTGACGACGTGCTGGGCTTCGTTCAGGAGGCTTGTGTAATCGCTGAGGCCCTGCGATCCGATCACGGCGATCGAAGCCAGGGCGAGGACCGCGGCTGTGATCGCCCAGGACACGGCCACCTTCCAGCGGCCCGCGAAGACCAACACGACGGGGAGGAGGAGAGTGAGCTGCGGCTTGATCACCGACAGCCCGAGAACGATCCCGGCGAGATAGGGCTTGTCAGCGCCGGCGAGCCGCCAGGCCACAACCACGATCAACACCACGACCAGCGCCGGCTGGGCCAGGCTCAGCCCGTAGAGCACCGGGTACCAGGCCAGCGCGGCGAGAAGCCACAGCGCGCGAGTCGGCCAGGTGCCCGGAGCCGCGAGCCACCAGGCGGCAGAGAGCGCGGTGAAGGAGATGCCAAGCCACGCATAGACGGCAGCCGCCGGCCCGAGGATGCTGAGCGGGAGCACGAGCCAGGCGAACGGCGGAGGCGACACGAAACGCTCGCCGTCGTTGAAGTCGGCGTGTGGCCTGAGCTGCGCAAACAGGTCGTGCTGCAAAGGCAGCGAGTAGATATGGCTCCATCCGTGCTCGAGGGCGATCCGAACGCCGATGTAGATCAGGGTCAGGTCGTTGTCGAGGATGTCGCGATGGAGCGGCGTGACGACGACGAACCAGCCGGTGAGAGCGATCGCGATGACCAGGAACCAGGCGAGCCCGAAAGCGCCGAGGTTGCCCAGCGCGCGGGCGTCCAGCCCGCCAAAGATCAGCCTCTCTGGGCGAGGGGGACTGGCTTCCGCGGCTCCGGTCCTATGTATTCCGATTGCGGCCGGATTATGCGGTTGTTGGCCGCCTGCTCGAGCACATGAGCGCTCCATCCTGCGACGCGGGCGATGGCGAAGGTCGGCGTGAAGAACTCCTTGGGCAGACCGATCGCCTGCAGCACCCCCGCCGAGTAGAACTCCACATTGGTCGACTGTGGCCGCTCCGGATGCTCCTCGTGGAGGATCTTCAGCGCCACCTCCTCGACCTTTGACGCCAGGTCGAAAAACTTCGGGTTCATCTCTTGGCACATCTCTTTGAGGATCTTGGCTCGCGGGTCGTAGACGCGGTAGACACGGTGACCGAAGCCCATGAACTTCACCTTCCGCCGGCGCGCTTCGCGCATCCATGGCTCAGCGTTGTCCGCTGTGGCAATCTCCTCCAGCTGCTCGATCACCGCCGAAGGCGCGCCGCCGTGCGCGGGCCCTTTCAGCGCGCCGATCGCGCCGACCAGGCATGACGTCAGGTCGGACTCGGTCGAGGCGATCACGCGCGCGGTGAAGGTCGATGCGTTCATGCCGTGGTCGGCCAGCAGTACGAGGTAGGTGTTGAGCGCCCGGACGAGCTCGGGGCTCGACTCCTTACCGTTCAGCATGTAGAGGTAGTTGGCCGCCTGGCCGAGGTCGGGTCGCGGTTTCACCGGTGGGAGGCCAAGCTGCCTGCGGTGAAACATGGCGAGGATCGTCGGGAACGAACCGGTGGCGTGAATCGCGAGCGGCACCGTCGGTTTGGAAAGCCGGTGTTCGACCCCCTGGATCGAGACCACGCTGCGAAGAACATCCATCGGGTCGGTCTCGGTGGGAAGCGCGTCGAGGGCCAGGGTCGCCGCCTGGGTGAGTGACCGCGAGCTTGCCAGCTGCATGCTCAAGGCATCCAGCTCGGCCGGCGTCGGGAGCTGACCTTTCCAGAGGAGGTAGGCGACCTCTTCGAACGACATCTGCTGGGCCAGGTCGGCGATGACGTAGCCCTGATAGACGAGCCGGCCGTTGGCACCATCGACCATCGAGATCGCCGTCTGCGCACCGATGATCCCCTCGAGGCCGGGGACGTATGTGCTGGTGCTCAACGCTTGGCGAGCTGCAGGGGCTTCCTACCTGGCTCTGGACCGGTCCAGCGCGAGGCGGGGCGGATGATGCGGAGATCGGTCATCGACTCCAGCACGTGCGCGGTCCAGCCGGCGACCCTGGACGTTGCGAACAGGCACGTGAAGAGCTCCTTGGGGATGCCCGCCCCGGTCAAGACCACCGAAGCCCAGAAATCCACGTTGGTCGCGTTCGGCCGTTCAGGGTGGGCTTCATGAAGGATTTTCAACGCGACTTCCTCAGTGCGCGCGGCGGTCCGGTACAGCTCCGGCGCAGCCGTCTTGGCCATCTCCCGGAGGATCTTGGCCCGCGGGTCGTAGGTGCGATAGACGCGGTGGCCGAATCCGGAGAACCGCTCGTGTCGTGCGTGTGCCTCGGTCAGCCACTTCTCGGCGTTGTCGGCCGAACCGATCTTGTCGAGCATGGTGCGGGCGGCGAAGGTCGCGCCGCCGTGAGCAGGCCCCTTGAGCGCGGCGATCGCCCCGACGACACACGACGTGAGGTCGCTGCCGGTCGACGCGACAACGCGGGCGGCAAAGGTGGACGCGTTGAGGCCGTGGTCCGCGAGAAGGACCAGATAGGAGTCGACCAGGTGCACCTTTTGCTGGTCGGGCTCTTTGCCTTCCATCATCCAGAGCAGGTTCGCAGCGTGGCTGAGATCCTCGCGGGGCTCGACGGGGTCTCTGCCTTGCCGCCGGCCGTACGAGCCGCCGACGATGGTTGGAAAGACGGCCGTGAGCCCGATCGCCTCGTCGAGTGTCGGCTTGGTCAGAGTCTTGCTGGCGCCCTGCGCCGAAACCACGGTGCGGAGAACGTCCATTGGGTCGGTCTGTGGATCCATCGCCGTCAGGGCGCCGCGTGCCGCCTGGTTGAGCGCCCGCGCGGCCGCCATCTGCCGGCGCAGGGCGGCCAGCTCCGGCTCGTTCGGCAGCTCGCCGTGCCACAGCAGATGCGCCACCTCTTCGTAGCTGGCCACGGGGACGAGATCCTCGATGAGGTATCCGCCGCGATAGATGAGACGGCCGTTGGCGCCGTCGACTTCACTGACGGCGGTTTCAGCGGCCACCACACCTTCCAGCCCGGGGCTGAACTCCGCCACTTCGAAACTAAGTGTAGGTGGAGCCGAATTGCGACCGGATTAGAGTGGGCGCGGGTGGAGCGCTGGTCGGTTCGTGTGGCGTCGCTCGTCGCCATCGTCATCGTGCTGGCGACGGATGTGCTCTATGTCGTGCTGATCAGGTCGCAGGGCGGGGCGCAGCCCGAGGTCTACCTCCCGTTCTTCGTGGGGGGCTACCTGGCCCTGATGGCGGCTCTGATCGCTCTCGCGCTGATCCCGCGGCCTGGGGTGGCGCGCGTCCGTCCCGCGCTGCGCATCGCCGCGATCACAGGCCTTGTTGTCCTCGGGTTCCTGGCCTCGTTCAGCATCGGCGTGCCGATCCTGATCGCGGGATTGCTTGTTGTCGTCGCCCTCGTCCGGTCGGCTGCCCCGGTATCGGGAACCCGGTTCGCTTTTGTGTCAGGCGTTGCGGCAGGGTCGGTGGCGTTACTGGTCCTGATTGCCGGATTCGAGGTCACCGACCATCTCATCGTCTGCCCGGAAACAGGAACCGCCGGTGGTAGTGGAAGGGGGATTGTCACCGGGCCGTACCACTACGAGTGCAACGAGGGCCAGCTGACTTACCACTCAGGCTGACCGTGCATAACCAATCCAGCGGGTTGGCGTTTGCGCTGTATGACCTGGAGATCCGGACGGTGGCTCCGGCTGGTCGCCGCAACCGCGCTGCTTGCGGCCGGCTGCGGATCCGGCAACCCGTCCGCGACCGGGTCAGTGACTCCTTCTGCAACGCCCGCGGCGACCGCGAGCCTCGCGTTGGTCACCCTTCGGGACAGCGGCAAAGTCGTCGTCGTTGACCTCACCGATATCAGCCACCCGCGGACCATCGGAACCCTGGAGATGGGTCCGCCACAGGCGCAATTCATCAGCGCCTCGGAGCTGTCTTACCTAGATCCCACCTTCGTCGGCGATTTCGCCACCAACCTGAGCAACCTGGTGCGAGCTCCGCTGGCCGGCTCCCCGACAACGCTGGTGGCCAAGGCCGGCCACGGCATCCTCCTGTACGCCTGGGCGCCCGATGGAAAGACAGCGGCCTATGTGACCACAACGAATGACGCGAGCGAATTGCACCTTGTGGCGGGTGGAAGCGACAAGCTCGTGAGCTCCATGCCATCCATCCTTGGCGGCTGCGAGACCCCGAGCTGCGCGTTCGCAACGCAATTCCGGCTCCTGTACTCGCCGGATGGAAAGAACATCTCCTTGTCCCAGAGCTTCGGTGGTCCGAATTTTCGCTTGTGGACGTCCGAAGGCAAACTGCTCAAAAGCAACCCTGAGGACTCGTCGTACAGCATGTCGGTGTGGTCTGGCGCGAGTCTCTACTTCGTCGATGCCGGCGGTGTCGAGGCATGGCGCGACGGAGCCACCTCGCCATTCCTTCCTGGTGTCCATTGGTTACGGCCGCACGCTTCGCCAGACGGTTCCCAGATCGTCTACGCCGCCAGCGACAGCGGCGGATCGACGCACGTGTACATCGTCAACACCTCCACGAAGTCGGTTCGGGAGATCAAGAAATCCCGTCGCGAGCCGGTCTTCCTGACGTCGCGCTACCTCTGGTATGAGGGTGAGCGCGCGTGCGTCGCGGCGGATCTTTGTGACAGAAGTCTGCCGGTAACCACGAGCGGGATCAGCTACATCTACGACCTGCAGAACGGAACAGAAGCGACGTCCACGATCGACCAGGTCTACGACGTCTGGCCGCACGCATCCTGAGGGTTGCGACAAGAGAATGAGAAACACCATCGTCGCAGCCGTGATCGCGGTTGCATCGCTGCTGGTGGCCGCCTGCAGCTCCGCCGATCCGGCGGTTGCCAACAACAACCACACGTCTGCCTCGGCGGTCAGGTTTCAAGTCCCATTTCCGTCCCCATTGCCAACAACTCCGCACGCCCCGTGCTCGGTGGTCTCCGATCCTTGCCTGGCGGCGGTCAGCTTGCGTGGCGGCGGGGACGTGATCAGGGACATCACCGATATCAGCCATCCGAAGACGGTAGGGGCGCCTCGAGGGATGCTGCGATTCATAAGCGCCACTGAGCAGTCCTTTATCGAAGTCTGCGTCGCGTTCCGGACTGGGCTTTCCGGATCACCACGTTCCGAGGTTGTTTCCCGCCCATCGGGTACGTGCGTTGCGGCGCTTGCCTGGAGTCCGGATGGACGCGATTTCGCCTATCTGGGAGTCAACCGCGAGCAGAACACTGAGGTGCACATCGTTCGAGGAGGCAGCGACCACCTGGCTGCCACTTCGAGTCGGTTGCCGCCCAACTCGATGTTCGGCAATTCTCCTTGTGAGACGCAGACCTGCGCTGACGCCAGCGATTTCCAGTTCACCTACTCGCCTGATGGTGCACTGGTCATGTGGGCCCAGGACCTCACTTCCACCTTTCGGATCTGGACCCGAGACGGCCTCGAGGTGACGCCAAGTGTGGGAAGGACCTTCATGCCCATCTGGTCCGGTTCAAGCCTCTTTTTCCAGGATTCCAAAGGGATCGAAGTGTTCCGCAACGGCAAGGTTTCGCTGTTCCTTCCGAACGCCACGTGGATCAGGCCGAAAGCATCACCGACTGGCGGCCAGATCGTCTACGCGTGGCGCGACACGGTCGGCTTGGCGCATACGTCGATGGTCGACACGACCTCGGCGGCGGTCCGCCAGTTCGGTGTCGGCCGCGGTGAGCCTGCCTTCCTGACCTCGCGATACCTCTGGTACCAGGGCGAGCGACTTTGCGTCGGGGTGGAGAGGTGCGACCTCGGCGTTGTGAAGCCAACTGGCAAGACATTCATTTACGACCTTCAGGACGGGACCGAGGCCGACTCGGTCATAACGGCGGTCTACGACGTCTGGCCGCACGCGGCCTGAGACGATGAAGGTATTCATCCGCCTCGCGGCGTTCACCGTGCTGCTGACGGCGGGCTGCACCATGGGGGGACCTGCAACGGGCGCTGCTACGCCCAACCCGACTGACTCTCCCGCATCAACCGTGCTCGCGACGGTTGTGCCGAGCCCAGGCAACCCATGCGGTGCGGCCAACAGGTGCCTTGCGTTGGTCACTCTCCGTGCGGGCGGCGTCATCGTCCGCGATGTGACTGACATCGCTCATCCCACCACAGTGGCCCAGTTCACGCCTCCCGGTGGCATCAGAGATGCGCAGTTTGTCAGCGCGACCGAGATCTCCTTTATCGAGGACGTGCCCCAGGAGGAGGGGGATTGGGTTGGCCTGGCACCGCTCTCGGGGACGAACCGCACGGTGGTGGCAAAGTCGACCAGGCCCATCATCGCGATTGCGTGGAGCCCCGATGGAAAAACTCTGGCCTACTTGACGGGTAGTGCCGATTACACCGAGTTGCATCTGGTGACCGGTGGTCAAGACCGACTCGCCAACACATTGCCAGCCATCGTGGGTGGTTGTGAAACCGCGAGCTGTGCCGACGCGAGCGAACTCCGTCTGTCGTACTCGCCAGACGGACGGTTCATCTCTCTGGTGCAGAGCTTTGGAGGTCCGAATCGGATCTGGAGCTCTGAGGGAAAGCAGGTCTTCACCAGCGATGCCGGCGTGGCTTATCGCATGTCCACCTGGTCTGGCAAGAGCCTTTACTTTGCGCGAGGCGATGGCATCGTTGCCTGGCAGTCCGGAACTGTCTCTCCGTTTCTGCCGGGCGTCTCCTGGCTCCGACCTAAAGGCTCACCTGCCGGCGGACAGATCCTCTTCGTGTCTCGAGACGGCAGCGGCCAGGGTCACGTGAATGTGGTCGCGACCGCTTCGCGGAGTGTTCGCGAGCTTAAGCAAGCGCGTAATCAAGCCGTCTTCCTGACCGCCCGCTACGTCTGGTATCGGGGCGAGCGCGCGTGCGTGGCCTCTGATCAGTGCGATCCCGGTTTGCCGGTTGTGACAACCGCGCAAAGCTACATCTACGACCTTCAGGACGGCACCGAAACCGGATCGGTGATCAGCCAGGTGTTTGACGTCTGGCCACACGCGGCCTGAGCGTCTTCCGCTTCACGTTCGGATAGTCCGGACGAAGCGAGCGATTGACGGTCGCAGGGCCTGGATAGTCCGGACTATCCGGGGTGGTGGTGGTTAGACCATCCCCAGTTCCCAGCGCGCCTCTTCCGACATGCGCTCTGGGGTCCAGACCGGCTCGTAGACGATGTCCACGCCCGCGTCGGCGATTCCCGGCAGGGTGAGCAGGTGGTCGCGGACGTCCGCCATCACGTCGGCGGCCATCGGGCAGCCCAGCGCGGTCAGGGTCATCTTCACGTCGATGCGCTCGGGCTTGATAGCGATGTCATAGACCAGGCCGAGGTCGATGATGTTGACGGGGATCTCGGGGTCGAAGCACTGGCGCAGCACCTCGATCACGTCCTCGGGCTTCACTGTGGCGTCGGGTGCCACCTCGGTCGTGACGGCAGGCTGCTCGCTCACGGTTTCTCCAGAGGGAGGCCCGCGTCCCGCCATGCTTTCGTGCCGCCCCGGAAGTTGACCACGTCCTTCACGCCCAGCGCGACGGCCATCTCCGACGCGACTGCGGAGCGCTCTCCAACCTGGCAGACGAAGATCGTCCCGTCTTTGAACGCATGCCCGGTGGGGTTGGCAAGGATCGAGCTCAGCACGACGTGCCGCGCCCCAGGCAGGTGGCCTTTGTTCCACTCCCAGTCTTCGCGGACGTCCACGACGTCGCGGCCCTCGTCCACCAGCTTTTTGATCGCGTCGACGGTCAGGTCCCGAAACGGAGCTGTCTGTTCGGTCATACCTATCTATTACTCCTCGTCGTCGTCCGCCAATCCATAGGCGCCGACCTTCAACACCTTGAGCGAGAGCAGCGCGCACTTGATGCGCGCGGGCGAGATCTCGATCCCCAGCTCACCCAGCACATCTTCCTTGTTGATTCTTTTGGCGTCGTCGAGCGGCAATCCCTTCAGCCGCTCGGTCAGGAGCGAAGCCGAGGCTTGCGAGATCGCGCATCCGCGCCCGTGGAAGCGGATGTCCTCGATCACGCCGTCCTTGATTCGAAAGTCCATCCCGACCACGTCCCCGCAGAGCGGGTTGTCCTCCTCATGGCTGATGTCGGGGTGCTCGAGGCGCCCGAAGTTCCGAGGGTTCTTGTAATGGTCGAGGATGTACTCGCGATAGAACTGGTCGTCAGCTGTGGCCATCAAGCAAAAATCCTCTGCGCTTCCTTGATGGAGCTTACGAGCCGGTCGACTTCCTCCTTCAACGTGTAGACGTAGAAGGAAGCGCGCGCGGTGGCCGGGATTCCCAGCCGGGTCATCAGCGGCATCGCGCAGTGATGGCCGGCGCGCAGGCAGACCTGGTCGCGGTCCGCGATGGTTGCCAGGTCGTGCGGGTGGATGCCTTCCACCGCGAACGAGATGACACCCGCGCGCCGCGAGGGCGCCGGACCGTAGACGGTCAGGTGATCGACCTCGCTCAACGCCTCATACGCGTACTCGGTGATCTCCAGCTCG
>WNGI01000101.1_pt1 | contig 53032 bp, 53 predicted proteins | sample 5400621 | NCBI WGS metagenome assembly WNGI01 (sample SAMN13153374, study PRJNA577476) | soil metagenome | isolation source: 20 cm soil or saprolite under Garry oak tree replicate 1 | place: USA:California | collected 2016-06-15 | reverse complement strand
GCGGGCGAGACCTGCTGTTCAGCCACCACGAGTCGGAGCGCGCGCAGTCGGAGTCGCTGACCGGCAAGAAGCCGTTTGTGCGGGCGTGGGTCCACACAGGGCTTGTGCGCTACGAGGGTTACAAGATGAGCAAGTCGCGCGGCAACCTCGTCAAGGTCAGCCAGGCGCTGCAGATGGCTCCGGCCGCGGCGGTTCGGCTCTACCTGGTTTCACATCGGTACGATCGCGACTGGAGCTACGAGTGGAAGAGCCTGACCCGGTCGGCCCGGTTCGTCGACCGGATGCGTAAGTTCCTGGCCGACGACGCCCGGTTCGCGCGCGACGGGCCTCGGCCAGCGCCGGGTCGACAGCTGATGGGGGAGTTCAACGCCGCGCTGGCCGACGACCTCGATACGCCGCGCGCGGTCCGGGCGCTACGGGCGGCCGTGCGCCAGGGCGACGCGCCGGCTGTACGAGCCATGAAAGACGTGCTCTTGGGCACCTCCCAGCTGAGCTAGGCGACCTCGAGCGGAGCGCCGCAGTTGGGGCACTCCATGTTCGCGTCGAGCTGGACCATCGTTTCGCAGACCGGGCAGAGTATGTCGGTGGTCGACGTGGAAGCCTTGTCGGCGCGGGCCTCTTCCTCCATCGCCCCGGGCACCTCGCCCAGGTCGACCGCCGGCGCGCCGCAGTTGAGGCACACGTAGCCGGGCTGCGCCACGCGGTAGTCCTGGTAGTCACCGTTGGCGTCGATCTCGACCTCGGCGAACAGGGCCCGGAACAACCGGCTGCCGCAGCGACTCGAACAAACAAGCAACATGCCGATTTCAGACTACGTTGTTCATCCCAGTCTTCGGCGAAGGGTCGCTGTCCCGGCGGCGATCAGCGCTATGCAGAACCCGGCGACCACCGCCGCATCGAGCTGCAGCGACGACCACGTAAGGTCGGCGCCCTTGACCATGATGTCGCGCATCCCGTTCACCGCGTAGGTGAGGGGCAGCACGTCGGACAGGTACTGCAGCGCCTTCGGCTCGCTCGAGACCGGGAAGATGATTCCCGACAGCAGGACCTGCGGCACCACGACGAGCGGGATGAACTGCACCGCCTGGAATTCCGATCGCGCGAACATGCTCAGGAAGATGCCGAGGTTCACCGCGGCGATCGCCATCAACGCTTCCATGCCGAAGATCAGCAGCACGTTGCCCTGGTTCTGGATCTTCAGGATGGCGAGCGAGAAGATCAGCACCTCGGCCGCCTGCACGAGAGCGATGACGGTGAAGCCGAGCATGTAGCCGAGGACGATCTCGCCGCGGCGCAGCGGGCTCGCCATCAAACGTTCGAGCGTCCCCTGGGATCTCTCGTTCAGGAAGGAAACGATCGTGATCACAAACACGAGGAAGAACACGACCAGACCGACGAACGCGGCGCCGAAGTAGTCGAGCGTGTCGTAGTTCGGGCCGCCATAGAAATATTTGACCCTTGGCTGGAAGGTGATGTTGCGCCCCGTGACCCACGAACCAAGAGTGAGCATCGACTGCTGCAGCGCCTGGAGAACAGGGGCGTTCACACCCGGCTCCGAACCTTCGAGGTGCACTTCGGGCGCGACGTTGCCGTTCTGTGCCTGCTGACTGAAATCTGAAGGCAGCACGATGTATGCGACGAGAGATCCATCCTTGAGCTTGGCATCGCCGTCGGCGGCGTTGATGTCGGTCGTCGTGATATGGCTCGAACCCCGAAGGGCCGCGGCCACCAGCGCGCCCAGCGGACCGCCGTCCTGATTGGCGATTCCGACCAGCGGCGCGCTCGTCGAACCGCGCATGAGATAGCCAAGCAGGCCGAGGATGACGATCGGCGCAACGAAGAGCAGAGCCAGCGTCCGGCGGTCGCGCCGGAACCCCTGGAGCAGTCTTCGCGTGATCGCGGCGACGCGGTGGCCGCTCACGACTCCGTCCTTCCCGCCAGCGCGAGGAAGGCCTCTTCGAGGTTCTGCGATCCACCTTGCGCCCGGATGTCGGCGGGGGACCCCTCGGCCAGGAGCCGGCCGTACTGGATCAGGCCGAGACGCTGACAGCGGTCGGCCTCGTCCATGACGTGGCTCGAGACGATGATCGTCGTCCCGCTCGCCGCCATCTGCCGGAAAGACTCCCAGAACTGAACACGCAGCTGCGGATCGATACCGACGGTGGGCTCGTCAAGGAGGAGCAGCTCGGGGCGGTGCACCAGCGCACAGGCGAGCGAGCAGCGCTGGCGCAGTCCTCCGCTGAGCGTCGCGACCACCGAACCGCGGCGGTCCTGGAGGTGGACCAGCTCCAGCGCATCCTTGACCCCTTCCTCTGCCCCATTGATGGCAGCGAAGAAGGTGACGTTCTCCTCGACCGACAGCGCCGGATAAAGCGCCGCCTGCTGCGTCATGTAGCCGATATGACGCAGCACCGCGACGTTGGGCATCCGCCGCCCCAGCACGGTGACGCTCCCCGAGTGTGCTGCGAGCAGGCCGCAGATGAGGCGGATCAACGTGGTCTTGCCCGCCCCGTTCGGACCGAGCAGACCGTAGATCTCGCCCTGACGCACGCGCAGGTTCACGCCGTTCAGCGCCTTGTATGCGCCGAACGACCTGGACGCACCTTCCACGTCGACCGCATATGTGTCACCCATCTCCTTCCTCCTTGACGACCATGGCTCGAAGCCAGGACTCAGCCAGCTGCGTGACAGCGGTCTCGCCGTCGATGTCCAGGCTCAGCACGCGCTCGGCGAAAGGCCTGGTGAGGATGTGAAAGAAGATCGGACCGATGAATAACTGAAGGGCCAACAGGGGATGCATCGTGCGCAGCGTGCCGGCGGACATCTGCGACGTCACGTACATGACCAGCGCGCCCACAACTTTTGTGATGGCTCCGCGGGCGGCCTCCTCTGTTTCGGGAGCGAGTGCGCTGACCTCGAAGAAGAGCGCTCGCAGAAGGCCGGCGCGATTTTCGCCGCCCGAATACACCGCGCGATACGCGGTTCGGGCGAGCTCGGGCATCATCTCGATGGGCGCCGCGTCCTGCCCAGCCGCCAGCAGCCTGCTGACCGGCTCGAGCGGAGAGTAGGACTCGATCAGTCCTGTGAACAGGGCCGCCTTGCCGGGGAAGACGCGGTAAAGCGTCGCGCGGGAAACGCCCGCTCGATCGGCTAACTCGTCCATTGCAACGGCGGCGAGTCCTTGGTCGCCGACCATCTCCACGGCGGCGCGCAGGATCCTTTCCCGCGACCCCGGTTCCGGCACGACCTCGAGCGCCTCGAGCAGTGCTTCACGGGACCTGAAGTGGCGGTAGAAGCTGGCGCGAGAGACACCGGCGGCGGTCGCAAAGTCGGCCACGGTCGGCCTGGCGTTTCGCGCCAGGACACCCGGCGCGCGGTCGAGGATCAGCTCCCGCAAAGCCACGAAACGAGACTAGACAAGACATCGCATCTTGTCAAGTCTCAGACTGAGCTACACCTCCGCCCATCAGCTCGCGGATGGCCTCGAACGTCGGGTTCCAGCCGCGCCAGCCGATCGTGTGCACCTTCGGCTCCCAGTCGTCCACGATGGCGCGCGCCTCGGCGAAACGACCCCGGTGGGCGAGGAATTGGGCCAGGTTGACCGCCGCGTCGGCGACCATCCATTCATATCCCGTCGACGCGACCACGTCGTGGCTGCGGCGAAGGGCAGCCTCAGCGTCGGCGTCCCGCCCTTGCGCCGCCCGCAAGAGACCCAGGTGGCCCTGGACCTCCGAAATTCCGGTGATGTCCTCCTCGCGTGTGGCTTCGATGGCACGCTGAATGAAGGCCTCAGCCGCGCCGAGATCGCCCAGCTCCAGCGCCGCGCGGGAGCGCAAACCAAGAATTTCGGCCCGGTTCCAACGCTCTCCCGAAGCTTCGCTCATCGCGATCGCGGAATCGAGCACGCGCGCCATTTCGGAGAAATCTCCGCCCACCCGCAGTGCGTACGCCAGGAAGCGCAGCGCGCTTATGTGCAGCTGCACCGCCCCCGCTTCCTCGGCTGCCGCCAGAAATTGCCGGCAGACGACTTCAGAACCGCCGGCGTCACCGGCCCGGAGGAGGTTCATGGCACGGTTTCGCATCATGTGGATCGCCGTGTTGCGCAGCCCCAGTTGGGCCGCCAGCGCCTCTCCCTCCTCCAGGAAGCGATTCGCCAGCTCGATGTTGCCACGTACGGATTCGACCGCGGCGAGTCGTTCGAGGATGGCAGCGACACGTGGACCATCGCCGATCGACCGGGCCTGTGCGAGGAGGTCCAGGCTGGTGGCGACGAACTCGTCGAGCCGGCCTGCCGCGAACGGAATGTTGTTCTTGATCTGCCTCGCCTCGATCTCACCGGAGACGTCACCCGCACGATGCATGGCCTCAACGGCCAGATCGCATATCCGTTCGAATTCCGTGACGATACCTGTGCCGCTGAAATTCCAGATCCAGGCCGCGGCGAGACGGGCGGCCGCCACCGTGGACAGCAGGCCGGCTGACTCTGCAAGCCCTGCCGCCTCGGCCGCCGCCTCGCTCGCCCCGCGATAGTCGGCCCTCATCACCAATAACTGGGCCTCGAGAAGACGCAGCCTGGCCCGGATGGCCGGCTCCCCACCCGCGGGCAATTCGGCCGCGGTCGTGCGAATCGAATGAAGGGTGGAATCCATCGTCGCCGTGTCGTGCCGCGTTCGCGCGCGGTCCGCGGTCGCGAACAGCCACTCGACCGCCTTCAGTGCGCGCTCGCGGACGATTTCTTCCTCCAGGCCGAGTTCGCGCGAAAGGGCGAATGCGCGCTCCGCGTGGTGGGCGAGAATCTCGGTGACCTGTTGCGGGTCCCTGGCCTCACGCTCCAGAACCGAGCGAAACCGGTCGTGCAGCGTCGCTCGACCCGCTTTCGGCAGCGAACCGTATGCGGCGTCGTGGATCAGAAGGTGGCGGAATCTGAACTCCTCGCCGGCGCTGTCGCCACCTGAGACCAGGCCCTTGCGCCGCAACGAGTCAAGACGCGACTCCACGTCGCCACCGACCAGCGATTCGACCTCGTGCAGGCCAAACCTCTCTCCGATGACGCTTGCCGACTGCAACACGTTCCTTTCTTCTTCAGGCAGGAGGTCGAGGCGGGCAGCAAGGACCGCGTTGATGCCTTGCGGCACGCGGATCTGATCGATCGTCGCGGTGGCGCGCCAGCTTGCGCCGTCGCGCACGACGAGGCCCTCGTCGATGAGCATGTGGATGAACTCTTCGCAGAACAAAGGCGTGCCGGCGGAGCGTTCGACGATCTGGCGGCGCAGATCCTCAGGAAGCGCCTCGATCTCGAGCAGTCGCGAGACAAGTGTGGACGTTTCCAGCGGATCGAGTGGATCGAGCGTGATGGTGGTTGCGTTTGCCTTGCCGGCGCTCCAGCCGCCGCGCAGCTCGAGAAATTCTGGACGGGCCATGCAGATGATGAGCACCGGAACGTCGGCCACGCGATCGGCGAGCTGCTCGATCAGCGCCACGATGGGCGGCTCGGCCCACTGCACATCGTCGACCACGACTATGAGCGGAGCGCTGTGCGCGACCGCCTCGATGTAGTGGCGTACAGCCCATCCAATCTCGCGCTCGACACGTTCCGCGGGCGTGTCGGGCATGATCGCCTCCGCGGTTTCGAGGCCAAGCATCGCGGCGAGCCTCGCGCGCACAGCAGGTCGCTGTGGATCGTCGCTCAGAAGTTCCCCCAGCCATCGGTCGAGCTTGGCCAGGGCGCCTTCACGCTCGTCGGCAAGGCCTGTGCCGGTGTCCTGCCTCAGCATCTCGATGAGGGGCCAGTAGGTGATGCCGCGGCCATAGGGGAGGCAGCGGCCGCGCAGGACCCGCGCGCCCGAGTCCGCGAGCCCGGTCAGCGCTTCGCTGACCAGGCGCGATTTCCCGATCCCCGCAGCGCCGACGATGGTGAACAGATGCGGCCGTCGATCCTCCGCGACGCGCGCAAAGGTGTCCAGGAGCAACCTCAGCTCGCGGTTGCGGCCGACAAGCGCAGCGTGCAGGCCAGGGATGCCCCGCATCTGCACCGGAACCTCGCTTCGCGGACGGAGAGCTCGATGCGCCACCAGCGGCTCGGTCTTGCCTTTGGCGGCAACGGGTGCACGTGCCTCGTATTCGATTGCGTTGCGCGTGAGCTGATGCGTAAGCGAGCCGACCAGGACCTCACCGGCGTCCGCGCCTTGCTGAAGTCGGGCGGCCACGTTCACGGCGTCGCCGCTGACCATGAACTGGCGATCGTCGGTGGCCGCCGTGACCGCCTCGCCGGTGTTGACGCCCACGCGGACCTGGAGCTCGGCCCCGCCGTCCCGGATCTCGAGCGCGGCGCGAACCGCGCGCTCTGGGTCGTCGTCGTGCACCACCGGCACGCCGAAGACGACCATCGCCGCATCTCCGGCGAACTTCTCCACGGTCCCGCCGTATGCGGCGGATATCTCGCCGACGCGCATGAAGTAGCGCGACATCATCGAGCGCACCACCTCCGGGTCGCGCTGGGACGCAGTCTCCGTCGAGCCCACCACGTCGGCGAAGAGGATGGTCACGACCTTGCGCTGCTCGGACACGGACCGATTCTGCCTTAACCGGCAGGGTTTATTCGGGAGGTGCGCCTCGCTACGCTGGCGACCACCCAGTCATGCGCTCGATCGAAATTGCAACCGCCGGGCCGCCGGGGCGTGCGCGCCGGTACTGCTCGTACCGGCCGACCAGCAGATCTATTGCGCGCTGCGCTTCGGCCTCGTCGCCGAGTATTCGCGCCGAGCCTTCGACCCGCACCCACCAGAGCTTGCGCCAGTCCTCCTCGTAATGGTCGAACAGCACGGAGACCGCCGGGTTGGCCGTGATGTTGCGCAGGCGTTGAAGGTCGGTCGTGCGCTTGGGCTTTGCGTCGACCGCGAAATAGACGCTCTCCCTTTCGATCGCAAAGGTGATAGGGACGATGTGTGGTCGTCCCGCCGCTCCAGTCGTCGCCAGGCGGGCGACGCGCGTGTCGGAAATACGCCGTCGCATAACCGTCGCGTCCATCGAACGAAGTATCGTTGAGCGGTGCAGAGGCTCCGCACGTACACAGTCGACGAGGCGAACCGCGAGCTGCCTCGGGTGCGCCCGATCGTGGCCCAAATCGCGGAGCTATCAGCGCTGCGCCCGGACCTCGAAGAGCAGCTCCGCATGGCGGAGTACGCGATGCAGCGGCCGAGCGCCAACGGCGAGGAGCGCGAGCGCGAGCAGCAGGCGCGCGATGCGGTCCAGGGCGCCGAGGAAGAGCTGCTCAAAGCGGTGCTGAGCCTCAACAGCATGGGCATCCAGCTCAAGGGTCCGCTCGAGGGGTTGATCGACTTTCCGTCGTATCGGGACGGCGAGCTGGTGGAGCTGTGCTGGAAGCTCGGCGAAGAGCGGGTCGACCACTGGCATTATGTCGGCGAAGGTTTCGGCGGCCGGAAAAAGCTCTAGAGGCCGCGCCTCTCAGATTCGGTCCTCTTTACGGACGGGTCCCGTGACCGCCTCGTAGACGGCCCTGGCGATCCCCGCCGCGTCGAGCCCGTGCTCCTTCAGGATGTCTGACGCTTTGCCGTGCGGCAGGAATGCATCTGGCAGGGCGAGGTTCCGCACCCGCCCGGCAAGGCCATGCGGCGCCAGCGCCTCCAGCACCGCTCCGCCAAAGCCGCCCGCGCCGACGTTGTCCTCGACGGTCAGCACGGTCGGATAGGCGCGTGCCCAATCCGCAATGCGCGGATCGACCGGCTTGACCCACCGGGCGTTGATCACGCCGCAGGACAGGCCTTGCATCTCGAGGCGCTCCGCGGCCTCACCGGCGACCTCGACCATCTTGCCGACGGCGAAGATGACCGCGTCCTTTCCTTTGCGGACCTCCTCCCAGCGGCCGACCGGTAGCGGCTCCACCGGCAGGTCGGGGGTCGCGGATACCGGCCCCTTCGGGTAGCGGATCGCGACGGGCCCATCCGTCGCGAGCGCCGTCTCGAGCAGGGCGCACAGCTCGGTCGCGTCCTTCGGCGCCGCGATCTTCAGGTTGGGGATGAGGCGCAGGTACGAGAGGTCGAAAATCCCGTGGTGCGACGCGCCATCGGGACCAGTCACTCCCGCACGGTCGATGACGAAGACCACCGGCAGCTTGTGCAGCGCGACGTCCATGATCGTCTGGTCGAAGGCGCGCGCGAGAAAGGTGGAGTAGATGCAGACCACCGGATGCATGCCCGCCATCGCGAGTCCAGCCGCGAACGTGACCGCGTGCTGCTCGCAGATGCCGACGTCGAAGAAACGGTCGGGAAACTCTTTCGCGAAGTTCAGGAGCCCCGTCGACGAGGCCATGGCCGCGGTGATGGCGCAAACCTCAGGGCGCCGCGAGGCCGCCGTCATCAGCGCCTCGCCGAAGACGTCGGTGTAGGTCACCTCGGTCGAGCGCGGCCGCCCCGTCAGCGGGTCGAAAGCGCTGACGCCATGCAGCTTGTCGACCTCGTCGTCGACCGCCGGGCTGTACCCGTGGCCTTTTTCGGTGACGACGTGTACCACCACCGGCTCGCGCAGCTTCTTCGAGCGCGTGAGAACTTCTTCGAGAGCGGGCTCATCATGCCCATCCACGAGGCCTGCGTACTTGATGCCGAGGCTCTCGAACATGGTCGAAGGCTGGAGCAGCTGCTTCAGACCTTCTTTCACCCGATAGGCGGCCTGGTCGGCGGTGGAGCCGACCAGCGGCAGGTCACGCAGAAGATGGGAGATCTCATCCTTGAGGCGCTCATAACGGGGATCGACGCGAAGCTGCGAGAGATGCCGCGCGAGGCCGCCGACGGTGGGCGCGTAGGAACGGCCGTTGTCGTTGATCACGATGATCAGGTTCGGCGGCTGCAGGTGGGCGATCTGGTTCAGAGCCTCATACGCCATGCCGCCCGTCAGCGCGCCGTCGCCGATGACCGCGACGACGAATCCGCCGACCCGCTTGCGCAGCCGCGCCTCGGCAAGGCCGAGTGCGTAGCTCAGCGAGGTCGACGCGTGGCTGTTCTCGACGAGGTCGTGCTCGGATTCCTTGCGTGACGGATAACCGGACATGCCGCCTGCCTGGCGCAGACGTGGAAACTCGGCCGCTCGGCCGGTCACAAGCTTGTGGACGTAAGCCTGGTGGCCGGTGTCCCAGACGATCGCGTCACTCGGGCTGTCGAACACGCGGTGAAGCGCAAATGTGAGCTCGACCACGCCGAGGTTGGGGGAGAGATGGCCGCCGGTGCGTGAGGTCTGCTCGACGAGGAAGGCCCGGACTTCGGTCGCGAGCTCGCTCAGCCGCGCAGCGTCCAGCGCCTTGAGATCGGCCGGCGAGTGGATCGTCTCGAGGATGCCCACTCCTGGGTTAACGCTCAGCACCCGCCATGAGTTCCGCCAGCTCGATACAAAGCCGCGTTCCCGCTCCGCTCGGCCCGCGGAGAATGGTGGTCAGATCGTCATTTGTGTTCCAGGCCGACGCGGCGATGTCGATGTGCGCCCAGGGCTTGCCGCCCGCAAACTCGGCGATGAACATCCCGCCCATGATCGTCCCCGCCTCACCGTACTCGCTGTTGCGCAGGTCGGCGATCTGGCTGCGCAGCAGGATCCGATAGTCCGCGTACATCGGCAGGCGCCACACCCGGTCGCCGGCTTCACGGGAGGCGTGCTCGACCAGCGACCAGAACTCGTCGTCGTTGCTCGTCGCGGCGCTGGCAGCATGGCCGATTGCGATGGTGGCGGCGCCGGTCAGCGTCGCAAGGTCGATGAGGTGTGTCGCGTGGTTGCGAAGCGCGTGCGTCAACGCGTCGGCCAGGACAAGGCGGCCTTCGGCGTCGGTGTTGACGACCTCGACGGTCTTGCCGTCGGCGCTGACCACCACGTCACCGGGGCGTTGAGCGGAGGGACCTGGCATGTTTTCTGCCGCCGCGACTACTGCCATCACGTCGAGCGGCAGCTTGCGCGAGGCAATGACGTCGATGGCCGACAGCGCGGCGGCGGCACCGGACATGTCGTCCTTCATCCGGCTCATCTTGTCCGGCTCCTTGAGCGAGATGCCTCCGCTGTCGAACGTGATCCCCTTGCCGATCAGGGCGAGGGCCGGTTCGCCGGTTTTCGCTGATGCGCCGCCCTGATGGTTCCCGTGATAGCGGACGCGGATCAGTCGCGGCGGCTTGGCCGAGCCCGCGCCGACGCCCAGCATCAAGTTGTACCCGCCTGACTTCAGCTCGGTCGGCCCGAGGACCTCGATCTCGAGGTTGTGGCGCTGAGCGATTCGCGTCGCCTCTTGCGCGAGCGCGTCGGGCGTGAGCTCGTTGGGCGGAGCGTTCTGCCATTCGCGCGCCCGGTTCGTGGCTTCGCCGTTTTCCTGGGCGGCCATGACCTCGCGCTCGCGCCCGTTCCCAAAGCCGGCCAGCACCACCTCATCGATCTCGCGCCGCTCCGGCGCCGCGCCGGTCTGCCGCGAGCGCCGCTCGAACGTGCCCATCACGCAGCCCTCGACCACCGCCTTGAGGCTGTCCATACCGAGCGGCTCGCTGCGCAGGACCGCGATGCGCTTGTAACCCCACGTCCGCGATGCGCGAACGAGCTCGTGGTGCGCGGAGCGCATGCGCTGGCCGTCCAGGTCGTGGGGTGCGCCAAGCCCGTAGAGGATCACGCGGCGGGCGGCGATCTTGCCCTGGGCCGGCATCGGCAGCACCTCATGGATGCGGCCGCGGAACTCGGCATTGACGACCATCTCGTTGAGGACGCCGCCCATGGCCCGGTCCAGGTCGAGGGCGGCGCCTGTGAGGCGCTGGCCGGTGGCAACCGGGATTGCGAGGGCGTCGACATTCAGCTCGGCGGCTTCCGCCGAGACGAGGCTGATCTTCACGGCGCGTTAAAGGTTACCGGTGGGCGCCGGTTGTCAAGCCAGATGTTCGGCCACGAGCTCGAGCACATGCGCAATGCGAAGCTCCGTCCCTCGCCGCCGCGCGGCGGCCGCGATATGCATCAGGCAGCCGGGGTTGTCCGACGCCACAACCGCGCATCCCGTCTTCGCGATCGCATCCAGCTTCCATTCCGCGAGCCGGTCGGCCACACGCGGCCACTCGAGGCTGAAGCTGCCGCCGAAGCCGCAGCAGTTGGCGATGTCCGGGATGTCGACGACCTCGTAACCCGCCAGCTCGAGTACGCGCCGGGGCTCGCTTTTGAGCCCGAGCTGGCGCAGGGACTGGCAGGAATCGTGGTAGGCGATCTTCAGGCTCATCTGGTTCGGGTCGACGAGCTTCGGATTCGTCTCCAGCAGCTGCAGGACGAAGCGGGTCGAGTCGCGCATCCGGGCCCGGACGCTCTGCTCGGGGGCGGGACCCCAGTCGGGCGAGTCCATCGTGAAGGCGCCGAAGCACGAGGCGGACGGGGTCACGATCAGACCCTTGGAATCTCGGAGGCTGGAGGCAAGCTGGGCGGACAGGTGCGCCCCTGTCTTGAAGTCCCCGGCATTGGCCGCGATCAGCCCGCAGCACCATTGCTGCTTCGGAAAACCAACCTTGAAGCCCGCGACGGTTGCGATGTGTTCCAGCGCCGACGCCGACTCGGGCCAGACCCGATCGGCCAGGCACGAGGCGAAGATGGTGAGCGGTTCTCCGTCGACCTCGCTCTCGCGGACCCGGTCGCGGTAGGGAGTCCGCGCCAGGCGCGGCTGGCCGGGCACCAGCGCGCTGAAAGGCGCCGCGGTGCGCATCAGGCGGTCAGCCAGCAGAGGCCGTTTCCAGACGCCAAGCACCGCGCGCTTGCGCAGAGACTTCCGACCGGAGCGCCTGTGCTCCAGGATCTGGCGCGGCAGCGGGATATCGACCGGACAGATCTCCTGGCACGCGTTGCACTGGACGCAGAGCGTGTTCGGGAGGTCGGCCGACTCCAGCCCGTGATGGAAGGGCGTGAGCACCAGGCCGATGGGCCCGTTGTAGATGTGGCCGAACTGGTGACCGCTCACGGCCATGAACGGAGGGCATGCGTTGGAGCAGGCGCCGCACCGGATGCACGTCAGCGCGTCCCTGAAGATCGGGTCGTCGAGCATCTTCTCGCGGCCGTTGTCCAGGATCACGCAGTGCAGCTCGCGCGGTCCGTGCACGCCGATGGTGAGCGACTGCTCGATATCGGCCGAGCGCGAGGGTCCGGTGATCCAGTTGACATAGCTGGTCATGACCTGGCCCGTGCCGCTGCGCGGCAGCATGCGCAGCACCGCCACCGCGTCATCCAGTGAAGCGACCAGCTTGTCCATGCCGAAGAGTGCGATATGCACCGGAGGCAAGGTCGTCGTCAGGTCCGCGTTGCCTTCGTTGGTGACGAGCACGATGGTGCCCGTCTCGGCGATGGCCATGTTCGCGCCCGAGATGCCGACCGTCGCGTCGATGAACTTCTTGCGCAGCGACGAGCGCGCGTGGCTCTGGATCGCCTCGACGGTCGGCTCTGTGCCGAAAACTTCGGCGGCATCCTCTTTGGTGAGGTGAATAGCCGGCGCGATGATGTGCGAAGGATGCGTGTGGGTGAGCTGCACCATCCGCTCGCCGAGGTCGGTCTCGACAACCTCCATCCCGAGGTTTTCGAGGTAAGGATTGAGCTCGATCTCCTCGGCAGCCATCGACTTGACCTTGGTCACGACCATGCGGGTGCCGGCAGGCAATCCGCTGCCCGCGTTCCAGCACAGCTGGCCGATGATTTCGCGCGCCTCCGCGGCGTCCTTGGCCAGATGGACAACACCGCCCACGGCGGCAAGTCGCTGCGTGAACTGTTCCAGCAATTCAGGAAGGCGGTCCAGGTTGGCCACACGGCGTTGCTTCAGGTCGGCCCGACCTTTCTCGAAGTCGAAGCTCTCGAACGCCTTGTCGCGGCGGCCACGCAGGCCGGTCATCGCGCCGACCAGCGCTTTCTGCAGGCTTGGATCGTCGAGCGCTCGGTCTACCCGGCGCGAGAAGTGAGTACGACTTTCTTTCAGGAGTGCGCCCTGCGTGCGCCCGGCGCACTCGTCGTCGAAGCTTCTCTGAGGGCCTCCGCCACGGCGGTTGGTGTCGTCACCGGCGCCAAGCATATGGTCCCGGCGCATACAACTGCGCGCAGATCTCCGTCCGGGTCGACTGCCGCGTACGGATGCGCGGCGCGCCCCGCCCGCGCGAGCTCCAGATTTTTGGTGGTGACCTTGATCGCGTGCGGTAGACGATCCAGCGCGCGGGCGAAGACCGCCGCCATCAGGCCGTACTGCCGGGGCAGGGCGGCCACCGCCTCGAGGGCGCGGCGCGCATGCTCGCGAAATGGGGCGGCCGGGTCCCCCCGCAGGATGTCGAGCTCGATCAACGCCATCGCCGCGATGGAGTTCTCGGCGAGGGGCTTGATCCGCTCCCCAAGTCGTCCGAGCTCGTCTCCACCCGCGCGGTCGAAGTAGCCCCCCAGCTCGGAGTCTCCATACCTTTCTTCTATGTGGGCCGAGAGGTCGAGCGCAATCTCGATCCACCTGTCGCCAAGGCCGTGCTGGTACGCGCGCACCGCCGCGAACAAGGACCAGACCTGGTCGCCGAGCTGGCCGTCAGCACCTTCGGCGCGCGTCATTCCCCCGCCGGGGCGGTAGGCCCGCTGGAAAAGAGAGTCGAGGAGCTTCGCCGCGAGCTCTTGCTTCCCCGCGTCGAGGTAGGCGATCGCCAGCGCAGCGTTCCACGACGTATAAATGCGCCGGTCCACGTAGGGCGCTTGACTTTGCTTGCGCTCCTCGGCGTCCATCGTGTAGTAGTGCTCGTCGGCGTCCTGGCTGCCCGCGTAAAGCCCGCTCTTGGGGTCGCGCAGCACCTCGTCGAGGTATCGAGTGGTCCTGTCCAGCGCCTCGGTCATGCCGGCGAGCGCAAGGGACTGGACCAGTCCCGCGTGGTCTTCGAGCATCTTCTCGTAATGCGGAACGCTCCAGTCTTGCGTTGTCGAGTAGCGAAAGAAGCCGCCCTCGATGTGGTCGTACGTACCGCCGCCCGTCATCTGATCCAGCGTGTGCATCGCCATTCGGCGCAGCTCGGCGTCGGAGCGCAGCACCGATTGTTCGAGCAAGAGCAGGATGGCGTCGGTCTGAGGAAACTTCGGCGCGTTGCCGAAGCCGCCGTACTCGGGGTCGTACGCGGAGCGGACCGCGTCGAGGATCTCGTCGACAAGGCCCTCCTCGAGGTCGCCCGCGCTGCGCGCGACACCGGAGGCGGCGCGTTTGCGCGCTTCGAGCACGCGGCCCGCGATATCGGCCTGATTGGAGCGGTAGTAGTCCGCCACCTTCATGAGCGCGCTCGCCATCTGGTCCGGCGGCATGTACGTGCCGCCCGTGAGGATATCGCCCGACGAAGTGAGGAATGCGGTCGTCGGCCAGCCGCCCATGTTGTAGCGCTGGTTGATGTCGGGCCGGAGGTCGTTGTCGACCCGCACCGGCACGTAGTTCGCGTTGATGATGTCGATCACGCCGGGATGCGAGTAGGTCGTCTCATCCATCACGTGGCACCAGTGGCACCACACCGCGGAGATGGACAGGAGAATCGGCCGCCCCGTATGTCTGGCTTCGTCGAACGCACCTTGCGACCAGGGGTGCCAATTGATCTCCGACGCGCGGTTCGGCCGCGGCGAGAAGTGGAACTCCGCTCCTGCTTCCGGCATGGGTGAAGGTTACGATGGCAATGTGATCTCGACCAGCGCGGTGGACGCGTACATCGAGAAGAACTCCCGCCGGTTCATCGGAGAGCTCAAAGAGCTCTGCTCGTTCCCCAGCATCTCCAATCACGGTCGTGAAGCTATCCAGCCGGCGCGCGACTGGCTTGCCGAGCGGCTCGCGAAGTTCACAGATCGCGTCGAGACGCTCGAAGCGGGGGGCATGCCGGCGCTGTACGCGGAGGTGCCGGGCGCGGGGCGGCGCAAGCTGCTGCTTTACGAGCATTACGACGTGCAGCCCGTCGACCCGATCGACCTGTGGACCACGCCGCCGTTCGAGCCGGCGGAGCGGGACGACCGGATCTTTGCGCGTGGCGTCGCCGACGACAAAGCTGACGTCATGGCACGCATCCACGCGCTCGAGACGCTGAAGCAGCTGGGCGAGGTGCCGGTCACGCTTCGCTTCCTGATCGAGGGCGAGGAGGAGATCGGCTCCAGGTCTTTCGAGAAGATCGCGCACGACCACGCCGCCAAGCTGCGCGCGGACGGGTGCCTGTGGGAGTCGGGCACATCCTTCGACGACGCCGGCAGGGCGACGCTGCAGTTCGGCTGCCGCGGCCTGGTCTACATCACCCTGCGCGTCAAGCTGCTCGACTTCGACCAGCACTCGGGCTTCGCGTCGATCTATCCGTCCGCGGCCCACTACATGGTCGCCGCCTTGAGAAGCCTGTGCGACCAGGACATGAACATCAAGATCGAGGGCTTCTACGACAAGGTGCTGCAGCCGACTGAGGCGGATCGCCGCATGATGGCCGGCATCGACCCCGAGATCGAGAAGCGCCGCAAGCTCGTGGGCTTCGACAAGCTGGTCCGGGATCCCAAGCCCGACCAGGTGATCGAGCAGATGCTGTTCCTGCCCACCTGCAACATCGCGGGGATCACGACCGGCTACCAGGGCCCTGGCTCGAAAACCGTGCTGCCGGCAGAGGCGACCGCCAAGCTCGACTTCCGGCTCATTCCCAACCAGGATCCGGACGAGGTCCGCGAGCTGCTTCGCAAGCACCTGGACCGGCACGGTTTCGACAGAGTCGAGATCCTGGCCGGCGAGGGTGAAAAGCCCGCGCGATCCGATCCCAACTCAGCGGTCGCCAAGAGCGTGATCGAATGCGTCCGGGAGATGCACGGCGAGCCGGTGCTGTGGCCGTTCATGCCCGCCACGGGACCAATGCACCCGGTCGTTTCAGACCTTGAAATTCCCACCGTGCTTCCGGTCGGAGTGGGGCGCCCCGACAACCGGATCCACGCGCCCAACGAGAACATCCGCGCCGCCGATTACGTCAACACGGTGCGCCTCATGTGCCGGATCTGGGAGCGTTTCGGAGCGAGCTGATGGAAAAGTTGACCGACAAGCTGTTCACCGTCAAGTACAACGAGGACACCGGCAAGCCGCACATCGAGATCGTCAACCAGAACGTGTGCCTGTCGAAGTGTACGGGGAAGTACTGCACGCATTTCTGCCCGGCCGGCGTGTATGAGTGGAACGAGGAGCAGAAGAAGACCCTGGTGAGCTTCGGCAACTGCATCGAGTGCGGGGCCTGCTCCATCGGCTGCCCGTTCGACAACATCTCGTGCCACGCCCCCCGGGGCGGCTACGGCGTCCGGTACACCAACGGCTAGGGCGGACTAATGCCGGATAGTCCGGACTATCCGGGGGTCCGGCCCGGGCCGAGCTTGGTTCGTCCGGACTATCCGAGGGTGGTGGACCCGGCCGGGCCAGTTCGGAATACAGCCCGAACTGGGAATACTTCCTATTGAGGCAATGAGCGATTACGACGTGATCATCGTGGGGGGCGGGCCCGCCGGGCTGGCAGCCGCGCTGTACACGGCCCGGATGAACCTGAAGACCGTGGTTTTGGACCGCGGACCCCTTGGCGGTCAGCTGCTGAATACCGAGCTGGTCGAAGACTACCCCGGCATTGAGTCGATTCTCGGTTCAGACCTGGCGTTGAAGATGGGCGACCACGCCCGGAAGTTCGGCGTCGAGGTCCGCGATTTCGAGCCGGTCCACGAGATAGATGTGGAAGGCAACAGCAAGGTGGTACGGATGGAGTCGGGCGAAGAGCTCCGGGCGCCTGCACTGATCATGGCCGCGGGCGGCCTCCCGCGCTACCTTCAGGTGCCCGGCGAGCAGGAGTACTCGGGACGCGGCGTGAGCTACTGCGCAGTCTGCGACGGCGCCTTCTTCAAGGGCCAGGAGCTCGCCGTAATTGGCGGCGGGGATGCCGCGGTCGAGGAGGGAGAGTTTCTCACCCGATACGCGTCAAAGGTCTACATCCTGCACCGCCGCAGCGAGCTGCGCGCCCAGCCGATCCTCGTCGAGCGGGCTCAGGCAAACCCCAAGATCGAGTTCATCTTCGACGCCCATGTCAAGGAGATCGCCGGAGACGACAAGGTTCGGGATGTCCTTTACGAGCAGCACGGCGAGATGAAAGAGCTCCACGTCGGTGGCGTCTTCATCTTCATCGGATTCGTGCCGAACTCGTCGCTGCTCAAGGTGCACGTTGACCACGACGCCGCGGGATACATCCAGACCGACCGCAACATGCAGACGTCGGTGGAGGGGATCTGGGCGGTGGGCGACGTGCGCGCTCAGCTGACCAAGCAGATCGCAACCGCCGTGGGTGACGGGACCACCGCTGCGGTCGCCGCCTCGATGTACATCAGCGCACTTAAGGACGCCGCCCGAGCTTAGGCCGCAGTCAGCGGGCGCCGACGATACTTTTGCGGCTCTGAGCTTAGGCTCCGCTAGAGGGGCGGATTGGCGAGCACGACCGACAGCTCGATCTGGCGATCCGGCACGGTCCAGTAGGACTGGAGCAATGCCGTCTTCTGCTCGGGCGTGGTCAGCTCGAAACCATGACGGCGGTAGAAGCTGATCGCCCATTCGGCGGCCGCCCACGTGCCGACCAGCATGCGCCGGGTGTCCAGGGTTCGCAGGTGCTCGATCAGCGCGCCTCCCACGCCGTTGCGCTGACTGGTCGATAGGACGTAGGCGTGGCGGATCAGGTTCACGTCGCGAACGGGTTGGATACCCATCACCCCGACCAGCTCCCCGTCCGCCTCATAGCCCCAGAAGGCGACACCCGCGCCGATCTCGTCATCGAGCTCGTGCGACCGAATGTAGGGCTCATGCCAGCGATCCGAAGGGATGACTCCGCGGTACGCAACCGCCGCGTCGTTGACGATCGCGAGAATCGTCTCCCGCTCGTTGTCGCGGCAGGGCCGGATCGTGCTCACCGGTCTACTGCGGGGGCGATGGCGATTCCTCCAACCAGCGCGTCTCGCCAACCGCGACCGCGATGTGAGCCATGGGCGCCGTCTTGCCCGCCCCGTGCCAGTGCTCCTCGCCGGGACCAGCCGTCACCGTATCGCCCTCATTGATGCGCTGGGGAGCGTGTCCGCGGGCCTGGACCCAGCCCTCACCGTGGACGACGTGCAGCAGCTGTCCGCCTGCGTGCGAATGCCAGTGGTTTCGAGCGCCGGCCTCGAACCGAACGACCGCGGCAAATATCGAGGGCGTCTGCGGCGAAGCCTGAATCAGCTCTCGCGCAACTGCATTGCCCGTGAAATGCGACGGATCCATTGGGTTCTGAACGTCGAGTGCCTCTGACCGTGGTGTGATCTTCATGCCACCTCCAGTTTCCATGATTCACGTCGGCCGCCAACAAACACGTGCCCCCGTTTCAAGAAGTCGTACATTCAGCGCTGGGGCGCGATACGTCCGAAGACTCGATCGTGATCCTCGGGTCGGGAATGGCCGGCGGCGTCGCGGCCAGAACCTTTCGCGAGGACGGATACGGCGGCCGCCTCGTTCTGATCGGCCGCGAGCCGACTCCTCCGTTTGGCCGCCCGCCTCTGTCCAAGACGTACCTTCGCGGTGAAGAGTCGCTGTCGGGCTGGTTCGTGAACCCGGAGGACTGGTACGAGAAGAACCGCGTGGACCGGGTTGCCGCCACCGCCGCGCACCTTGACATCCGCGCGCGTCGCGTCGAGCTGGCTGGTGGGAAGGCTGTTTCGTACAGCCGCCTCTTGATCACGACGGGTGGTGAGAACAGGCGCCTGGACGTCCCCGGTGCGCAGCTGCCGGGCGTCTTCCAGCTCCGGACGGTGGCTGACTGCGACGCGATCAAACAAGCCGCCCAGCATGGGGCCCGAGCGCTGGTGGTCGGGATGGGCTTCATCGGTTCTGAGGTTGCCGCCTCGCTGACCCAGTTGGGCGTTCGGGTGAGCGCCGTCTTGCCCGGCCGTGCTCCGCTCGAGTCAGTCCTGGGCCCCGAAATGGGAGAGCTCATGGCCGGAATCCATCGGGAGGCGGGCGTCGAGCTGGTCACCGGTGATCAGGTCGTCCGATTCGAAGGTGCGAAGCAAATCGAACAGGCGGTGACGCGGAATGGGCGCAGGCTGGAGTGCGATCTCGCCGTCGTGGCGGTGGGCATCCGACCGTCGGTCGCTTTCCTCGAAGGCAGCGGAGTGGCGCTTGACAATGGCGTGAGCGTCGACCCTTCGTGCCGGACAAACGTGCCGGGAATATTCGCCGCCGGCGATCTGGCCAACCACATGCATCCCCTTTTTGGCCGCATACGGGTCGAGCACTACAACAACGCTGAGAAGCAAGGGGCGGCGGCGGCCAGGTCTGTCTTGGGATCGGCAGCGTCGTTCGGATACGTCCACACGTTCTGGTCGGATCAGTACGAGCACAAGCTCGAGTACGTCGGTCACGCTCGCAGCTGGGACCGCTTCGTCGTGCGCGGGTCGGCAATGGATCGGAAGCTTGTCGGGTTCTACCTGGCGGATGGCGTGCTCCGCGCGGCGGTGGGGCTGAATCGCGGCGGTGACCCGGAGCTGGATGAGCACGACGAGATGGCGGCGGCGGGACGCTTGATCGCCGAGCAAGCCCGGCCAGACCCCGCAGCCCTGGCCGACGAAGACCGCGACCTGACTCGTCTATAGATTCATCTCGCCTTCGGGGAGTCGGCGAGGTAGAGCTCTGCCCTGCGGTTCGACTCACTTTGAGGGTGGCTGTCCTCCAGGCGCCTCATCTCCTGCCTGACCTCGTCGCTGAGGCCGCGAGCGTCGTTCCAGTTGACCTCCACCAGGTTTCCGCCTGGGTCGCGAATGTACAGCTGGACCTGGCCGCTCGGGAGCTCGTTCAGGTGCGAGCCCATGGTTTCGACGTCGTGAATGCCTCTCGTGCGAGTTGCCCGGAAAACCGCCTCGAAGTCGTCGACCGCGAGTGCGAAATGGTGGTAGGCGGGGGCGGCGCCCGGGCGCTCGAACAGATGGAGCTGCAGGTCGCCTACACGCAGCCACTGAACGGGGAACCCGAAGTTGGGTGTGTCGATTGTTTCAGCGCCGAAGATCTCGATGTAGAACTGGACCGAATGCTGGAGGTCACGGGCCACGACGCTGACGTGATTGATGTGCGCCCGGGTCACCGGCTCACGATAGCGCGCCGTGATGCGGCCGCCAACGCGGCCTGGGCGGAGTGCTAGCCTTCGAGTCCAATGCAGGCCCGCATTGCGTGCCTCAGCCCCTTTGACGAAGGGACCGTGCGCGCCATGTTGAAGGGCCGCCACCGCGTAGAGGTCCTGCTCGTGCCCCCACCGCCTGCCCAGGCGGACGTGGCGGCTGCGTGCGCCGATGCCGATCTTGTGATCGCGGACCGGCGGCACAGGCATCAGATCGACCGCGCTGTTCTGCAGCAGATGAGCCGGTGCCTGCTCATCCAGCAAGCGGCGGTCGGGTTCGATTCAATCGACCACCGTGCAGCCGCCGAGCTCGGCATCCCGGTCGCGAATGCGGCCGGATACAACAAGGATTCGGTTGCCGATTGGACGGTGATGGCGATGATCGCGCTCCTGCGCCGCTCCCACTGGTTGGACCGCCAGCTCCGAGCAGGTGGTTGGCACGCGTCAGACCCCCTTCGCAACGAAGAGACGATGGGGCGCGAGCTGGGCGCGATGACCGTGGGCATCATCGGGATGGGCAACATCGGCTCGGCCGTGGCGCATCGGGTCGCGGCGTTCGGCGCGCGGATCCTGTTCGCCGACGCCGTACCTCGCACCGCACCCAATGCGGTCCAGGTCGACCTCGAGACAATTCTTCTGGAGAGCGACATCGTGTGCGTGCATGCGCCGCTTGACCTCGATACAAAGGCCCTGATCGGCCGCGAGGCGCTCTTCCGCATGAAAAAGGGTTCATACGTGATCAATGCGGCGCGCGGCGCGATAGTCGACGAGACCGCTCTGGTCGACGCACTGCGGTCTGGCCATCTCGCCGGCGCGGGGCTCGACGTATTCGAAGTCGAACCGCTGCCGCTAGATTCGCCTCTGCGATCCCTGGACAACGTCGTCCTCGCTCCGCATCGCGCAGGGGCGACACTCGACGCCGACGCCCGATTGATTGAGGTCATCGGAGAAAACCTGATGCGCGTGCTCGACGGTCAGCCACCTGTCAACGTCGTCAACGGTGTGATCGCGGCGAGGGTGCGATGAGCTCGCTGCGCGAACAGTGGAAGGCGGGCAAAGCGACGTTCGGTGCGTGGTGCACCATCCCAAGCTCGTGGACCGCTGAGGTGGCGGCCCGCTCGGGCCACGATTGGGTCTGCGTCGACACCCAGCACGGCTTGATCGGCTACGACGTCATGCTCCCCATGCTCCAGGCCATCTCGGCAGGCGGCGTTCCGTCCTTTGTGCGCGTGCCGTGGAACGAGCCCGGCTCGATCATGAAGGCGCTCGACGCGGGAGCGGGCGGCGTCGTTGTGCCTATGGTCAATTCGGTCGGCGAGGCACAGGCCGCGGTCGACGCCTGCCGCTATCCGCCCGATGGCATGAGGAGCATGGGTCCGGTCCGCGCCAGGGAGGTCGACAGCGACTGGCGGCGCCCGATCTGTGTGGTGATGATCGAGACCGTGCAAGCGGTGGATCGAGCCGACGCAATCTTGTCAGTGCCCGGCGTTGATGCCGTGTTCGTCGGCCCCAACGACCTGGCCGTCTCGGCGGGGCTCGACTCGAGTTATGAGGGATCTCATCCCGAACATCGCCGGTTGATCGAGGCGATCGTCAGGGCCGCCCTCTCGAATGGCGTTGCTGCCGGGATCATGTGCGGGTCGCCTGAGGTCGCCGCACAGTGGCACAAGCTCGGCTTTGTCATGCTCGGGCTGCAGTCGGACACAAGACTTCTCGCGGCGGCGTCTGAAGAGATCGCTGCGCAGTCGAGGGAACTGACCGGTAACAGCTAGGCGATGTCACCCGACTCAGTCCCGCTCGAGCTGGTCGCCGACGTACACAACGTCATCGGCGAAGGCCCCGTCTGGCTCGAGGACGAGCAGCGCCTGGTCTGGGTCGACATCAAAAGTCACCGTGTCCAGTGGCTCGATCCCGAAACCGGTCATGTCGAGCAGCTCGACGTCGGCGCCGATGTCGGGGCGGTGGCGCCGACGAGGTCGGGCACCCTGATCGCAGCGATTGGAAACGGGTTTCAGCTCATCGATCGAACGTCTGGAAGGACAGACACCCTCGCGGTTGCCGAGCCTCACCGGCCAGAGAATCGGATGAACGATGGGAAATGCGACAGCCGAGGAAGGTTTTGGGCGGGATCGATGGCCAACGACGAAGCGCCCGGCGCGGGTGCGTTGTATCGATTGAATCTCGATCACACGGTCGACCGCGTGCTCTCCGACGTCACGGTGTCGAACGGACTCGACTGGACGGACGACGATCGGCTCATGTACTACATCGACTCGCTGAGCTACTGCATCGACGGGCTCGACTTCGAGCCGTCGGCCGGCACGGTCGCCAATCGAAGGCCGCTGATTCGAATCGAGAAGAGCGACGGCCTACCCGATGGGATGACGCTTGATTCCAAAGGCGGCATCTGGGTCGCGCTCTGGGGCGGTTGGTCAGTCCGCCGGTACCGGCCCGACGGAAGCTTCGATCTCGAGATCAAAGTTCCGGTGAGCAGGGTGAGCAGCTGCGTCTTTGGAGGACCCGAGCTGTCGGATCTGTACATAACGACCGCCGCAACAGGACTCTCAGAGGAGCAGCTCGAGAAGCAGCCGCATGCGGGCGGCCTGTTCCGTTGCCGGCCCGGTCACGTCGGCCGGCCTCCCTACAGGTTCGGCGGCTAAGCTCAGATCGGGCTCAGGCCAAGCTCCTGGGCGAGGTCGTTGATCGCGCGAAGTGTCGCGCCGGCGACGGGAATCCCCTCCGACGTGCGCTCCGCACGCGATCGCCATTCGGGTTCGCCCGGCATCTGAATCGCGTTGAAACCCGCGGCGGTCGGGGCCGCGTGGAGGCGGGCCTCCAAGGCGTCCGCCTGCTCCATGAAGTCACTCGCCGGCAAGAACCTGCCCACGTCGATCGCGAGCAGCATGGTGCCGTTGCCGTTGCTGTAATCAGGGTCTGAGGACAAGCCGGTGCCTGACAGCATCCCGGCCATCAGCTCGGCCATCACGCTCAGTCCGAATCCCTTGTGTCCGCCGAACGTGGTGAGCGCGCCTCCGTCGTAGAAAGCAGCGGTGTCGGTGGTCGGTTGGCCACCCTTGTCCACCACCGCGCCGAGAGGCGCCTTCGACCCGTTGGCGTGGGCGATCCTCAGCTTCCCCTCGGCGATGGAGGCGGTCGCGAAATCAACGACGATCGGGGGTTTGCCCGGTGACCGCGGAGCGCCCCACGCGATCGGATTCGTCCCCAGGAGGCGCGTGTACCCGCCGTAGGGCGCGACCGCCGGAGGGGAGTTGCAAGTCATGAGCCCTATCTGGCCCGCGCGGCTCAAGTCCTCGACGTATTCACCCAATCGCCCGATGTGGTTGCAGCGGCCGACGGTGACCAGCCCGACCCCGTTGGCGCGCGCGAGCTTCGAGGCGGTGTCCGTCGCGATGTGAGCGGCGGGCTGGCCCCATCCCCAGGCGCCGTCGACTCGCGCGCAGGCATCGCCGAGCGACTCGACCACCGCGCGAGCTCCGGGCTGAACCTGGCCGCTTCGAACGCCGGCCACGTACGACGTGAGCCTGATCACGCCGTGCGAGTCATGGCCGGCCAGGTTGGCGTCGACAAGCGACCCGGCAACGATCGCCGCAAGGTCTTCGGGCGTGCCGACCGCCTCGAGAATCGCCTGGCCGAGGCGCTTCAGGTCAGAACCCTTGTAGCGGACGCCCTGCTCCGCGGCCTCGCTCACGACATCAGCATGAAGTGACTTGAGAGAGCCGTCATGATTGGCCGCCGATGTCGAGAACGGGCGGCGTGCTCCGTCCTGGTGGTGAGCGTGCCATTACAGGCACAAATTCCGGTCACGAGGAGTCAGAGATGAGATACCTGCTGATCGTCAATTTCGAAGGAGGCGTCATCGAGGCGCCCATGGAGGAGTGGAAGCCGGAGGAGATCACCGCACATCTGGACTATTACAAGGCCCTTCACAAGGAGCTGGTCAGCAGCGGCGAGCTGGTCGATTCCCAGGTCCTGGCCGGACCGAATCTCGCCAAGGTCGTGCGATTCGACGGCCTGAATGCGCCCGTCGTCACCGATGGTCCCTTCCAGGAATTCAAAGAGTGGCTGGCCGGCTACCAGATCGTCGACGTCGACTCAGAAGCGCGCGCCATAGAGATCGCCGCGAAGATCTCGGCCGTGCCCGGACCCGGCGGGATTGCGACCCAGCAGCCGATCCAGGTGCGGCAGGTGATGGACCAGGCGCCGTCCGACGTCGCAGAGATGGAGGCGTTTCTTCAACAGGTAGGTGGCGAGCGCTGAACGTGCCGCCGCGTGTGGAGGACCTGCTGCGCGACCTTGCGCCGCAGGTCCTTGGCGTGCTCATCCGCAGGTCGGGTGACTTTTACGCTGCGGAAGACGCGGTTCAGGAGGCGCTGCTCGCGGCGGCCGTGCACTGGCCGCGCGATGGCATTCCGGCGAAACCCCTCGGTTGGCTCGTGCACACGGCCGTCCGGCGGATGATCGACCAGAGGCGAAGTGACCAGTCCCGGCGAGATCGCGAAAGCCTTGCCCTGCTTCAGGAAGCGCCCATCAGAGAGATCCCCGCAAAAGACGACACGTTGATTCTTCTGTTCATGTGCTGCCATCCAGCGCTGACCCCAGCGTCAGCCATCGCACTGACATTGAGGGCCGTGGGTGGACTCACCACCGCCCAGATCGCCAACGCATTCCTTGCGGGCGAGCCGACGATGGCTCAGCGCATCAGCCGGGCGAAGCACATCATCAAGGCTTCAGGCGCGCGCTTCCGTATGCCAACGCGCAACGAGCTGGCAGCAAGACTGCGTACGGTGCTGCATGTGCTGTACCTCATGTTCAACGAGGGGTACGCGAGCAGCACCGGCCACGAGCTGAACCGCACCGACTTGACGGATGAAGCGATTCGGTTGACGAGGATGCTGCAGCGGCTGCTTCCCGACCACGGCGAGGTCATGGGTCTGCTCGCACTCATGCTGCTGATCGATGCCAGACGCCGGGCGCGGATCAACGCGAGAGGCGACCTGATCACTCTTGCGGAACAGGATCGCACTCAGTGGGACCAGGCGCTGATCGCCGAAGGGGTAGCGTTGATCAACCGCGCGATCGGCAAAGGCGCGGTTGGCGAGTACCAGCTGCAGGCCGCGATATCCGCTGTCCATGATCGCGCCGCCCGACCTGAAGGCACCGACTGGCCACAGATCCTTGGGCTGTACGGGCTGCTCGAGCAGCTGACCGGGAATCCGATCGTCACGCTCAACAGGGCAGTTGCGGCTGCGATGGTCGACGGCCCGGCCGCAGGCTTGACCCTGCTCGCCGAGGTCGAGGATCGGCTGAGCGGACACCATCGCCTCGACGCGGTCCGAGCTCACTTGCTCGAGATGGCTGGAGACACCCGAGGTGCCATGGCGCACTATCGAGCGGCGGCAGGCCGTACGACAAACCTGGCCGAGCAGCGGTACCTCACCACGCAAGCCGCGCGTTTGAAGATGCAAGCCGCACGCGACGGCGTCGCGACCGGCTGACGGCTAACGCGTGACGTCGATCCAGACCAGGCCCGGCGGGAGCGTCACCGGCTGGCCGCTGTCGAGCTGGAACACCAGCGGCCCGTGGCTGTCCGTCGACGCCCAGGTGCCTCCGTACTGCTGTCCCTTGTAAAACACGTCGAGGCGTCCGTTGGTGTCGAGCTCGAAGTCGTGGATGTGCGCCCCGTGGCCGTCACCGACATCCAGCAGCCATTCGCGGGTGTGGATGACCATCAGCATCTCGATGTGGAGCGGCTGAGTGAGGCTGGCGTCCGAGTACAGGTGCCCCTCTTCCTTTTTTGTATAGGTACCGGTGGGCGCGTCATACGAATACGTTGAGTAGTGCTCATCGACGTTCGTTGTGTTGACCGCGGTGCCGCTGCCGAGGTTCGGCCGCGACTTCGGGATTGTGTAAGAGGGAAGTCCGAAGAGCCCTTCGGCGGCGGCCACCTTGTCCCCGTTGATCATCAGGTTGTCCGGTGCGTATCGGGCGTTGCTCCGGTACTGGTAGCCGATGGTGTCGAAGAACTGCGGCGTCGGGTTCTGGGCGGCGCGCGACCGCGTGGCCTGTGATTCGCCCGACTGGAATAGAAGGCCTTTGTAGTGGCGGCCGATCTTCAGCGAGATGAACCGCGCCGAGCGCATGGGCCCGATCAGGTCGGGCGCGTTCTGATAGATCGCTGTGAGACGCGTAATCCCCCCCTCGGCGAGGTACTCGAAGATGACGTCGGCTGCCTGCAGGCCGTTCTGGTCGCGCGCGAACTCATCGTTGGGGATCTGGATCAGGGCCGGATAGCGAAGCGCGACTGTGTGCTGGTGGTTGTGCCAGTAGATGCCAGTCTTGAGCGTGAACCCGGCCGGAACGAGGTGACCGGTCTGGTCGCGGCCCCCCGGCGCGACCTGGACGGTGACGGGGCCGGAGGGCAGACCCGCCAGCGAGAACGTGGCGCTCTTGCTGTCGGCGGCCCACGTGAGGGTCGCGATCTGGGTTCCGACGCTGGCCTTGATCGTGACCGGCTCCATCGCGTCATTGAATGTGAGCTTCATCGTCGCGCCGGCCTCGACCTCGTTGCCGTCTTTCAGCGGGCTGCCGTCCGCCGCGGTGATGGCGGTGATCCGCGGGATGATGATCGTGGTGAAGCTCCACTGCCCGGCGCCGACGCGATGATGACCGACGTCGTAGATCGGCTTCATGCTCACGGTGTAGTTCGTCAGCTCCACGAGCGGCTTGTTCGGAGTCCACGAGTACTGCGTCTGGCCTGATACCGAGCTGATGGTTCCGTCAGTGGCCGGAGTGATGGAAAAAGCCGCCCTGACGACCTCGATGTTCACCGATCGAGAGAAGGTGAGCAGGAAGCTCCCGTCAGTCGGGACATCTTTCTGACCGGTCTTGACGTTCGCTGTCAGCGTCGTCGGCAGGGTGTTCTCGTAGGCGAGGAAGGCGCCGACGCCGACGAGGATGACCAGCACGATCATGCCGATCGCCAGCCAGCCGCGACGGCCGAAGCCCCCGCGGCGGCGAAGGGGCCTTCGCAACGGAGGGATAGCGGATGGCGCTGGCTCGAGCTCGGGGAGCGACGTGGATATGGACAACGGGCCGCGCGAAATTATGCCATTAACCGCTTCAGCAGGGAGAACGTGTAGATCCCGGTGGCGTGTCCGCTCTCGAATGCGATCTGAAGGGCGTACTGGCCGACGAGCGTCACGTCGTGAACACGAAGCTCGGCGGGGCTCAGTGTTTGGACCCGGGCGAGGCGTCCCTGCATGCCCGCCTCACCTCGACACTCGGCACAGGGACAGGCCCATCGCAGCTGCTCGCCCGTGTATGTGCTCTTGCTTCCGTCCTCCCAGGTGATCTCCATGACCTGGCGCTCTTTGTCGACGTCGACGTTGGTGGGAAATGGATCTGGATCTTGCAGCTACGGAGTCCTGCTCAGTGCACGTTGATGACGGGGAGCTGGCGAAACGATTGGATCGACGTCCGCGCGGCGACCTGCGAGGCGATCTCCACAAACGCCTTCGCGCCGGCCGACTCAGGTCGCGAGATGACCACCGGAGTCCCCGCGTCCGCGTCCTCGCGGATGCTTTCCTCGAGCGGGATCGCGCCCAGGAACGGAACACCGAGGCGTTTCGCCGCGGACTCGGCGCCGCCGTGACTGAAGATCTCGTGCCGGTGGCCGCAGCTCGGACACACGTACCAGCTCATGTTTTCGATCAGCCCCAGCGGGGTGACGTTCAGCTTGCGGAACATCTGCAGAGCCTTGACCGCAATGTCGGTCGCCACGTCCTGCGGCGTGCAGACAATGGCGACGCCGGTGAGCGGCACCGCCTGCGCAAGCGTGAGCGACGCGTCACCGGTTCCTGGCGGCAGGTCGATGACCAGGTAGTCGAGCCGGCCCCAATCGACCTGCACCATCATCGCCTCGATTGCTTTGCCGACCATCGGGCCGCGATAGATGGTCGGCTCGTCGCCGGGGTTGATGTGGCCGAACGACATCAGCTTCATGCCATGCGCATCGATGGGGAGGAGACGGCCGTTCGACTGCCGAGGCACCACCTTCGAGCCGGTCATGACCGGAACGGAGGGTCCATAGATGTCGGCGTCCAGCAACCCGACGGAGGCTCCGCTCTTGCACAGCGCGGCCGCCAGGTTGACGGCTACCGTCGACTTGCCGACGCCACCCTTGCCGGACGCGACGGCGATCGTCTGCTTGACGCCGGGCAAGATCTCCGACGGTTTGGGTCGCATGAAGGCGGGCCGCACGTTGGCCGTCATGCGGACCTCGACGCCGGTCACGCCGGGCAGCTCGCCGACGGCGTCCTCGGCCTGCGACTTGAAGCGATCCCGGACGGGACATGCCGGCGTCGTGAGCTCAAAGGTGAAGGTCACCTTGCCTTCCGCGCTTACGTCCAGCTCCTTGATCATGCCCAGGCTGACCACGTCCCGGCCCAGGTCCGGGTCCTTGATGTGCCCGAGCACGTCCAGGACTTGCTGCGAAGTTGGCGCGCTCATCGGCTGCGATCTTACCGAGCCACGGCAACTGAAGTAGGCCCGCCTGATAAGTTCAGTGCGGCATGAAACAGGTGACGGCCATCAGCCCGGCCTCTGACCTGGTCGCTTACTACGGCGGTCCTGCCTCCGACGTCTACTTTCAACGTGCCCAGAAGACGCTCGCCGGGGCGCATGTCGATGCGGTGGTCACGATGGATTTCTTTGCCGGCCTACGCGGCATCCTCTGCGGCGTCGCCGAGGCGACACGGCTGCTTGGCGGGATTCTCCAGCAAGGCGATGAGGTGTGGGCGATCGCCGAAGGCGAACCGATGAGCCAGAAGGAGACCGTGCTTCGCGTCCGGGCGCCGTACTCGCGATTCGGGGTCTACGAGACCGCGCTGCTCGGCATGCTCTCGAGCTGCTCCGGCTGGGCGACCGCGGCCCGTGAGATCGTCGAGGCCGCGGGCGGCAAGCGGGTGATCAGCTTTGGCGCGCGCCATGTGCACCCTTTGATCGCGCCGACCATGGAGTACTCCGCCGTCGTCGGGGGATGCGCGGGATGCGCCACACCTCTGGGAGCGCAGCTCGCCGGCCTTCAGGGTGCGTCGGGGACGATGCCTCACTCCATGATCCTTCTCTTCGGCGACACCGTGAAAGCAGCGCTTGCCTTCGACCAGCACATGGGCGACGACGTACTGCGCATAGTGCTGGTCGATACGTTCAAGGACGAGGCGGAGGAATCGCTGCGGGTCGCCGAGGCTCTCGGCAAACGACTTCGCGGGGTGCGCCTGGACACTCCGAGCGAGCGAGGGGGGGTCACCGTCGACCTGGTGAAGGAGGTTCGGGCCCGGCTCGACCAGGCCGGTTACGACCATGTCGGGATCTTCATCTCGGGAGGACTGGACGCGGGTCGAATACGCGAGTTCGAGGCGGAGAAAAGCCCTATCCATTCTTACGGTGTCGGGATGGCGATCAGCTCCGCGCCTCCAATCGCCTTTACCGCCGATATCAAAGAGATCGCCGGCAAACCCATGACCAAGCGAGGACGGATTCCGGGCGCGGCCCCGAACCCGCGGCTCGCCCGTGTCATCTAAAAAGCTGCTTGCGCTGCAGGCGGCCTGCCGCGCCTGCACGATCTGCGCGGATCAGGGGATCATCGCCGAGGCCAACCCGACGTTCGAAGGTCGATGGGGAGCGCCTTTCTTCATGGTCGGCCAGGCGCCCGGTCCCGCCGAGAAGGTGACCCGGAGGCCGTTTTCTGGGCGCGCCGGAAAGGAGCTCGACCGATGGATGCTTCGTGCGGGCTTTCGCGACCCCGAAGAATTTCGCCGCCTCACCTACATCGCCGCCCTCATGCGCTGCTTCCCGGGGCGTAACAAACGGGACACCGGCGACCTGCGTCCCCCGCCCGCGGCCGTGGCCAACTGCGCGCACTGGCTCGACGCGGAGCTAACCCTGCTCAAGCCCAAGGTTTTGATCCTGGTCGGCCAGATGGCGATCTCCCGTTTCCTTGGGCCGGGCTCCCTCGAGGAACGTGTCGGCAAGCGTTTCGGCGAGCGCCCTGTGATGGTTCCGCTGCCACACCCGTCGGGGCAGAACCGCTGGCTCAATGCGCCCGACAACCGCGAACGACTCGCGCAAGCGCTCGCGCAGATCAGCGAGCTGCGTGCAAACTTTGCTCGGTGAGATACCTACTCATCTATTACGGCGGCAGCATGCCGGACACGCCCGCGCAGCAGGCACGGGTGATGAAGCAATGGACGGCGTGGTTCACGAAGCTCGGTCCGGCGATCGTCGACCCGGGCAATCCGTTCTCGGGCAAGGTCAACAAGCTCAAGCCCGACGGTGAGGTGGCGAAGGGACCCGTCGGCCAGCGAGCGTCCGGTTACAGCATCATCGACGCTCCTTCGCTCGAAGCGGCGACGAAGCTGGCGAAAGGCTGCCCGGTGATAAAAGGCGGCGCGCAGGTCGCGGTCTACGAAACCTTCAACGTGATGTAAAGCCACGTGCCTGCTTTCTTTGGGCAGCGAAAAGGTGGGCGCGTCGTGATCGAAGGCGGCGACGCACGCCATCTTGCCGGCTCGCTCCGCGCGCGTCCCGGAGAATCGATCGAGGTCGTTGACCCAGACGGATTGTTGCTCGATGTCCTCCTCGATGAGGTCTCGTCGACGCGCGTCGAAGGTCACGTGGTGGCCGAGCGCGCCCATCAACCGGAGCCAGGGTCGCGGATCACGATCGCGATCGCCAATCTTCCTGCGCAGGCTCTCGAGCACGTGCTGTCGCGCTGCACCGAAGCTGGTGCTCACGCGTTCGTCGTCTTCAACGCCGACCGGAGCGTGGGTCGGGGGCGGAAGCTGGAACGCTGGGCCACGATCTGCCGCGAGGCTGCGATGCTGGCCGGACGGCTGCGCGTGCCCGAGGTTTCGGCAGCATCTTCCGTCGAGGCGGTGATCGGAGCGGTCGCAACCCCGGTGCTCCTGTCGCGTGAGGCGCTGCGACGCCTGGCCGAGGTGAGCGAGCCGCGCGACGTCACGCTGCTCATCGGGCCGGAAGGCGGCTGGACGGAGCGCGAGCTGGAGCTGGCGACCGAGACGGCGACGCTCGGTCCCCGCAACCTCCGCGCGGACACGGCCGCGGTGGTCGGTCTTGCCGTCGCCCTCGCCGCGCGGGGCGACTAGCAGGCGCGCCTCTAGCGTTTCTGGCTTCGGGCCGTCTCGACCTCGCCGGCGATCGCCACCATCGACGCGATTCCAAACGTGATCGCGCCCGCCACGAGCATGGCGGCGCCCAGCGGCAGCAACCACGTTGTGGCGGCCAGGCCGAGGCATAGAACGCCTACCGCGATCACCAGGACCGCGTAGATCCTGAAGCCTCGTTTCGACGCGGCGAAACCCGGAGGCAGCGAGCCGAGGTCGCGCGAGGTGACGCGCCGGATCACGTCGTCTCCCGCGCCGAAAAGGTTCAACAGAAGCACCAGACCGGCGATGGAGAGCGCCACGCCGATCGCAAGCACGACCGCCACGTGGGTATTCTCGCGGGAGTGTCTAAATGGCGGTGACAACCAGGCAGGCGTTGGTGCGGAACTTTTGCATCATCGCCCACATCGACCACGGCAAATCGACGCTCGCCGACCGCCTCCTCGAGCACACGGGATCGATCAGCCAGCGCGACATGCAAGACCAGGTCCTCGACACGATGGATCTGGAGCGGGAGCGTGGGATCACGATCAAGCTCCAGGCGGTCCGCATGACGTATCCGGCAAAGGACGGCCAGGCTTACGAGCTCAACCTCATCGACACGCCCGGCCATGTCGACTTCGCGTACGAGGTTTCACGATCTCTCGCGGCGTGCGAGGGCGCGATCCTCGTGGTCGACGCAGCGCAGGGCATCGAAGCCCAGACGCTCGCCAACCTCTATCAGGCGGTCGAGGCGGGCCTCACGATCGTGCCGGTGGTCAACAAGATCGACCTCGACGCGGCGCAGCCCGAGCTCGTCGCGGAAGAGATCGCGGACGTGACCGGGATACCGCGCGACCAGGTCATCTTCGCGTCGGCCAAGCTGGGCGTCGGAACCGAGGCGATTCTGGAAGCCGTGGTCAACAGGGTCCCGCCTCCGCGCGGCGATCCCTCGAAACCTCTACGCGCTCTGATCTTCGACTCCCACTACGACCCCTACCGGGGCGTCATCACCTATGTGCGTGTGGTCGATGGAGAGATCATTCCGCGGACCAAGATCCGGATGATGAACACAGGCAAGGTCCACGAGGTCGACGAGGTCGGCTGGTTTGCGCCGCGGCCACGACCGGCCGAAAAGCTGACCGCGGGTGAGGTCGGTTACGTGACCGCGGCGATCAAGAACGTCGTGGACGCGCGCGTGGGGGACACCATCACGGCAGCCGAGCACGGCGCGACGACGCCGCTGCCCGGCTACCGGCAGGTCAAGCCGATGGTGTTCGCGGGCTTGTTTCCGACCAACTCGGACCAGTTCTCCGATTTGAAGGAGGCGCTGGAGAAGCTGCAGCTGAACGACGGCGCGCTGTCCTTCGAGCCAGAGAACTCGGCCGCGCTCGGCTTCGGCTTTCGCTGCGGGTTCCTTGGACTGCTCCACCTCGAGATCGTCCAGGAGCGGCTGGAGCGTGAGTTCGAGCTGGACCTCATCACGACCGCGCCGACGGTCGAGTACCAGGTGAAGCTGATGCGGGGCGAGGTGATCGAGGTCGACAACCCTGCCCTGATGCCGGACCCCACGCTGATCGATTCCATCTCGGAACCGTTCGTCAAGCTTTCGATCATCGTGCCGTCGACGTACGTCGGGCCGATGATGGAGCTGTGCCAGGAGCGCCGAGGTGCCTTCAGGCACCTGGAGCACCGGCCCGGCGACCGTGTTGTGCTGGAGTACGAGATCCCGCTCGGCGAGATCATCCACGACTTTTACGACCAGCTGAAATCGCGATCGAAGGGCTACGCGTCGATGGACTACGAGATGATCGGGTTTCGTGAAGGCGACCTGGTGAAGCTTGACGTGCTTGTCGCGGGTGAACCGGTGGATGCGCTCTCTCTGATCACACACCGCAGCAAGGCCCAGGCGCAGGGCCGGCGGCTGGTGGAGAAGCTCAAGGCGATCATCCCGCGCCAGATGTACGAGGTCCCCCTCCAGGCTGCGATAGGCGGCAAGATCGTCGCGCGTGAAACGATCCCAGCGATGCGCAAGGACGTCCTTGCGAAATGCTATGGCGGAGACATCACCCGGAAACGCAAACTGTTGGAGAAGCAGAAAGAAGGCAAGAAGCGAATGAAGCGAGTCGGGGCGATCGAAATCCCACAGGAGGCCTTCATGGCGGTGCTGAAGCTTGACTAGAGGCGTCTCTCGGACGGCAAGAGTGATCGCCGCGGGCGCGATGCTTGCCATTGCGCTTGCCGCTTGCGGCCGCGCCAGCAGCAACAACTCGGGCCCGAGCGTGGCCACCGTGTACTCGGGCCGCGTCGTGCTCAACGACCTGAACCCGGTCGTGCGCGACCTGCCCAGCTGGTGGGACGGGCCACCGACCTTTGACGTGAAGCCTCTCAACAGCGCCACGCGCCCTGACGTAGAGCGGTTCGCAGTGGTCGTGCGCTTCTCGCATGTCGGCACGGGCGAGCAGATCCGGCTTCGCTACCAGGTGTACGACACGACGGCTTACGCGACCGCCCTGATGACGGCGGAACAGAATGCTCTTGGCACCTCGCTTTCAGGGCCGAAAGCGGGGGACCAGGTCCTGTACTACAACCAGAACTCGGGAGGCGGCCCCGCGCCATACATCAGCGAGGCGTTGGTCCGGGTGGGCCAGATGGTGGTCGTGGTCGTGTGGACTCGCGTCGACGGGTACGCGGCCACAGCGTCCCTCGGCAAGGTGGCGACGACCGCGGCAAACCGGCTCAAGTCGTCCACCTCGGGCAAGCTCCGCGCGTCGCCCGCTCGATCTCCAGAGCCTGGCTTCCTCGCACCGGCGGGTCCTGACCTGACCCTCCTCGGCAGCGCGCGGCTGCCGGTGGAGGTCGTGGCTCAGATGCTGATGTTCTCCGCGCCAACCGATATGACCGACTTCTTCCATCGCGCAGGGGTCACTGATTTCGTCTATGGCGACTACGCGGTCAACGCCGACACGCGCATGGAGATCCTGACGGCCGGATTCACGTTCTCCAGTCAGACGGGCGCCAAAGACTGGATCGACGCTTTCTACGGGACCAGCAGCAATCTCTCGCAGGGCGTTTACCTCAACTTTGAAAGCGACACAGGTCAGTACGTGGCCGCATTCGGTCTGGCGAACCGCGGCATCCTCGTCGTGTGCCGGTCGTCGGCGACGGGCGAAGAAGCCGGACGGTCGTGTGAGGGCACTCTGGTGCGCGTGATCAACGGCTGGAGGATGTCGCTAGGAGGCTAAAGGCCTGGCCTCTGGTCCGTGCTGCTGGTCGCGCGCGGGAGGCTGTCGCGCGCTTCCTGAAACCACTCCCACTGCCTGGTGAGGCCCTCGCGAAGTGAAACGCGTGGTTCCCAGCCGAGGCGCTCGCGGGCGAGATTGATCGAGGCGCCTGTATGGCGCAGGTCTCCAGGAGTGGCGGCGAGGTGGCGACGGCGGACCTTGATGCGGCTGATTTCCTCCAGCGTGTCGAGCACGCGGTTCACCGTGACCCGGCTTCCGCCACCGAGGTTGATGATCTGGCCGACCACGTCGGCGGACGCGGCCTTTACGGTGCCGTCCACCGCATCCGAAACATAGGTGAACTCGCGTGTCTGCTCGCCATCCCCGAAGATCTCGATCTCCTGGTTGTCGACGAGGGCTTGCATGAAACGGCAGAAGGCCATATCCGGCCGCTGGCGCGGCCCGAACACGGTGAAGTAGCGGAGCGCAGTTGCCGGGATGCCAAAGCTGCGCATGTAAACGAACGCGAGGTGTTCGGCGGCGAGCTTTGTCATCCCGTAGGGAGACACCGGTCGCGGCAGCGCGCTTTCCTTCGTGGGGAACATCTCGGCGTCGCCGTAGACGGACTCGCTCGAGGCGAAGACAAGCTTTTGAATCTCGGTTCCACGGAGCGATTCGAGAAGACGCTGCGTGGCGACGATGTTGTCGTGGACGTACCGGTCGAAGTGTCCCCCCCAGCTCGGGCGCACCCCTGTCTGGCCCGCCAGATGAAACACCACCGTCGCCCCGTCGAGAATCCGCCTCAAGTCGGCGTCGACGAGGTCCGCCATCTCCAGAGTGAAAGCCTGGTGTGCCCGAGCACGGCGAAGGTTTTCGTCCTTGCGTTCCCGTGCGTAGTAGTCGCTGAATGAATCGATGCCCACTACCTCGTGACCGTCGGCGAGCAGCCGCTCACACAGGTGCGACCCGATGAATCCCGCCGCGCCGGTCACGACGACCCGAGTCGGTTTGCTGAGCATGGGGGAAAAGAGTACCTATCGTTGTGGCATTGAATCGGTTCGAATCCTGGCTCGCCTCGACGGATCTCAGCGTCACCGTCAAGGAGTTTCCGCAGGGCACGCGCACCGCGGTCGACGCGGCGCGAGCGGTCGGGTGCGACGTGGGTCAGATCGTCAAATCGCTTGTCTTCGTCGCGGGCGGCAAACCGGTGGTGGCCCTCGTCAGCGGCGCCAACCGGCTGGACGAGAAACGCCTGGCCGCGGTGGCAGGCGAGCCCGTGGTGAAGGCGGACGCCGACACCGCCCGCACGGCGACGGGCTACGCGATCGGCGGTGTCCCGCCGTTTGGGCACAGTACCGACGTGCCCGTGTTCATGGACCGCGAGCTGCTCGAGCATCGAGTCGTCTGGGCGGCCGCGGGCCGGCCCGACTCGGTTTTCGAGATTGAGCCGGAGCGATTGCGGGAACTGAGTAACGCGGTGGTGATGGACCTCAAGTGAGCAGCCTTTTGATCTTCTGCCGCGATTGCGGCAAGCAGGTGCCCAGCTCGCAGACGAAGAACAGCCTGTGCGTCGAGTGCCAGGTGCGGCATTCGGTCGCCGACCTGCGCGACGAGCACGCGCGGCTGTGGCGGAAGCGCGAGCGCTACCGCTCGCAAAACGCAAATGTCGAGCAGATCGGCAGGCAGATCGCGCGCGTCGAAGACCGCATGGGTCAGCGGATCAAAGAGCTCGTCTCGAACGACCGCGAGGCGGCGGACCACCTGCGGCGCGAGCTGGAAGCGGCCCGCGGGCAGCGATACATGATCAAAGGCGTATGACCGACCTCCAGGCGTTCCGCCACCTCTATGTCCACGTCCCTTTCTGCAAGCACAAGTGCGGCTACTGCGATTTCAACGCGTATGCCGGAATGGACCGGCTCATGCCGGACTACGTCGATGCGCTCGAACGAGAGCTGAGCTTCGCTCGCGAGCGATACGCGTTTCAAGAGCTGGAAACCGTTTATCTCGGTGGCGGCACGCCGAGCCTGCTCCCCGCCGACCTTATGTCGCGTTTGCTCGCGTTCATCCGGCGCACGTTCAACGTGGCGTCCGATGCCGAGGTGACCCTGGAGGCAAATCCCGCCAGCACCGACGAGGCGAGGGTGGCCGCGTGGCTCGATGGCGGTGTCAACAGGCTGAGCCTCGGCGTCCAGGGATTCGATCCTCGAGCACTTGCTGTCCTGGAGCGAAAGACGGACGCCGCGCAGGCTACGCGCGCATTCAACCTGGCCCGAGGGATGGGCATGTCGAACGTCAGCATCGACCTGATCTACGCGGTCCCCTACCAGAGCCTTGAAACGTGGCTCGTTACCCTGCGGCGCGCGATCGCGCTCGACCCTGATCACATCTCCACGTACTGCCTTTCCTTTGAAGAAGGAACCCTGCTCCACCGCCGGCGCGCGGAGGGACGCGTCCCCGAGGTCGAAACGGACCTGCAGTGGGACCAGCTCGACGCCGCATGCACCGAGTTGGAGTCGGCCGGCTTTCGTCGCTACGAGGTCTCGAACTGGTCACGTCCCGGTTTCGAGTCACGCCACAACCAGGCGTACTGGCGTTGCCGGCCGGTCTACGGAGCGGGCGCGGGCGCGCACTCCTACGCCACGAACGGCGCGCAGGCGTGGCGATGGTGGAACGTGGCCCGGCCGCGGGAGTACATCGCCGCCGCGCCTTCACCGAGGGCGGACGGAGAGGAGCTCGACGCGCGCAAGGCGGCGGCCGAGTCGTTGATGCTGGGTTTACGGACCGTCGATGGGGCGACCGCTCCGCCCGGTTTCGAAGGTGAGCTTGCCCGCTTGCAGCGCGCCGGGCTCGTCCAGCGTGTCAACGGCCGGGTGCTGCCGACCCGCCGGGGTCTCGACCTGCACAACCAGATCGCCCTCGCTGTACTGTAGTTGGCACTCTCCACAGGAGAGTGCTGAAAGCATGGAGAACAGAAAGCAGGCGATCTTGCGGGCGGTCGTGCACGAGTTCACGACCAGCGCCGTGCCGGTCGGGTCGCAGGCGCTGCAGAGCCGCTACTTCGTCAATCTCTCATCGGCGACGATCCGCAGCGAGTTGGCCGAGCTCGCCGACCTGGGCTACCTGGCCCAGCCGCATACTTCGGCCGGCCGGGTTCCGACTGACTCCGGCTACCGCTATTTCGTCGATTTCTTGATGGACGTCGAGCCTGTCCCGGAGCGGGTGCATGCCTTCATCAACGACGAGATGCGCGCCGCTCCCGCAGATGTTGAGGGGATGGTCGAGCGGGTGGCGATGACCGTCGCGGCCGTGACGCAGAACGCGTCGGTGGCAAGCGCCCCGCAGGGAGCTCTGGCGGGCATCAAGCACGTCGACCTTGTCTCGCTCGAGCCCAAAGAGGTGCTGCTGATCCTTCTCCTTGAAGGCAACCTGCTGCGTCAGCAGGTGGTGAACACGACGGAGGCCGCGACCCAGGCCCAGCTCACAAAGTTGGCCGCCCGATTCAACGGGTCGCTTGCCGGACACGCGAGCGACGAGGCGCGCCGCCACTACGACGCCGCGCCGCTCGGACTCGAGAAGGAGCTGCTCGGTCGCGTGATCGCGGTCCTCGACCTCTACGAAAAGGGGTCGGAGAGCCTCGTGGTGCACGATGGAGTGAGGAACCTGCTTCGCCAGCCCGAGTTCGCGGAGTCCTCTCGCCTGCACCAGGTCCTCGAGGTGCTCGAGGAAACGCGGTACCTGACCGTGCTGCTGCGACAGCTCATCGGCGAGTCAGACCTCCAGATCGTGATCGGGTCGGAGAACACGTCGAGCCAGCTGCAAGGCTGCGCTGTGGTTCTCACCTCCTACGGGCCAACTGACCGGCTCAAGGGAGTGCTCGGGGTGATCGGTCCTACCCGCATGGCTTACAGCCAGACTGTCGCTCGCCTGCAGGCGGTGGCTCGCGGTGCCAGCGACCGTATGGCCGAGCTGGGAGTTTGATACCGAGGCCCGGCGCGGTATCTAGAACTTCATGACCACGCGCAAGCATCCGCACGACGCTCCAGAGGGCGAGCCGCGCGAGCCGGCGACCGCGTCGCTCGAGGCCAAGATCGCGGAGCTCGAATCCGCTGTGGCGGAAGCCAGAGATCGCCACCTCCGGCTGGCCGCGGACTTCGATAACTACAAGAAGCGCGCCCGCCAGGAGCAGATGGAAACGATCCAGCACGCCTCCGCGGATCTGATCGGCCGCGTGCTGCCGGTGCTTGACGATCTCCACAGCGTGCTCGAGCACAAGCCTGCCGGCATCGACAAGTCGTGGGTGAAGGGGCTCGAGCTGAGCGTGCGCAAGCTCGAAGAGGCGCTTGGCACCCACGGCCTGCAGCCGATCGAAGCTGTCGGTTCGCGGTTCGATCCCAAGCTCCATGAGGCGGTCGGGCACGAGGAGTCCCGCGACCACCCCGAGGACACGGTGGTGTCCGAGCTGAGGCGAGGCTACCGCGTTCGCGACCGCGTCGTCCGGCCCGCTCTCGTCAAGGTTGCACGGCCGCCGGCCCGTACAGACGACACCGAAACCCAATAATCAAGTGGCGGTCAAGCGCGACTACTACGAGGTGCTCGGAGTCGGACGGCAGGCGTCGTCCGAGGATCTGAAGCGCGCATTTCGGAAGATCGCGATGGATTCGCATCCGGACCGCAACCCAGACGATGCAGTCGCGCACGAGCGCTTCAAGGAAGCGAGCGAGGCGTACACGGTGCTGTCGGATCCCGATAGGCGACGGAGCTATGACATGTTCGGCCACTCCGCGGTGGGCGCGGGCGGACCGGCGGTCGACTTTTCCGATATGCCGTTTGCCGACATCTTCGACACGTTCTTCGGCAGCGGCTTCGGAGGGCGCGCCCGTCGCGAGCGGTCGAACCGCGGCGACGACCTTCGCTACGACCTGACGATCACGTTCGAAGAGTCGTTCACGGGTCTGGAGAGGGAGATCGAAGTGCCGCGCCTCGCAGCGTGCGGCCGATGTTCGGGGAGCGGGGCTGAGCCAGGGACCGGCCAGGAGACATGTCCTGGATGTGGCGGGTCAGGCCAGATCCGGCGGGCGGCGCAGTCGTTCTTCGGACAGGTCGTCACCACGGCGATCTGCCCCACATGCGGCGGCGGGGGCCGCATTCTCAAGAGCCCGTGTACGCAGTGTCGCGGCCAGGGTCGCGTTCAGCGGTCAAAGCGGCTGGCGGTGAAGATCCCGGCCGGGGTCGACATGGGGTCGCAGATCCGGATCAGCGGAGAAGGCGAGGCGGGCCTTCGCGGCGGTCCTCCTGGCGACCTGTACGTCGTGCTGCGGGTCAAACCTCATCCGCAGCTTGCGCGACACGAGCAGGACGTGATCTTCGAGCTCCGGGTCAACATGGTCCAGGCCGCGCTCGGCGACCGGATCGAGATCCCAACGCTGGAAGGCCCGGTTGAGATCGCGATTCCCGCCGGAACGCAGCATGGACAGTCGTTTCGGCTGCAGCGTCGGGGCATGCCTGACGTGCGCGGCGGCCGGCGCGGCGACCAGTATGTCGTCGTGCAGATCGTGATCCCGAAGGATCTGGATCCGGAGCAGAAAGCGCTGCTGCGCAAGGTCGGCGGGCTGACCGGCAAGCCCGAGAAAGTGTCGAGAGGATTCTTCGACAAGCTGCGCGACGCCATCTCGCTCGACTGATGCGTCCTGGGTGCCTGAGGCCCGACTGACTGAGTTTCGTCAAGTTCTCGATACACTTCGCACCCAAATGCAACCCGGCGAGCACCAGCTACCCGCACCCCAGATTCAACGCTACAGTTCAATCTGATATCGCGACTATCACGTTGATGCAGTGAACTGATGGGCGAGGCATAACCTGGACACTTGCGGGGTATTGGATACGTTCAGTAGCTTGGAACGGTATAGAAAAGGAAACAGTGTCTAAAACCATCGATCTAGAACTGACCAGAGCTGAGGTCGAAGTCCTCGAGCTGGAAGCACGTCTCCGGGTGGTACCCATGAACGACACCCAGCTTTCCGACGCCCTGAAGACCGCCCTGGCGGCCAAGAAGGAGCGCCTGGCCAAGCTGCGCACTCTCCACGCGACCGCCGGCCGGGCGAGCCGGATGGGTAAGGACGGGGAAGACGAGAAGACGAATCCGCTTCACGCCGGGCGCCGGCCGCCCCTGAAGCGGACCGTCCCCCAGCGGCCCCAGGCCAAGGGCGGCAAGTAGGCCACCATCCGGCGATCGGCCCCTCCGGCCAAGCCTTCCGACCCGCTCGGCGCCACCTCCCAATGAATCGGGAAGACACGCCCACCTCCGCGTAAGTGGGGAGGAGTGAGTTCGCAGCGAACTCGGGTCCCGAACGTTATCGTTCATCGAACTTGGCTAGAGACCTGAGCGCGTCCCCCGCGGCCGACCCCTTGTTTGGGGCGGCATGGGCTGCTGCGGGGGTGCCGCGCTCGAGCCGGTCCTGGAACCTGCCATTGGTCAACGGCCTCGCTGTGGCGGCCATCATCGCCGGCGTTGGTTACCGGCTGTGGCAGGCCCACCTACCTGCCGATGTGCTGCGCGTCGAGGCCGTCTTGTTCGGCCTGGGCATCCTGCTTGGGGTGGTGGCGGTCACGGCCCGCGTTTCGAAGCTCGGCTCCCGGCTCACGGTCCAGCTCCCGATCATGGCGGCGGCCGCCGTCCTGGCGGTTCTGGTGCTGGGCGCCGCGGGGCGCTGGCTGGGCGACGATCTACCTCCGCTGGCCGCAGTCAGCTTTGCGGCTGTATTCCTTCAGTTCGACGTCGGACTCAACTCGCGGCATTTCATCTACGTGTTCGCGATCGCGATCCTCGGCCTGGGAGTGCTCTGGTCCTACGCGGTGACCCAGCTCATGGTCTCGGTCAGCGCGGTCGTCATCTGGACCCTTGTGCTCATGGGTCTGGGCATCCTCGCTTTGCTGACGAGCCGGGCGGTCGCGCGTGATCTCGGCGTTCAGGTTGAGCGACAGAGCTCGCTGCTGGCAACCCTGAGCGACCTTGGCGAGGGGCTCGTGATTACGGAAAGCGGCCGCTTCGTGGCCGGCAACGACGCCTATGTGAACCTCACCGGATATTCGCGCGATGAGCTCGCGGCGATGCCGTCGCTGGTGGGCATGGCGCCGGAAGAGCAGCGGGAGCAGCTGGCCGCCAACCTGGCGAACAGGCTGTCTGGCCGAAAGGTGCCGGCGCGCTATACCTCCGCGCTCATCACCAAGTCGGGGCGGCGAGTCGAGGTCGAGGTTGCGATCCACCGCGTCACGACGAGGCGCGATCAGCTCTTGGCGCTCGTCAGCGATATCACGGAGCGGCGCCGCGCCGAGGCCGGCGAACGCGAGTCCGAGACGCGCTTTCGCACGTTGTTCCAGCAGGCACAGGCCGGCATGGCGTTCGCGAGCCTCGACGGCCACATCGCCACGGTGAACCCTGCGTTCTGCGAGCTCGTCGGGTACAGCGATACCCAGCTGCGGACCCTGTCGCTGCTCGACATCACCCATCCCGACGACGTCGCGACGCTGCGGGAGGCGATGCGCACGATGCTCGCCGGGGAAGAGGAAGGCCGGCGCATCGAGAAGCGGTACACGCGAAAGGACGGCGAGCATGTCTGGGTCGACCTCACCATGCGTCTCGTCCGCGATACGGATGACAGGCCGATGTACTTCCAAACCGTCGCGGTCGACATTCGCGACCGCAAGCGGGCCGAGGTCCTCCAGGCCGCGAGGTTTGCAGTCACCCAAGCGCTCGTCACGTCGCCGGGTTGGGACAACGCCGCGCCGGGCGTGCTCGAGGGCCTCTGCCGGACCCTCGACTGGGAGCTCGCGGAGTACTGGGAGGTCGACCCGGAGCGCGAGGCCATGCACTTCGTCACGTCGTGGAAGCGGCCGGGCCGCGATACCTCGGCGTTCGAAGCGACAGCCACCAATCAGACCTACCGGCGCGGCGAGGGACTCGCCGGCCGCGTGTGGGAGGCGGCCGCACCCATCGCGATGCCGGATCTGGCCGGCGACACGTCCCCTCGCGCCGCCGCCGCGGTCGGGGCCGGCCTGCATGGCATCGTCGGGTTTCCCGTGCGCAGCGGGCGCCGCGTCGTCGCGATGATCTCGCTTCACACCTGGGCCGCTCGCGATCTGGACGACGGTCTCGTGGCCGTCATGAACGATGTCGGCTCCCAGATAGGCGAGTTCGTCGAGCGCAAGCGCGCGGAGGTCGCGCTACAGGAGAGCGAGAAGCGCATGCGATCGGTGCTCGACAACGTGTCCGACGGCCTGGCGACGATCGATCAGACCGGCGTCATCGACTCGGCGAACCCGGCGGTCGTCAAGCTCTTCGGCTACGCCGAGCAAGAGCTGATCGGCCAGCAGGCCGACATCCTGATCGCCACCACGCACCGCAGCGCCTTCGACAACTACCTGCAGCGGCGCTTGAAGCTGGACATCCCCGTCAGCGGCGCGCACGAGACGATGGGCAAGCGCAAGAACGGCAGCCTCTTTCCGCTCGAGTTCGTGGTCAGCTCGATGCAGGTCGGCGCGCGTCACCTCTTCATCGCCACCCTGCGCGACATCTCCGAGCGCAAGGCTCACACCGACGCGCTCGAGTACCAGGCGTTGCACGACGCCCTTACGGGATTGCCGAACCGCAGCCTGTTCGGCGACCGCTTGCGCCAGGCGCTCCTCGCGGCGCGGCGCAATCAAAAGATGTTCGGAGTCCTTCTTCTTGACCTCGATCGATTCAAGGACATCAACGACGCGCTCGGACACGACCGCGGCGACAGCCTGCTGCAGGAGGTGACGGCGCGTCTGCGGGGAGTTCTTCGCGCGACAGACACCGTCGCCCGGCTTGGCGGCGACGAGTTCGCAGTGCTGACGACAGACGCCAAGCACCCTGAAGACGTGGTCGCGTCGGCGCGCAAGATCCTCGCTTCGCTCGAAGGTCCATTTGCGATCGCCGATCAGATGGTCGAGACCGGCGCGTCGATCGGGATCGCGATGTACCCCGTGCACGGCGATGACCCGAGCACGCTGCTGCGCCGAGCGGACGTTGCCATGTATGTGGCCAAGCGTTCGGGCGGCGGCTATGCGCTCTACCAACCCGAGCAGGAAGCGCAGACGCTGCGGCGCTCAGGCCTTGCCGGCGAGCTCCGCCGAGCGATCCCGCAAGGCGAGCTGGTGCTGCACTACCAACCTCAGATCACTCTTGCCAGCGGCGCGATCCACTCGGTCGAAGCGCTCGTGCGCTGGAATCATCCACGCGAGGGCTTGATGCCGCCGGACCGCTTCATTCCCATGGCCGAGGAGACGGGCATCATCCACCCGCTCACCGCGTGGGTCATCGACGCCGCGCTATCCCAGCTGTGCAAGTGGGTCGCGGACGGGCTCGACGTCTCGGTCTCGCTGAACGTCTCACCGCGCAACATCGAGGACCACTCGCTCGAGGAGATGGTTGCCCGTGCCCTCGGCAATTTCAAAGTCGAGCCGAATCGCCTGACCCTCGAGATCACCGAAGGGGTCGCGATGGCGGCCGCCGCGGCGAAGGCGCTCCACCGATTGCACGAGATGGGTGTGCGGCTCGCGCTGGATGACTTCGGAACCGGCTACTCGTCCCTGCTTTACCTGATGCGGCTCCCGGTCAACGAGATCAAGATCGACCGATCATTCGTCGCCGCGCTCGCCTCCGACCCCGACTCCGGCGCCATCGTCCGGTCCGCGGTCGGGCTCGGCCACAACCTCGGGCTTCGCGTGGTGGCCGAGGGCCTGCAGGACAGGATTGCTGAAGCGGTGCTGGTGGAGGCAGGCTGTGACGCGGCGCAGGGTTTCCTGGTCGGGCGGCCCGCCGATGAAGCCGAGATCACGGCACTGCTGATGCAGCAGGCTGGACTCGCCAAAGAAAAGCTGACCGAGTCGATTTGAACGCCCTCGTTCTAGGGGCGAAGGGACAGCTGGGCCTGGAGCTCGTCCGCGTGCTCGGCGACCGCAGCGCCGTTCCGCACGATCGCCTCTCGATCACGGACGCCGAGGCGGTTGACGCCTTCATCGCGTCGAGCAAACCGGATGCTGTTTTCAACTGCGCCGCGTACAACGCAGTCGATCGCGCCGAGACTGAGCGGGAGATCGCGTACGCCGTCAACGCCGAAGGCCCGTTCAACGTGGCCGCGGCATGCCGCCGTCATGGCGCGACGCTTGTCCACTTCTCGACCAACTTCGTTTTCGACGGTTCGCACGACGAGCCGTATGTCGAGGCGGACGAGCCCGCCCCCCTTTCCGTCTACGCGGAGTCCAAGCTGGAGGGTGAGCGCCGGGCGCTCCAATCTGGAGCGCGGCTGCTGATCGTCAGGACAGCGGGCGTCTTCGGGCGCGGCGTCAACTTCCCGGTGCGCATTCTCGAGCGCGCGCGGTCAGGCCAGCCGCTCCGGGTCGTGTCCGACCAGAGGATCAACCCGACGTACGCCAGGGACCTCGCCGCCGCGGCGCTCGAGCTCGTCGAGCAGGGCGCAGCCGGGATCGTCCACGCGGTGGCCGAGGGGTGCACCGGGTTTGATGACTTCGCGCGTGCCGTGCTGGCGGAGACGGGCGTCGCGGCAGAGGTGGAGTCGGTTCCCACCAGCGCATTGCCTTCGCCCGCCCGGCGCCCGCTCAACGGCTGCCTTGCTTCGACCCGATACCCGCCCCTCCGGCCGTGGTGGGAAGCCCTCCGTGAATGGGCGGCGGAGGCATCCAAAACCCCATAAAAAAGGCTCGGGCCGGGCGATTTCTCGACACCGGCTCCGAGCTTGGCTGCGGGGGGTGAGGTTCTAACGAACGATGATTCCCTGGATTCCTTTCTGAAGGCCTCTGCGCACACGTGCGCAGTGAAAAGCTTGGCACGAAACCCACGAATGAACTGGTCGTTCTTTGCACATTTTCAACGACGAAGTGCCTGCCTCACTCGTGGAATCCCAAGCAGGAGCATTGTGCCCGGGACTCCGATTCGTTAATGATGCGTTGCTCCAGCGCACGTCTTTGCACAGATTGATCAGTTCGAAGGATGTAGCAACTCGACTTGGCGTGAGCCAGGCCACGGTTTTGCGTGCTGTGGCGCGCGGTCTCCTGCGGCCTGCCCTGATCACGCCGGGCGGCCACAGGCGCTTCAACGCCAGGGATGTCGAGGCTTTCGCCGAGCGGCTCCAGGACGAGCCCGAAGGCGCCCGGCTGGTGAGCACAGGCGAGGCGGCCCGGCTCCTGGGTGTCAGCCAGCCGACTTTGAACCGGGCGGTCCGCCAGGGCCGCCTCCATCCGACCATGACCACACCGGGCGGGCACCGCAGGTTCGACAGCGCCGAGCTCAGTGCCGCCCTGTACATCGAGGACATCCCGTGACGGAAAGCCGGGCCCAGGTCCTGTGCATCGGCGTGGCCGGAACGATGCTGCTGAACCTGCTGCGCCTCGCCGCCGTGGCGATGATCGCCTCGACGATCGGCGTCGGTCTGGCGGTCCTGTTTCACGATTACGGCGGAACGATCCTGTTCGTCAGTTTCCTGTTCGGCTTCTGGACGTTTGCCCAGCGCTGGATTCTCCAACCGACCCCGTCAGAGCTGGCATGAACCGCTGGTTCCGCCTTGGGGTGCAGACCGCCTTCGGCCTCGCGCTGTTGTGGCTGTGGATGCGCACCGTCTCTCTGCCGGAGGTTGTGTCCCACGCTCGGGTCCACAGCTGGTGGGCGGTGGCTCTCATGCTCTTCCTCGCCCTGGTCACGAGCGTCATCCGAGCTCGGCGCTGGATGCTGCTGCTCCGTCCCCTCGCGCCGGTCGGCATGGTTCGGGCGTTCGCGATGAATGCAGCGGGCAGCCTCCTCAACTACGTCCTCCCGATCCGCTCCGGCGACGCGGCCAGAGCGTGGTGGTTGTGGCGACGCCACCGCATCCCGGCCGGCTCCGCGCTCGCCACGATTGTCATCGACAAGGCATGCGACCTCGCCGCCGTGGCGGTGGTGCTGGCTGGGCTGGGTGTGGTCGCGCTGACTGGGGTCGTGCACGCGCCTCGCGGCCTGGCCGGCGCCGTCGCGCTCGCGCTCGCCCTTCTCGCGGCCGTGCTGGGTACGGCGCTTCTCGGACCGCGCATCGCACGGTCGCGCGTGGCTCGGCGGGTGCTGCCTCCGAGGATTGCCTCCGGACTGGCCGGCCAGGCATTTGCCTTTCGCGCCGGCGCGCGCGGCCTCTTGTCCCGAGAGCTGGCGGTCCGCCTTGCCGGGCTCACCGCGCTCGCCCTGGCGATCGACGCTTTCAACTTCACGCTCCTGTTCACAGCTGTCGGGATCTCGGTTCCCACTCTCCAGGCGATGGCCGCGTACCCGGCGATCTTGCTCAGCTTCGCGGTGCCCGCCGGGCCCGGCTACCTCGGCAACCTCGAGGTCGCTGGCGCTCTCGTCCTGGGTGGTGGGCTCGGGCTCGCTTCGAGCGTGGCGGCCGGCGCGATCGTCCTCTATCACGGGATCACCGCCTCTTACGCGTTGGCTCTCGGCGTGCTGTCGTTCTTCCTGTTAGGCGGCAGGCGTCGCGCTCGCGCCGGTGGGCCGCGACGCATCGCGGTGTTCCATTGCGGCTTCACCTACTCGGGCGGCGGCGAGCGGTTGGTGATCGAAGAGGTCCTGGGTTTGCGCAGGCGAGGCTACGAGGTCGAGTGCTACGCCCCGACGGTGGACGCGACGCGCTGCTACCCGGACCTCATCGGCGAGGTGCGTGTCAAGACGTTTCTGCCGCAGCTGCCGCGATGGTTCCCGTTCCGCGAGGCGGCGCAGATGGCGGCGACTTCTGTCCTCATGCCCCTTTATGCGTGGCGCTTCCGCGGCGTCGATGCGATCGTCGGATGCAACCAGCCGAGCGCGTGGATCGCATGGTGGGCGGCGCGCCTGATGGACGTGCCTTACGTCGTCTACCTCAACCAACCAAACCGACTCGTCTACCCCCGCAACATCGACCGCCAGACGGGATGGGTCTCGAACGCCGACTATCGCCTTCTGGCCGCGATCGTGCTGCGGGCCACGCGCTTTGTGGCGTGGGCCGACCGGCGTTCAGTCCAGGAGGCCGACCAGCTGCTGGTCAACGGTGACTACATCGGCGACATCATCCGGACGACCTACCGCCGCGCCGCCATCGACTGCCCCGCAGGATGTCACGTGGCCGCCTCTGGGTTCCCGCTGCCGGCCGAATCCCGGTTTGGCGGTGGCCTGACCATCAACGGCTACCCGATCCGCCGGCCGTACGTGCTCCTCACCAACCGTCACTACCCGCAGAAGCGTTTCGACCTCGCAATCAGGGCGGTGCTGGAGGTGCGCAAGAGCCAGCCACGCACGCAGCTTGTCATCCCGGGACCGCCGACTTCGCACACCGATTCGTTGAAGACGCTCGTCCGAGAGCTTGGGTTGGAAGATGCGGTGATCTTCCTGGGCGCGATCACCGAGGACGAGCTGCAGTCGTTGTACGAGGGGGCGGCGGTGTATGTGTATCCCGCGCCGGAGGAGGACTTCGGCATGGGCGTGATCGAGTCGATGTCCAGGGGCGTACCCGTGGTGGCGTGGAACCAGGCTGGACCTACCGTCACGGTAGCGCCGGGAACCGGATACCTGGCTGAGCCTCTCGAGGTCGACGACTACGCGGCGGGCATAGCGAAGCTGCTCGCAAGCCGGTCTGAGAACCAGGCCACCGGACAGCGCGCCTTTGATTGGGCGCGGCGATTCGACTGGGAAAGGCACATCGACATCCTCGAGCGAGCAGTGCTCGACGTCGCTCGCGCGCACGAGCAGATCTCCGCCGAGGCAGCGACGGCGTGAGACTCCTCGCCCGAGAGGACGAGGACGAGGACGAGCCTCATCGCGATCCCACGCGACGACTCCAACCTGGAGCTTGCGATGCAGCTGCACCCGGAGTGGTTCGTCGACGTGGGCACCATGTCCCAGGCCGGCTGCAAGGTCGAAGGCGTGAGCGTGCCGACTATCTCCTGCCCTTACCCGGCTAGTTGACCGACTCGGCCCAGGAGATCAGGTCTCGCAGGCCGCGGTCGAATGCGACCTGCGGTTCCCAGCCGAGATCGTTCTTCGCCTTCGAGATGTCGCTCACGTAAAAGGTCTGGTCACCCTCGCGCCAGTCCGCGTAGCTGTACTGCGGCTTCTTGCCGGTCAGCTCGCCGATCTGGTCGATGACCTCGAGCAGGTTGCGCTGATTCTCAGGCCCGCCGCCGACGTTGTAGATCTCGCCGCGCGTGATCCCGATCTTGTCGATGACGGTCGCGTAAAGGGAGCTCAGGTCGCGAGCATCGAGCAGGTCGCGCACCTGGGTGCCGTCGCCGTAGATGGTGAGCGGTCTCTCCTTGAGGATCGAGTGCACGAAATGCGCAACCCAGCCCTGGTCCTCGGTGCCGTACTGGTGCGCCCCATAGATGCAGCTCTGTCGCAGCACGACCGTGTTCATGCCGAAGCACCTGGCGTAGTCCCGGACGTACTGATCGGCGGCGCCCTTGCTGCACCCGTAGGGACTGTGGAAGTCGATGGGTTGCGTCTCTTTACAGGCTGCGTTGTTGTGGTCGAGCTTTCCGTACACCTTGTTGGTCGATGCAAAAACCAGCGGAGCGTCATGGTTGTGCAGGCGGGCGGCCTCAAGCACGTTCAGCGTGCCGCGCGCGTTGACATCGAAGTCCGTGCCGGGATCGGCCAGCGACGTGGTGACCGCGACCTGCCCGGCCAGGTGGAGGATTGCGTCGTGGTCGCGCACGTGCTCTGGCAGCGCGCCAGCGTTCCTCACGTCCTCTTTGATAAATGCGGTCCGGTTCGGATATCGAGTGATCAGCCACTTGAGATTGCGTTCGGTGCCGGCCCGGCTCAGGTTGTCGAGCAGCGTCACGAACCAGCCGCCCTTGATCAGGTGGATCGCGGCATTGACGCCGAGAAATCCGGCTCCGCCCGTGATCAGGATCCGGCGTTCTGGCTCGGACGGGATGGGGGGCCGCGATTTCGTTTTGGTGAGTCGGTCCGATGGGTCCATCGAAGCGCTTAGGTTATCCCGTCGCAATGCCTCGAAAGAAGGCGATGCTCACGATCCACGACGCGCCGGCGAGCACCAGCGCTTCACGCCTGGCGTTTCCGGAGCGCGAGTACAGGTAGGCGCCCGGCAGGAAGAGGGTGGCGAACGCTCCGTAGACCATATGCAGCCAGCCCTGCGTGGGATGGCCGCCCAGGAACAGCGTCGCCAGGCCGAGCAAACCCTGCACAGGCGTCAGTGTGGCCATGATCAGAAATGTCGAACGAAATCCGCCGCTGACCTGCATGTTGCGGAAGTAGTGGTACGACCCCCAGAGTCCGAGCAGCAGCCCGAACACGAGCAGCACGCGGGCGCCGTACGCGTGAAGGAAGTTGACAGTTGTCACCAGAGTGGCCCGGCCACTCAGGTCACGCACGCAGCCGGGCGATCTGCTCCCGGAAGTAGTCGACGGTGAGGCGCAATCCCTCTTCGAGCTGGATTCGAGGCTCCCATCCCAGCTCGGCATGCGCCCGCGTGTTGTCGAGCGCGATCCTGTAGACGTCGCCCTTGCGGGAAGGTCCGAACCTTGGCTCCAGCTTGTACTCGGTGAGGATCGCGAGCTTGCGAAACAGGTCGTTCACCGTGACGGGAACGCCGGTGCTGACGTGGTACGTGCCATCGTCACCACGGTCGAGCGCAGCGAGGTTCGCCGTCGCGACGTCGCCCACGTGCAGCATGTCGCGTGACTGGCTGCCGTCGCCGTCGATCGTCACAGGCTTGCCTTCGATCATCCGGCTGGCGAAGATCGCCACCACGCGGCCTTCCTCCGCGGCGAAGTCCTGACGCGCCCCGTAGATGTTGGCGTAGCGAAGGGTCGTGTATCGCATGCCGAAGGTGCGTTGGAACGTCGCGAGGTACTGCTCGAATGCAAACTTGCCGGTGCCATACGGCGAAAGCGGCCGGATCGGATGGTCCTCATCCGCAGGCACAACGTCCGGCTCACCGTACAGCGCCCCGCCGGTGGAGCTGAAGATGACCTTGCGCACGGAGTTGTCGAGGCACGCTCGCAGAACATTGAGGCCCCCGACCACGTTCACCTGCGCGTCGTAGCCCGGATCGGCGACGGATTTCGGCACTTCGGATTGAGCCGCGTGGTGATTGACGACCTCGGGGCTGAACGACGCAACGGCCGCCTGGACCTGCGCCAGCTCACGGACGTCAACCCGGAACAGGCGTGCGGTGGGATTGACGTTTTCTTCGCGCCCTGTGGTCAGGTTGTCGAGCACCGCCACGTCGTGGCCCGCGGCGATATAGGCGTCGACGACATGTGAGCCGATGAAACCGGCGCCGCCGGTGACGAGAATCTTCACCGAGGGTGACTCTACTGGAAGCGGAAGTCGTCAAGGCAGTGCCGGCTGGGGTGGCGACCGCCTTCGTCCGGCGCGTGCTCGCCCGGGCCGAGGAAGTTCCGGAGGTCGCGGCTCGCCTGCCTGAAGGCAAGCCCACGGTCGCGGTCCGGATCACGAGCGACGCCGAGCTGGAGCGGTTGAACCGCGCCTACGCCGGCGACGCGCGCGCGACCGACGTCCTCTCCTTCGCCGGTTCGGACAGCCACCTCGGCGACATTGCGATCTCGTGGGCGGCGGTGGAGCGGCAGGCGGTCGAGTTTGGCCACGACGCAAAGACGGAGCTGGCGTTGCTGGCCGTTCACGGCCTGCTTCATCTGCTGGGCTGGGACCACACGACAGCGGCCGAGCGAAAAGAGATGACGCGCCTGACGGTCGCGGCGCTGGGGCGCTCTGGGATCAGGCTCGCTCCGCGGCGCCTTTAAACTCGGTCGTGCATGGTCTGCGGCGCTCGCCGCGGGCCTACTTGTGTCTGTATGGAAGAGAGGAAAGATCGCGAGGAGCGGCTGATCGTCGGGCTCGGCAATCCCGAGTCCGAGTACGCGGACACGCGCCACAACCTGGGCTTCGCCTGCGTGCGCGAGCTCGCGCGCCGTCTTGGCGTCCCGATGGAGAAGAAGAGGTGGCAGTCGATCGTCGGCCGGTCGGAGGCAAAGGGCGTGTGGCTGGTCATGCCGCAGACCTACATGAATCTCTCCGGTCGGGCGGTGGCGAAGGCGCTGAAGGACACCGGTCTGTCGCCTCAGCAGACCTGGGTCGTGTATGACGAGCTGGACCTTCCCTTGTGCCGGATGCGCATCCGGCGCGGAGGGTCGGGGGCCGGGCATAACGGGGTGAAGTCGCTCATCGAGTCGCTCGGCACCGATGAGTTCGTACGGTTCCGGGTCGGCATCGGCAAGCCGGCTCGAAAGGGATCACAATCCGGCGTCCACTACGTCCTCGGACGCTTCACCAAGGCCGAGGCCGAGCGGCTACCGCACGTTGTCGACGGCGTCGTGGACGCGCTGGAGCTCGCCCTGGCCGCCGGTGTCGAGCGTGCGATGGACCGCTACAACAGGCCTGGCGCGCTGGGCTGTGAGGAGTTGGCATGACCAAGCTCTGGGCGGCGGTGGTCGGCGCCGCGCCGCAGCTCGCCGGTTGGATTGGCCGCGGCTCAGGTGGGCTCGACGTGGCGCGGCTGCCTCGGCCGGCCTGGCCAATCGTGGCGGGCGCCGTGGCGCGCGCCATCACGGAGCGCGGCGTTTCCGTGGTCATCCTCGTCCCGGGGCCCGATCGTTTCGCCGACGAGCTTCGCGTCTGGCTCGCCGGAAATCCAGCCACCCATGTGTTCGCCGAGGTCGGGGTTTCGTTTCTGGACCGCCCACCGGCCTTCGACGAGGCGGTGAACCGCCGTCTCGAGGCGCTTACCGCGCTGGCCGGTGGCGAACCGATCGTGGTGGTCTCGTCTCGGCGGGCGATCACGCGCCAGACGATCTCCCGGCGGGACCTCCTCGAGAGCACCGTGGAGCTGAGGCCGGGGGCAGGACCGGACCCCGTGTCGGTGGCTGGGCGTCTGATCGAGCTGGGCTACACACGCGAGCCCCTGGTCGAGGAACGAGGGCAGTTCTCGTTGCGCGGCGGCATCCTCGACGTGTTTCCGGCCGCGGCAGATGCGCCGGTGCGTGCCGAGTGGGCGGGAGAAAGCGTCGAAACGCTCCGCCTGTTCGATCCTGAGAACCAGCGCTCGGTGATGCCCATCCCGGAGGTGACCATCCGCACCGGCCGCGAGCTCCTGATCGGGCCCGAGCGCGGCGCGGAAGCGGTCGACCGGCTCAGGCGGTCCGTCTCGCTCGACAGGTTGCGGGGTGACGTGCGTTCGGAGTGGGAGGACGAGCTGGTGCGGCTGGGCGTGGGCGCGGCTTTCCCGGGCGTCGAGTTTTATGCCGCGTACCTGGACCCGGCCCGGCCGTCGCTGCTTGACCACATGCCCTCCGCTGCGGCCGTGCTGGATTTCGAGCCGGGCCGGCAGCTCGTCGACGCGCGCACCCTGCTGGACGAGACGGCGATGCTCGCTGCGGCCGA
>WNGI01000323.1_pt1 | contig 53150 bp, 56 predicted proteins | sample 5400621 | NCBI WGS metagenome assembly WNGI01 (sample SAMN13153374, study PRJNA577476) | soil metagenome | isolation source: 20 cm soil or saprolite under Garry oak tree replicate 1 | place: USA:California | collected 2016-06-15 | reverse complement strand
TGTCCGCGTAATCGAGGTCGCGGTCCACGGGATCGATCCCGTGAATTTGCCGACGGCGGAAGGCGCGCGACAGAGAGTCAACGAGAAAGTGGCGAGTACGAACGCAACACAACCAAACCCGGCGATCGTGCCGGGCAGAACCCACGTTGCCATCCGATTCCGCTCCCACCCCCCAAGCCGGTCAACCTGACACCACGCTCACCGAGTTGCGCCGGACGCTATTGCGGTCGCGATAGCCACGTGATCAGGGTGTCTGCGTTGCGCGTGACATCCGGGCGACAAATTCGTAACAACTGCAGCGGACCTGGGCGGCGAGCGCGTCGCGCGCCGCCCCGTTCCCGATCGTCCACGGTGAGACGACCCGGCCCCGTCAGCGGCCGCAACCTACAATCGGTTCATGCCCGATGACGCATCGCACGGAACGTCGTTCGCCAACCTGACGCTCGGTACGTTCGTCGATCGTCTGGCCTCCGCGGAGCCGGTGCCCGGAGGCGGCAGCGCGTCGGCTGTCGCAGCGTCTCTCGGCGCCGCCCTCGTCGCGATGGTCGCTGCCCTGTCCCAGGGACGGGAGAAATACGCGGAACACGCGGCACTCCACGGGCGGTCGATCGACGCTGGCCGACGCCTGTCGCGACGCTTTCTCGAGCTGGCGGACGAGGATGCCGCGGCGTACGCCAGGTTCGCCGCCGCGGCGAAGCTCCCACGCGACAACGACGAGGACCGCGCGCTCCGATCCGCAGCCCTCGCGGCGGCGGCGCGAGCCGCATCGGAGGTTCCGCTCGCGACCGTCGAGGCATGCCTCGAGCTCGTGGTGACGGCGGAGGTCCTTTCCGGGCGGAGCAACGTCAACGCGTCGAGCGACCTGAACGTGGCAGCCCTGCTCGCAGAGGCGGCAGCTCGCGGAGCGGCCGAAAACGTGCTCGTCAACCTGCCCGCTGTCGGCGACGAGGCGTTTGCGAAGGAGACGACCGCCCAGGTCATGGCACGGCTGGATACGATCGCCGGGCTGGCCGCTGCGACACATGAGGCCGTCCGGGGCGGCTCGCCGCGCGACCCTGTGCCCGCATGAGGGCCTGACGGGTGGAGCGAACGCCCGCACGGTTGCTCGCCGGAGGGCCAATAGCATCGGAGATCCGCCAGGCGGTCGCCGAGGACGTCGCGACGTTCCGGGCGGTCGAGGGTCGGCCGCCGGGCCTTGCCATCGTCATCGTCGGCCGCGACGCGCCGTCGATGGTGTACCTCACCCAGATCCTCCGCGGCTGCGAGAAGGCCGGCATCGACGGCCGTCTCGTCGAGATCGGCGGCGAGGCTTCGGAGCCGCGAGTGACGAAGACGATTGCCGCGCTCAACGCGGATCCGACCGTCGACGGAATCATCGTCCAGATGCCGCTGCCGGCGACGATCCGGCTGCGCGCAGTCGTCGACTCGATCGACCCGGCAAAGGACATCGACGGCATCCACCCGCTGAACGCCGGTCTCCTCCGTCTCGGCTACGACGGCTTCCTGCCGGCAACCGCCCACGCCGCGGTCGAGATCCTCCGCCGGTCCGGGATCGAGATCGAAGGTCGACGGGCGGTCGTAGTCGGTCGCTCGGCCGTCGTGGGAATGCCCGCAGCGTTCCTGCTCGTCCGCGAGAACGCGACCGTGACGGTCTGCCACCGTCGAACTCGCGACCTCGGACATCATGTCAAGGATGCTGAGATCGTGGTCGTGGCGGCCGGCCATCCCGGGTTGATCACGGGCCCGATGCTCCGCAAGGGAGCAGTCGTCGTCGACGTCGGCATCAACGTCGTCGACGGCAAGGTCGTCGGCGACGTCGACTTCGATTCCGCCCGCCGGGTCGCCTCGGCGATTACGCCCGTGCCCGGTGGAGTCGGACCGCTGACCAACGCCCTTCTGCTGGCCCATCTGGTCAGGGCGGCCCAGGCCCAGTCCCAGGCGAAGGCCAAGGGCTCGATCGTCGGCTCGGCCGGCCGGCCGAGCCGTGGCGCAAACGCAGACGAGGACTCGTCCACAACCCCGGCGGCCGGCCCGTTCGCCGACAGTACCGTCAGTCGAGGACCTGCATGAGCTTCCCGTCGGATCTCGAGATCGCCCGCTCCGTCACGCCGCGGCCGATCGCCGACGTCGCCCGCGACCTTGGTTTGACCGACGACGAGATCGAGCCGTACGGTCGGACGAAGGCGAAGGTTACGCTCGGCGCCATCCGCCGCCTCGAAGCGGAGCGTCCGCGCGGCAAATACGTCGTCGTTACCGCCATCACCCCGACCCCGCTCGGCGAGGGCAAGTCGACGACGACGGTCGGGCTGGCCCAGGGCCTCAATCACATCGGCCACAAGGCCGCCGTCTGCATCCGCCAACCGTCGCTGGGGCCTGTCTTCGGGATCAAGGGCGGGGCGGCCGGCGGTGGCTACAGCCAGGTCATCCCGATGGAGGACTTCAACCTCCACCTGACCGGCGACGTCCATGCCATCGGCGCCGCTCACAACCTCGCCGCCGCGTTCCTCGACAACAGCCTCCACCACAAGAACCCGCTCGGCATCGATCCGTTCTCGATCCTCTGGCCACGGGTGGTGGACATCAGCGACCGGGCCGTGCGGCGGGCGGTCATCGGCCTCGGGGGCAAGGAGAACGGCGTTCCCCGCGAGACGGAGTGGATCATCACCGTCGGCTCCGAGGTGATGGCGGTCCTCGCCCTTGCGACGGATCTCCACGATCTGCGCAGCCGGCTCGGGCGGATCGTCCTCGCCCAGACGAACGACGGCACGCCGGTCACCACCGAGGACCTCGGCGTCGCGGGGTCGATGACCGTCCTGCTGACCGACGCGATCAAGCCGAACCTGCTCCAGACGCTCGAGGGCGGCCCCGCCTTCGTCCACTGCGGGCCGTTCGCGAACATCGCCCACGGCAACAACTCGATCATCGCGGACCGACTGGCGCTCGCGACGAACGACATCGTCTGCACCGAGGCCGGCTTCGGGGCCGACATGGGCGCCGAGAAATTCTTCGACATCAAGTGCCGCGCCTCGGGGCTGCGGCCTGACGCCGCGGTCGTCGTGGCCACGGTTCGTGCCCTGAAGATGCATGGCGGTGTTGGCAAGATCGTTGCGGGCAAGCCACTCGACCCGGCCCTCACGGAAGAGAACGTCGGAGCCGTTCGGACCGGCGCGTCGAACCTTGCCAAGCAGATCGAGAACGTCCGCCTGTTCGGGGTTCCGGTCGTCGTCGCGATCAACGCGTTCCCGACCGACACGGCGGCCGAGGTCCAGGCGATCCGCGAGGTCTCGCTCGAGGCTGGTGCCCATGCGGCCGTTGTCGCGACCCATTTCGTCGACGGTGGTGCCGGCGCCGCGGACCTCGCGAAGGCCGTGTGGGAAGCCGCGGCCGAAGGAGCTCCGAACTTCCGACTTCTCTACCCTGACGATGCCCCCCTCGGCGAGAAGATCCACACGATCGCCACGCAGGTCTACGGGGCCGACGGGATCGATGTATCGCCGCTCGCGGCGAAGGCAATCAAGCGCTACGAAGCGATGGGTTTCGGCAATCTGCCGGTGTGCATGGCCAAGACCCAGTACTCGCTCAGCCACGACCCGAACCTGAAGGGCCGGCCGGGAGGCTTCACCGTGCCGATCCGCGACATTCGGCTGTCGGCCGGGGCAGGGTTCATCACGCCGCTGGTCGGCGAGATGCGCACGATGCCCGGGCTGCCCTCTCGACCCGGCGGCGAGAAGATCGACATCGACGCCGACGGCAATATCGTCGGCTTGTTCTAGCCCGGCGAGCGCCCCGAAGGGTCAGATTGCGCCCGTCGAGAGGGCGACGCAGACCGCGACGATGAGACCCAGAGCGATCCCAATCGCAAATGCTCCCCAGGCCTGCACATCGACCGGCCCGAGCGCCTCCGAGCCGTGGGCGTGGTCGTCGTGACCGTCCGTTTCGCCGTGATCGTCGGGACCATGCGGCTCGCCGGCGATGTCGCCAGGGTGATGTCCCTCGCCACGTGGAGTGGCGTGGGCCACCTCGTCCGGGCCTGGCTCGTGACTGCTCTGGGTCGTCGTCATCGTCCGCGCGGGCACCTCCGATCACATTCTGGCACGTAGACTCCGGCGGTGAGCTCGACCTCCATGAACGCCCCGCTCGATGCCGGACTCATGGCCAGCCTGCGCGGCCTCGATCGCGACGGGCGGCTCCTGTTCACGACCCGAGTCCTGCGCATGTTCGGCTACGGCTTTCTGGCCGTCGTCCTCGTCCTGTATCTCGCGGCCCTCGGCCTGGATCCGCTGACCATTGGCGCGATCCTGACTCTCACGCTGGTCGGGGACACGGTGATCTCGCTGTGGCTGACGACGAGCGCCGACCGGATCGGGCGGCGCCGCGTCCTGGTCGCGGGCTCCCTCCTGATGGTCGGCGCCGGGGCGCTGTTCGCGGTGACGAGCTGGGTCCCGCTGCTGATCCTCGCCGCGACGATCGGGGTCATCAGCCCGACCGGCAATGAGGTCGGTCCGTTCCTCGCCGTCGAGCAGGCGGCCCTCAGCCAGGCCACGCCGGACGCCCGTCGGACGCCGACGTTCGCCTGGTATAACCTCGCGGGCTACATCGCGACGGCGTTCGGGGCGCTTGCGGCGGGGTTCCTCAGCCAGGGCCTCCTCGCCGCCGGGTTCGCCGCGGTCGATGCGTATCGCGCGATCGTCATCGGCTACGCGATCGTCGGGCTGCTGATGGCCGTCGTGTTCGAACGGGTCAGCCTGGCCGTCGAGGCGCCACACGCCGCACGGTGGGATCTTCTTCGGCGCAAACCTCCTGGCGGCCGTGTCATCGCTGTCCGCCTCGCGGATTGCGTCGCGGATCGGCCTCATTAACACGATGGTCTTCACCCATCTGCCGTCCAACCTGCTGCTGATCCTCGTCCCGTTGATGCCGAACCTGCCGCTCGCGATCGCGGTGCTCCTCTTCCGGTTCAGCCTGAGCCAGATGGACGTTCCGACCCGCCAGTCGTATGTCATGTCCGTTGTCGAACCGGATGAGCGATCGGCGGCGGCCGGGGTCACGGGCATCGCCCGAACGACGGGAGCGGCCCTCTCGCCCATCATCTCGGCGCCGCTCGTCGCCAACAATGCGCTGACTGCGCTTCCGTTCTTCCTCGCCGGCGGGCTGAAGATCGTCTACGACGTCCTCCTCTACCGCGCATTCCGGTCCGGTCGAGCCCCCGACGAACGGGCCGGCCGCGGCGAGGCCTGAGAGCAACTCGCGGCCGATGGATCTCGAGGAGCGCCGACGGCGTGCCGATGCCAACGCCGTGGCCGCGTTCACGCTGGCTCAGGCGCGCTTCGGCGATCCGAGGAGCGAGACCGCCCGGTTCGGCGCCGTCGAGGCGGTCGCGATCGGTGTCGGCGCGGCGTTCTACAACCCCGTCCTCGCTCTTGACCCCGCGAGCACGCCGTCCGATGTCCTGGCGGCGATCGCATGGGTCGAAGCGAAGGGCCTGCCAGTCTCGGTCCAGGTCCGAAGCGATGTAGATCCTCGCGTGCCGGCCGCCGTCGAGGGGCTCGGGATGGTCCGCGACCCGTGGGCGACACCGGTGATGGTTCTGGAGTCGATACCTCCAGGGCCGCCGGCGCCTGTCGACGTTGCCATCAGGACCGGCCGGACGGAACTGTTCGATGACTTCCACGCGGCAATTGAGTCGGGCGAGATCTTCCGCCGCGTCTTCGGGTTTCAATTGGTCGCCGATCCGCGGGTTCGGCTGGCGGTCGGGTACCTCGACGGCGCACCCGTCTCGGGCGCAGCCGCGCTCGCGGCAGAGGCGACGATCGGGATCTACGCCGTCGGAACCGTGGAGCGGGCGCGCCGACGCGGTATTGGCCGGGCCGTGACGTGGGCGGCAATCGATGCGGGCCGGGCTGCCTGGGGCAGCGAGATCGCGGTCCTCCAGAGCAGCGAGATGGGCGCTCCCGTCTACCGCTCGATGGGCTTCGAGGAGATCAGCCGGTACATCTCGTTCGAGCGACCGAAAGATTAGGCGGAGCGGCGCCGCCAGCCGGGCCGGCCGAGCCGCCACCAGACGAAGAGGGCGATCCCCCCGACGACGGCCACCGCGATCGCCAGATCGAACGGCTGGAGCGCGTGGCGGATGTCGACCCAGCGCGACCCGAGCTGGACCCCGGCGAAGACGAGCAGCATCGACCACAGGAATGCGCCGGCGGTCGAGTAGGCGATGAACGTGCGGAGCGGCATCCGGGCGACGCCAGCCGGAAAGCTGATGAAGGTCCGGACAATCGGCAGGAGTCGACTGAAGAACGCAGTCGCGGCACCGTAACGCTGGAAGAAATGGTCGGCCAGCTCGATCTCGTGGGGCCGGATGAGGAGGTACCTGCCGTATCGCTCGAGGAACGGCCGCCCGCCCCACGCCCCGATGGCGTACGCGATGAGCGACCCTATCGTGTTCCCGATCGTCGCGACGACGACGACGATCCAGTAGCCCCACGGTCCGTGGGTAAGGGGCTCGAGCTGGCTCTGGTCGGAGACGAGGAAACCGGCGTACGGGAGGATCAGCTCCGACGGCAGCGGGATCATCGCCGACTCGATCGCCATCGCCATCATCACCCCGAGGTAACCGACCGCGCCATACAGCGAGTTGAGGAACGGGATGACGATCTGGTCGATGAACGCGAGCAACGACAACCTCGTCGATTTGGGGGAAGTAAGAGGCTCGGACGGCGAGGAGCATAGCCGACTATCCTGCCCATCGTGACCGACCCGAGCGCCCCCCGCGCGACCGAGACCATCGTTCTGACGGGCGCCGATCTGACGATCGCCGACGTCGAGGCGGTCGCCCGCCACGGCGCCAAGGCGGTGCTCGACGAGGCCGCCCGAGCGCGGATGCAGGAGTCGCGCGACGTCATCGAGCGGCTCGTCGCCGCCGGTGAGGTCGTCTACGGGGTGACGACCGGGTTCGGCGACCTGGCTACTCACTACGTCGCGCCGGCCGACGCCCGGCGGCTCCAGGAGAACCTCCTGATGAGCCACGCCGCGGGGGTCGGGGCGGCACTCGATCGCGAAATCGTCCGGGCGATGCTCCTTCTCCGCGCGAACACCCTCGCGCTCGGTCACAGCGGGTGCCGGCCGGTGATCGTCGACGCGTTGCTGGGCCTCCTCGAGAAGCGTGTCCATCCGGTCGTGCCCTCGCAGGGGTCCGTCGGCGCGTCGGGGGATCTCGCTCCGCTCGCCCATCTCGCCCTGCCCCTGATCGGGCGTGGCCGCGTCGAGCTCGCCGGACAGGTCGTCCCGAGCCTCGTTGCCCTCCGCGAGGTCGGTCTTGAGCCGCTCGTCCTCGAGGCGAAGGAGGGTCTGGCCCTCCTCAATGGCACCCAGCTGATGACGGCGATCGGGGCGCTGCTCCTCGCGGATGCCGATCGCCTGACGAGGACAGCGAGCGTGGCCGGGGCGATGAGCGTCGAGGCGCTTCTCGGCACTGACGTGGCGTTTGCCGCGCCCTACCAGCTGGCCCGGCCGCATCCCGGCCAGATCGCAGTGGCCGCGGAGCTGCGGCACCTCCTCCGCGACTCGTCACTCCAGGCGAGCCACAAGGGCGATACTCACAAGGTCCAGGACCCCTATTCGCTGCGTTGCGTGCCGCAGGTCCATGGCGCCGTCCGTGACGCTCTCGATCATCTGCGGCGGGTTCTCGACATCGAGATGAACAGCGCGACGGACAACCCGCTCGTCTTCCCGGAGGGCGGCGTCGTCGCCGAGGCTGCGCTCGCGACCGGTGGCGGAATGGTCATCAGCGGCGGCAACTTCCATGGCGAGCCGGTCGCGCTCGCCCTCGATTTCGCCAAGCTCGCCCTCGCCGAACTCGGCGCAATCAGCGAGCGGCGGACGGCGCTCCTCCTCGACGGTCGACTCAACGGCGGCCTGCCCGCCTTCCTCGCGCCGGCGTCCGGTCTCGACTCCGGGATGATGATCTATCAGTACACTGCGGCCGCTCTCGCGTCCGAGAACAAGGTCCTCGTCCACCCGGCCTCGGCCGATTCGGTCCCGACGAGTGCCAACCAGGAGGATCACGTCTCGATGGGTCCGATCGCCGCGCGGCACGGTCGGACTGTCCTCGAGCACGTCGAGCGGATCATTGCGATCGAGCTCGTCGTGGCCGCCCAGGCCCTCGACTTCCGTCTCGCGCTGCCTGCCACCGCGGGCGCCCGACCCGGAGCCGGCGTCGCCGAGGCTCACGCCCGGATCCGGGCCACGATCGCCCACCTCGACACCGACCGTGAGCCGGGCCCGGACCTGGCGGCAGCAACCGCGATGGTTCGCCGAGGCTCCCTCGCCGGTCTGGCTGTGGCGACCCGCCCATGACCGGGGCGGCCCGGTCGTGACGACGATCCGGATCGTGGACGTCACCGACGAGTCATCTTTCGCCCTCCTGCCGCCGTGCGCCGATCCAGCCTTCGATCACCGGACGTGCGACTACTGGGAGGATGCTGAGCGCGGCTCGAAGGCGGCCCGCCCATCGTGGCTCGACTCCACTCCGCCGCCCGCGCCGAAGCCTCGACCGACGAATCCCTTTGGCGCGGGCGATGCAGACGACGCTCCGATCAATCCCTTCGCCCGCTCTGCCACCGAGCCGGCCTTCAACCCGTTCGCCACTGACGACGGCGACCCCCTGGCCGACAACCCGTTTGCGCCTCGCCGTCCGGCTCGCTCAGGCGGCTCGCCCGGTGGACCTCGCAAGCTCACTCTGCTCGGGCGCGGCAGCGCCGTTTTTGGGAGCTACGCGAAGGTTCTCCTGGCCGATGAGACAGCGGTCGCGTTCAGCCAGTTCGGCCCGCTGTCGGCCTACCCCCGCGCCCAGCGTCTCCGCGACCTCTACCCGCAGTTGCCTGAGGCGCCATTGCCGGCGGTCATCACCTGCATCGCGACGACAGCGGAGGCCCGCCGTCGGGGGTACGCACTGCAATTGATCCGCGCTGTCTGCGACGATCTGGCTGGACGCGGTTTCGCCGCGATCGAGGCCTATCCGGAGCACTCGACCCGCCCGGACGCAACGAGCGCCGCCACGCCCGAGTTCTGGGTCGCGGCCGGCTTCACGATCGCGGTCGAGGACGAACGGTTCCCGGTCGTCCGGCGCGAGCTCGGGTGACAAGCGACCGGCCGGTGGTAGGGTCCGCTCGACGGTGGGCCCACCCGGCGTCACAACGTGGAGGCAGGCGGCAATGGCGATGATCCAGGCGCTCGGCAACGTCACCAAGGTCCGCGGCGCACTCATCTTCGTTGAGGACATTGAAGCGGAGCTCGTGTTCTATCGCGACGTCATCGGCCTTCGCCTCCTGTACCGGACGCCCAAGTTCGTCCGCTTCGACGCGACCCAGGGGACGAGCCTGTCCCTCATCGCCGGCGGTCACGCCTCCGCCGAGCCCAAGGATTTCCGGCACGGCGGCATCGTCCCCGAGGTCATCGTCGACAACCTCGGCCTCGCGCTCAAGCGCCTCGACGGGGCCGACGTCCGCCACGAGGACGTCGTCCGGACCGACTGGGGGCAGTTCTGCTTCCTCTGGGATCCCGAGGGCAACCCACTCCAGTTCTACGAGTCCGCGTTCATCCGGCCCGACGCCGATCCGGAGCGGCAGCCCGGGTGATCCGCGGGTCCGGTCGGGCCACTCGAGCGATCTTCGCCGTTGCCGTCGCGCTGACGGCGGTCGTCGGATGCGGGCCGACCCCGGCCACTCCGAGGCTCGTGGCATCTCCGACCGGGTCGATCGCTCCCGCGGCCACGGCCGAAGGGCCGTCAGCGACCGCCGCCGGGACCGGACCACCAGCATCGCCCGCATCGCCCGGCGCCGACGTCCAGGTCGACCCCGCGCTTCTCGTCTTCGTCCCGGACGCCGTCGACGGCGTCCACCTCACGTTCGATCCGGAGACGTCGGCCACGATTGCGGCTGATCCCTCGGTCACCCCCGACGCGGCGAGCCTCGCCGTCGCCCTCGCCATCGTCCCGGGCTCGTCTGCGGCCGACGACCTCGCGGTCGTCAGCATCGTGAGGCTGCGAGACCCCGCGAGAGACGAGAACTGGTTCCGCGATTGGCGGGAGACGTACGATCAGGCGGCCTGCAGCCCGGCGGGTGGGCTCGTCGGCAATGCCGAAGCGGAGATCGGCGGTGGAACCGTCTACATCGGCTCGTGTGCCCAGGGCGTTCGGACCTACCACACGCGCCTTGCGGCGGCCGGCATCGTCGTCTCGATCACCGCGCTCGGCAGCCGACGCCTCGGCGAGAAGGTGATGGCCGGGCTCCATCGCTGAGCGGCAGCCGGCTCAATGGCTGAGCGGCAGCCGGCCCGGCAGCCGTCGCGGCAGGTCGCCATTTCGTCTCCGGCCCTTGTCCGAGAGAGTAGGATCGGCCGGACTCGGGCGTCCCGCCCGGGCACTGTCCTAGGAGGGACTATGACCATGCCAACCCGGCCAACCGGTATCACGATCCTCGCGGTCCTGTCGGCGATCGGTGGGTGTCTGGCTCTTCTCGCTGGCCTCTTCGCGACCGTCCTCGGCGGGGCGGTCGGTGCCGCGACAGGCAGTGCCGCTGTCGGCGGGCTCGTCACTGTCCTTGGCCTGATCGCCATCGTCTACGGCGCCCTCAGCCTGGCGTTCGCCTATGGTGCGTGGACCCTCAAGCCCTGGGCATGGAACCTGGGCATGGCGAGTCAGATCGTCGGGATCGGCCTCGCGATCGTGTACGTCGCGACGAACAATGCTCCGATCTCCTCCGAGATCCTGAACATCGCGATCGCTGCGGTGATCATCTACTACCTGAACACGCCGGCCGTGAAGGCCGCGTTCGGACGCGCCTGATCGACCGACGATGATCGACGCATCCGGGGCGCGGCCCGTCCGGGCGCCGCGCGGCACGACGCTCACGTGCCGCGGCTGGCAGCAGGAAGCAGCGCTCCGGATGCTCATGAACAACCTCGATCCGGAGGTCGCCGAGAATCCCGACGCCCTCGTCGTCTACGGCGGGACGGGTCGGGCGGCTCGGAGCTGGGCGGCCTTCGACGCGATCGTCCGCGAGCTCCGCCGGCTGGCCGACGACGAGACGCTCCTCGTCCAGTCGGGCAAACCCGTCGCCGTCTTCCGGACACATGAGTGGGCCCCGCGGGTCCTCATCGCCAATTCCAACCTCGTCGGCAAATGGGCGACCTGGGACGTCTTCCGCGATCTCGAGAAGCGCGGCCTGACGATGTACGGGCAGATGACCGCGGGCTCGTGGATCTACATCGGAACGCAGGGGATCCTCCAGGGGACGTATGAGACGTTCGCCGAGCTCGCCCGACAGCATTTCGGTGGAACGCTCAAGGGGCGCGTCGTGCTCACCGCCGGTCTCGGCGGGATGGGCGGCGCGCAACCGCTGGCCGTGACGATGAATGACGGCGTCGTCATCGCGATCGAGGTCGACGAGGTGCGCGCACGACGCCGACTCGATATCGGGTATGTCGACCGATTGACGAGCGCGCCCGACGAAGCTCTCGACTGGGCCCGGCTGGCGGCCGAGGCCGGACGGGCCGAATCGATCGCCCTCGTCGGTAATGCGGCCGAGATCGAGCCGGCCTGGGCGAAGGCCGGCGAGCGCTTCGATGTCGTGACCGACCAGACATCCGCGCATGACTCGCTGGTCGGCTACGTCCCGGCCGAGATCTCGCTGGCCGATGCCGACGAGCTCCGCCGGGTGCTGCCCGACGAGTACGTCCGGCGGTCGACGCGGTCCATGGCCGACCATGTCCGGGCGATGCTGGCCTTCCGCGCGGCCGGCGCGATCGTCTTCGACTACGGCAACAACCTCCGGTCTCAGGCCCTGGATGCCGGCGTGGCCGACGCCTTCGACTACCCGGGCTTCGTCCCGGCATTCGTGCGGCCGCTCTTCTGCGAGGGACGCGGCCCGTTCCGCTGGGCGGCCCTGTCCGGCGACCCGGCGGATATCGCCCGGACGGACGCGGCAATCCTCGAGCTCTTCCCCGACGATGCCGGCCTCCGCCGCTGGATCACCATGGCCCAGGCGAAGGTCCCGTTCCAGGGGCTGCCCGCACGAATATGCTGGCTCGGCTATGGCGAGCGGGCACGAGCCGGTCTCGAGTTCAACCGTCTCGTTGCCGAGGGTGAGGTCCGCGCCCCGATCGTCATCGGCCGCGACCATCTTGACGCCGGCTCTGTCGCCTCACCGAACCGCGAGACCGAAGCGATGCTCGACGGCTCGGACGCGATCGCCGACTGGCCGCTCCTCAATGCGCTGGTGAACACCGCCGCCGGCGCGACCTGGGTTTCGATCCACCACGGCGGTGGCGTCGGGATCGGTTACAGCCAGCACGCCGGGATGGTCGTCGTCGCCGATGGCACGCCGCTCGCGGCCCAGAAGCTCGAGCGCGTCCTGACGACCGACCCGGGAATGGGTGTCGTTCGCCACGTCGACGCGGGCTACGAACGCGCAATCGAGGTCGCCCGCGAGCGCGGGATCCGGGTCCCGATGCTGGACACATGAATTGGGGGCCGCCGTCGGCGGCCCCCGGGGATCGTTGGTCGTGCCAGCTCAGTGCCGAAGCGCGACCGTTGCAGATATCGATGTGTCGGCGCACTCCACCGCACCGCAGGTGGTACCGAACGCCAGGGCGGTCGTTCGGCCACCGAGGAACTTTCCGTCCTCGCTGTTGATCTCGACCTGCCACGGAACCGGGCCGGCCGAGCAATCCTCGACGAACACCTCGCCGAAGCCTCGGATGGTCAGCCGCCCGACGCGCTGGCTGAGGTCGATGAACACGTCGGCGCCGTCACCATTGGGGCAGGCGACCGTGCCGTGGATCGTCGCCACGCCGTATCGAGTGAACTTCCCGGTAGGTGCGACGGTCAGGCTGATCGTCGGCGAAGGCGGAGCCGCCGCGACGTGAAAGACGAGGCTCCCGCCGCCACCGGCCAAACCCACGGTCCCGCCGCCGCAGCAGGTTCCCACGGCGATGAGATACGTCGTGCCGGATGTAGCGGCCCAGACGACCGCGGACTGGAGGCCCTTCGAGTCGTCGTTGCAACCAATCACGTCGATCCCGCCGGATCCGTTGGCGGTTCCGACGTAGAGCGTCGTGTCGTAGTCGCTGTCGAACGTGTCGGCCAGGTACGACCCCGTCGTCGATGGCGTGAAGCTGTACCAGACAGTTGACCTGTCCGGGTTCCCGGGCACATCTGTGCAGAACGTCGGGTCGGTCGCGCCGGTCGTCGCCTCGGTCGTGTCGTACGGCCCGTCGCTGTACGGCAGCGAGCCGACCACCCGCGCTGAGCCGATGTCATCGTTCGACGGAGCGGCGGCCACGACCGGCGAGACGCCCAGGACGGTCGCGGACAGGAGTGCCACGGTTGCGATCGATACGAGGCGGCGGCTACGTCGAGCCGTAAGACGATCGTGGCCGTTCATTTCCGGAGCCTCACTGACTTCGATACGGACGCATCGCCGCACGAGAACTGGTCACAGCCTTCGGCGAACACCTCCGCCGTGGCCTTGCCGGACCCGAACTTGCCGTTGTCGCCGCTGACCTGGACCCACCACGTCGATCCGCTCGGGCCGCACGTCGCATCCGAGAAGCCGCTGCCGTGGATCGTGAAGCGGCCGATCGGCTGGCGGAGCGTGACCTGGACATCGGAGAAATCCGCGTCCCGGGTGCAGCTGATCGTCCCGGTCAGGGTCGCCACCCCGGCCCTGTCGACCTTGCCGGTCGAATCGACCGTCAGGGTGACCTCGATCGGTGGCGGAGCGGCGAACAGATCGGCGATCAACGTCCCGCCGTTTGTCGCGTCTCCGTCGGCATCCGCGAACATGATGTAGTAGGTCGTGCCGCCGGTCAGCTGGGTGGCACCGGGCCCGCCGAAGCAGTTGATCAGATGCGCCGCGTCGGCGACACCCTCGAACAGGTTGACTCCAACCTCGTACGACGACGCTGTTGCGTCGATCGCCAGGTTGACATCCGCCGCCGGCGTGAACTTGTACCAGACCGTCGCCTGGTCGATGCCGCCAGACCCACACCCGAAGTCGTCGGTCGAAACGGTCGCCTCGGTCGTGTCCTCGGTGATCGACGCCGGGAGCGAACTGATCGTGACCGCTCCGGCAGGTAAGTCGTTGGCTGGCGCGACCGCCAGCGCAATTCCTGGAAGGCTCGCGAGCAGCACTCCGGCCGCGAGCAGCGCTACACCCCGACGCATTGGCGTTCTCCCGTGCGCGGCAGGGATGGGCTCGCCATTGGCTCGGCACGGCTCAGGCGACCGAGGTACAAGCCGTGTGTCGACGCTCTCGCCGCGTGACCCGCCGAGACTGCGCCCGGCCCGTCTCGGAAGTGTCTCGGACCGCGAGTCTTCGTCGCTCCATGGCCGCCAGCAACCGGCCTCGCCCGGCGGTCAGGCGGCGGGCGCCTCCGCGTCGCTCGCCGGGATCGTCCTGAGGCGCCGGACCGGCGAGAAGAACACCGGCAGGAACACGAACACTCCGCCGATCGCACCGATCCAGATCGTCTCGTGGAGGCCGATCAGGCCGCCGAGGGACCCACCCACGATCGACCCAATTGGGATGGTTCCCCAGACGATGAATCGCATCGTGGCATTCATCCGGCCCTGCATTCGTTCCGGGGTGATCGCCTGGCGAAGGCTCACCTGGTTGATGTTGTAGACCACGTTGCCAATGCCGCCGAGAAAGACGCTGGCGGCGACGAACGGCACCGCGAGGTCCGGTGGCGCGATCGCGATGAGCAATTCGGCCGGGCCGGAGACCATCACAGCCAGGACGATCGTCGGTCCGACGCCGAATCGCGTCGCCAGCCGATTCGCAATCAGCGCACCGACGAGGAAGCCGACAGCACCCAACGAGAACGCCAGGCCGAGCAACTGCGGCGTCACGGAGAGCTCGCGGACGAGGTAGAGGATCAGGATCGCGTACAGGATGTTGGTGAAGAAGTTCGACAGCCCGGTCGTCGCCGCGATGCTTCGCAGCAGTCGATGCCCGCCCACGTATCGAAGGCCCTCGCTTATCTCCGATCGCATCGATGGCCGTTCACCGTGCTCGTTCAATCGCGGCTTGGGCGCCGCCTCGTGGCGGCGGATCGCAAACATGAAGAGCGCGGACACGACAAAGCTCAGCGCGTCGACGGCGACCGCAAACGGCGCCGTAACTGCCCCGATGACGACGCCCGCCACACCCGGCCCTGTAATCTGGGCGGCCGACCGGCTCGTCTCGAGCTTGGCGTTGCCGTCGACGATCTTGTCGCGATCCACGAGTGATGGCAGGTACGACTGGTAGGCGACATCGAAGAACACCGTCGCGCAGCCGTTGACCAATCCGACGATGTAGAGCTGCCAGATTGTGAGCGCATTCAGGGCAAACGCGATCGGGATCGAGACGAGCGCCGCCGCCCTGATCAGATCGCCGACGATGAGGATGGGGCGACGCCGGAGGCGATCGACCCAGACACCCGCGGGCAGGCTGAGAAAAATGAATGGCAGGAACTCGATCGTCGAGAGCAGCCCGAATTCGAACGGCGTGACGTTCAGGGTCGTCGCCGCGATGATCGGCAGGGCCAGCAGCGTCACCTGGGTCCCGAACTGGCTGATCGTCTCTGCCGACCAGAGCTTCACGAAGTCGGGATGGCGGAAGAGGCTGCGACTGCGCGGATCGGGCGCGGCTGTCACTGGGGCTGGCCTCGCGGTGCGTGCGTCGATGGGAGTGGGCGGGTGTTAGTTTATCGTCTAACACGCGGCAGTCACAACCCGAATCAGTGGACCGCAGCCGCCCTCCCCGGTCCGGGCGACCTGTCACGATAGCGCGATGCCCGACCTAACCGATCGGCTCATCGAATCGGTCCCGAACGTGTCGGAGGGGCGGCGGCTGGACGTCGTCGAACGCCTGGCTGCCGCGATCGCCTCCGTTCCCGAGGTTCATCTTCTCGATCGCACGAGCGACGCCAGCCACAACCGCTCGGTATTCACGCTGGCCGGTCCGGCCGGGCCGGTCGCCGACGCACTCGATCGGCTCGTTGGATCGGCGATCGACGAGATCGACATGACGACTCACCGCGGCGAGCACCCGCGGATCGGGGCGGTCGATGTCATCCCGTTCGTGCCGCTCGGCGAGACGACCATGGATGATGCCGTCTCGCTGGCCCGGGCTTTCGGTCAACGGATCGCCAAACGCCACGACGTGCCGGTCTACCTTTACGCGTCCGCGGCGACGCGACCCGAGCGTGTCAAGCTGGCGGACGTCCGGCGCGGCCAGTACGAGGGGCTCCGTGCAGAGATCTCCCAGCACGGCCGCGAGCCGGACTTCGGACCGGCCCGGATGCACCCCACCGCCGGGGCCGTCGCCGTCGGCGCTCGACCGTTCCTCATCGCCTACAACATCAATCTCGACTCGGCCGACAAGGACCTCGCCGTCCGGATCGCTCGGCGGATCCGGGAATCGGGCGGGGGTCTGCCGAAGGTCCAGGGGAACGGTTTCTTCATCGAGGAGCTCGATCGCGCCCAGGTCTCGATGAACATCCTCGACTTCCGAACCACGCCCCTCTGGCAGGTCTGGGAGACGGTCCGCGCCGAGGCCGCCGAGGACGATGTCGAGCTCGCCGAGTCGGAGCTGATCGGGCTCGCCCCACTCGCCGCGTTCCTCGACGTGGCCGATCACGCCGGGGCGAACCGCGACACCCCGATCGACGAGCGCCTGGCTGCCGCCGCCGCCTTCCTGAAGCTACGCGACTTCTCGCCGCTCCAGGCGCTCGAGCTCCGCCTCGAGGCGGCCCGCTCAAGCTCCACCGGGACGAGGGCGTCGCCTCAGTGAGCCTGCCGACACCCTCAGCCCCATGACGTTGCGGGTCATCCCCGGTGGTCGCGGCGAGGCGGTGCCGCCCGGCTTGCTCGTCGTCGGCGCGGCGGAGGTAGTCACCGTCGGTGGCGGGCTGCGCACCGGCACCGGCCAGAACGAGGTCGCTCGGTTGACGGCGGCAGATGCGGGCGGACCGGACGCGCCGTCGGCCCCGGTCGTCGCGGCCTGGGAAGGCCGGATCCTCGCCGTCGGGCCTCGTGCGGACCTCGAGAAGGTCATCGAGTCCGAGGGCTATCCGCTCGGGCGATTCGCCAGGCTCGACGCACGGGGTGGCACCGTCACGCCGGGTCTCGTCGATCCGCACACCCACCTGCTCTTTGCCGGCAGCCGCGAGGACGAGCTCGAGCTGCGCCAGCGTGGCGCCGGTTACATGGAGATCCTCGCCGCGGGCGGGGGGATCCTCTCGACGGTCGCGGCCACGAGGGCGGCCTCCGCGGAGATGCTCGCGGCTCACGGCCGCCGCTGGCTCGACGAGATGCTCGGCCACGGGACGACGACCGTCGAGGCGAAGTCCGGCTATGGCCTCGAGCTGGCGACCGAATTGCGCCTCCTCGAGGTCGTCCACGAGCTGGGCAGGGCCGGACCCATCGAGATCGTACCGACGTTCCTCGGCGCCCATGCCGTGCCGCCTGAATACCGTTCGCGGCCGAACGGCGCCGAAGCGTACGTGCGGTCCGTCATCGACGAGCAGCTGCCCGGCGTCGCGGCCCAGGGTCGAGCGCGCTTCTGCGACGTGTTCTGCGAGGAGGGCGCCTTCACAGCCGACCAGTCGCGCCGGATCCTCCTCGCGGCGTCAGGCTTCGGGCTCCTGCCGCGGCTCCACGCCGACGAGCTCGTCCCGTCCGGTGGGGCAGAGCTCGCGGCCGAGATCGGGGCCACCTCGGCGGACCATCTCGCGGCCCCGTCCGATGGAGGCATCACGGCCATGGCCGAGGCGGCCGCCGACGGCCGACCGGTCGTCGCGACCCTCCTGCCGGCGACGACCTGGTTCCTCATGAAGGACCATCACGCGCCGGCCCGCCGTTTCATCGAGCGCGGCATTCCGGTCGCGATCGGCACCGACTTCAACCCCGGCACGTCGCCGACCGCGTCGATGCCGCTGGCTATGACTGTCGCCTGCCTGTCCCTCGGGCTGACCCCGGATGAGGCGCTCGTCGCGGCGACGATTAACTCGGCTTACGCGATCGGGCTCGGCGAGGAGATCGGCTCGCTTGAGCGCGGCAAGGCCGCCGATTTCGTGATCTGGAGCGTCCCGACCTCCCGCCAAATTCCTTATTGGCCGGCCGCCGACCTCGTTCGAACGGTCGTCAAGCGTGGCCGGGTCGTCCTGGACCGAGGCTAGCGCCGGGGCCTAGGCTTTGCCGCGGGACTCGAGCAGGACCGCGATCGTCTCGGCGGGCAGGCCGGAGATCGTGACCGACAACTTGGGCTGCGGGGTGGCCTCGCCGCCCATCTCATGGAAGAACTTGGCGATGGCCTCGAGAGTGTCCGGGGCGTCCTCGTCAAGCGGCATGGCGACGACGATCCGGGGGTCGAGCTGGGCGACGAGCTCGGCCGCCTTCGTTGCCGACAGCGAACCGCCGATCGGGACGCAGGCGATGTCGACCGGCCCGATGTCGGCGAGCTTTTCCTCGGTCAGGAGATGGCCGATCTCGCCGAGATGGATCGTGTGCATCCCGTCGAGCTCGACGAGAAACGCAACCTGTTTGCCGCGGGTCGCACCCTTGACATCGTCACGGTAGGTCCGCACGCCTGTGAGCAGGACGTCACGGACTTCGTATTCGCCCGGCCCGTCGAGGACGAATGCCGTCTCGAGCGAGCCCGGCAGCACCGTCGAGCCGTCGCGCGATCGAGGTCCCTTGGCCTTGGGCAGCGGCGTGTCGTCGGGGTGGGAGTAGGTGACGATCTCGCCGGTGATGCCCCGCCCGGTCGGCCCGACGACCGCCTGATAGGGGTCCGCCACGACGACCGCGTCCTTGCCGCGAAGACGGATGCACGTCCGCCCGTACCAGGTGAGTTCCATGCCATCGATTCTGACACAGCGGCCTGCACCACGGATCGCGCAGCGGCCGCCCGGGCGCGCCAGCCAAGACTGCGTTCGTCCCGGATGGGTGGTCGAGCGCAAGGCGACCACGAGGACCGGAGCGAGCGGACTTCAAGATCCGTGAGCGAGGAGCGCAGAGGTCAACGCAGCGATCCGCCGCCCAGGCGCGACAGCCCGTGCGGGTGGCAAAGAATGAGCGGGGACGCCTGCCCAATCGGCGCCCCCGCTCGGAGGGAGGGAGGATGGAACCCGAGGGTTCGGTCCGATTCGAACACTAGAGAGGCCGAGTTGAAGCAGGGCGACCGAAGCGATTAAGAAAGCGACACGGTGAGACCCCGTACCTCCGGGCGATGCTCCCAGGCCGATGGCCCATGCGACAATCCCGCGGATGTTCAGCCGTCGCGTGCCGATGCCAGGCCGCTCCAGGCGCGCCGCTCGGTTCCGACTCGGCATCCGGCGAACCGGCCGTGGAGGCCCGGCTGCCTTCGCGGTCGTGGCCCTCTTCGTGATGGCGGCCTGCGGCCCCACCGTCGGGGTCGCCACGCCGACCCCCACCACAAGCGCCGCCCCGCCCGCCAGCCAGGCCGCCGGCCCGAGCCCGTCTCCGACGACGCCGCCAGATCCGGCAGCGATCTACGCCGCCATCGAGCCGCAGGTCGTCGAGATCCGGGGCCTGACGCCGAAGGCCGGCGTCGAGCCGCAGCTCCTCGACAGCGCAGGCCTCAAGAGGCTCGTCACCGCTTCGTTCGCCAAGGACAATCCGCCCGAGATCATCGCCGTCAACGGCCGGCTGCTCAAGATGATCGGCCTTCTCGATCCGGCGGCATCGCTCGGGGACCTCTACATCGAGCTCCTCGGCAGCCAGGTGGCAGGCCTGTACAACCCGGACGACAAGCATCTCTACGTCGTCTCGAGGTCGGGCGCGATCGGCCCGACCGAGAAGGTGACGTTCTCGCACGAATACACCCACGCCCTCCAGGACCAGAACTTCAACCTGAAGGGCCTCGCTCTCGACGAGATTGGCCAGGGCGACCAGGCACTCGCCCGGCTCTCGCTGGTCGAGGGTGATGCGACGCTGGTGATGTCGTATTGGGCCACCGCCCATCTCAGCCAGGCCGAGACCTTCCAGATGCTCGGCGAGTCGCTCAACCCGGACGCCACGAAGATCCTGACCGACATGCCAGCCTTCCTGCGCGAGTCCCTCCTCTTCCCGTACACCTCCGGGCTGCAGTTCGTGCAGGGCCTCCAGATCGCCGGCGGCTGGCAGGCGGTCAACGATGCCTTTGCCAAGCCGCCCGCTTCCACGGAGCAGATCCTCCATCCGGAGAAGTACGCCGTCGGCGAGCCGCCCGTCGCCGTTACTCTGCCGAACGACCTCGCGACGAGGCTCGGGGCGGGCTGGAAGGTCGGGCTGGAAGACACCCTTGGCGAGTTCTCGCTGAAGGTCTGGTTGGCGAACGCAGGCGGCGGCAAGGGCGCATCCACGGCAACGGCGGCGAGCGCCGGATGGGGTGGCGACCGCGTGATGCTCCTTGACGGCCCCGGCGGAGCAACGGCAGTGGCTATCTCGACTACGTGGGACACCCCCGCCGATGCTGCCGAGTTCGCGGCCGCGGCGGGTATCGTCGTCGACGGCCTTGCGAACCCCGGGGGTGTCCTTGCGCCGGTCGGCGGCAAGACCGTGACCGTCGTGATCGCCTCGAGCGCCGACCTGGTCGGCCGGGTCGAGAACGTCCTCGGGCTCGCCGGCTGAGCGATAGCTGGTTCGAGCTACATCGACTCGGGCGCCGAGATCCCCAGGAGGGCGAGGGCGTTTGCGAGCGTCGTCTTCGTTGCCGCGGCGAGGGCCAGGCGCTTGGCGGACCGTTCCGGCTGTGACGGATCGACGACCTTTGCGTCGCGGTAGAACGCGTGAAACTGGGTCGCGAGCTCGGTGGCATAGGCCGTGACGCCGTGGGTTTCCTCGGCGATGACCGCGTCCTCGACGACCTCCGGCAACCGCGCCACCACCCTGGCCAGAGCCGCCTCCGGCGCATCGCGCAGGCCGCCGGTCACATCGGAGGCGGGTGCGAGACCTGTCTCGGCGCCCTTGCGCAGGATCGATGCCACCCGGGCATGGGCGTACTGGACGTAGTAGACCGGGTTCTCGGCCGATTGCTTCTTGGCGAGCTCGATGTCGAAATCGATCGCGCTGGTGGCTGCCCGCGAGGCGAAAAACCAGCGCGCAGCATCGACCCCGACCTCCTCGAGGAGCTCGTCGAGCGTGATGAATTCGCCCGTCCGCTTCGACATCGCGATCTCGACCCCGTCGCGGATGAAGCGGACCCACGAATAGAGGAGGACCTGGACTGCGTCGGAGTCGTAGCCCATCGCCTGGGCGGCGTTGCGGACCCGGGCCACCGTTCCGTGGTGGTCGGCACCCCAGATGTAGATGAGGTGATCGAATCCGCGGCTGAATTTCTCGGTGACGTAGCCGATGTCGGCGGCGAAGTAGGTCGGCCGGCCGTCCGATCGGATGATCACCCGGTCCTTGTCGTCGCCGAAGGCCGTCGACCGAAACCACAGAGCGCCGTCCTGGTCGTAGATGTGGCCGCCGGCCCGCAACCGATCGATCGCCCGCTCCACCCAGCCTTCCGAATGAAGCGAGGCCTCGCTCTTCCAGACATCGAAGTGGACACCGAGTCGCTCCAGGCTCGTCTCGATCCCCAGCCGGACTCGGGCCGCGGCCCAGCGGCCGACGATGTCCGCGCCGTCCGCGCCTGGCTCGGTTGCGGTATCGAGGATGTCGGGCGGCAGATCGCGGGCCAGCTCCTCCACGTAGCCACCGTGGTAGCCGTCCTCCGGGACCGTCTCGCCCCTGCGGACCGCCAGCACCGACGCCCCGAGGAGACTGACCTGGGCGCCCGAGTCGTTGAAGTAGTACTCGCGAGTGACGGCCTGGCCGCCGGCCTCGAGGATCCGGCAGAGCAGGTCGCCAATGAACGCCCCGCGGGCGTTCCCGATCGTCAGCGGACCGGTCGGGTTGGCCGACACGAATTCGACGTTGACGCGGCGCGGCCGGACCGGCGCGACGCGCCCCCAGGCCTCGGGCGCGACGAGCGCCGAATCGATCGTCTCCTCGAGGACGCGGTCGCTGAGGCGCAGGTTGAGAAATCCCGGCGGAGCGACGTCGACCGACGCGATCGGGCTCGCAGGGTCGGCGGCCCCGCGCTCGATCTCGGCGGCCAGCGCAGCGGCGATGTCGAGCGGCGCGCGCCGATAGGGTCGAGCGAGCTTCATTGCGAGGTTGGTCGCCAGGTCGCCGTGCTCCTGGTTCGCCGGCCGTGCGACCTCGACCTCGGGCAGGGTCGTGCCATCCGCGATGGCCGGCAGCGTCCCGGTTGCGACGCCGCGACGCCACGCCTCATCGATGATTGTTCGGACGCGGCTGCGGATCGGCATGGGCTGAGCATCGATCGGGGTGCTCGTCACCGGGCGGGCCTCTCTGACTGAACGGGAATGATCTGATTCGAGATCAGGTGGGCGCCAATGGTAGCGGTCGAGCAGGGCGCGGCAGATTGGCCCACGAGACCGTGCCGGCGAGCGCCGACGAGACCCCTCGGCGGTAGTACCGGGGGCCTCGTTGCAGAACTGCACCGCAAACCCGGAATCGGCGTGTGTCAATCGGGGGACATCGTTCCGGTTGGGTCCAGAAATGCGCGGTCCGTACCAGTACCTTTTGCGATCCGCGGCCCGTACGATGCGTCGACCGCGCCGGGGGGAATTGTCCAGCGGGGGAACCAGAAGTACCGGCCCTAATGGGCTGTTAACGCTGAAGCTGTCCAATTTTCGGACGGCGGCACTCATCAGAGGGTTCGTTCCTATCGTGGCATTCACTCGGGGATCGGGAGGTTCTAACATGGCGTCTCGGGGTATCTGGCGAATCATGAGCGCACGGACCAGGAAGGGCTTGACGCTCGCCTGGACGTCGCTCTTTTTGCTTTCATTGCTGTTGCAGTACTTCAGCTTCGCCGTGACGCCGGTCTTGGCGGTCCACGACGAAGGTCTCTTCGAGCTCGACGGCAACGCGACCAGCCAGGCCGCCCCGGGCGACGACTGGGACAAGGTCAAGGCCGGGACATCGGCTGCAGAGCAGACGCGGTTCATCACGGACGCGATCAACTCGACGCCCGATGAGCACCTTTTCACTGGCGGCAAGTCCAAGGATGGCGAGCTCATCAGCGATTGGCGCTGGACGAGCGGCCCAGGCGTCCAGGACAAGAACGACATCGAGCACGCGTTCGCGGCAGCCTATACGGGCGGCACCACCGGAACTGACTCGATCGTCTACTTCGGGCTGGACCGCTACGCCCAGTCCGGCGATGCATTTGTCGGGTTCTGGTTCCTGAAGGACGCGGTCTCCGAGAACGCCAATGGCCACTTCAACGGCGCCCATCAGGACGGCGACATCCTGGTCCAGGTCAACTTCACAAACGGCGGGGCGATCCAGGATTTCAAGGTCTCCGATTGGAGCGCCGGTGGCCTGCACCAGATCAAGACGGGCGTGGAATGTACGGCCACCCTGACCAACGACGATGTCTGCGGCAAGGTCAACGGCTCCGACGTCGGCGAGATCGTCTCGCCGTGGTCCTACACCCCAAAGTCCGGCACGGCCGACAACATCCCTGAGGGCGGCTTCTTCGAAGCGGGCATCAACCTGACGGGCCTGAATCTGGACCAGGGCTGCTTCTCGACATTCCTCGCCGAGACGCGCTCGTCCCAGTCGCTCACCTCGACACTGTCCGACTACGCGACGGGCTCCTTCTCCTTCTGCACGACCCCGGAGATCTCGACCCAGGTCAAGCAGGGCACCACGAGCCTCGGTTCTAACGGCTCGATCACGATCGGCGAATCGGTCACCGACACCGCGACCCTGTCGGGAGACAAGGGAACCGTCACCGGGACGATCGACTTCTTCCATTGCTTCAACGCTTCGGCGACGCCGGACTGCACGACGGGTGGCACGAAGCTCGACCCGACGAAGACGCTCAGTGGTGGCGCTGCGATATCCGCCGCCTTCACTCCCGGCGCGATCGGCCACTACTGCTTCCGGGCCGAGTACACGCCGGCCACGGGCTCCAAGTACCTTCCAACCAGCCACACGAACACGACGACCGAATGCTTCACCGTCGCCAAGGCGACACCGTCGATCGCGACGTCGGCCACGGAGTCGGTCAACCTCCTCGAGTCGATCTCCGACACCGCGGTTCTCAGCAACGCGACCGACGACGCCACCGGGACGATCACGTTCAACGCCTATGGCCCCGGCGCGGATTGCTCCGGCAGCCCGGCGTTCACCGCGACCGCCGCGGTGAGCGGTAACGGAACCTACGGCCCCGTCAGCTTCAGTCCGTCGACGGCCGGCGTTTATCACTGGATTGCCAGCTATGACGGAGACGCGAAGAACGCGTCGGCTACCGGCGCCTGCCTCGCGGCCGGCGAGAATGACACGGTCAAGAAGCTCACGCCCTCGATCTCGACCCAGGCCTCGGGCAGTGTCACGGTCGGCGGCGCGATCAGCGACACGGCCACGGTCAGCGGCGGTCATAACCCGACCGGCACGGTCACCTTCGCCCTCTATGGCCCGGCCGATCAGACCTGCGCCGGCAACCCCGTGTTCACCAGTGCCGACCGCCCGCTGAACGGCGGCGTGGCCACCTCGGCCGCCTATGCGACCCTGGCCGTCGGGACCTATCACTGGATCGCCACCTACAACGGTGACGCGAACAACGCCACCGTCGCGGGCGCCTGCTCCGACGCCAACGAGAACGTCGTCGTCACGCCGGCCCACCCGACGATCGCCACCGTGGCGACCGAGAGTGGCATCCAGGGCGACCTGATCAGCGACACGGCCACTGTCTCGGGCGGCTTCAACCCGAGCGGCACGGTCACCTTCTCGCTCTACGGCAGCGCTGACCCGAACTGCACGGGCACGCCGATCTTCACGAGCACCGTGCCGCTCGGCTCGAACGGAATTGCGACGTCCGGGACGTTCGCAGCTCCGGGCTCAGGCACCTATCACTGGATCGCCTCGTACAGCGGCGACGCGAACAACGCGAGCGCCACTGGCGCCTGCGGCGACGCCGGCGAGACGACCACCATCAGCCAGTTCAGCCCGAACATCTCGACCGTCCTTCATTCGGGCGATCTCACGGGCGCCAAGATCACAGTCCTCTTCGGAAGCGCCGTGACCGACCAGGCGACCCTGACGGGCGCCGGGCCGACCGCAGGTGGGACCGTTAGCTACAGGGTCTTCAGCGACGACACCTGCCAAACGCAGGTTGCGAATGCAGGAGACAAGACCGTCACGAACGGCTCTGTCCCCGCCTCCGACCCTGTGACGTTCCCGACCGCCGGGACCTACTACTGGCAGGCCCGCTACAGCGGTGACGCGAACAACGCTCCGAAGACCAGCCTGTGCACGGACGAGGTCCTGACCGTCACCACGCCGAACCTTCACGCCGTGAAGCTCGTCGGCACCAACGGCGGCGCCCTCGGCCCGACCAGCACCGCAGTGCCGGGCGACATCCTCCACTACCAGATCACCATCACCAACAGCGGCAACGCGGCCGCCACGAACGTCCCGTTCTCCGACGACATCGCGGCGATCCTTGCCCACGCCACGTACAACAACGACTGCAGCGATGGCTGCTCGAGGGTAGGCACCGTCCTGAACTGGACGATCCCGTCGATCGCCGCCGGCGGCTCCGAGGTCGTGACGTTCTCGGTCACCCTCGACGCCACGTTCCCGACCGGTACAACGCACCTGCCCAACGTCGTCATCGTCACGGGCCCCGGCAGCAATTGCGCCGCCGAGAGCACGAACGCTGACTGCGACACGGACACGACCGTCGCCTCCTCTGCGCTCGAGATCGCAAAGTCCTTCACCGGCAACACCGCCGGGACCGACCCGATCCTCGAGGTCCCGCTGGCGAAGATCGGCGACACCCTCCACTACACTCTTGCCTACACCGGCGGTGGCCCGCTCACGAACGCGGTCATCACCGACGTCCTGCCGGTCGGCCTCGACTACGTCGTCGGGTCTGCCGCGGGCGATGCGAGCTTCAGCTTCGTCGGCTTCGACGCCGGGACGCGGACCCTGACCTGGCATGCAGCCACGCTGCCGATCCCGGCCAGCGGCTCCGTGACCTATGACGTCGTCGTGCTCACTGCTGCTCCTGAACAGCCCCAACCCCTGACCAACACGGCAACGATCCACAGTGACGAGACCGCACCGGACAGCGACACGGCCCAGGTTGCCGTCCTCGCCCCGCCGCTCGCGGCAAGTGGCACGCCGCGGATCACGCCTCCGCCCACCGACGCGTTCACACCCGAGACGGGCACGAGCAATCCGGGCTTCACCCTGATGCTCATCCTCCTCGGCCTTGCCGGCCTCGCCGTCAGCATCGGGTTCGTCACCCCGACGCCGGAGCGGGTCCGCCGACGGGATCGCCGGGGTTGACGCCCGGATGATCCAACCGACGCCGGTCGGCGGGCGAGCGATCGCCTCCGACCGGCGAGCGGCGACGTCGAAACCAACCCTCGGGGTCCCCGAGACCCGGACGGGGCGTTCCTTGCCTGAGGGACGCCCCGTCCATCTGTCTCGCACCGTCCCCCACGGACCGGACCCAAAGCCAGGAGTCCTGCCACCGTGCCATGACCCACGGTGTCGTCGAGCAACGGATTAGTACGTCGGCTTTGCGGTCCGGTGTGGTTCGGTATGGCCGGCCCCGAAAATAGTCCTAGACGAGTACCAGACCGTCGTGCATCATGCCGAAGCCGCGTAGGCAACGGCTCCCGGACTTATTCCGGGATGGACTTATCAACACCGTCACTCGGGTACCCAAACCATGAACGCTGCCCCTGTCCTCCCGCGCCGCCGGAGCGGTGCAATTCGACGGCTCGCCTGGCTCTCCGCCGCGGCGATGCTCGCCGTCTCCGCCCTTGCACCCGCGGTCTCGTATGCGGCCGCCACTTCCAACAACGTCAACTCCATCACCGTTCCAGGCTGCATCGAGGGCGTTGGCATCAGCGGCACGCTCGACGTGACCGTCGCGTCCTCGCCGTTCGTGTTCGACATCTGGGTCACGGACCACAAACCAGGCGAAAGCGACTTCGTCGAGATCCCCGGCTCGCGCGTCACGCTGAGCATTTCGAGCTCGAGCTCGTCCTACGCGTTCGGTCCGCTCGATGTCACGCAGCACCGCGACGGCGTGAACACATATCGCGTCGAGTCGAGCGGTAGCACCGCCAAGTCCGCGAGCATCCATCCGTGCGACGGCACGCCGCCGTCGACGCCGCCGAGCGAGGCTCCCAGCACGCCGCCAAGCGAGGCCCCGAGCACGCCGCCGAGCGAGGCCCCGAGCACGCCGCCGAGCGAGGCCCCGAGCACACCGCCGAGCGAGGCCCCGAGCACACCGCCGAGCGAGGCCCCGAGCACGCCGCCGAGCCAGGCTCCCAGCCAGGCCCCGAGCACGGCCCCCAGCACCGCTCCGAGCCAGGCTGCTCCGAGCACCGCCCCCAGCGCGGCTCCGTCCAGCGAGGTCCTGCCGATCGAGGGCACGCCCGCGCCGACCGGCGAAGTCGAAGCCATCCAGGGCACGCCGCGCGTGACCCCGCCCCCGACAGATACGATCAGTGATGCAACCGCATCGTCAACCGGCAGCTGGCGGATCGTCCTCGCCGGTCTTGCCATCCTCATCGCCATCATCCTGGTGGCCACCCAGCCGACGACGCGGGTCCGCCGCACGCGCTGACCCTCGCTGTTCCCGAGGACGTCTCGGCCGGGATGCGGATCTCCGCATCCCGGCCGTTTTGCGTCTACTCGCGACGATCCGACAGTCTCCCTCGCGGCCGTCTCAGATCGTGATCCGGCTGCCGGGCTCGACGAGTTGAACGGGTCCGTCGAATCGGAGCCTGACTGCCTCGATCGTGGCCGCGTCGCTGTAACCCATCTGGAGATGTGTCAGCAGGACACGACCCGCGCCGCTGGTCGCGGCGAGCTCCCCCACGGCGGGCCCGTCGAGATGGTTGACCCCCGGCGGGACCGGTCCAGGCCCGAATGACACCTCGCACAGCAGAACATCGCCCGGGTGGATCAGCGGAGCCAGGTCGGCCGCCCTGCCGCAGTCACCCGAATACACGAGACCGCGTTCGGCGCCGGGCGTCGCCACCCGAAAGGCATAGCTCTCGGCCGTGTGCGTGACGAGCCGGGCCTCGAGCTGAAGGTCGCCGACGATCTCGGAACCCTCGGCAAGGCCGACGCAGTCCAGCGCCGCAGCGGTGAAGCCGGGCTCGTCGTGGAGTGCGTCGAGGCGGCCGGCGAGCCCGGCTGGACCCAGGACCCGTACCCGCCGGGGTGGATCGACGGCGTAACGAAGGTAGTGTCGGAGCGCGACCAGATCGACGAAGTGATCTGGATGGAGGTGGCTGACGGCGACCGCGTCAAGCTTGGTCGGGTCGAGCTCGCCGGCAACACGCGGGAACGATCCCTGGCCGAGGTCGAGCAGGATCGCCGCCGAGCCGTGGCGAACGAGGTACGCAGCTCCCGTCGCGCCTTGCCGATCGGTATAGGCCGGCCCGGCGCCCGCGACGAACAGCTGGAGCGACGAGTCGCGCATCCCCGGATCCTACGCGGGCGCCGTCCTCTCCCGCTCGATGACGGGCAAGACCGCCGTCGGCGGCCCCGTCGCGCCGTCTGCCCCGGCGGAGACGCTAGTCGGTCGGCCCGCCGTGACCCTGCTTGGGCTTCGGCGACGGCTTGCCGCCGCCCTGATGATCGGTCGGGGTCGGTGCCGGCGGTTGAACGGCCGGCGTTGCAACTGGCTTCGTCGACGGATGCGGCTTCTTCGACTGATCGGGTGTCGCCGCTGGCGTCGGGTTCGCGTCGGGCTTCTGGTTGACCGTCGGCTGCGAGTTGGGGCCGCCGCCCTGATTGGCGTTCGGCGTCGACGTCCGCGAGCCGATGTTCAGGAGCGTCGCGTCGTTGTGCTCGACCGCTCGCTCGATGTTTCGCTCTATCGCCGCCTGCGCCTGGGCTGGTGCCGTTGCGGCAACCGCTCGGAGGACGGCAAGGTGTCGATCCAGGGCTGCCCGCAGCCGATCGAGCAGGGAAGCGTCCGTGCCGGCTCCGCCGAGGGCCTCATCCGCGATCTCACCGTAGGCCGCGACGGCCGCCGCGAGGGCGTCCTGATCGCCGCTGCTGGCGGCCGCCTCGATCTCGGACATGCGGGCTTCAAGCCGGAGCAACTCCGCGGCGGCTCGCTCGCCGGGGTCGGCAGGCAGCGTGACCTCCTCGACCCAGACCCGGGCACCGTAGAGCGGCCCGCCCGGCTGGGCTGCGGCGGCGGTCCCGCCCAGAACACCCACGGCAAGGCCGGCGGCGAGCAGCAGCGCCCCGCCGCGGCGAAGGCGCGCGCGGCTCCAGCCGTTTGTCCGCGAGGTCGACCCCGTGCCGAGATTCGTCAGCCCGGAGGGAACTGCCACCGATCCGAGCGTCTGCCGCGCGTCCCGCATGAGACGTGCCCGAATCCTCGCCGCGGCCTCGGGCGGGAAGCTCAGCCGGGCGCGGGCATAGGCATCGAGACGCTGCTCGAGCTCCATGTCGGCTGTCGGCGTGGCGTGCATCGGCTCATCCATCGGTGGTCGCCCGTACGGGCCGGGCAGATCGGCCTTCGGTTCGGAGGGCCGTTTCGCGCTCCTCGATATCGAGCTGGCGGCGGAGTGCCGCGATCGCCCGGAACTGGAGACCGCGAACGGTTCCTTCCTGTTTACCCATCGCCTCGGCGGCTTCCCTGGCCGAAAGCCCGGAGAAGAAGCGTAGGGCGATGGCTTCTCGTTGCTCGTCCGTCAGCGTCGCCAGGGCCGCCTCGACCGCGTCGAGCTCCTGGCGGACGATGACCATCTCGTCGGGACCGGCATCCCCGCGCGCCTGTTCCACCACGGCTTCCAGATCGGCGTGGTCGTGGCGCGTCCTGACGAAGTCGATGACCGCGTTCCTGACCAGCCGGAAGAGCCAGCCCCCGAACGGGACACCTCGCGACTCGTAGCGGGGCAAGGCCTCCAGGACCTTGACGAAGACGAGCTGGGTCAGGTCCTCCGCGTCCGACGGGCGCTGGACGCGGCTGGCGATGAAACGATGGACCGCCTCGTGGTAGTGATCGAAGATCAATCCGAATGCCCAGGCATCCCCCGCCCGGGCTTCGGCCACGAGTCGCTCGATCGCGGCGTCGTCGATGGTCATAACGACGGGCTGGCCGCCTCGTTAGGTCCAGACCGGATCCGGAACCGGTCGGGCAGGCTTACGGCGAGTCGCTCGCCGCCTCGACGGAACGCGAGCTCCCGGAACCCCGCGGCGGCAGCAACACCATACCCCGCCTCCAGGCCCGATGCGAAGGCATCCTTCTGGTGGGCGTCGGACCCAGCTGAAATCCTGTTGCCTCCGAGCACCTTGAATCGGGCAACGACGGCGCCCGACGGGTACGTCTCGCCGGCGGCCTGACGCAGACCGCTCGTGTTCACCTCGAGTGCCGTCCCGGTCTCGACGAGCGCAACGAGGAGCCGCTCGTACAGCTCCGGGGCCGCCGCCAGGTCCTCTGCCGTGACGTGTGGCACGAGGTAGCGCTTGACGAAGTCGAGGTGGCCCAGCGTGTCGAACAGCCCGCATCTGGTCGCTCGCTCCACCTCGTCGAAATAGGGCGCCATCACCTCGGCCAGCGAACGGCCGGCGACCCAGCTACCGACCCGCTGGTGCGAATACGGCGAGCCGGCATAGACGTGGACGCTGCCGATGACGTAGTCGTAGGCGTGACGGCGGAGATGATCCCGGATCGCCTCCTCGAACCGGCTGTCGTACGTGATCTCGGCACCGAAGCGTATGGCGACACCGTGTGGCGCCCAGCGCTCGGCCGCCTCGCGCACCGTTCGCTCCCGGACCTCGAACGGAACGAAGTCGAAGGCCGGTGCGCCCGGCTCGAAATCGACGTGGTCGGTGATCGCGAGCTCGGCGATCCCGCGCTCAACGGCCTGGGCGGCGTAGAGGTCGATCGGGACTTCGCTGTCTGGAGAGAGATCGGTGTGGAGATGGGCGTCGAGCGGCAGGTCGCGGGCCTGCTCTGTATCCATTGCGTCCGTCAACCAGGCACCCTCCACGTCAAGCTGCTGCTCGCCCACCGAGGTCTGAGGCCGAGCTCCGCGAGGCCATCAGCCTGAGGCGATGAGTCCCAATTCGCGACCCACCTTGGCGAACGCCTGCAGCGCGCGATCCAGCTGGTCGTCGCCGTGTGCTGCGGTGACGATCGTCCTGATCCGGGCCTTGTCGATCGCCACCGTCGGGAAGACGACCGGCTGGGCGAAGACCCCCTCGTCGAACAGGCCCTGGCTGAATCGGCCGGCGGTGTCCGGGTCGCCCATCATCACGGGGGTGATCGGCGTCTCCGAGATGCCGATGTCGAAACCGAGCCGGCCGAGCTCCGCCTTGAACCGGCGGGTGTTCTGCCACAGCCGCTCGAGCAGCTCCGGCTCGTCCTGCATCACCCGGATTGCCTCACGACAGGCGGCGACGACCGCCGGCGGGTGAGAGGTCGAGAAGAGGAACGGGCGGGCGCGCTGGACGAGGATGTCGCGGAGGTCCTGGGAGCCCGCCACGTAGCCACCGAGCACGCCGACCGCCTTGCTGAGCGTGCCGACCTGGATGGCGACGCGACCGTGAAGGCCGAAATGATCGACGGAGCCGCGGCCGTCCCGGCCGAGTACCCCGGAGGCGTGGGCGTCATCGACGAACACCGCGGCACCCGCCTCCTCCGCCGCTTCGACGATCCCGGGCAGCGGCGCGATATCGCCGTCCATGCTGAACACCCCGTCCGTGACGACGAGGATCAGCCGGTACGGCAGCCCGGTTCCCTCCCGGCCGTGTTCAACGGCTTCGGCCAGCGTCTGGCGAAGCGCATCGACATCGGCGTGGGGATAGACCTTGCGGGGCGCCTTCGAGAGGCGCATCCCGTCGATGATCGAGGCGTGATTGAGCGCGTCTGAGACGATCAGGTCCTGCTCGCCCGTGATCGTCGGGATGACGCCTGTGTTGGCGGTGAAGCCGCTCTGGAAGGTGAGCGTCGCCGCCGTACCCTTGAACGCAGCGAGCTCCTGTTCGAGCTCCTCATGCATCGTCATCGTCCCGGCGATCGTCCGGACCGCGCCGGAGCCCGCCCCGAAATCGCGGACCGCGGCGAGGGCGGCCTCGCGCAAGCGGGGGTGGTGGGTCAGGCCGAGATAGTCGTTGGACGAGAGGCTGATGAGGCGCCGGTCGTCGACCGACACGATCGGGCCCTGGGCCGACGACATCACGCGGAGCGGCCGATAGAGGTGTCGGGCCCGGAGGTCCTCGAGCTCCTCGCCGATGAATGCCAATGGATCGCGCAGCGGCGTCGTCATCGGTCCGTCCAATTCATGATCACCTTCCCCGATTCACCGGATCGGGCCGCGGCGAAGGCGGCTTCGTGGTCGCGGAACGAGAAGCGATGGGTGATCGCCGGGCGGATGTCGAGCCCGGACTGGAGCATCACCGACATCTTGTACCACGTCTCGTACATCTCCCGGCCATAGATCCCCCGCAGTGTCAGCATCTTGAAGACGAGCTGGTTGAAATCGAGCCCGACCTCCTGCGTCGGGATCCCGAGGACCGCCATCCCTGCCCCGTGAGCCATGTTCGCCATCGCGTCGCGCAGCGCCGCCGGGTTGCCCGACATCTCGAGGACGACGTCGAATCCCTCGACCATCCCGATCTCTGCCTGTAGGTCCCCGAGGCTCCGCGCGGCCGGATCGATGACGTGGGTCGCGCCCATCGTCCGAGCGAGCTCTCGGCGGAACGTGTTCGGCTCGCTGACGACGACGTATCGAGCCCCGGCGTGGCGGGCCACAGCCGTCGCCATGAGACCGATCGGCCCTGCTCCGACGACCAGCACATCCTCTCCGAGGACGGGGAATGACAGGGCCGTGTGGACGGCATTCCCGAACGGATCGAAGATCGCGGCGACCTCGTCGTCGATGCCAGGCCAGTGGTGCCAGACATTCGTCACCGGCAGGACGACCTGCTCGGCAAAGGCGCCGTCACGACCCACACCCAGCCCGACCGAGTTGGCGCACAGGTTCCAGCGGCCGGCCCGGCAGTGGCGACAGTGGCCGCAGATGACGTGGCCCTCGCCGCTGACGATGTCGCCCGGCTGGAGGTCGCTGACATTGCTGCCGATCTCGAGGACGGTACCGACGAACTCATGACCGACGACGAGCGGCGGCTTGATCGTGTTCGCCGCCCACGGGTCCCAGCTCTCGATATGGAGGTCCGTGCCGCAGATCCCTGTCTTGCGAACGGCAATCCGGACGTCGTTGATGCCCATCGCCGGTTCGGGGACGTTCTCAAGGCTGAGTCCGGGACCCGGCGCGGTCTTTACGAGAGCGAGCATCTTCGTAGTGTGCCGTCTCGCCCGGTGAGGCGCAGCGGGCCGGGTTCTGCCGATCGGCCCGATGGAGGTGACCGCAAGTTCGAATCCGCCGGTCCCTCCGCTCCACGAATTGACAGGCGATCTTCAGGCGGTCGCTAGTCGGCCGGAAGTTGTCAGACGACAACCTTGCGATCGCCTGACAGCAACGTTGGGGTGCGCCAGGCTCGCGAGGTCGCCGGACGTGAGCGTCGGCCGCTGCTTAGCGGCCGCCTGAGATTCCCTGTCAGAAACCGGGCCCCAGTCGCGGCCCAGACGCGCCATCAGTCGTCGCGCGGGTCGTCGGTCCAATCGATGATCGGGTTCTCCACCGACCCGATCCCGTCGATCTCGCAGCGGACCCGATCGCCCGGCTCGAGGAAGATCGGCGGGTCGCGAAACACGCCGACCCCGGACGGGGTGCCCGTCGCGATGACATCGCCCGGCTCGAGGGTGATGTGGCGGCTGATGAACGCGGTCAGCTCCGGGATCGAGAAGATCATGTCGGCGGTCGAGCCATCCTGCATCAGTTGAGCCTCGCCGGCGCCGAGCCGGCCTGGGCCGGGGATCCGCCAGCTGCGCAGTCTGATGCCGGCCGTTGGGTCGAGCCCATCCGCCGTGACGAAGACCGGGCCCAACGGCAGGAAGGTGTCACTGCCCTTGGCCCGGAGCCACTGGCCATCGCCCTTCTCGCCCTCGCGAAGCGCCGCCTTGTTGCCCTGCCAGTCGCGGGCGGAGACGTCGTTGACGACGACGTAACCGGCGACGTGATCCATGGCCCGCTCGACCGGCACTCGGCGCGCCCGTCGTCCGACGACGACGCCGAGCTCGACCTCCAGGTCGAGAGCGTGGGTGCCTTCCGGCCGAACGATTGGCTCGCCGTCGGCGATGACGGCGTTGGCAAACTTCGCGAAGAGGAGCGGCAACTCAGGCGCCTCGCGACCCCCGCCCTCAGCAACATGATCGCGATAGTTGAGGCCGACACAGACGATCTTTCCGGGCTCAACGGCGGGAAGCGGTCGAAGGGTTGATCGGTCGAGCCCGACCGAACCCTCGAGCGGCTTCAGCCGGCGACGCAGGTCGGCTAGGCCGCCCTCCTGGATCAGCTCGGCGCCCAGGCCGTAAGCAGGAAGAGGCACGATCCGGTCGGCAGCATCGATCAGACCAAGCGACGGCCCTCCGTCAGGGTCGTCGTACGAGAACAGGCGCATTCGGCGCCGTCCCTCAGCTCGGGCTCGGGGAGGACTCCGGGCTGCCGCTCGGGGCCGATGAAGGAGCGGCGCTCCCGCTCGGCGCCGTCGGTTCGCTCGGCGACGGGCTCTTCGAGGGCGCCGGGCACTGCGTCTCCGGAGGCGCGACGAAGTCGCCGTTGGCATCGAGTCGCTCGGACTCGGTTTGGTAGAACTTCAGGGCCAGGGTCGGATCCCATGTGTCCATGGGCAGTACGCGATCCCAGACGAGTGCGGTGAACGGCGTCGGCATGTCGTTGAAGGGAGCGATGATCGGCGACAGCTTGTGTGGGGGCACCTGGCAGATGGGGCTCGCCGGAAAGGCGTCGAAGAACTTCTGGAACTGGGCCATGCCTTCAGCGGTCGCGCCCGGGCTGTCAGTCTTGTAGAGGATGACGAGGGCGCCGTGCTCGAGGTTGTGGATCCACTGCTGTGGGACCACCGTGTCGGTCGGCTTGAAGATGCGCGCCGGGGTGATGGGCCCAACCCCCTGAGTGTTGATGTGGTTGCCGGAGGCCGGCGGGCAGTACGTGTACTTCTGCGACTTCCCCACAGGAATATGGGTGTTGCCCATGTCCGGCTGAACGTAGCCAAGGCGGTTGCTCGCCCCGGCGATCGGGGATGGTGTCGGGGCCGGCGTCCAGATCGTGCCGCACGTGTATGCCGCCTGGGTGGCCTGGAGGAAGATCAGCCCCGCGAGCACCGCGACCACGGCGACGATCACTCCGCCCACCAGCAGGTTCCGATAGCGCTCGACGAACGATCGGCGCTCGATGTACCGAGGCCGTTCGCGCCGACCCGCGCGCGGGCTGCCTGACGGACCGCTGCTCGCGGCACGGGTGCCATCGGCTCGCGCGGCGGCCCGGCTGGCTCGACGAGACTCCTTGCTCACGGTTCGATCGTTCCTCGTCTTGAAAAAGGGTGGCTGCAGCGGTGGCTGCGATTCAGGCCGCTTGCAACGAACTGGGCGTTGGCCGGGCCTGCGCTCCGCAGAGGGTACCGTCACTCGCGGTCCGGTGCCGCGCCTGGGCTCACGGCTCGCTCAGCCACGCTCGGACGGAAGGTTGCAGGAGTCCGTGGAACAGCGCGACCGCGAAGAGGGTCACGACGATGACCTGAGGCAGTAGACCGTTGAGCAGCAGGAATGGAATGAGCGGCAGCGTGAGGCTGGCCAGGCCGATTGCCAGGCTCCGGCTCGCCTCCTTGCGCTGGAGGACCAGCGTCGTGGTGAAGATCGTGTAGGCGAGGAGGACCATCACGACGACCCCCGTGCCGCTGATCGGCGCGCCGATCGCCTGGTCGACGACGAAGCGAAGCGAAAGCCCGATCCCGGCCAGAATCGCAAAGGCATAGAACAGGAAGAGCCGGATCCCCGCGGGCATCCTTCGGACGGTCTCGAGCATCGGCGGGATCGTCGCACGACGGGCCGGTTCCTGCCATGGCGCTCCCGTACGCCGCCCGCCCGGCGGAACCCCGGTCGGAATCGGAACGACGGCCGACCCTCCGGTCGATCAGTCCTATACTCCCGCCGAATGGCCGACCTCCCCTTTGCCCTCGAGCCGGCGCTCGCCGACGCGCTCGTACGGGCCCTGGACGTCGAGGGCAAGATCCCACGAGCGCTGGACGCCCTCGGTCCGATCGTCGGTCGGGACATCGTCCTCGTCGGTGGCGGTTTCCTCGAGACTCGCCGGCTGGCCGACGCCGGAGCCAGGCTGACGAGCGTCGAAACGCTCGGGCCGAATGGCGGCGGAGCTTGGCCCCTACCCGACGGTCAAGCCGACGCAGTCGTCGCGGCGTGGTCCGGATTCCGCGGGATCGTGGGCGCCGAGCTGGCCGAGGCCGACCGTGTCCTCCGACCCGGCGGGAGAGTCCTGATCGTCCACGACTACGGACGAGACGACGTCTCCCGGCTGCGCGGCGACCTGCCCGAATATTCGTGGAGCCGCCGCGACGGCCCGTTCCTGTCGGCTGGTTTCAGGATCCGGGTCATCCACTGTTTCTGGACCTTCGATTCGGCGGAGGCGGCGCGCAGCTTCGTGTCGAGCGCATTCGGGGAGGTCGGCGAGGCGTTCGCCGCGACCTTGAATCGGCCACGTCTCAGCTACAACGTTGCCGTGTACCACCGAACCCGCCGTCGAGAGCGCCCGACGGCCTGACAAGCGAGGCGCCCAGAACGGACGCAGGGTCGCGCCGATGCCACGACGCCGTGCCGTCGCGAACGATCAGGAAGCGGCCAGGACCCCTTCGCGGACCGTCGCATAGCGACTGAGGTAGTCGTCGGCCATCCGTTCCACGGTGAAGCGCCGCTCGGCTTCCCTCCGGCAGATGCGCCGATCGATCTCAGCCACCCGATCGATGGCGGAAGCCATGGCGGCGACGTCGTCGACCACGAAGCCGGTCAGACCGTCGTCGACGATCTCGGGCACGCTCGCCTGCCGAAAGCCGATGACTGGCGTGCCCGACGCCAGGGCTTCGATCATGACGAGACCGAATGGCTCGTCCCATTCGATGGGGAAGAGGAGCGCGTCCGCCCCGGCAAGTAGCCGCCGCTTGGTGTCGGCATCCGCCTCACCGACGTAGGTCACCCGATTGCCATCGATGGCCGGTTCGATATCGCGGGTGAAGTGGTCGGCGTCGGCCGTGTCGACCTTCCCGGCGAGGACGAGCCGCCGACCGGCCAGGCGGGCAGCTTCGATCGCCCGCATCGCACCCTTGTCCGGCATGAACCGACCGAGAAAGAGCAGATAGCCCTCCGGCTGCCGGCCAAACGAAAAGCTCTCTACATCGATCCCGTGATGGATCGGCGGCAATGCGCCGCGGCTCGGAAAGGTGGCGGCGCTCGCCGCCGAGACGCCGTGATGGGCCCACGGGTAGGCGTCCCAGATCGGCTGGGTCTGAGGAACGAAGGGGTTGTGGTTCGTCGTCAGGACGGGCGTTCGCGACGCCGCCGCAAGGACGAGCCCCTCGATCCCCGCGTGGTTGTGGACGATATCGAACTCGCCACCGGCTGCCGCAAGAAAGCAGGCCTGGGCGTTCGCGAGCTGGAGATACTCGGCATGGCGAAGGCCGTCGGTGATGTCGCCATACCGAACGGGCACGGGCGTGACGCTTCGCAACCCGGCGTTCGTCACGGAGTCACCGCTCGCGAAGAGGGTGACATCGTGGCCGCGCCGGACCAGCTCCTCGGTGAGCAGGTGGACGATGAGCTCGGTGCCGCCGTACGCCGCCGGCGGTACGCGCTCGTATGTGGGTGCAAGCTGGGCGATACGCAAATGATCCTCCCCCTGGGTCGCCCGATTTTACCCGTCCTGCTACGCTCCGCCGCGATGACCGATCTACGCCGCCCGAGCGATGTCAGGCCGGCGCCACGCGACACGCGGCCGCCTCCGACCGGGCCCAGGGTCGGATCCCTCTCGATCACCCCGACCGGCGTCGTGTTCGTGATCGCCCTCATCGGCTCGATCCTCTATCTCGCCTACGCGATCACGGTTCGCGACGCGTCGCAGATCCCGCTGCTGGCCTCCGGTGCGGCAGTTCTCGGGTTCGTCTTCGGAGCGTTCTCGATCATCGGCCTGGTCGCCACCTGGCGATCGAGCGTTCACGGGCGCGACGGCCGAGCCTTCGGTCACGCGCTGGTCGGCGGGATCTCGAAGCCCCTGCGGCCAAACGCGCCCGCGGCCAAGCGCCGAGGAACCCTTTGATACACTCGCCGACGCTCGCTGCCCCCATCGTCTAGAGGCCTAGGACGCCACCCTTTCAAGGTGGAGATCAGGGGTTCGAATCCCCTTGGGGGCACTCCCGCTGCCATCCAAAGAACGGGCCGGCCGCTGGAACCCACTCGATGGTCTCCGGCTGCCGGTCCGCCACGACCACCTGCTCGATGACGATCCGTAGCGGCGTCCCCCTCTGCCGCGCGGAGGCCGCTCCGCCCAGGCCACTCCTCCGCGGCCACTAATACCTCTGACCCGCCTTGTCGGTGACGGCGCTGACCCGCTTGTCACATCGGGTCGCTCGTCGCGTCTAGATTGCAGGCGCGGCATCGCATGGAGGTCAAACGCTGATGGTTTCCTTTGTCAGATTGGTCATCGTCATCCTCTTGCTTGCGGGCGGGCTCGCCGGGTGTGAGAGGGCGACAGCGATCCCATCCGGCGGCCAGCAGGTGCACGTCATTGCAAGCGAAACCGAGATCCATCTGAACCCAACCGCGGTGCACGAAGGGGACGTCTACCTTGTGCTCGACGTTCCGCAGCGAGGCGTCGAATTGACCAGGGGCAGCGGGCAGGCCGGCGTCAGCGGTGCGTTGACCGACGACGACCTGGCTCGAGTGGCGCAGAACGCCGATGCGGAGGGTATCGACATCGAGATTCTGACCGTCTCATGCTGTGGCAACGTCTACAAGGAAACCCTGGCATCGGGCAAGTACGCCATCCTCCTCCTCGACGCTGCGCCGTCCGTAGGTAGCCCTCCGGCATCGCTCGCCGTCCTTCAAGTCGTGCCCTGACGCCAGTCATCGTTCCTCACGACCGAGGGCGTTGACGACCGGGGACACCGGTGAAGGCGCTGTTCGCGACGACGGCCGGTGTCGAGCGAGCGTTCACATTCGATCCTGGATAGCCGCAGGTCGTAGGTTTTTGCCTGGGCTCCCCGGACGCGGTGCCTGCCCGGTCGGTCCTATCGCGCAGGAGAAATCGCCGTGCCCAACGGGCCCCTCGGCCTGTTGCTCAATCCAATCATCAAGCCCGCCATGCTCCGCAGCGCCCGATCCGATCTTGCCCGACTCAAGGCTGCGCTGGAGAATCGCAATGGTGGATGAACTCGACCCTCAAGGACAGTGCAGCCGAGGGGATCTGGAAGTTCACGCAATACATCAATGGTTAGCTCTTCCAGTCATTCAGTGGCTGGGTCGAGGTCATCGACCACTACAACGGCACCCGGAATTGCTACTTCAGCTAGACCCGAGCTCACGTCGTACCCAGTCGAGGCGCGGGCCCGAACACTAAGATTGGGCTCGCGCCATTGTCTGCCGCTTTGAAGGGGTCAACCTGATGGACCGACTCGATCCGATCGTCGCCCTGCTCGTGTTTGCGTTGGTCGTTGTGCTGCTGTTCGTCATCGTCACGAGAGGGACGAGGGTCGTGCTCGGCCCGCGTCGACGCCTCGAAGAAGGCGTCGGACTGGCGGTGCTGGAAGGTCGACTGCGACGAGGCGAGATCTCCCGCAACGAATTCGACCTCGCGTCAGATGTCATGTCATCTGAAGCGAAGCGCACTGGGAAACCGTGACCAGTGCGCGTGCGATCGAGACGCGAGACCTCACGCGCCGGCGCCCGCCCCTTAAGGTGGAGGCACGACGAGCTCGGCGATCGCGAGGAACGGTTGCCCGGCGCATGATCACGCCAAGCCGGAGGTCGAAATGAACCCCGATGATTTTCCGAGCCCGAGAGACGGCTTCGTTATCACCCATTTCCTCGTGGTGTCCGACCAGGACCGGTCTCGCGCGTTCTACCAGTCACTGTTCGATGGCCAGGTCCTGATCGAGCGCGACCCGGTCATCATGAAGGTCGCGAACAGCTGGTTGATCCTGAACGAGGGCGGCGGCCCGACCGACGATAAACCCACCGTCACGCTGACGACGCCTCCCGACCCCAACCGCACGAGCGCGTTCCTCAACGTCCGGGTCGCCGACATCAGGAAGGTGTACGAGGAATGGTCGGCCAAAGGCGCGGAGTTCCTGACCGAGCCGAAGGACCACGGACGCGAAATCCGCGCCTACATCCGCGACCCCGACGGTCATCTGATCGAGGTAGGTCAGACCGTCGGCCCTCCCAGGTGAGCATCAGGCTGCCGGCGGCCAGGGTCTGGGCAGTCACGCCGAGCGATGTGTTGGCCGTAGTCGGCCTTGCGAGGACGAGCAACAATGGGCACGGGCATCAAGAGGATGACCAAGCTCAAATCTCCATGGCCGGCCGGTCAGGGCAGTGCCGGCTTCGGTAGGCTCGCGGTCCGATTTTCGAACCTCCAAGCACGGGACGTCGGGGTCCACCGGCCGACCAAGGTCGCTACGTCGTAGGAGCGACCCTACCCCTGATATCCGAGGCAGACGCCAACGGCTACCCGTCGCAGTCGCAGCGATCTACTTCACGGCGAGCGGCGCGGCGGCGATGGCGTGCTTCATCGCGGTGTCCCAGAGGACGACGGTGTGGTAGCCCATCGCGCCCGCGGTCATCTCGGCCGGCACCTTGTAGTCCTGCATCCCAGTGGTTCCCGTGAGCGGCCCGAGATCGACGATCTTCGTCTGGTCGATGTCGGCATCCTTGGTCACGTCCGTGTTCGGAACGAGGATGACGTTTGTGTGCTCGGCGTTGGCGACGGTGAACTCCTCGAACACGACGGCGAAACTGCCGTCCGCGAGATGCTCGAAGGCGACCGTTCCACTGGCGTCGGCGTCGACCCGATGGAACGTCCCCATAGCCACCGTCGTCGGCCCGGACGACGCCGGACTGGACGCGACGTTCGGTGCGGTCGACGGCGGCGGCGACGCGACCGGAGTCGTTGTTGCGCCGCTGGCGCAGGCGGCCAGAACAGCGGTTGACACGATGACGACAACTGAGCGGGCGGCACGGTTCATCGGAAAGGCCTCGTAGCGTTCAGGAAATCGAGCATGCGTCGCCGGCGTGACAATCAGATGAACGCTCGATGACGGCGCGTGGACGTAGGCCCGCTGCCGGCACGCCCAGTCGGGCTAACCGCGCACACTGGCTATGCCATGGCTGACATTGAGCATTGGGTCCGGACGGCAAGGGACGGCACGATCATCCGCCGCGCGACGCTAACCGCGTTGCTCGTCGGGACCATACTCACCGCCGTGAATCGCGGCTCGGAGTCCCTTCGCGCGGGCATTGAGCCAGGACATATCCTGCCGATCGCCTTCTATCTCGTGCCGTTCGTCGTCAGCCTGGCCTCGAGTGTCTCTGCGACGCGTGCGAACGAGCGCCGCAGGGATCCGGCTAAAGGGGCTGCCCGAGGTCTTCGCGACCGGCCGCCTTACCCGGCTGCCAGCGCCTCAAAAGCAGGTCCTGACGAGGAAATCGAGCAGCGGGAGATGCCGCCATGAACTGGTCCGAGGAGGCGCGTCGTGAGCTACCCGACCGGGCCAAGGGTCGTCGGCTTATGCTCGACTATTTCGCGGCGCGCTGCTGCGGGCGCAACGTCTCCGTGGGTGACCTCCATCTGCGTTGGGAGGCATCGCGAGAGCCGGTCGCCATGGAGTTCCTGCCAGTGCGTGCGCCAACCGGCATCGGGGCCTACGTGCAACGAGATCTCGTCCCCGTCCTCGAGGCCGCTGGAGGACAGATCGTCATGCGTGGCTGGGGACCCTTCCGGCGACCGGTCGTCGAACTCGCGGACGGCGCCGTCTGGCTCGACTTCGTTGGCGCCTGCCGGCCACGCAGCCCGCTACGTCACTGAGTCGATCCGGCGCGGCTGGGGACCATTTTCAGTTCACGCGGCATCAACCCGCGCGCTGGTACTCTGCTTCTGGTCCAGAACTCCTTGGATACATCGCCCGACGGGCCAATCGCGGCTGGGAGGGCCGAATGCGTCTCCAGCGACGGCGATTCAGTGAACCAAGCGACGTGCGGACGATTCCGCATGGTCGGATCGACATCGTCGATCTCGACGATACGGTCGTCGGCCGGATGACCTATGAGCCTGGATGGCGCTGGTCGGTGGACGTCCAACCGATTGCCGGCACCGACACCTGCCAATACCACCATCTGGGGATCACGCTATCCGGACGATTGCGCGCCCAGATGGCCGACGGCACCGAACTCGAGCTGAGTCCGGGTGACGTCTTCGAGATCCCGCCCGGCCACGATGCCTGGGTCGTCGGAGACGAGCCGTGGGTTTCGGTCGACTTCGAGGCGATGCGGACCTTCGGCCGACAGCGTGACGCCCGGGATGAACGGATCCTTGCGACGATGGTCTTCACCGATATCGTCGATTCGACCCGCCGTGCGGGCGAGTTCGGCGCCGCGCGCTGGCGCGACCTCGTCGGCGAGCACAACCGCAAGGCCTCGGCGGCGATCGATCGGCATCGGGGACGACTCGTAAAGACCACCGGCGACGGCGTGCTCGCCCAGTTCGACGGGGCCGAGCGCGCTGTCCGCGGTGCGGCCGCGATCCGCGAGGCGGCGCACCGCCTTGGCCTCGAGGTTCGCGCCGGCGTCCATACCGGCGAGGTCGAGCTGACCGCCGACGACGTCCGCGGGATCGCGGTCCACACGGCAGCCCGAATCATGGCCGTCGCCGGGTCCGGCGAGATCCTCGTCTCGGCAACGGTTATGGATCTTCTCGACAGCTCCGGGTTGACCTTTAAGGACGCCGGGGTCCATGAGTTGAAGGGCCTTCACGGGTCCCGCCAGCTGTACAGCCTCGCAACGCTTGGGCACGACTGAGCATCGGTCCCTGGCCATTCATCCAGCTCAGCGGCCGGTGGGGGAGCCGCAGGGTAATCGCCGTCGCCTTGCTGCGCTCCCAGCAGGGTTGGCTCGCAACGGCCTTCTCAGCCGGTGGCCCTCCGGCGCTAGGGCCATTGCTGTGAGTCGGTGGTGGGCGGCATTCGCGACCAACAGGACCGCCGCGCCCGCCGTTGCTGGGATCCTAGACGGTGCTACTGCGTCGCCTGCGGATGCGCCGCGTCGTCATAAGCGCCGGACCGGACGAACTGCCGAGCCGCGTCTTCAGGAAAGTCCATGTCGGGGTGGACGGATGCTGCATGTCGCATGGCTTCTTGGACGAGTTTCTCGTCGTCCTCGGCGTGAAGATGGGCGCAATTCGGGGCGGCGCATTCGATGCCTCGCATGGTCGTTCTCCTTTGATTCATCGTGGCGACAGAGCCGCCCACGCAGTGGCACCCTACACCGCCATCGTCGACTAAACGACTCCGTCGAATGCCGCTTCGGGAAAAGGCGTCCGACTTGGTCCCGCTCGCCGAGCCCAGTCCTCCTCCGCCGCCACAATGCGCTCATCGTGTCGCCTTCGCAGCCGTTCCATGCATTGCTAATCAAACCGCTCCGACACCGGGGAGGCCAGGTCGCTGGAGCCCGCCTGGGTTGAGCCGAGGATCGTCGCTTTCTTCGCCTGGAACTCGGCGTCGGTCAGGACGCCCGCCGCGTGCAGGTCGCCGAGCTCGGTGAGCATCACCTGCGGATCGGCGGTTCCCGGCATGGCGGATCGGCCGCCGCGCCGGGCCCACCAGATGAGTCCGATCCCGAGCCCGCCGACGGCAATGAGGACGAGGTACTGCCAGAACGCGGCGATGAGCGCGATGGCGATGATCAGCAGGACGAAATAGCCGACCCCCGTGCCGTCCGAGGTCGCTCGGGCCTTCCGTCGCCGAGAGCGGGTCGTGGTGTAGTAGAGGCCGGTTCCCGGGACGCCGACGGTCCTGCGGACGCCATGCGGACCCACCGTGACCTTCGCGCCGCGGGGACCGAAGGACAGTGACAGCCCGGACTTGCTCGCGTTCAGGCTGACGCCGGGTCCGATCTTCTTCCGTCGAAAGAGCCGGAGGTAGCCCACTTCTTACGCGAGCTCCGATTCTGACAATGCATTGGAGCCCCGAACGTGGGGGGAGACACCCGGGGCTCGCAGAACAGAGTACGTCGATGGCCCAACAAGGAGCATGAGACTGCTCCCGTCGGGCGGTACGCGGCCCCGTAGCCGTCGCCTCGAGCTGGCCGGTCGGAGCCTGGATCGTCGTCGACGCGCGGAGCGGGCCGCCCCACGTATGGTTGGTCCCACCCGCCGACTCGTAACGATTTCCGGACGGGCCGGTGGTACGTTGGACCTGGGAACGCACCTGTGGTCCAGATCCCGGTGGCAAACGCCCCGGGACCTCGCAAGGAGAGGTGGGACGGTGGCTTCCACGACGAGGCTTTGGTTCCTGCGCCGGTTCACGACCCACGTCGTCAACCCGATGACCCTACTGTTCTTCGGCCGGCTGCCCGGGTGCGGCACCCTCGCCCACATCGGCCGCACGAGCGGACGCCGCTATCGGGTCCCGGTCTTCCTGCTCGGGCGCGGGGACGACTACGTGTTCGCGCTGACGTACGGGTCGAACGCCCACTGGGTGAAGAACATCCTCGCCGCGGGAGGCTGCGAGCTACGCGCCCGTGGTCGCGACGTCCGGCTCGTCGAGCCTGAGGTGTTTGTGGATCCGTCCCGGCGGCCGATGCCTCTTCCCTACCGTCTTGCCGGCCGCGCGGTCGGTGCCACGGAGTTCTTGCGCATGCGTGCGGCGTGACCGTCGACCGCATCGGAGGGTGCCGATAGTCGATCCCAAGCTGCGGGCCCGACGACCACGATTTCGTCCGCGTCACGACCGAACGCCGGCGCGAACATGAAAGAGTGATCTCTCCCGCGACCCCCGATACGATGGGTTCATAGTGTCGCAACGCGGGGCCAGCCATGAACGTCAGAGGGTCCGATGGTTGAGTCGAGGGCTGCCCGGTTTGCGCCCAGAGGCGGCCGCCTCATCGCACTAGTTGCGATCGCGAGTCTGGTGAGCGGGTGTGTCGTGGCCTCGTTGGCGCCCGGGTCGAGTCACGCGACATCTAGCACGAGCCCTGCTCCGACCAAGCTCGGCACGTCAGCCGTGTCCTCGGCGCCCTCAGCTTCATCGGGGGCGATCGTCTCGTGGGTCGACCGCCCGGCCCCCGCGTATGTCGAGCCGACCCCCAAGCCGTACCCGACTGATGCGCGCCCGTGCGGACCGAGGGACCTGAAGGTCTCGGCCGGCGACGTTGGCGCGGGTCTCGGGAACATCAACCTCCCGGTGACCTTCGTGAACAGTTCCGGCTCGACGTGCGTCCTCAAAGGCGAACCGACTATCGGCGGCCTGAAGGCGGACGGGATCCTCGTGCCCCTGGCCATCACGTTCGGCAGCTACTTTGGCGACCCAGGGCCACCGGCCAACATCGCGACTGGAGAAGCCGCAGCCCTCAACATCTCCGGGGCCGACGCCTGCTCAGCGGCTTTGAGTGGCAAGCAGCCGGTTTACCCGAGGCTCCGGATCGGCCTGCCAAGTGGCGGCGGCGTCGACGCGGCAGCCCACGGTTTCGATACGGCATGCGGGGTAGCGGTCAGCCAGTTCGGGGTGCCGGCCGATGCCGAACCGGCCGTCGACCCACCGCTGTCTCCGCTCACCGCCCAGATCAGCGCGCCGCCGACCGCCGCTCCAGGCCAGATCCTCATGTACACCGTGACCCTGACCAACGCGGGCAATACCGACGTCCCACTCAGCCCATGCCCGGCCTATGATGAGTTCGTCGGCTCAGCATCGACCAAGACGTGGGTGGCCACCGTCCTCCACTATTACCTGAACTGCGACGCGTCGCCGGCGATCCCTGCGGGCGGCTCGGTGACGTTCGCGATGCGCCTGTCAATCCCGTCCGATCAGCCGGGTGGCATGGCCAAATTCGGCTGGGATGTTCAGGGCGGTGGTGGTCCCTGGGCGAACGCGCCGCTTACGGTCAGGGCCGCCGGAGGCTGACACCGGCCCGATTGAGACCTTGCCGCTCGCTGCGACTGGCCAGGCTGGACGGGCCGTCAAGGAGCACGATCCGCTCGTATTGTGCAGATCCCGTGGCTTCGCCTCGCTAAGACCCCAGCCGCACATCCGCGTGCTCTGTTCCGCAGCCTTGCAAGACAGAGACGGTGATATGACAGGCCAACGCTACGCTCCGCCGACGGCAGGGTGGCACAGGAGCTTGTTGGGAGTTCCCACCAGTATGGCGTCAGGATGCGGTCGCCAATCCGTCGTGCTGGGCCAATGGCGAGACCGACTCGTCCGCGTGCGGTGAGAACCGCCTGGAGGAGACATGCGCGCGCGTGGAACCAAGCGATCGCCTGCACGAGCAGCAACAGCGTTGATCATCTTGTCCGCGGCGCTGGCCTTTCCTCTTGGAGATGCCATCGCTGCCGTGGGGGATATCACCTCCTATCCACTCCCGACCGCCAACAGCGGTCCATTCGCGATCGTCGCTGGGCCGGACGGCAACATTTGGTTCACGGAGGACAATGTGAACCAAGTCGGCAAAATGACAACCTCGGGTGTTGTCACCGAGTATCCCATCCCCGCCGCCGCCAGCCGCCCAGAAGGCATCACGGCAGGCCCGGACGGCAACCTCTGGTTCACTGAGGCCAGCGCGAACAAGGTCGCGAAGGTGACTACCACGGGGGTCATCACCGAGTACGCGGCGCCGACCGGCGGCGGTCAACCCTTTGGCATCGCGTCGGGTGCGGACGGCAACCTCTGGTACACCGACTACAACGCCGGCTTTGTGACCAAGGTCACACCCTCGGGCGCCTTCACCGAGTACCCAATTCCCAGTGGCGGTGTCGGTCCGGCTGGCATCGCGGCCGGGCCGGACGGCAACCTATGGTTCACCGAATGGAGGGTGAACCAGGTGGCCAAGGTCACAACCTCGGGCGTCTTCACCGAATACCCGGTGCCCACCGCCAGTAGCACGCCATGGGGCATTGCGGCGGGGCCGGACGGCAACCTCTGGTTCACCGAGTATGCGCAAACCGCGAACCAGATAGCCAAGGTGACGACCTCTGGAGTCTTCACCGAGTACCCCATCTCCAGCGCCAATAGTTTTCCGTACGCCATCGCGGCCGGGCCGGATGGCAACCTCTGGTTCACGGAGGTGGGCACGGAGAACGTGGCCAAGGTGACAACGTCGGGTCTCGTGACCGAATATCCCTGCTGCGTTTCCTATGGCATCGCGGCAGGGCCGGACGGCAATGTCTGGTTTACCGGGAGCCAGACGAACGCGATCGACAAGATCGAAGCTGGCGGCGCCACGGATGTCGATCTGTCCATCGCGACAACCGATTCGCCAGATCCGGTAAATACCCACCAACAGGTGACCTACACGATCGCTGTCTCGAACCTCGCGCCCTCCATCGATGCCACCGGTGTAACGGTCATGAGCCCCCTGTCTGCTCACGTCACCTTCGTATCGGCGATCCCGAGCCAGGGAACCTGCAGTACCTCGAAGGCGAAAGGGGCTACGACGGTCACGTGCGCCATTGGCACGCTTGCCGGCGGTGCCTCGGCCACGATCACCCTGGCGGTGAAGCCGCTGCAGCCGGGAACGCTTACGAATACGACGTCCGTGGCTTCAAGTGTTACGGACCGGAATCCGGCCAACAACACGGCCCAGGAACTCACATCGGTGCTGAAGTGAGAGGCGCTTAGCCGGCCGGCTCGCGAATTTGCCGTCCGCAACTCGGCTGGCGAGTTGAGGTATTACGATCGGTCCATAGTGTGCGTCCGCTGACGAGCTCAGGCCCTTGGCAGAGTCCGAACCGCCTGACTGGTCCTGGCGCACCGACAGAACCAGGTCGAAGCGCGGAGTACGCCGCCCGTCATTGGTCACACGATGCACTGATGGTGTCTAGTAGCTGGCGGCCTCTCGACCGGTCTTGACTACAGGAGCCAGGGAGCCGATCCCAGCGGGGGAAGGCGCTGGTCCCGCCTCGTCCGACTCGACGATGGCCAGGAACAGGGGTGCCAGGCCGGGATCGAACTGATGGCCGGCCGCCCGTGCGATCTCACTCAGCGCCTCGGCGATCGGCATCGCACCCCGGTACGGGCGATCGTGCGTCATGGCATCGAACGAATCGGCGAGGGTGACGATTCTTGCCCCCAACGGAATGGCGTCTCCAGCCAAGCCGTCCGGGTAACCCGTTCCGTCCCACTGCTCGTGGTGATGCCGGACGATCGGGGCGAAGGAGCGGGACAGGGTAAGAGGCCGGCAGATCCGCTCGCCGATCTCGGGGTGCCTCCGCATGACCGTCCACTCGTCCGCGGTGAGCGTGCCTGCCTTCGATAGGATCGCCTCCGGGATGCCAATCTTGCCGACGTCGTGGAGGAGCGAGCCGTAGGCTAGCGCTTCGAGCTCATCGGGTGGCAAGCCGACTTCGCTGCCGAGCCGGGCCGTCATTGAGGCGAGACGCTCATAGTGCAGCTCGGTCGAAAGGTCCTTGGCCTCGACGGCGTTGGCCATTGCGGCCACGACCGACTGCGCGGTCTCCATGCCGACCACGGCCCGGCGCATCCGGATGGCACTTCGGAGACTCTTACCGCGGTTCCGGCCTTCGCAGGAACGTTGGCGCTGACCGAGCAGGTGTGGCCCGGCAGGCGTTTTGTTCCGCTTCCCGCCGACAAGTACGTCGTGGTCGTCATCCCCGCCGAGATGGCCGCACGGTACATCGCTGCGTTGGCTGCCGGCGTGGTCTCCGGTGTTCTTGTCTATCTCGCCATCGCTCGCTACGCGGCCGCGCGCCAGTCTGGGACTGCTGACGCCCTCGTGCATGATTCCCCAGAGGCCACATAAGGCGCCGTAGCGCCGTTTTGAGCCCGTAACCCATCCTGTGACGCGGATCGATGACCTCGACAGTCCCCAGCGAATCCCAGTTTCTACGTTGCAAACGGACGCCCTAGACGAGGGGCCCTCCCACCTCTACCCTCGCGCAATGATCCGGTCAGTCGACGTCCCGTCGCCTTCCCTGCCGGCTTCCACGCCGCGGCCCGTACGACTATCCTTTTTCGTCTTCTGCTCGCTGCTCGACATGTTCATCGTCGTGTTCGCGGTGGTGACCATCCTCGGTTACGTTGGCCTTCCTCAAGTCTTTGACGGGCAGCGCGCGGGCGTTGAGGTCTGGGGAAGCCGCTATAGCCTGAATCCGCCGACCTACCCGTGGATCGCAGGCGCGCTCGGAGCGCTGTCGGTTGGTGGGGCCTGGTTCGCCCGGGATGGCCGGCGGTTCGCGTTCGTTCTCGCCGTGGCGCTGGCGTGGGTGGCTCTTGGGTTGGCCGCGATCGCGACCGGTTCGGGTGCGGGACTGCTGGCCCAGAGAACAGTTTGGGCGCTGCTCCTGTTCACCAGTCGCTCCTGGTTCAGGAATTGAACCGGCATCGAGACCAAACTTCACACTGAGACCCACCGGAACGGCTCCCCGGCGGACGGTCGGTCAATGTCGGGTGAGGTCCACGGTCAAGGTCCAAGGACCGACAACGGCTGCGAGCGATCGCATCGGGTACGGATCGACGAATTCATCGACGCGGACCCGCAGCATAGTTGCTGCCGTCGACGGTGGCGGCGCGAAACGGACCTCAAACCGCATCCGGTCGGGCGATCCGCTGGTACCCATCGCCGCAGCGACATAGGCCGTGCCGAGATCATCCTCGACTGAGACTCGAGCAAAGGAGCCGAGGGTTCCGTTTGGAGGCTCGACCGCGGCGGCCAGGTGGGCAACCGCACCCGCTGCCCTAATCTCGAGCGCGATCAACTCGACCGCGACACCACCGGCATCGGCGACGGCGCCCCCAGGAATCACACGAACCAAACCACCGTGGTCGACACGTTGGACGCGACCGATATCGCGGAAGATCTCGGGCATCTCCGTCGGCGCCCCCTCCTCCAATGGCGAGATGTTCATGCTGCCGATCGTCATGGAGCGGCCTCGGCCCCGAACGCCGAGCCAGAGGCCCGAGAACAGCCCGACAACGCCGCCGAGCACGAGTCCGGCCAGGAGTCCCGCGCCCACGGGGACGCCGTATCCGGCCAGAAGCAGGACAACCGTGAGGATCACTAGCCCAAGCAGGATCAGGCCCGGGGCGGCGGTCCGCCACCTCCGCGTCATCGGTCGGTCGCCTGTTCCGAACCAGCTCGAACCAGCATTCACGACCGCCTTCCTGTCAGTGGCTCAGGCCGCGGAGCTGGTAGCGGGGCAATCGCAAGACCGCGGCCTTGGTAGCCTGGCCAGCGATGTACGCACCGGTGGAGCAGGCAGCGTAGATCAGGAGCCTGAGCAGTCCATCTCCTGCGCTCGGCAAGAGTGAACTCATCGTGACCGCAAAGACCACGGAACCGACAGCCAAGCCAACCAATGATGGGCCGGCCGGTTGTTCCTCGACCAGCTCTCGCAGCGCTCCCGACCCACGCTCATGACGAGCCTCCCGGATCGCGCCAATCAACCATAGGAGGGCCATTCCTCCGAGCCACAACTTCGCCGGTATGTCCTGCGCCACCAAAAGCGCCCCGAACAGGGCAACCCCGACAATGGACAGCATCAGAGGGATCGTCATCCTCGGTGGTGCAGACCCGCGGTTCATCGTCCGCGATCGTACGGCGATGCCCTTGCTTTGGCTATTCAACGGTTGGGTTTACGGCAGGGTCACCACTGGCTCATCAGAAGCCGCGGCAAGTGCGCTCAGGCGGGCCGTGACATCGATAACGCAAAGCTCGTTCCCCTGCCAGGGACCGTGGGCGGTCGGGGCAGCCAGGACCCCGGTCGACGAAACCTCGCCGCCGTAGAACTCTCGAGAATCCCCGGCGTAGCCCGGGAGCGGGAGCCGCCGGTCCTGGCCTCCGTGGCTCACGACCACCCCGCCTGGACTGCCGGGACCGGCGTCCTGAATCCAGATGATCCATTCGCCGGTCCGGTCGATCCAGACGTCGGAGGCTCCCTCCATCCAGCTGGTCAGCCCGGTCGGTTCTGAGGCCGGTGCGGCAAGATCGAGGCGCACCGGTCGGGTTTGCTCAGGGGGGACCGATCGCGAGTTCCATCGCTGCCGGGGCTCCGGCAGCCCACAGGAAGTTGAAATATCGGCCGTCGGGGACCCGGTCGAAGATCGTCCCGTCGTCCTCGATCGGGATTGTGTCGCCGGATTTGAGGTATGTCTCCGCCTGGCTCAGCAGCCCCATGCCCGGCCAACCGAAGATTCGCATCTGACCCCGGTAGTTGGAGGTGGTCGTGAGGACCGCCAAGAACTGACCTTCGCGGGACCAGGCGACCGATTGGACCGTCTCGCCCAAGGACGACCGGCACCCCGCACCATTTCCGTCGATCGTCAGGGCAAGGCCGCTGTGGGTCCACGCGACCATCGCCGGGGCCGAACAGACCGCCGCGACCCCAAGTGCGATCGGATTAACGTGATACTTCACGATATCTAGTTTGACAGCAGCGCACGCAATGTCAAAGTGTCGATGCGCGGCGGTGAAAGCCTCAACCGAGCCGGTTTCTCGAGGATCGCGAGCGCGCGGCGAAGGACGTGAGATGCTAGTCGGGTCATGGCCGCTGATATGGGAACGGTCGCCCCGCGCTCGCAGATCAGCGTGGGCGTCGAGCCGAGTCTCCGAGGTTCGCTCGCACATCTCGCCAACGGCCGGGCGATCGTCATCGACTACTTCGCGAGCCGCCGCTGCAGCGTCGTCATCGGCGACCTGACAGCCGACTTCGAGGAGATGCCACTCGATGCAGGGTTCGTCGAAGTCGGGAGCGTCGAAGGAGCGCGCGTCTTCGCCGAGCCGCGGTTGCTCGCGGTCCTCGCCGATACCGAGTCCAGCCTACGGCTGAGCGGGCCCCCATTTGCTCGGCATCTCGCGCTCGACCTCGACCGGCCGGAGCGCTGGATCGACTTCCTCGAGGAGCCTGGGGTGCTCGCTGGGAGGCGCCGGTTCAGGTGGCGTCGACGACCAACCTCGTAGAACAAATGTACGGACTTACGGTCGCGTTCGATGCTGCCATGTTCATCGGGCTCGAGATCGAGTCCATCACCTAAGCCGAGAATGCGATTCATCTGTCCCTGAGTGACGGTTTCGCGATCACGTCGATGACGGGGATCCGGTACCGCGGTACGGAATTGGGCAAACCTCGTGAGGACCGGCTACCCGTATCTGAATCCAGCTTGATGGGAACGGTCGGGACTGCCGTCGCCGGAGCCGCTAGGACGGCGTCCGGTGGGCTGGTACTGACCCTCCGGAGTGGAGCCGTCATCGAGTTCGAGGACGATTCCGACCAGTACGAGTCCTATTCGATTACCACCCCATACGGAGAGATCTTTATCTGACCACGGTAGGGCTGTCGGCGGCGAGGTCTATGAAAACCGTAGCAACACCATTCACTCATAGTGTCGGGTCCAGACGGAGGTCGAACCGCGCGATAAGTTGCGGCTAAGCCACCCGCCGCACACCAGGGATGCCCGCCTCCTCCATCGGGCGCAGCTCGACGTTATGGAAGATGACCACGAAGCTCTCACCGGCGCTCGGCTGCGTGACTACGCTCTGCGCTCGTTCGGATCAGGGGAGGGCTTCGGATCGCTCGCTGCCGGCGGTCCGACTTCCTCAAGCCGCCCAAATAGAAAGGCACGTTCGGCGTCGCTCGGGGCGAGGTCGGCCGCACGAGCGTAGGCCCGCGCGGCGTCGGCGGGTCGTCCTTGACGTCGCAGCAGGTCGGCCCGCGCGGCGTGAAAAAGGTGGTAGTCGTCGAGGTCGAGGTCATCGAGGATCGCCAGGGCGGCCTCCGGGCCCCGGACTTCGGCGAGGGCGATGGCCCGGTTCAAGGCGACCACGGGCGTGGGCCACACGGCCAGCAGTTGGTCGTACAAGGCCAGGATCTGGTGCCAGTCG
>WNGI01000618.1_pt1 | contig 53152 bp, 52 predicted proteins | sample 5400621 | NCBI WGS metagenome assembly WNGI01 (sample SAMN13153374, study PRJNA577476) | soil metagenome | isolation source: 20 cm soil or saprolite under Garry oak tree replicate 1 | place: USA:California | collected 2016-06-15 | reverse complement strand
AGGTCGCCGCGCTTGCCGAAGCGGCCGGGCTCCTGGTGGCCCCCCACAGCTGGACCCACGGCATCGGCCTGCTCGCGAACCTGCACCTGGTCGCGTCGATCCCCAACCACTCGTGGTTCGAGTTTCCCCACGAACCGCCCGGTTGGCCGCCCTCGGCGTTGAGTCAGATGCTGACCTCCAGGCCGTGGATCGACCCGGACGGCTGTCTTGCGCTCCCGGACCGGCCCGGCTTCGGATTCGAGCTCGACGAGGAGCTGATCGAGCGCCACACCGTGGCGCGGTACGGCTGAGGCGCGTCGCGACCCGTTGACAAACTCACCTGCGAGCCATACCTTGGGGCGGATTTGGAACGCTCCAATTCCGCGCTGAGGATCGGCTTGCTCACCGACGCGATGCCCGACCGCGAACTCGGCGAGGTGGCCGATTGGGTCTTGCGCACCGGTCTCATCCAGGACCTCGAGATCGGCGTCGGCGGGTACTCGCCGTCTCCGCACTGCCGCCCAGGCGAGCTGCTCGGCCGGCCGGCGGCCGCGGCGAGCTGGCGGAAGCCGATCGACGACGCGGGCCTCGGCATCTCGGCCTTGAACGTTTCCGGCAACCCGCTGCACCCGAACCCCGAGATCGCCGCCCGCCACGACAGCGAGCTCCGCCAGGCGATCCGGCTCGCCGCGCAGCTTGGCGTCGAGCGCATCGTCGCCATGTCCGGCTGCCCGGGGGCCGGTCCGGCCGATCGCTCTGCTCCTCATTTCTCCGGCGGGGGCTGGCTGCCCGACCTGGAGCGCATTGCGGATTGGCAGTGGCGAGAGCGCGTCGCACCGTACTGGCATGAGGTTTCAGTGTTCGCGCGCAGCGAACACCCGCGTCTATTGATCTGCTTCGAGCTTCACCCGGGGACGTTCGTCTTCAACTTCGAGACCTTCAGCCGCATGCGCCAGCTGAGCAGCAACCTGGGCGTCAACCTCGACCCAAGCCACTTCTTCTGGCAGTCGATGGACCCCGTGGTGATGGTGGAGGCGCTCGGCGACCGCATAGGCCACGCGCACGGCAAGGACACGACGCTCCACGCGCGCCGGCTGGCGCTGAATGGAGTGCTGGACACCCGCTGGCCCAACCCGCCCGACGAGATGCCCTGGAACTTCGCGACCGTAGGCCGCGGCCACGACAAGGAGTGGTGGCGCACGTTCGTCCGCGTGCTGCGCGACCAGGGTTTCAAGGGCACCATCAGCATCGAATACGAAGACCCCTTCGTCCCGGTCGAGGAATCCGTCCTCGAATCCGCGCGATTGCTCTCCTCCGTGCTGGCCTCATGAAGATCGACCGCATCACATGCCGGGTGGTCGACTTTCCGCTCGACCGTGAGTTCCACCCCGCCTGGGCGCGCGGCCGCAACCAACCAAACCTGCTCATGGTGCTGATCGAGGTCGATACCGACGACGGTCTGACCGGCATCGGGGCGGCGCACGCCGGCCTGGAGGCGGCGGTCACCATCGAGCGCTTCGTGGCTCCCTACTTCATCGGGCAGGACCCGATGCACGTGGAAAGCCTGGTCCCGGTGCTCCGTGACACGGAGATCCTCGGCGCGCCGGTCTACTGCATGGAGACGACGCTCTGGGACATCGTGGGCAAGGCGGCCGGCCTGCCGGTGGCCCGCCTGTGGGGCGGATACTCCGACCGCGTCATCGCCTACTGCGCCACCGCCGAGGTCCGCTCACCGGCCCAACGCGTGGAAGACGTCAAGCGCATGCTCGACGAAGGCTACCGGGCGGTGAAGTTCCGCTTCCACCTGCCCGACCCGCTCGAGGACCTGAAGGTGGTCGAAGCGGTGCGGGCCGCGGTTGGCGACCGCATCGAGATCATGGTCGACGCCAACCAGGCCGGCGTCGAGCCGGGCCATGGCGGGCACCGCGCATGGGGATTTGCGATGGCGTTGACCATCGCCCGCGAGCTGCAGCGGATGCGCGTGCGGTGGCTCGAGGAACCTCTCCCCCGCCACGACTACGACGGGCTGCGCCGCCTCCGCGACAGGCTGGACACGCTCCCGATCGCCGGCGGCGAGGACAACCACGGCCTGCACGAGTTCAAGCTGCTGATCGATCGCGGCTGCTACGACATCTTGCAGCCGGACGCCCTGCTTTCAGAGGGGGTCGGCCAGATGCGCAAGGTCGCCGCGCTGGCGGAGGTCGCGGGCCTGGAGGTGGCCCCGCACACGTGGGGCAACGGAATCGGGCTGCTCGCGAACCTGCACCTCGCGGCTGCGATTCCCAACTGTCCTTTCCTCGAGTTCCCCCACGATCCGCCGAGCGGATGGACCGCCGCGGCGCGAGACCAGATGCTCCTCGAGCCGCTCGTGATCGACGACGAGGGTTGTGTTCGGGTGCCCGAACGTCCGGGCTTCGGGATCGTGCTCGACGAGGAGCGCATCGCGCACTACACAGTGAGCACGCATACGATCACCGCCGGCGACTAATCCCGGCTCCGCCCGACCTCGAGGATGACGCGACCCGATTCGACGCTGACACTCACCATTTTCACGGCGTAGCTCGCGTCCCAGAGCGCGCGGCCACCCTCCAGCTCGAACTCCCAACCGTGCCACGGGCACGCCAGCACGGGCGTTTCCTCGTCGACCTCCATTGAGCCGGGTGCGGAGCCGGAGAGTCGTCCGCTGACGATGCCAAGGCACACAGGGCCGCTCTGATGCGGACAGCGGTTGTGCACGGCGAAGAAGCGGTCGCGCCACCTGAGCACGCCAACTTCATGGCTGCCGGCCTGAACGATTCGCACCCGCTTGTCTTTGAAATCGGAGACCGCGCCGACGTCCACCCTCAACCTCTGAGTGGCCTCATCTGGCCTTTTCGGCGGCCGCACGGGGCTGTTCGATGTCCTCTTCCTTCCAGTCGTAGAGACGGCAAGCGTTGCCGAAGAAGACGCCGCGGTGCCAGTCGCCCGGGAGGCGGGTCGTAAGGTAGTCGATCTCGTCGGCATCCCAGTGCGGGTAGTCGGACGAGTAGACGAGACGGTCCTCGAGGTGCATCGACCGCAGCAGCTCGATCACGTTCTCCTTCCTGGGGGCGACTTCGAGGGGTTGCGTCGTGACCCAAACATGCCGCGCGAAGTATTCGCTGGGCAGGCGCTTGAGCCACGGCACCTCGCGGCGGAGGCCCTTGTACTCGGCGTCAAAGCGCCACAACAAGCTGGGTATCCATGCCGACCCGCCCTCAACCAAGACGATGCGAAGACGCGGATATTTCTCGAAGACGCCGTGCGCGATGAGGCTGACGAGGTGGGTCTGGATCGCCTGTGGCCACAGCACGTGCGTCTCGAAGTACGTGCTGACGGTGCCGCCGCCGGTGCTCGGCGGGTTGGCCCAGCCGCCGGCGCCACCGTGAATCGCCACCGGCCGCCCCGTCTCTTCCGCGGCGGCGTAGATGGGGTGAAAGACCGGGTGGCCGAACCCGCGATTGAATGGGTTGTCGACGAGCATCACCTGGACCATGCGTGGGTTCGCTGCATGGCGCCGGACCTCTTCGGCCGCCACCTCCGGCAGCTGGCTGCCCACCATGATGGAAGAGAAGAGCCGCGGATCCTGGCTCAGCCAGCGGTCGACGCTCCAGTCGTTCGTCGCGCGCGCGAGCTCGGCCGCGAAGTATGGGTTGTGATGGCCGGCGAGGTGGCTGTCATCGCCAAAGGTCAGGATGGCGCGCCGGACGTCAGAGGCCGCGAGCAGCTGGTGCCGCATGGTCGGGTAATCCGAGCCGGGCTCCCCGCCTCCCGCCGGATAGGTGTCGGCGCGCATGAAGCCGTGTGGGTTCGGGAATCCGTCTTGCACCGTGAGGGGCACGTTGCCCGCCGGCCCCCGGTCGGTGACGTACTCTCGCCAGCCCTTCGACAGATATGGGATCAGCTCGGCATCCGTGCTCCGAGCGTGGTGGACGTCACAGTCGATGACCGGGCCCGAGTACATGATCGATGCTCCTTTTGGTGGCGAGGATGGTGTGCAGGGCGGGCACGGTGCCCGCCCCGCCCCCCGTTTGGAGTTACTTCAGAGTTTCGACCTTATCCGCGCCAACCTGGTTGGCCACGGTGTCGTGCAGGATCTTGATCGCCGCGTCAACCGATGTGTTCGGATCCGTCGCGATCTGTCCTGTCGCCTGCCCGATGCCTTGCACCCACGCCGGGTAACCCTCCTGCTCGGAGGGAACCAGCTTGGAGTTCGGAAGCGTGTCGCCGAACGCCTTGTTGAAGGGCGGCGCGAAGTTGAGGAAGCCATCCGAGTGAGCGACCGTCTGGCTCGGTGGGACGAAGCCCGCGCGGTTGGCGATGTAGGTCTGGTTGTCGTCGCTCTGGATGACTTTGATCAGACCCCATGAGAGCTGGGGATGCTTGGTCACCTTGGAGATGGAGACCGCCCAGCCTCCGAGCGTGCTCGCGCTGCCCGGCGCCTGGCCCTTGGAGGTTGGCAGCGGAACGGCGCTGGCCTCCTGGGCCGCCGTCGCCCAGTGGCGGTTCTGCTCGGTCCACGCGTCCGCGAACCAGTTGGATCCGATCGCGATGGCCATCTGGTGGTCCTTCAGCAGCACCACCGGCCGGCCGACCGCCTTGGGCGAGAAGAGGTCGGAGGTGGAACCGCCGAGACCCTCCGAGTAGACACTTTTGTAAAACTGGAACGTTTCTCTGAGTCCCGGGCTGTCGACGACCCACTTGTTGGTCTTGTAGTCATAGATGGTCGGCGTCGAAGATCCATAAACCATGTTCGCGCTGCCCTGCAGCACGCCGCCCGCGCCGGCGCTCGTCCCGGCCGGGGCCCAGAATGAGACGACGTTCTGTCCGCTCTTCTTCACCGCTCGCGCGGCGGTGAGCAGGTCGTTCCAGTTCTTGGGTGCCCACGGTACCGAGATGCCCGCCTTGGTGAGCATCGAGGTGTTGTAGTAGATGGCGGAGTCGTTCTCGCCGGTATTGACGGCGTACACCTTGCCGTTGATGCGGCTCTCATCCTGGATGACCTTCGGAAACGACTTCCAGAACGGCGCTTTGCTCGAATCGGTGACGAACGAGTCGAGAGGCAGGAGGTAATCAGAGCCGACCCATTGCCCCACGTAGCCGGTCGGCAGCATGAAGACATCCGGCGTCGTGGACGGATTCTTGTACTCGAGCGCGACCTTGTTGACGAGGTCGACGTCTGTCCCGTTGAAGCCCTGCAGGTTCAGCTTTGCCTTGGGATAAGCCGCTTCGAATTCCTTTTTGACCTTGTCCCACCAGATCACGGACGTGTCGTCCGAGTCGAACACGTACGTCGTCGAGTAGGCGACCGTGATCGTGCCTGTCATGTCGTCGTTCAGGCTTGTGGAGCTGGGGTTGTTGCTGGCGCCTCCGCAGGAAATCAGCGCCACAGACAGCAAAGTCGGCAAGGTCACCAACTCCGACCAGACACCAAGCCGTTGGCCAGGGTTCCTCAATGCTTTTACCTCCTCAAGAAATCTCTTCTGTCCTGGAAGGCACCCTGCGTGCCTCCGGTTGACCATGGCGCTCCGATCGCCCTCCGGCCGAATCATTGGTCCGCGCCTCCCCCACGGACCTCAGCGTGTCGGCCCCCGCGGCCGGCGGCCGCTGCAGGATCGTGATCCCGCTCTGGGCGTCGAAAAGATGTAGGCGCGCAGGATTCAGGGCGAGGTCGACGCGCTCTTGCGGCCTCACGCCGGACCTCGGCGGGAATCGAGATGTGACCGTCTCGCCTGCGCACAGCGCGGTCACATAAGCCTCGTGGCCCATCGGCTCGACGACGTCCACGTCGGCGCTGAGCGTCAGCGTGCAGTCGGGGCCCGCGGCAGGTCGCCACATCAGGTCCTCCGGCCGGATGCCGACGGTCACCTCGCCATCGGATGCCCCCGCAGTCAGTCTCGACCCGGTTCCGAGCGGCGTGGTGATGCCGAGGAACGCCACCGACGTCCTGCCGTCAGAGGACGCGAGCCGCCCCGGCACGAAGTTCATCCGCGGCGAGCCGATGAAGCCCGCGACGAAAACGTTCGCGGGGTTGTCGTACAGCGTCTCCGGCGCGTCGACCTGCTGCAGCCGGCCGTTGTTCATGACGGCGATTCGGTCCCCCATCGTCATCGCCTCGACCTGGTCGTGGGTGACGTAAACCGTCGTCACACGGAAGCGTTGATGAAGGCGGCTGAGCTCAGCTCGCATCTGCACGCGTAGCCCAGCGTCAAGGTTGGACAGCGGCTCATCCATGAGGAACACCTGCGGTTGCCGGATCAGCGCGCGGCCAAGCGCGACGCGCTGCCGCTGTCCGCCGGACAGCTCCGAAGGGCGACGCTTCAACAGCTTTCCCAACCCCAGCACGTCGGCAGTCTCTTTCACCCGCTGCGCCACCAGATCCTTGGACGCCCCCCGCGCGCGCATGCCGAAGGCGAGGTTGTCGTAGACGTTCATGTGCGGGTAGAGGGCGTAGCTCTGGAAGACCATCGCCACGTCGCGAAAGCGCGGGGAGACGTTGTTGATCAGCTTGTCGCCGATCAGGATCCGCCCGTACGAAGGCCGCTCGAGCCCAGCCAGCATCCGCAGCGTCGTCGTCTTGCCGCATCCTGAAGGACCGACCAGGACGAGAAACTCACCGGCGTTGACGGTGAGGTTTAGGTCCTCCACCGCCGTCTCGGCGCCGAAGATCTTGTGCACGCCGTCGAACCGGACCTCGCTCAGCATCTACTTCACCGCGCCGCCGAAGTTGAAAGCACCGCTGAAGTAGCGCGACATGAAGAGGTAAAGCACGATCACCGGGACCGAGAACAGCAGGGAGAAGACGGCCAGGTCTCCGAACTTGAAGAGGCCGTGCGAGCCCATGAAGTTGTAGATCTCCACCGGGCCCGGCTGGTTGTCGGGGCTGTAGGTCAGGACGAAAGGGATGATGAACGCGCCCCACGCATTGATGAAGGTGTAGATCGCGGTGACCGCGATTCCGGGAACGGTCAAGGGCAGGACGACCTCGCGCAGGATCCGGAACGTGCTCGCCCCATCGATGGCAGCCGCGTGCTCCAACTCGACGGGCACCGCGTCGATGAAGTTCTTCATCAGCCAGATCGCGAAGGGCAGCGAGCTGGCGGCCAGGAACAACGCTGTCGTGTACAGCGAGTCGAGCCAGCCGAGGTAGACATACATCTGGTAGACGGGCACGACCAGCATCGACACCGGGAGGCCGGACGCGAAGAGGATGACGAGCATGAAAGGCCGCTTGAACGGGATGTGCATGCGCGACAGCGGATAGGCGGACAGCAGCGCGAGAAGCGTGGTGAGAACCGTGGTGGTGCCGGCCAGGATCAAGCTGCTGCGGAACGAGCTCAACGCGTCCGCGCGGCCGAGCACGTCCGCGAAGTTCGCGAGCGTGGGCGATGGGATCCTGATCGCCCAGTCGGGGTTCGAGTCGATCGAGGCGAAGACCATCCACAGCATCGGGAGGAGGAAGAAGCAGCCCAGCAGGATGAGCACCAGGTTGGTGGCCATCGCGGCGGCGGAGACCTTCCGATAAGGCACCACGATCAGCTTGTCGCCGGCCAGCGGCCGCGCCTGCACCGCGCTCACACCTGCCTCCTCGAGGCGCGCACGAACAGCAGCGAGAAAAAGGCGCCGATCAAGACCAGCACGAGCGAGATGGCGGTGCCGTAACCCAGCTGGTGGAAGACGAACGCCTCCTGGTAGACATAGATCGGGAGCGTCGTCGTCTCGGTCATCCTCCCGCTGCTGAGGCCGACGATCGTCACCAGCAGGAGATTGGTGACGATCGTCGGCCTCAGCAGCGGGAGGATGACCGACCGGTAGCGCCTCCACGCCGACGCGCCCTCGACCTCGGCGGCCTCCAGCACTTCGGAGGGAAGGTTGCGCAAGCCCGCCGAGAAGACGAGCATCGAAAAGGCGACATTGCGCCAGAGGTTGGCGACCGACACGATCAGCATCGGGACCAGGACCAGAAAGTTGGTGCCGCCGTGCCCGAGCAGGATCGACAGGGTGCCGCCGGCCTGCGAGAACGCGTACCAGATCAGGGCGACGGTGATCTCCGGCAGGACCCACGCGACGATGACGATCGACCCGACGACGACCCTGATCGGCACCACCGCGTTGCGCAGCAGGATCGCGAGCAGCATGCCGAGCACGGACTGGCCGACGATCGCCGAACCGACGACGAAGAGGATCGTCAGCCAGGAAGACTTGATGAAGACGTAGTCGCCCAGCATCCGGGCGACGTTCTCCAGCCCCGTGAACGAGTAGTCACGGGAGCGCGAACCGACGAGCGCCAGGTTGGTGAAGCCGATGTAGAAGGCGTACAGCACAGGGCCGAGAAACAGCACGACGAGCAGGACCAGGCCCGGCGCGAGCATGAGGAGGCTCGACCACTGGAACCTTTCCCGGTCCAGCCTCGGCCCGAGCGTGCCCGCAACCGCCATGCTCAACTCCTCCGCTGCGCCCCTCGCCGACCTTTGGAGCGTTCCACTGGAACGTTCCGTAATTCTCTAGGCGGCTGGCCCGACCGTCAAGCCCCCCGCTCTGGGGCGTGCGCTGGCGAGCCTAGGCGCGACGCAGAGGTGCGGTGGAGTTTCGGGCCACGAGATTCACGTCGACGATGGTTCGCTTTGGCGGCCCTTTCAGCCTGCCCTCGATGCGGTCGGCGATGGTGGCGATGCCGAGCCTGGCCAGCTCGTCGCGCGGCTGCGCGACCGTGGTCAGAGCGATGCGCGCCAGCCCGGCCATGGGGACGTCGTCGAAGCCGACGATCGAGACGTCCCCCGGGACATGGAGACTGACTCGATCGGCGAACTCCTGCAGGGCGATCGCGGCGACGTCGTTGGACGCAAACACTGCGGTCGCGCGACCGGGACCGGTGAAGACGTCCAGAAGCGGCCGCTCCACACCGTCGATCTCCGCCTGGTCGGACGGAGGCGTCCAGCTGATCTTGAGCTGCGGCCCGAGGCCGGCTTCCTTGAGCGCCTCGCAGTAACCGTCCCAGCGGGCGTGGTCTGACGCGTCTTCCAGCTCGGGAATCGAAAGGTAGGCGACGCGACGGTGGCCCGCCTCGACCAGGTGCCTCGTCCCGAGACGGCCTCCGAATGCGTCATCCACGGAAACCACGTCGCCCCATCCGGCGCTGCAGCTGACGAAGACCGCCGGGACCTGGTGCTGCAGGGTCTCCTGCATGGTCCGGGAGTCGCCGGAAAACGCAAGGAAGACGATGCCGGCGACCCTGTGTTCCAGCAGGGTCTCGACGCCGGCCAGCTCACTCTGGCTGTCGCCTTCGGTGTTGCAGAACATGGCGGTGTACCCCCGCGCGGCAGCCTGGCGCTCGACCGACTTCGCCATCTCGGCGAAAAACGGGTTGGCGAGATCGCCCACGACCACGCCCAGGATGCTGGTGCGCTGCTGGACGAGCTGGCGGGCGAGGACGTTGGGCCGGTAGCCGAGCTCGCGGATCGCCGTCCGCACCCGCCGGCGCGTTGCTTCCGAGACGCCCGGCAGTCCGCGCACCACGTTGGACACCGTCGATTTCGAAACCCCCGCGTGAGAGGCGACGTCAAGGATGGTCGGGTGCCGGCGCATCGCGGGCGCGGAATCGTGAGGGACGGCCATCGGAGGCAATGGGGTTCGGCTCATGAGGACGGGTTCAGGCCTTCATCGCCGGGTCCATCAGGACCTTCATAGTGCCCTCATGCTGCGACAGCTCGACCGCTTCGGTCGCGCGCTCGAGCGGCATCCGATGGGTGACGATCTCGCTGAGAGGCAGCCGGTCGAGGTTGCGCACCAGCAGGTTCATGGCGGGAACGTAGGAGGTTGCCGTTTCGCCACCAACGCCGATGACGCTCACATTCTTCGTGCAGATGTCGGAGTTCGGATTGACACCGACCGGGCCCATGTCGACGAAAGTGCCGGCTTCGACGACAGTGCCTCCATACCGCACAAGGTGCAGGCATTCGGGGAACGACTGCGCGACGCCCGTGCAGTCGATGACGATATCCGGCCCGGTGTGGGTGTGCTCGCGCAGGAGCTCGATCCGCTCTTTCTCGCTGGTCTTGGCGGCGTTGACGGTCAGCGTCGCGCCGAAGCGCCGCGCGAGCTCGAGTCGCGACTCGATCCGGTCGATGGCGACCAGCTTGCCGCAACCCATGAGTCGCGCCTTGACCAGGTGGCAGAAGCCAAGCGGCCCGACCCCGACGATCGCCACCGATTCGCCGAACGCGCTTCCGCCCCAGCTCGCGTTCAGCATGCGGGCGCGGTCGAAGCCGTGGGTCACCGCCATGATCTCGGTCAGCGCCGCCAGCTCGTCCGGCAGCCCGTCCGGCACTCTGAACAGCGGCGTGCCCGGCAGCAGGTACATGTACTCCGCCCACCCGCCGAACAGGTGCGGGGGGATCCCGGCGTGGAGGCTGTTTCCGTAGTCCTGCAGGTTTTCGCAGAAGTAGTACGGATAGTCGTTGAGGCAGAAGACGCAGCGCCCGCAGGGCACATTCGCGGCGGGCACGATACGGTCGCCGGGCCGCAGCGGCCGGCCCTCGCTGTCGGGGATCGAATCGGCGCCTCCGATCGCTTCGATCACGCCGACATTCTCATGGCCGCAGATCAGCGGATAGGTGATCTCGCGCTCATGGTCGGTGCCCGCGTACTGCTTCGACTCGCCCCGATACGTGTGCTTGTCGGTGCCGCAGATGCCCGAGTAGGTGACCTTCATCAGGACCGCGCCCGGCGCGGGGTCGGGACGCGGGAAATGCCTCAGCTCGAGATGCCCCGGGGCTGTCATAACGGCCGCTCGGACCGTCCCGCTCACAAGTTTGGAACGTTACAGGATTTCAATCCAGCTGCCAGCGGTGGTCGGCGTCGGTCGTGACCAGCCAGCGCCGGGTCGGCCCGGCCATCACGTTCAGGTAGTAGAGGTCGTAGCCAGGACCCGCGGCGACCGGGTGAAATCCGCGCGGGACCAGCACCAGGTCGCCGTCGCGAACCTGAATCGCCTCGTCCAGCGAGCGGTCATCCGTGTAGATGAGCTGCACCGCAAAACCCTCGGCCCGCGCCATGCGGTGGTAGTACGTCTCCTCGAGGTATGTCTCGCGCGGGGGATCGTCGGTGTCGTGCTTGTGCGGCGGATAGCTCGACCAGTTTCCGGCGGGCGTCAACACCTCGGTCACGAGAAGCGCCTCGGCCGGTCGATCCTCCATCAGGATGTTGTGGATCGTGCGCTCGGTGCGACCTGAGCCACGTCTGAACGGTTTGATCTCGGCCGCCTGGATCAGGGCCGGCTCGGCGCCACGCGAGGCGGGCGCCCAACAGAGTGCGACCTCGCAGCTCTCGCTCGAGGCTCTGATCTCGAGCGGCTGTCCTGGCGGCGCGTAGACCGAGTCGGGCGTGCCCTCGAATACGTTGCTCCGGGACCCGACCTCCTTCCACGCGCGCGATCCGACCGTGAAGTCCGCCTGACCCGCCAGCATCACCGCGCACAGTTCTCTCGCCCCGGTCGATTGCCGGATCCGGTCACCGCGTCGTAGCTCGTAAACCTCAAAGCCGACATAGGACCAGCCCGCGGATTCGGGGGTGACGATGGCCACAGGTCCTTCGCCGGCGGGCTTGTTGGTCCGGCGCACGACGAGCTCCGTCATACGTGCCAGCGGCGCCTTGCCAGCCCGCGCCGGTGCTCCTCACGCGCCTTCTTGACATCGGCCGACTCCGACACCTCCGCCACCGGCACCTCCCACCAGCTCTCGTAGCTCGGCACGCCTTCGTAGCGATCAACGGCCACGTGGATCACCACGGTGCGATCGATCTTCTTCGCGGCGACAAGCGCGTCACGGAGCTCTTCGACGTTGCGTGCCCGGTAGACGTGGGCGCCGAGCCCCTGGGCGTTCATCCCGAGGTCGACCGGGAGCCTCTCGCCGTTGCTGTGCTCGGCGTCGTCGCCGAGCGATCCGCCGGTGCGATACCGGTACCGAGTCCCGAAACCAGCGTTGCCTTTCGATCGCGAGAGGCCGCCGATCGACGCAAAGCCTTCGTTGTCGACGAGCACGATGGTGAGCTTGGCGTGCTCCTGGATCGAGGTCACGATCTCCTGCGCCATCATCAAGTACGACCCGTCGCCGACCATGACGTAGACCTCGCGCGAGGGATCGGCAAGCCTGACGCCCAGGCCGCCGGCGATCTCGTAGCCCATCGTCGAGTACCCGTACTCGACGTGGTAGCCCTTGGCGTCGCGCGTGCGCCACAGCTTGTGCAGGTCGCCGGGCATCGAGCCCGCCGCGCACACGACGACGTCGCGCGGCGCCGACAGCTCGTTGACCGCGCCCAGCACCTCCGACTGAGCGGGCAGCGGCGAGTGGCCCAGGTTGTAAAGGCGGGACACCTCCGCATCCCACTCGGCGCGAAGCTGCTCGTAGTCGCGCCGGTAGGCCTCGGCCACCGACCAGCCCTGCAGCCTTCGGTCGAGCGCCTCCAGGGTCGCTCGAGCGTCACCGGTCAGCGGAACACCCCCGAGCTTGTGGCTGTCCAGCTCCGCGATGTTGATGTTGACAAACCGGACGTCGGGATTTTGAAACGCCGTTTTGGAGGCGGTCGTGAAATCCGTGTACCGCGTCCCGACGCCGATGACCACGTCGGCGCTCGCCGCGATCCGGTTGGCCGCAAGCGTGCCCGTCGCGCCGACGCCGCCGAGCGCACCCGCGTGATCGTAGGCCAGAGATCCTTTGCCTGCCTGGGTCTCCGCCACCGGCATCCCGGTGCGCCTGACCAGATCCCGCAGGGCGTCGGTCGCCTCTGAGTAGATGACCCCTCCGCCCGCGACAAGGAGCGGGCGCCGGGCGGCGCGGATGATGCCCGCTGCGCGCTCGAGTGCAGGTTCGTCGGGCAGCGGACGGGCAAGGCGCCAGGTCCGCTTCTCGAAGAATTCGGCCGGATAGTCGAACGCTTCCGTCTGCACGTCTTGGGGCAGCGCCAGCGTGACCGCGCCGGTGTCGACCTGGCTGGTCAGCACTCGCATCGCCGACAGCGCCGCGGGGATCAGCTGTTCCGGACGCTGGATCCGGTCGAAGTACCGCGACACGGGTATGAACGCGTCGTTGACGCTGACGTCGCCGCGCGAGGGCGACTCCAGCTGTTGCAGCACGGGGTCGGGCCGGCGGGAGGCAAAGACGTCGCCTGGTAGAAGCAGGACCGGAAGGCGATTCACCGTCGCCGCCGCGGCTCCGGTGATCATGTTCGTCGCGCCAGGTCCGATCGAGGTCGTGCAGGCAAGGGCGGCAAGGCGGTTGCGCATCTTCGCGAAGCCGGCTGCCGTGTGAACCATGGCCTGCTCATTGCGCGCCTGGTAGTAGGTGAGGAGCTCCGGATTCTGGGCCAGCGCCTGGCCGATCCCCGTGAGGTTGCCGTGGCCGAAGATGCCGAAGCAGCCGCCTATGAAGCGGTGCTCGACGCCATCACGCTCTACATGCTGGGACGCCAGAAAGCGCACCAGCGCCTGCGCCATGGTCAGCTTCAGCGTCTTCACGGCGCGACCTTACGCGGGTTCTGGAAGCATCACGTCGCGCACCAGCCCGGCAAGGTCGGTGCAGGCTGCGATGAACTGACGCAGCGTGCGCACGGTCGGCGCAAACGAGTCGAATTCGTCGACGGTGAGCCCGTCCTCCGAGTACGCGCGCCGAAAATCCGGGAAGTGCGAGAGGAGCTGGCCCAGCACCTCGGGATCGACCGGGTCGTCAATGCGCGGCCGCACCTCGATGTCACCCGCGTTGAATCGCTTCTGCCATGCCGACGGGGGCGAGATGACCGCGTCGGCGCCAATCAGCTCGCTCCAGTGCATGTGGTTCCGGAATGCCGCCGACAGCAGCCGCAGCCGGTAACCCCGCTGGCGGAAGATGCCGTACGTCTTCTTGAAAACGGCGACGCCCGCCCATTCGAGGATCCCGGGGTCGACGGTGATCTCACGCTTGTCGAGTAGGACCTTCAGCCAGTCGTCGAGGCGGCCAACCATGATCGTGCAGACCGGGCCCATCGAAGCGATCTCCTTGCCCTCGCTCTCACGCCGCCGGAGACCTCGCTCGACAGCCTCGGCGACCGCGATGCACTGGGGAAGGGTGAAGCAGACGGTCGCGTTCACGCTCAGTCCGCGGTACGTCGCCTCCTCGATGGCGACGACGCCGGCCCGCGTCGCCGGGATCTTCACGATCACATTCGGCGCGAGGAGGCTGAACCTCATGGCGTGCTGGAGGATCGCTTCGGAGTCGCGGAAAAAACGCGGATCCGTCTGGATGGAGAGGCGGCCGTCGCGCCCGGCATGGGCCGCGAACGCCGGCTCGAGAAGCTTCGCGGCTCTGACCGACATCTCTTCGACCAGCGTCCACCCGATCCGATCCTCGGTCGCGCCAGGGAGGTCATGGAGCAGGGCCTCGATGCGAGGCCGCCAGACCGCGATTTCCTTCTTCAGGATGCCGACGGCGATGACGGGGTTGCAGGTAGCTCCGACGGCGCCGTTCTCGATCGCGTAGATGAGCTCGCCGATGTCGGCCGAGTCGTTCCACAGCATCGTCGGCGTCGTCTGCGTCATCTGATGCAGCCGGCTCTTGTACGTCACCCTCGCCACCGCTGGATCTGTGGCCGTCAACTCGGTCTCCACATTACATGTGTCACCAACGCGTGACGACGACCTTCTTTCGGGTATAGAACTCGATTCCGTCCGTGCCATGGACGTGCAGGTCTCCGAAGAAAGAACCCTTCCATCCGCTGAAAGGAAAGAATGCGAAAGGCTGCGCGATGGGCACATTGATGCCCGTCATCCCGGCTTCGACGCGTTCCCGAAACTCGCGCCCGGCGCGACCGGACTGCGTGAAGATCGTCGCCATGTTGCCAAGCGACGACGCATTGGCTTGTGCGATCGCGTCCTCGAGCGTCGCCGCGCGGGCGACCGACAAGACGGGTCCGAAGATCTCTTCGCGGCCGACCGCCATCTGCGGCGTGACCCGGTCCAGGATCGTCGGCCCCAGAAAGAATCCTTGCCGCGACATCTCGCCCCGGCCGTCGACCACGAGCTGCGCGCCTTCGGCGGTGCCCTTTTCGACGTAGGAGGCGACTCGATCTCGATGCTCGGCCCGGATCAGCGGCCCGACCTGCACCCCAGGCTGGTCGCCTGGTCCGACGACCATCTTCGAGGCCGCGTCGCGCAATGGGTCGAGCAGGATGTCGGCCGCCTTGCCCACCGCGACGGCGACGGAGCCGGACAGGCATCGCTCACCCGCGTTGCCGAACGCCGAGTTGAGAATCGCGGGGACGGTGATTTCAGGGTCGGCGTCAGGCATGACCACGATGTGATTTTTGGCGCCGCCGAGCGCCTGGACGCGCTTGCCGCGCGCAGCGGCCTCTGTATAGACGTGCTTGGCGACTGGCGCCGAGCCCACAAATGAGATCGCGCTGACCCCTGGGTTTTCGAGCAATGCGTCGACAGCGCCGGCCGCGCCGTGGACGACGTTGAGCACTCCCGCCGGAAAACCGGCCTCCAGGAAGAGCTCGGCCAGCCGCTGGCCGCCCAAAGGCGTCCGCTCGGACGGCTTGAGCACGAACGTGTTGCCCGCGACGACGGCGAGCGGAAACATCCAGAGCGGGATCATCACCGGGAAGTTGAAGGGCGGGATGCCCGCACACACGCCGACCGGATAGCGATAAAGGTCCTGGTCGACGCCACCCGAGACGTCGCGCAGCGTGCGGCCTTGAAGCAGGGTCGGCGCGCCGCACGCGAAGTCGACGACCTCGATCCCGCGCCGAACCTCGCCACGCGACTCGTCCAGGGTCTTGCCGTGGTGGCGGGTGACGATCGAAGCGAGCTCCTCGAAATGCTCCTCGAGCACGGCCTTGTAGCGGAACATCAGGCGCACCCGCTCCATCACCGCCGTCCGTGACCACGATGCGAAGGCCCCGCTCGCGGCGTTGACCGCCGCATCCACCTCCTGCGCCCCCGAGAGCGGAACCTGCTCGATGACCTCGCCCGTGGCGGGGTTGAAGACGGGCAAGGAGACCGCGCCGTCAGCGGGCATCTGCCAATCGGGACCGATCAGGTTGCGGATCATCGTGCTTCCTCCCGCAGCTCGCGTGCGACCTGCTTCATCTCCGGGTCGGCCGCCAACTTCTCCAGCTCCCTGGAAAGGCGCTCCAGCTCTTCTCCCCCTGCCATCATCCTGGTCAGCTCCTCCAGCGAGGTTTCGTGCTTGGCATACGCGCCCATGAGCTTGCCTCGGTTCAGGAGCACGAACCGATCGCCCACCGGATACGCGTGATGCGGGTTGTGTGTGATGAAGATCACCCCCAGGCCGCGCTCCCTTGCCTGCACGACGTACTTCAAGACGATGCCCGACTGCCGCACGCCGAGCGCGGACGTCGGCTCATCGAGGATCAGCACTTTGGCCCCGAAGTACACCGCACGCGCGATGGCCACAGCCTGCCGCTCGCCACCGGAAAGAGTGCCGACCGCCTGATTGGGATCGCGGACATCGATTCCCATCTTGCCCATCTCTTCGCGCATCACGCGCTTGGCAAAGCCAGTGTCGAGCCTGCGCGCCGGACCGAAACCGACAGTCGGCTCGGAGCCGAGGAAGAAGTTGCGCCAGATCGACATCAGGGGCACCGTCGCCAGGTCTTGAAAGACAACCGAGATGCCCGCGGCCCGGGCCTCGCGTGGGCCCCCGAAGCGCACGCTCTTGCCGTCGACGAGCAGCTCGCCTTCGTCATGCGGGTGGACCCCGGACAGGATCTTGATCAGCGTCGACTTGCCGGCGCCGTTGTCACCGAGCACGCACGTGACCTCGCCGGCGTGAACCTGCATCGAGATGTCGCGGAGCGCGATCACGCTCCCGAAGTACTTGCTGACGTTGCGCACCTCCAGGAGAGGCACGCCGTTCTTGGATTGGCTCATCCGGCGACCCTCATCGGCGCGCGCTCGCGGCGCGCCGTCTGACGAGGGTGTTGACACCGACGGCGACGAAAAGGATCACGCCCAGAAACGTGTAGTACCAGTTGGAGTCCCAGTTGGCGAAGATGATGCCGATCTGGGCAAATCCGATGATCAGCGCGCCCAGCGAGGCCCCGATTGCGGAACCGTATCCACCGGTCAGGAGGCAACCTCCGACCACGGCGGCGATGATGTAGAAGAACTCGAGCCCAACTCCCTGGCCCGACTGGATCCCCTTGAAGCGAAGGGCAACCATGATGCCGACCACGGCCGCCGAAATCGCCGTGTACATGAAGAGGATCACCTTCGTGCGCGCGACCGGAACGCCGACGGCGCGCGCGGCGTTGGCGTCTCCGCCGACAGCGAAGATCCAGTTTCCGAAAGTGGTCTGGGTCAGCACCACGGTGGCGATTACGGTGATGGCGATCCACCAGAGCACCGCATCCTGGAAGTTGTAGGGGGCGAGGAACGTGCTGCCGAAGATCGACTGAGCGCTGACAAAGCCCGGCGCCTGGTCGGAGATGTCGAACCGCACCGTGTTCGTGAGCAGCCGAGTGACGCCGACGTCCACCCCGCGGAGGACGAAGAACGTGGCGAGGGTGATGATGAAGCTCGGCAGCTTGGTCCGCACCACGAGCATGCCGTTCGCCGCCCCGATGATGCCGGCGAAGATCAGCACGGCCACTATGGCCACCCACACGTTGACCTGCTGCCGCGTGATGAGCATGCCGAGCAGCAGGCCGCTGGTCCCGGTCATGACGCCCGCTGACAGGTCGAACTCACCGCCGATCATGAGGAGCGCGACGGCGACCGCCATGATGCCGTAGGTCGAGGCGGCGTCGGTCCAGTTCTGCATGCCCGCGATCGAGGTGAACAGGTGTCCTGGCGTGGCGTCGACGCTTGCGAAAAGCAGGTAAACCGCGAGGGCGCCGATCAGGGCCCCCAGCTCAGGGCGCTGCAGAAGGCGCACCAGAACGCTTACGCCGGCCAGCCGCTCGTCCCGCCCCGCGCCCGCCTGTTGGGGGGCCGGACTCGGACGGGGCTGGGTGCTTGCCACGCTCATCTTTTGCGCTCCCCGGATGTCACCGGGCCGGAGTCGACCGGCCCGGTGATCAGCTCCGATTCAGTCTATCGAGTGCCTTTGCCGGCAAGGCTGGCGACCGTGGCGGCATTGCTCTTGTCCACGATGCCCGGGCCGCTCTTGACGGTGTCGAAACCGCCGACGGTGTTCGCATTCTGCTTGAACAGCTTGAGGAAGACGATCGGCAGGTAACCCTGCAGGTACTGCTGCTGGTCGACGGCGAAGTCGATCTTGCCCGACTGGATGTCCGCGATGACGCCGGTGCTGATGTCGAAGGTCGCGATCTTCGCGGTTGAGCTCGCGCCCGTGACGGCGGCCTCCACGATGTTCTTGGCGACGTCGGGGTCGAGCGCGAGGATGGCGTCGATCGATTTGTCAGCGCTGAGCTTCGCCTGAAGGGTGGCCGTCGCCGACGAGACGTTGGACTTGGCGTTGTCGATGACGAGGTCCGATTCACTGCCGCCGAAGCCGGTCTTGGCGCCGGCGCAGCGGTCGCGCAGGCTCGTGCTCGTGGCCTCGTGGATCACGCACAGCAGCTTGTGGCCGCCATCCGCCTTGAGCCTGATCCCAGCCTGCTGGCCCGCAGCCGTTTCAGGCTGGCCGACGCAGGTGAGCGCACCTGAGTATGCGATGTAGCTCTGGCCGCTGGTTGTCGTGCCGCAGTTGTTGATCAAGATCAGCGGAATGCCCTGTCCAGCGGCTTGCTTGGCGCAGTCGAGGACGGTCTGGCTGTGCGGAGAGACGACGAGGCCGTCGGGCTTCGCGGTCACCGCGGCGCTGATGAACTGGCATTCCTGGTTGTCGTCGTTGTTGCTGCCCTGGTAGTTGACCGAAACGCCGAGGTCAGTGGCAGCCTGGCTCTCACCTTTCTGCACGACCGACCAGAACGTGCCGTTGTCACCGTGGGTCACGAAGTAGAAGCGGTAGCTGCTGCCGGATGCAGCTGCGGACGGCGACGTGTTGGAGCTGGGCGTCCCGCTCTCGCATGCCGCGGCCACAATGCACAAGGCAGCCAACCCGATGACCACCCGAAACCGACTCATCTCGTTCACTCCTCCTTGGATGCGCTGGTGGACAGCTTGGCGCTGGCAATGTGACGAAAATACTCAAGGCTCTGCCGCGCCGCCGCGACAGGTCCCGCTCCCGGTTCGGGCTCAGCAGTAAGCGCCGTGTCCTGCTCGAGCACGTACCAGCCCCGATAGCCGGCGGCTTGCAGCCGGCCGTAAACCGACTTGATGTCGAGGTCGCCCAGGCCAAGCGGCCTGTAGAGGCCGCGCCGCACCGCCTCGGCATAGGAGATCTTCCTCGCCTGGAACCGCTCGGCGAGCTCCGCGTCGACGTCTTTGAGGTGGACGTGTCTCACCCGGGCGCCCGCGTCGCGAGCGATCGCGACGGGATCCGCGCCCCCCAGGAAAACGTGGCCCGTGTCCAGACACAGGTCGACCTGCGTCATTTCCAGAAACGTCTCCATATCTTCGGGGACGAGCACCTCCGCGCCCGAGGCCGCCAGCGCCGACGCCTCGCGCTCGCTCACGCGCCAGGAGATCGGCGCACCCGCGACCTTCATGAAAAATCGTCCACCCTCACCGGACGGCGTTCCCGCATCGAGGAATCCGCGGCCAGCGCGACGACGAGGGCCCGCCGCGCGTCGGCCACCGAGCAAGGACTCTCAGCGCCCTCTTCGACCGCGCCCAGGAATGCTTCCAGCTCCGCACGGTACGCAGCTTCGAAACGCTCGAGGAAATCTCTGTAGCCGGGCTGAGGCGGAGCGGCGACACCCGGTTCGACTGACCGCAGCGGGGTCCGTCCGTCCCAGCCCACGGCCACGCTGTCGCGGAGGCCGAACAGCTCCATGCGCACGTCGTAGCCCCGGGGGTCGTTTCGCGTCGCGGTCAGCGCGCCGACGATTCCGCCCTCGAAGCGCAGAGTCGCGCAGGAGGCGTCGACATCGTGATGCCTGGCAAACAGGGGTGAGTTCGCCTGCCCGGCAGCGAAGACCTCGACGACCGGGCGTCCAAGAACCCAGGCGGCGATGTCGAAGTCATGGATCGCGAGGTCGCGCCAGATGCCGCCGGAATCCGCGATGTACTGCTCGGGGGGCGGAGCCGGATCATGGGTGGCGAGCCGGACGACATGTACGGCGCCGAGCGCTCCAGAAGCGTACGCCTCGCGCGCCGCCCGATAGCCTGCGTCGAACCGGCGCTGAAACCCGATCTGGACGAAGAGCCGGACGCGCTCGACGTGCCTGATGACGTCATCCGTCGCCCCGAGGTCGAGCGCGATGGGCTTTTCGCAAAAAGTCGGGACCGAGGCATCGGCCGCCATGTGCAGCAGCTCGGCGTGGGCCGGGGTGGCCGCGGCGATGACCAGCGCATCCACGCCCGCCGAGAGGAGGGCCTGCGGACTCTCGGCCTGCGCGGCGCCAACCTGCGCGGCGACCGCCGCGGCCCGACCCTGGTCGGCATCGACGAGGGTGAGCGTCGACACCAGGGGACTCCCCTTGAGGGTGCGGGCATGCAGCATGCCGATCCTTCCGGTACCTACGAGCCCAACGTGCAGCTTCTTCTCCCAGCCCGGACGGCACCAGGCCAAAGGTCGTGGGACGTTCCCACGGGAACGTCCCCGCCAGTATCCATGTTCCGCGCGACGCCTCACTCGCCGGCTATGACCACACCGCGCTCGCCGCCCTGCGGCACATCTCGCTCACGACGATCCATCAGCCGAGAAACCAGATTGGTGAGATGGCGATGCGAGCGGTCATCCGGCGAATCGAAAAGCCATCCGCACACACGCGGCGACACGTGCTGGCGCCAGAGCTGGTCGTGCGCGACACCACGGCGCCACCGCGGCGAGGCGCCGGCTAGGGCAGCACCGGTTCGGGGGTTGCGGCACGTGACGCCGGGCGCACGGCTAGCGCAGCCACGACGGCCGCAAGCACGGCGGCGACGGCGTAGGCGTAGAAGGCCGCCTGGATCCCCGCGATCGACCACACCACCCCTCCCACGATCGGCCCCACGGTGACACCGATGTTCTCGAACTCGCCGAACAGTCCCATGTAGAAGGCGTGCCGGCGGCGCGGCATGGATTCCGCGACCCAGGCCGTCGCCGCGGGCCAGATCAGCGACGCCCCCAGGGCTCGGATGGCGGCGCCGACGATCACGAGCGCAAAGTTGCCTGCCAGCGCATAGACGACAAAACCGAGCGCAGAAACTGCAGCGCCGGTGACCATCGTCGGCCTGCGACCCCAGCGGTCGGAAGCGTTGCCTCCAGGCACCAGCAGCACGCCACCGATGAGGCCGACCGCCAGCATGGCGGCGCCCGCCGCCGCGGCCGAAAGCTGCAGGTGGTTGGTGACCAGAAGCGGAAGCAGGGCGAGCTCGCCGCCCAGGCCGATCTGGATCAGAAGGGCCAGGGTGGCGGTGATCGCCAGCACGTGCGTCACGCTCGGCCCCGCGCGGGAGCTTTCCTCGCCCGCCGCGTTTTCGGCGTTGATGCGCACGTGATGGTCGGCGATCGTGTAACCGCGAAAGACCCAGAGCACCAGCACCGCCGAGACGGCGGGCAGAGCGGCGCCCGCAAGCATCACGTCACGAATCGGAAAACGGTCGATCAGCTGTCCGCCCACGCCCGCGCCCACCGCCTCGGCGATGACCCACTGAGAGGCGAGCAGGGCAAGGCCCGTGGCACGCAGGCGCGCATGAAGCGTGGTGCCCAGGTACGAGCGCGCGATCGGCCCGACCGCGACCATCATCCCCGAGGCGAGCAGGTAGCCGACTGCGATCAGCGGTATCGACTGAACCCGCGAAAGCAACACGATGAAGGCGCCGTACAGCAGCTGTGACGCGACCAGCGGCGCGCCGTACCCGACGCGGTCTGCGACCACGCCCCACACCCACTCGAACGCAAACATCCCGAACCCGAACATCGCGAGCGTCAGCCCGATCTCGTTCGGGCTGGCGTGCAGCTGCCTCAGCTCGAGGGGAACGGCGATCTCCAGCAGGCCCGTCGCCAGCGTCGCGAACGCAAGCGCCGCGATGAGGCCTCCGCTGCGGCTGCGAATGAGTGACTCGGTGATGCGCGAACGATAGGCCATGATGTCGGCGTGCCATGACGCCGCTGCATCCACAGGCGCGTGCCGTGCTCGACGAAATCGCCGCCGGCCGGCTCAGTGTTTCGCGACCGTGCGATATCGCGGAGCTTCGACGCCTGGAGCAAATCGAAGCGAGGTTCTCAGGGCCGCCCCAGATGGTTGCGTCGGTGAGCGACATGGACATCGACGGACCGTCGGGACCGCTGCGGATCCGGCTTTACTCTCCGGATGCCGGGCCATCGTTTCCGGCTGTGATGTTCATGCACGGCGGCGGCTGGGCGCTCGGCAGCGTCGAGCTGTCGGACCACCTGTGCCGCGCCTTGTGCCGCGCCTCGAACATGCTCGTCGCGTCGGTGGATTACCGGCTTGCTCCCGAGCACCCATTCCCGGCCGGGCTGGAAGACTCGTTCGCAGCCCTGCTGTGGCTGCATGGGCAACCGGATGTTTCGGCGATCGCGGTGTGCGGTGACAGCGCGGGTGGCAATCTCGCGGCGGCGATCGCGCTGGTCGCCTGCGAACGCGGGCTCGACGACGTGGCGCTCCAGGTCCTGATCTATCCCGCCTTCGATCCCGGCCTCCGCGAGCCATCGATGGAGCATCTCGCGACAGGCTACGGATTGACGCAGGAAGACATGAGGTGCTTCTGGGACATGTACCTGCAGTCTCCGGCCGACGCCGCCAATCCTCACGCGTCGCCTCTGCGCGCCGGCGACCTCGCAGGTGTGGCCCCCGCCTTCATCCTGACGGCCGAGTACGACCCGTTGGTGGACGAGGGCGAGCGCTACGCCCGTCTACTCCAGCAATCCGGCGTGCAGGTCACAGCCAGGCGCTACGACGGTATGATCCACGGCTTCGTGAGCTATCTGGGTCGCGTCGACGCGGCTCAGGCCGCGATCGATGAATGCGCGCGTGTGCTGGGTGAGGCGATGGCGACACAAACATGAGATGGAACCCCAAGGGGTCCCCGACTGACGCACCACGGCTCGGCTTGGTGACCGAAGCATTCGCGGATCGACCACTCATCGACGTCATGGACTGGCTGGTCCGGGCCGCGCCGGCGATCAGCGACCTCGAGGTCGGCGCCGGCGGCTACGCGCCGACCGGCCACTGCGATACACGGCGCATGCTCACGGACGCGGCGGCGCGCGAGGCTTGGCAACGCGAGGTCAGCGCGCGCGGATTGCGGGTCGGTGCGCTCAACGTATGGGGCAATCCGCTCCACCCCGAGGAGGCGATTGCGAGCAAGCACGACTCGGATTTGCGCGACGCAATCCGGCTCGCAGCGCTGCTCGGCGTCGATCGCGTGGTGGCGCTGGCCGGCTGCCCGCCGGGCGCCATCGGCGACCGGACGCCGCACTTCGCGGGTGGCGGATGGCTGCCTTACCTGGAATCGATACACAAGGCGCAGTGGGAGCGATGGGTCGAGCCCTACTGGTCGGGGATCGCCGAGTTTGTGGTGCGCGAGCACCCTCAGCTGCTGATCTGCCTCGAGCTGCATCCCGGCACCGTCGTATACAACGTCGAGACGTTCGAGCGGATCGCCGCGTTGGGTGACCCGATCGCCGCCAACATCGATCCCAGCCACTTTTTCTGGATGGGCATGGATCCGCTGGCGGTGGTGCGGGCGATCGGTGACGGAGCCGGCCACTGCCACGGCAAGGACGTGGTTTTCGCTGCGCAGAACCTCGCAGTCAACGGGCTGCTCGACCGCCGCTGGCCGCGGGCACCCGAAGCGATGCCGTGGAACTTCAGCGTCGTCGGCCGTGGCCACGACGCGGCCTGGTGGCGGGACTTTGTCGGCGCGCTTGGCCAAAACAGCCGCCTGCACACGATCGCGATCGAGCACGAGGACCCCTTCGTCGACCCCGAGCAAGGCATCCCCGAGGCCGTGAGTGTGATCGCGAGCGCCTGGAAAAGGCCCGGGTGTTGACACTGTAGAGGCTTTCGTATAGGGTCGGTGGAACGTTCCAACCTATCCACGCATCCCGCCCGGACTGAACTGGCGGGGTTGACATCGGGGTGAGCATGGCCGGCCGACTGAGGGTAGGGATAATCGGGTGCGGCTTGATCGCTCAGGTCATGCACCTCCACTATCTGCGCGAGCTGGCCGACCGCTTCGAGATCGCGGCGGTATGCGATGTATCGGAGGAGCTTCGGGCGGCCTGCGCGCGCGAGTATCGGGTGCCGGAGCAGTTCGCCTCGTGGCAGGAGCTGCTCGCCCGGCCTCTTGACGCCGTGTTGGTGCTGACCTCGGGGAGCCACGCGCCGATTGCGATCGCGGCCGCGAAGGCCGGCATCCACGTCATGGTCGAGAAGCCGATGTGCTTCTCGGTCGCCGAAGGCAGGGCCATGATCGAGGCGGCCGAGGCTGCCGGCGTCGTGCTGATGGTCGGCTACAACAAGCGCTACGACCCGGCGTACGCGCGGGTGATCGAGGAGGTGCGCACCCTTCGCGACCTGCGCCTGCTTCGCATCACCACCCTCGAGTCCCCCATCGAGCCCTATGTCCAGCAGTACAACCTGCGCCGGGGAGGGACGCTGCCGAAAGATCTCGCCCAGACCCTGAGCGAGGATGACGCCGCGCGTCTCGACGCGGCGGTGCCGGATGCAGACGCGCTGTCGCGGTGGGCATACCGGAGCGTGCTCCTCGACAGCCGGGTCCACGAGTTCAACGCGATGCGCGGCGTGATGGGCGAACCGGACAGCCTCGAGTTCGCCGACATCCGCGACACGGGCCTCACGGCCATCTTCAAGTACGGCGCGACGCAGTGCATCCTGGCGTGGGTCGACCTGCCAGGGATAGCGCGCTACTCGATGGAGTTTGCCTTCTACTCGCCTGAGCGCAGGGTGATCCTTGCCTTCCCGTCGCCGTTCTTGCGCAGCATGCCAACCCTGCTGATCACCGAGGACGGGCAGGCCGGGTCCCCACGCGCGTCTCACACAGAAGACGTGACGTCCTATCGCGAGAGCTTCAAGGAAGAGCTGATCCACTTCCACGACTGCGTGAGCGGCGGACGGCGTCCGATCACTTCGGGTCCGGACGCGCTGCACGACATAGCGCTGTGCGAGGCCGTGGTCGCGGTGCATCAAAGTCGCACGCCCCGAGCTCGACCCTCAGAGCCGGCGATGGCAACGGCTCCCAGCGAACACTCGTGACGGAAGCGCGCGACGTCGTCATCGCCAACGCGCCGGTCAGCTACGGCGCCTTCGAGCTGACCGTAGGCATCCTGCCCGGCGTCCCGGATGGGGACACCGTGCTCGACGAGGTGGCCGGCGCCGGTTACGCGGGGATCGATCTCGGGCCTTTGGGCTATTTCGGCCTCGGAGACGACCTAGCGGTAAACCTCGCCCGCCGCGGCCTTGCGCTGTCGGGCGGATTTTTCGAGCTGCCGTTCAGTGACCACGCAAAGATGCCTGCCGCGCTGCGAGAGCTGGGTTCCCTGCTCGACGTGTTCGACACCGTGGGAGCGAAAAACGGCCTCAAGCCGAGACCGACGCTGGCCGACGTCGGCAGTGACCTGCGCCGGTCAAAGCCGGGTCAGGCCGCCAGTGACCGCTCGCTGGGTTTTGACGCCGAAGGTTGGAAACGATTCGCGGAAGGCGTCGAGATGGCGGTGGCTTGCTGCCGCGAGCGAGGCTACGTGCCCACTTTTCACCACGAGACGGGCACCCACGTCGAAGCCCCCTGGGAGATCGAGCGCGTCCTGGAAGACACCTCGATCGGCCTCTGCCTGGACACCGGGCACCTGCTCCTTGGCGGCGGCGATCCGGTGCGAGCGATCCGCGAATGGCGCGGCCGGATCAATCACTTTCACCTCAAGGATGCGCGCCGGCAGGTGGTCGAAGGAATCGTGCGGGAAGCGGCGCCGGTTTCGGAAATCTGGCGGAGAAAGGCGTTCTGCCGCCTGGGTGAAGGAGACCTCGACGTCGACGCGGTCCTGGAGGCGATCCGAGACTCCTACGCGGGATGGATCGTGGTCGAGCAAGACGTGCTGCCGGACCCAGACGGGACGGCGGCGGCGGACCAGCGCGCGAACCGTGAGTACCTGGCCGCGCGGGGGTTCTGAACGCTTGTCAGCATTCAGGTTCGGCCTGGCTGGCGCCGGTCGGATGGGCCGCAACCACCTACGCGCGCTGGGAGGCTCGGCCGAGGTGGAGGTGGCCGCCATCGCCGAGCCGAGCGAAGCGACCCGGCGGTCTTTGGGCCCAACCGTCGCGACAGTCCACGAAGACCTCGACGCGATGCTCGAGTCGGGCCGCCTCGACGCCGTGCTCGTCTGCGTGCCGAGCGACCTGCACCTCGAGACCGTCAAGCGCCTCCTCGCCGCCGGCATGCCCACGCTCTGTGAAAAACCTGTCGGCATCACGGCGTCGCAGGCCCGCGAGGCCGCTGCCCTCGTGACCTCGGCGGGGTTGCCATTCCAGGTGGGTTTCTGGCGCAGGTTCGTGCCCATGCTGAAACGGCTGCGCGAGCGGATCGTCCGGGGTGAGCTCGGCGAGATCTATATGGTCGCGAACTATCAGTGGGACGCGGAGCCTCCGGGCGCCAACTTTCGGGCCCACAGCGGGGGCATCTTTGTCGACATGGGCGTGCACGAGTTCGACCAGACGCGCTGGCTCGTCGAGCAGGAGTTCGGCGCGATCTCATCGCTCGCGTCGGGCGTCGCCGCCGAGCCCTGGCCGGGCGACCCAGAAAGCGCGCATGCGATCGCGGCGCTCTCGGGCGGGACGACGGCCGTCGTCTCGCTGGGGAGGCGATTTCCGCTAGGCGACGTATGCAAGGTCGAGGTCTTCGGCACCAGGGATGCTGAGGAGTGCAAGTTCCTGTGGCCGCCGACCGCCGACGACACTTTTTTTGGCGCGCTGCGACTGCAGGCGGAAAGTTTCGCACGCCACGTCCGAGGCGGGCCGCTCGAAGGCGCGAGCGCACACGATGCAGCGAATCGTCGGCTACGGAGCGATGGGCAAGGCCCACTCCTACGGCTACAGGGTGGCGCCGGTCATGCGGCGCCTTCGCGATCGCCCGCGCGTCCGAGTGATCAGCGGGCGGGACCGGGAGAAGGTGGCCGCGGCCGCTACCGCGTACGGCATCGCAAGCTCGGTGAGCGACTGGCGCGACCTGGTCGGTCGCCCCGACGTCGACATCGTCGACATCTGCACCCCGCCCGGCACGCATGCCGAGATTGCCGCCGCGGCAGCCGAGGCAGGCAAGGCGGTGATATGTGAGAAGCCGCTGGCCGTCACCTACGCGCAGGCGGCGTCGGCCGTCGCGGCGGTGGAGGAGGCGCACGTCCTGAACGCCGTCGGCTTCAACTACCGGCGCCTTCCCGCGGTCTCGCTGATGAAGCGGATGATCGACGAAGGCGCGGTCGGCGCCGTGAGGCTGCTCCGCGCCACGTGGTTGTCCGACGAGTTCGTCGACCCTGCGATCCCGTTTGACTGGCGCTTCGACCGATCGATGGGCGGGACGACGATCGCCGACCTGGGAAGCCACCTCATCGACATGGCTACCTGGATGGCCGGACCGATCGCGGAGGTGAGCGGCCAGTCCGAGACCTTTGCCCGCGAGCGGTCGGGACGGCCCGTAACCGTGGACGACGCCTCCGCGGCGCTGGCCCGGTTCGAGTCCGGCGCCAGCGGAGTCTTCGAGATGGCCCGGACCGCCGTGCGCCGGCCGTGCGACTTCACGATCGAGGTCAACGGCGATCGCGGCACGCTCGTCTTCGAATACGCGCGGCTGAACGAGCTGCTGTACGGGGATGGCGACGACCGTCCCGAGCTCTATGGCATGCGGAGGATCCGGGCCGAGCATCCAAGCCACCCGTACACGGCCGACTGGTGGCCCATCGGCCAGGGCGTCGGCTACGGCTCCAGCTTCGTCAACCAGCTGGGCGACCTGCTGGACCGCTGGCCGGAGGGGCCATGGGAACCAGATTTCGCCCAGGGAGCCGCGGTCCAGGCGGTCTGCGAAGCGATTGAGCGCTCGGCGGTGGAGCGCCGGTGGGTGACCGTTGCGGAGATTGTGGGTTAGCGGTCGCCCCACTCCCTAAATCGTTCTTGACGCGTTACCTGCCTTGACCTATGGTTCTGGAACGCTCCAGAAGATCGCGTTTTGATGTTCTTTTTGTCGGTCGTTTAGGGGAGGGAAGCATGGCGAGCACCAGCGCATCACTCGGAGGCAAGGCCGCCGCCGGCCAGGGCCTTTTCACCCGCCAGTCGTCGGGCCTTGTCCGCGAGCTCGGAGTCCCGGCCGCCACCGGAATCGCGCTGGCCTCGGTCGCCGTCGTCAACACGTTCATCAACTTCAATGCCGGTCTTGTCTCCTTCAACCAGGCCGACATGACGCTGCCGCTCTTGCTGGGCGCGGCGATCTGGCTGGTTGCGATGTTCGCCTACAAGTACCTGCTCGAGGCTATCCCCCGCGCCGGCGGCGAGTACGTGTACCTCTCCCGCATCATCTCGCCCGCGCTGGGCGCGATGGCCGGCATCAGCATCTGCATCGCCTTCACCTACATCCTGGCCGCGAATGCAAACTTCACCGCGGCCTACACGCCGTTCATGCTCACCGCACTGGGCGCCGCCTTCAACAGCTCGGCGATCAGCGACGCGGCAGGCAACGTGACGAGCCAGGGCGCGATCGCCGCGATCAGCGTCGTCATGCTCCTGGTCGTCGGCGCGGTCTCCCTGGTCTCGATCCGCCGGCTCGCCCAGGTGATCCTCGCTCTGGTGGGCATCCAGCTGCTGGCCTTCCTGGTCCTCGGCTGGCTTCTGATCACCCACTCGCACCAGGATTTCGTCAACGCGCTGGCCACCTTCAGCAACCACCCGAATGCCTTCAATGACATCCTTGCCGCCGCGCAGAAGAACCAGATCCCGCTCGGGATCTCGATCGGCGCCTCGCTGACCGCGGTGCCGTTCATGGTCCTGAACTACAACGGTGTGCTCTACGCGTACTACGTCGGCGGCGAACTGAAGCGGCCCGGGCGCACGTATCTCTACGCGTCTGTGATCAGCATCGGGCTCCTGGTCGTGGTCTGGCTCGGTGTCTGGCTGCTGATGCGCAACACGGTGGGCCTGGATTTCATGCAGTCACAGGCCAAGCTCGGCGCCACGGATCCCGACGCCTACGGGAAGATCACGAGCCTTCAGTCGTCCGCCGGCGGGCTTGGCTACGGGCTGATTCTGTCGGGTGACCCGATCTCCAAGATCCTGATCGGTATCGCGGTGCCGTCGGCGGAGCTCGCCGTCGACCTCGCTTTCGTCGCCGTGGTCACGCGGGTCATGTTCGCCCTCGCCTTCGACCGCCTGCTCCCGATCAGCCTTGCCAAGATCAGCGAGCGGAGCGCGATTCCGACCAACGCGATCATCGTTGCGGTGGTCATCGGCATCCTCTTCGCGATCCTGGCGGCTTTCGTCAACCTCTCCAACATCGTGGCCAACCTGGCTCTGTTCGTTGCCCTGATCATCGTGGCCGGAGGAGTGGCGGCGACCGCGCTTCCTTACCGCCGTCCCGACCTGATCATGCGGCCAGGCCAGACCGAGCTGGCGCGCGTGGGCGGCGTCCCGGTGCCGTCGCTCTGGGGAGCGGCCACGACGCTGCTGGCCGTGATTGTGGTCGCGCTGATCGTCACGCACCCTGAAGTGTTCGGCAGCTTCACGCTCACATCCGTTGGCGCGCTGGTGATCGTGCTCCTGGCCGGTCCGGTGATCTACCTGATCGCCAGGCAGATGAGGCTGTCGCGCTCGTCGATCGATCTGCGCCTCGCCATGCGCGAGCTGCCGCCCGAGTAAGGAGAAGGCGGAGGGCTTCCATGTTTTTCGGGCGTCCCAAAAAGCGGTCCCTCCGCGTCTTCTTCGCGACCGACATCCACGGCTCCGACCGCTGCTTCAGGAAGTTCCTCGCCGCCGCGGACTCTTACGAGGCGGACGTCCTGGTTCTCGGCGGTGACATCGCCGGCAAGGGCCTGGTTCCGATCCGAAGGGAGAACGGCAACCTCGTGGCGAGGGTCCGCGGGGAGCCGGTGGCCGTGCCCCGCGCGGAGGAGGAGCGCCTCCGCGCCGAGATCAACCGCATGGGGTTCTACTCCGTCCTCAGCGACGCGGAGGACATCGAGCGCATGGAGCGCGACCAGGCGCACCTGGACAGGGCTTTCCAGCGGGCGATCATCGAGCAGATCAAGGGTTGGTGCGCGCTTGCGGAAGAACGCCTCGCGCCGAGTGTCCGCTGCATCATCACGCCCGGCAACGACGATCCCAAAGCGATCGACCCGGTGCTCAAGGCGGCAGGCAGGATCGAGTCACCCGAGGCCGAGATCTGCGATCTCGGGCCAGTCGTGATGGCAAGCTGCGGCGACGTCACGCCCACGCCCTGGAACACCGAGCGCGAATACCCGGAAGACGAGCTCGGCCGCAGGCTGGAGAAGATCCTGGAGGGGGCGCCGGTGGGCAGGAAGATGGTTGTCAACTTTCACTGCCCGCCCTACGGCTCAGGCCTCGATTTCGCGGCCGAGCTCGACCCGCAGCTGCGTCCGGTGATCCGAGGCGGGAGGCCGAGCATCGTCCCTGTCGGCAGCAAGGCGGTGCGGGAGGTCATCAAGCGCCACCAGCCGGCGGTCGGGCTGCACGGCCACATCCACGAGTCGAAGGCGGCGCAGAAGATCGGCTCGACGATGTGTCTGAATCCGGGCAGCGATTACGCCGCAGACGTGCTCCGCGGCGCTATCGTGGACTTCGCCGAGGATGGAAGCTACATCGATTTCCTCTTCACGACCGGATAGCGTTCCTCTTCGAGACCCGGTTGCCGAAGCGCGGCGACTCGTCGAAGCGGCGAACCGCCTGGGTGTGGTGGCGCGCGTCCTCGGCGGCGCCGCCGTGTACCTCCAGGCCCCGGCCGAAGGACCGCTTCTCCCCCGCCCCATCAAGGACATCGACGTGGCCACGCACCGCGGGGCTCGCACCGCCGTGACCCAGGTGCTGATCGCGGCCGGCTACGCGCCCGACCGGATGTTCAACGCCCTCCACGGGGCCGGCCGCCTCCTCTTTTACGACGAAGCCAATGCCCGCAAGCTGGATGTCTTCATCGGCGACTTCTCGATGTGCCACCAGATCCCGATCGCCGATCGCCTCGAGCGCGAGCCGCTAACGCTGCCGCTGGCCGAGCTCTTGCTCACCAAGCTCCAGATCGTGAAGCTCACCGAGCGCGACCAGCGCGACATCTACAACCTCATCTATCACCACCCCGTCACGGACGGCGACAGCTCGGGGATCGAGGGAGACTTCATCGCCCAGGTCTGCGCCCGCGATTGGGGCCTCTGGCGCACCGCCAAGAGCACGATCGAGCACTGCCAGGCCAACATCGGCTCGTATGGCCTGGACGGGGAATCCGTCGGGCTGATCGAAGAGCGGCTGGCTTTGCTCCGGAAGGGGATCGAGAACGAACCCAAGAGCGGCAGGTGGCGGCTGCGCAACCGCGTCGGCGACCGCGTGCGCTGGTACGCCGAGCCCGAGGAAAACGCCGAGAGCGACTGATGTCCTGGGATGTCAAAAGGCCAAGCGCCCGCGAGCTGCTCGCTGAGGCGGCGGCGGATGGCGCGGACCTCGAGACCGTCGCCCGCGGAGTGCTGGCGCGCCTCGCCGAGCTCACGGGCCTCAGCTCCACGTACCTGGCCGAGACGAGGTTGACCATGGATGAGCAGTACATCGTGTTCTCGTGCAACCGCAGCAATTTCTTCCACATCCCCGAGGACGTGACCCTGCCCTGGTCCGAGGGGGTGTGCCGGTTTGTCGTCGAGGGCGGCCCGAACTACACGAGCGAGGCCCAGAAACAATTTCCCAAGAGCAGCGTCGCGAGGCTGCTCCAGATCCGGACCTTCGTCTCCTACCCCGTGTTCACCGCCGAGGGCAGGTTCTTCGGGACGCTCTGCGGTGCGAGCAAGGAGCAGGTGGAAATCCAGCATGAGATCCTCGAGCTGATGCGCGAATGCGCGCTGCTGATCGGCCAGCGCCTCAAACCCGACGTCGGGGCGCAGTCAGAATCTGCGTGAGATGAGGCTGATTACGTTTCGCCTCGATGGGGCTTATCGCCTTGGGGTGGCGCGATCGGACAATCCAAACGAGATCGTCGAGCTGGCTGAGCCTGCAGGCATGCTGTCCTTGATCGACGCGGGAGAGGAAGGCATGGCGCTGCTGCGGGACGCTCTTGCGTCCAGCAGGTCGCGGACGCATGCACTCCAGGACCTCGAGCTGATGGCGCCGCTCCCTCAACCGCGGGGCAACGTGATCGGAATCGGCCGCAACTACCAGGCGCACGCCGAAGAAAGTGCGCGCGCATCAGGCAAGGCCGTCGATCCGCCGACCGTGTTCACCAAGGCGGTGACGACGGTCGCCGGTCCCTACGACGACGTGGTCATCGACGGCGACGTGACCGCACAGGTCGACTGGGAGGTGGAGCTCGGCGTGGTCATCGGGCGTGCCGGCAAGAACATTGGACGCGAGCGCGCGCTGGACCATGTTTTCGGCTTCGTCGCGCTGAACGATGTCAGCGCGCGCGACATCCAGTTCGGGTGGGGCGGTCAGTACTTCAAGGGCAAGAGCCTGGACGGCTTCTGCCCGATCGGTCCGTGGATCGTGACTCCCGACGAGATCGGCGACGCCCAGTCGCTCCGGTTGCTACTTCGGGTCAATGGGGTCGTGAAGCAAGACGGCAACACCCGCGACATGATCTACGCAGTCGACACCATCATCGAGTGGGTCTCAAGGGGCATGACGCTGCCGGCCGGGGCGATCATCGCCACCGGCACACCCGACGGAGTCGGTTTTGCACGCACCCCTCCCGAGTTCCTCAAGCCTGGTGACTTGATGGAGGCCGAGGTCGAAGGCATCGGCACCCTGCGCAACCACGTCGTTTCAGCAGCGACGCCGTAGCCCGCGCGGTAGTCTGAGCGGCGGTGTTCAAGCTCGACGGGCTCTCGGGCGTCCTCGTCGCGCTCGCATCGCCGCTCAAGAAGGACGGCGCGGTCGATGAGGCCGGGGTCACGCGGCTGGTCGAGCATGTGCTCGCGGGCGGCGTGCACGGCCTCCTCCCGCTCGGTTCGACTGGCGAGACGGCCGCGCTCGACGCGCCAGCCCGGCGCCAGATCCTCGGCACGGTGATCAAGTCGGCCGGCGGACGTGTCCCGGTCATCTGCGGCGTGGCACAGAGCCGGCTGTCATCTGCCCGGGCGGAGGTCGAAGCCGCCGCGAGCCAGGGAGCCGACGCTGCGCTCGTGGCGCCTCCGTTCTATTACCCCATGGACCAGGACGGCGTGCTCGCCTTCTACCAGGAAATTGGGGAGCGGGCGCCGGTGCCGATCCTGGTCTACAACATTCCTCAGTTCACCAAGGTCGTGGTCGAGCCCGCGACAGTGGCCACGCTTGCGCGCGAAGGCGCGATCGCGGGCATCAAGGATTCGAGCCGCGATTTCGAATACTTCGAAGGAATCTGCCTCGCCACCCGCGACGTGGCCGGATTCCGCGTCTTCACGGGCAGCGACACGATGCTTCTTGCTTCGCTTGCGGTAGGCGGCGCGGGCACGATCTGCGGCGCGGGGAACATCGCGCCGCGTTGGGTCGTCCGCATCTACGACGATTTCATGGGCGGGCACCTCGAGGCCGCGCGCGTGAGCCAGGATGCCCTCTACGAAGTGGTGATGGCGCTCCGCGGCGGTGTCTTTCCGAGCGCGATCAAGGCCGCGCTCCATCTGCAGGGCATCTGCGAACCCTGGCCGGCGCCGCCCGCGAGGCGGCTCGATGAGCGGCGCGAGGCGCGGCTCCGCGAGCGGCTCGCGGAGTGGGGATTGCTTACACCGGAACGCTCACGGCACTGAGACCTTCGCCACCACCCGGCACGATGCGGCGAACTGTGCGGCTCGCCCAATCCGCTTCGATTCAAGCGGTTGCGCAGACCACCGGAGCACAGCGAATTTCCGCGAGAGTTGAGGAGAGGGAGCAGCCATGCGCGTGGCGCATGGCTCGCCCCCCGCAGCCTGAACGCATGCCGGGCCCAGAACCCGACTGTCCGAAATCATCGCCGGCAATGGTCGTCGTGACCAGCCTGCATTTGAACGATTTCGTGCTACCTCAGTTGAGGTACCTGAGCTGTTGTGTGCTCTGGGCGGCCGCTATCCTCATCAGGTCGTGATCGTCTCCATCGGCGACCTGGTGCTCGACGTCAGGATCGTGCCCCAGGGACCGCTCCAGCCGGATGACGATACCCCGGCCACGATCACGATCGGCGGAGGCGGCCAGGCCGCCAACTTCTGCGCCTGGACCGCCGCGCTGGGCGAACCGGCACGCCTCGTCACGCGCGTCGGCGATGACGAGTCCGGCAGGAGGCTGGTGGCCGACATCGAGTCGCGAGGGGTCGAGGTGCGCGCGGTGTGGTCCGCGGAGCCGACCGGCGCCATCGCGGTGCTGGTCGGACCCGACGGCCATAGGACGATGGCGACGCAGCGCGGGGCGAGTGTGGGCCTGAACCCGGATGACCTGCAGGAAGCGTGGTTCGCGGACGCCCGCCTGCTCCACGTGCCGGCCTATTCCTTGTTCCTCGAACCGATCGCAAGCGCGACCCGCGCCGCGATCAGGGTCGTGCGCGAGTCGGAGGGGATGCTCGCCGTGGATCTGTCGTCGGCGGCCGGGCTGCGCGCGTTCGGTCCCGCGCGAATGGCCTATGTGCTCGCGCGCATGAAGCCTGAGGTCCTCTTCGCCACCGAGGCCGAGGCCGCAACCCTCGCGGTGCCACTTGACAGCCTGGCCCAGGTACCGGTGCTGAAGCTGGGCGCCTCCGGTTGCCGCGTCTTCGGCCGCACCATCCCGGCGCCGGACGTGGATGCGATCGACCCGACGGGGGCCGGCGACGCTTTCGCAGCCGCGTTCTGCTCCGCGTGGCTGCGGGGGGCCGCGCCGATCGACGCGGCCGAGAAAGCGGTCCAGGCCGCCTCCCAGTCTGTGTTGCTGGCCGGAGCGCGGCCGACCTGAACGAGCGGCTGTCAGTCTCGCCCGAGGTGGCCGACGCGCTGACGCAGGGCATTCCGGTGGTCGCGCTCGAAACATCCATCCTCGGCCAGGGTCTCCCTCCTCCGTACAACCTGAAGGCGGCGCGGGGCTGCGAGGCGGCGATCCGCGAGGAAGGTGGAGCGCCGGCGACCGTGGCCGTGCTCGACGGCCGCCTGCGCGTCGGCCTGAGCGACGCTGAGCTCGAGCGCATCGCCGCGGGCTCGGTGAAGGTAAGCACACGCGACCTGGGGCCGGCGATGGCACGCGGATCGGCCGGGGCGACGACGGTCGCCGCCACCATGCGAGCGGCGGCCATGGCCGGGATACGGTTCTTGGCCACCGGGGGCATCGGCGGAATCCATCGCGGCCACTCCGAGGACCAATCCGCGGACCTGGTCGAGCTGGCGCGCTCGCCGGTCGCGGTCTTCTGCGCCGGGGCGAAGATCATCCTCGACCTGCGCCTCACCGTCGAGCGCCTCGAGAGCCTCGGGATCCCGGTGCTCGGCTATGGATGCGACGAGTTTCCCGCCTTCTATTCGCGGCACAGCGGTTGTCCGGTGAGCGCCCGCGTCGATGGGTCCGCCGAGGCGGCGCGCACGCTCGGCGCGGCCTGGGACACGGGCGTCCGCGGCATCGTGGTCGCCATCCCGCCCCCCGCCGAGCTGGAAGGCGCCGAGGAGATGGCACGGCGCGCGGTGGCCGACGAGCGCGATCTTGCCGGCGCCGATGTCACCCCGCGGCTGCTGGCTCGCATGGCCGAGCTGTCAGGTGGCCGGTCGCTGGACCTGAACGTCGACCTGGTGGTCAACAACGCACGCGTCGCGGCCCAGGTCGCACGCGCTTTTCTCGCTGCATGACGCCCGAGGCGCGATACGCGGCCCTGGTCAAGAAGATCTCGGCGCAGGCCGGCGTGGCCCAGGTCACCCAGGGCAAGGGCTTCGGTTCCACCGGCCAGCTGAAAGTCGAGGGCAGGATCTTCGCGATGTTGGTCAAGGGCGCGCTCGTGGTCAAGCTCCCCGGGCGGCGCGTCGATTCGCTCGTCGAGGCCGGCGAAGGTCAGCGCTTTGACGCCGGCAAGGGCAAACCGATGCGCGAGTGGTTCGTCCTCTCCCCTGCGTCGAAGGTTCCGTGGCTGCCAATGGCGCGGGAGGCATTCGACTTCGTGAAGGAGCAAAGATGAATAGCCACGGCTGCGAGACCAGCTTCGAGGAGCTGGCCGGGATTCCGAGCACTCAACGGCCAGGCTTTTTCACTGGGACCACCTTCGCCCTCGGGGCCATCATGTCGCACCATGCGACGACGATCTTGGCCAGCTCGGCGGTGAGCGCGTCCACCTCGTCGAGGTCCGCGAACCGCATGAACCTGGCCGACGGCCCAGTGCCCTCGAGGTGCGGAAAATTGCCCTGGATCTTCGCCCCGCGGTTGAACATGAGAGTCGCGGTCTTGCTCCCGTGCTGGACGAAGCTCGCAAGGTCGCCGTTGCACGCGAACTGCACGGTGCCGTACTTCAGGTACTCGGTCATCCGCCCGTCGGACCACAGGATCACATCCCGGACCCGGCGCAGGATCCGCTCGGCCGGCTTGCCGGCAAACCACTTCTCGACGTAGGGATCCCGTTTCATCCGGCCCGAAGAATAAGACCGGCGGGCCTGTGGCGGCCCGCCGGTTGTCGAGTCTTTAGCGCTGCATCTTCAGCAGACCGAAGGCCGCACCCTGCGGATCAGACAGGATGGAGAAACGGCCGCCCGGAAATTCCTGCGGTTCGAGCATCTCGCGCCCACCCAGCTCGACCGCCTTCTTGTGCGCCTGGTCGACGTCTTCGACGCCGAAATACACGAGCCAGTAAGAAGGCACCTCCTTGGGCACCATGGGGTTCATCTCCATCGCCCCGGCGATGCTCTCATCGTTGAGCTTGAACTCGGTGTAGTCGCCCTGGCCTTCGCCCATCGGGCTCTGCTTCTCGCCCCAACCGAAGATCTTCTTGTAGAAGGGCTTGTCCTTCTCGAAGCCGCGGGCGTTGAGCTCCGCCCAGGCGAACGAGCTCGGCGCGTACATCATGTCCGCGCCCTGCATGTCCTTCGGCTGCCAGACCGAGATGAATGCGCCGGCCGGGTCCTGGAACACGGCCATACGCCCCGACTTCAGCACGTCGAACGGGGGCGCGATCACCTTGCCGCCCTCCGCCTGCACCTTCTTGGCGACCGCGTCGGCGTCGCGCGTGCCGATGTAGAGCATCCACGCGGAAGGGGCCTGGGGATTCTGGGTCGGCCCGATGCCGGCAACGTTCTTGTTGCCGACCGTCGCCAGGGCGTAACCGCCCGCGTCGGGATCTTTGGTCAGGTCGACCTTCCAGCCGAACAGCTTCGCGTAGTAATCGCGCGCTGCGGCCGCGTCGGTGGTCGAAAGGTCGACCCACACCGGCGCGTTCGCAACGAATGTTCTGGTCTCTGCCATAGTCCACTGCCTCCTCAAACCAGTCTTGACGGGGGGTGTCGCTGAGCCTCACGAAAATCTGAGGCTTCGTCAGCGACCAGCGGGGGTGTCCACCGAGGGACCCCTCCAGTCCATTGTGCCACCGGCTGGTTAAAGGACGCAGAAGGAATTCTGAAGGCGCACGGCGCGTATTTATGAACGAATGGCCAAGACGGCGCCGGTCGATCTGATCATCTTCTCGGACTACGTTTGACCGTGGTGCTACATCGACTCGGTCAGGGTCGAACAGCTCGAGCGCGAGGGATCGGTTCACGTCACCTGGCTGCCTTTTGAGCTGCATCCCGAGGCCCCTGTAGAGGGCATCCCCCGCGAAGTCTATTTCGGCCGTGCCCGTTCCGAGCGCATTCACGATCACCTGCAGTCGGTGGCGGCGAGCGTCGGCCTGGAGATGCGGCAGCGCGACGTGATCATCAATTCTCGGCTCGCGCTCGGCGCGGCGGAGTTCGCACGCGAACGCGGTCGTTTCGACGCAATGCACCACGCGCTTTTCAACGCGCACTGGGCAGGCACCGGAAAGCTGGAAGACGTCGACGACCTCGTGCGGATCGGCGCCGGCGTAGGCCTGGAAACCGATGAGCTCAGGGCCGCGATCACAGAAGACCGGTACGCGGCGGTGATCGACGAGAACCGCCGGGCGGCATCCTCCGCCGGGATCGACGCGATACCCGCCCATATCTTCGGTCGCCGCTACCTGGTCATGGGCGCGCAGCCTTATGACGTTTTGAAGCAGGTCGTCGACCGGCTAACCTCACCGGAATGAGGATCGTTTCGCTGCTGCCCAGCGCGACCGAGTCCCTGTTCGCGCTGGGCCTCGGCGACCAGCTCGTCGCGGTCACTCATGAATGTGATCACCCGCCCGAGGCAGCATCGCTGCCGGTGGTCACCAGGCCAACGCTGGACCTGGCGAACCAGGGCAGCTCGGGCATCGAAGATGCGGTCGCGTTCGCCGCTCGCGAGGGACGCTCCTTGTACGAGGTCGACACCTACGCCATCCTCCGGCTCGACCCCGACCTCGTGGTGGCCCAGGACATCTGCGACGTCTGCGCGATCCCCGCCGACCAGGTGGCGCAAGACCTGACCGGCATCCGGATGATCAGGCAGCATCCGCACTCGCTTCGAGATGTGCTGGCGGATATCGAGGAGCTGGCCGCGGTGTGCGGCGCCGACTCACTACCCTTGATGGCGCGCCTGCGCCGTCGCATTGAAGCCGCCTCGGCGAAGGCCGCCGAGCTGCCGCGTGTGCGGGGGGTCTTCCTCGAATGGATAGATCCGCCATATCGCGCCGGCCACTGGACGCCGGACCTGTTGGCGCTCGCAGGGATCGAGGATCCCCTGGCGCGAGCCGGCGTGCCGTCGGTTGCGCTTTCGTGGGACGACGTTGGGAAGGCGAAACCGGAGCTGCTCATCCTGGCCCCCTGCGGGTTCAGCCAGGCCCGGGCAGAGGAAGAGGCCGATTACGTGCGGCCCCAGATCGAAGCAACGGGAGCCGCCTCCGTCGTCGTGCTCGACGGATCCGCTTACTTCAACCGGCCGGGACCGCGTCTTGTCGACTCGCTCGAGCTCCTCGTCGCCAGCCGCTGATCAACAAGGGCTACATCTCGGGGTCTCTTTTGAGCTTGCGTGCTATAGCTGTGTCTGATGAATCAGTTTTTCGAAGCTCTGGGACAAGACTGGGGCGACGCCGCGCAGCGCCGCGGCGCCGCCATCGTAAAGCCGGCGCTGGACTCTCGCGTGGCGCTCGAGCTACTCGAGCTGGCGCGCGTGGCCGCTCACACGCAGGAGCGGCGATTCGCGCCGCTGACGTGCTACATGGCCGGCGTTGCGGCTGAGCGATTGCGGACAGCTAAGCCGGCGGTGGACGAGGGCGCCATCGCGGAGTTCATCCAGGAAGTCAGGCAGAAGCTGGAGCGGGAAATCCCCGGTCTTTAGGGGCCATCCCTAGCGCACGTTGATCACCGGCAGCTGCCGGAAGCTCTGCACCGAAACGCGTGCGGCAATCGCTGACGCGACCTTACGCAGTGCCTGCGCCCCGGGGCCGTCAGGACGAGAGACGACCACCGGCGCGCCCACATCAGCCTCTTCGCGGATGGCGCTCTCGAGCGGGACCGCGCCGAGGTAGGGCACGCCGAGCCGCTGAGCGGATCGCTCGACGCGACCGTGATCGAAGATGTGATGCTCCTTGCCACAGTCGTCGCAGACAAACCAGCTCATGTTCTCGATCAGCCCGAGCGGGGTCACGTTGAGGCCGCGGAACATCTGCAGAGCCTTCACCGCGATCTTCAGCGCCGCGTCCTGAGGCGTGCAGACGACAGCTACGCCGGTCAGGGGAATAGCCTGTGCCAGGGTCAGTGAGGCATCGCCCGTGCCGGGCGGTAGATCGACGATCATGTAGTCCAGATCACCCCAACGGACGTCGGTCAGCATCTGCTCGATCGCGCGCGAGACCATCGGCCCTCGCCACACCATTGCCTTGTCGGCTCCCGCCAGCAAGCCGATCGAGATCACCTTCAAGCCGTAGGCCTCGAGCGGGACGAGCTTTTCGTCCTGGACCTTCGGCGTGTCGTACACACCGAGCATGCCCGGCACCGACGGCCCATAGATGTCCGCGTCGAGAAGCCCGACGTGGGCGCCGGAGAGCTGCAGGGAGGCCGCCAGGTTGACGGCGATCGTCGACTTGCCGACGCCGCCTTTGCCGGAGCCGACCGCGATCACGTGCTTGACGCCTGGGATCGCCGCTTCATGTCCTCGGCCGTTGAAGGCAGCCCGCACGTTGGCCGTCATCTTCAGGTCGACCGCTGTCACGCCTGGGATCCCGGCGACAAGGTCGCGGGCCAGCGACTGGAACCGGTCGCGAACGGGACAAGCCGGCGTGGTCAGCTCGAATGTGAAGCTGACCCGCCCGCCCTCGGTGATCGTGACGTCCTTGATCATGCCGAGGCTGACGACGTCGCGGCCGAGGTCAGGGTCCTTGATCGCGGACAGCACCGTGAGGACGTCTTCCTTACTGGGCACTGAAAATCACCGCGGCACGCAAGGCCAGGACTCCCAGCAGGACCAGGATGGAGACCACGACCGTGTCGAGACGCACTCCCGCAACGGTGCCCGATCCTCCCGTGGCCTGCATCCGCACATGGCCCCGCGCTTCGACCAGCGATCCGGCGACGCCGGCCACGGCGATGGCCCACAGCGGAAGCCATGGCACCTCGCGGGCGAGAGTCCCCGCGGCCCCGACCGTGATGAAGAACACGATGATCAACGCCAGCTCCAGCACCGAGAAGTAGCCGTCCGCCTGGTGCAGCCGGCCCAGGCTGAAGCTGGCGTCTGGTCGATTGCGGATGAGGAGGGCGAGGAGCGCCGCCGCGCCGCTCAGTCCCGAGGCAAGAAAAAGTCCGCCGAGCACCCAGGTGTCGCTCCACACCGGCTGGTTGCTGACGCTCAGCAGCACTCCGGTGTACGAGGCGATGAAGATCGCGACCACAGCACCCAAAACGTTGAATGGGCGATTGAGGACCATCGGGATGATGCCGGCGCCTCGCCGATTGCCCAGCCACGCGTCGAAAGCCGAGACAGTCACGAAGAATCCGAACACCACCAGGGCCCACACGCCGACCGACATGGGCGACCAGTACTTGAAGTTGAGACCGGTGTCGCCCGGAGTCACGTCGACCATCATGTGCCAGAACTTCCACCAGCTGACGCCGAGGTCGGCCGTGAGCAGGACCGGACAGATCACCGTCGCGGGAAAGCTCACCAGGAACGCGATGCTCGCCGCCGGCTCGTCGCGAGGATCCCCCGAGAATCTCAGCAACGTCCCGAGCACATAAGCGCCGGCCGCCAGCCCCGCAAAGAAAAAGTAGAAGAGGATGTACCAGGTCCACTGTGGGGGCTGAACGAAGTGCTCGGCGAGGTACATCACCCCATCCCCCGGCGCCGGAAGGCAACCAGCCCTCCGATCACCGCCAGCACGGCGGTCACCGCCGCGGTCAAATAGCCGCCCACATCGTTGCGGCTCGGCAAAGTCGCGTTCTCGGCGTTGGGCAGGCCATAGGTCTCGGGCTTGTCCATCAGGAGGAAGAATGCGTTCAAGCCGCCATACACCTTGTCGTCGCGGCCGTAGAGCTGAGCTTGCGTCACGCCCTGGCTATGGAGGGCCGCGACGCGTACGTCCGCTGCCTGCTGGAGCTCGGCCAGGGGCCCGAACTGGATCGACTGGGTCGGGCACGCCTTGGCGCACGCCGGCTCCAGGCCCCCCTGCAGCCGGTCGTAGCAGAGCGTGCACTTGTGGGCGGTCCCTGTCTGCTGGTTCATCCCGATCACGCCGTAGGGGCAAGCGGCCACGCAGTTGCGGCAGCCGTTGCAGACGTCCTGCTGGATGAACACGGTATTGAACTCGGTGCGGATGATTGCGCCTGTCGGACACACCTCCATGCAGCTCGCATGCTTGCAGTGCTTGCAGACATCGGACATCATCAGCCAGGCCGCGCCGTTGCCGGCGGTAGACGACTGGTCCGGCACGTGCTCGATGAACTTCACGTGACGCCAGTTCTGAGCGTCGAGACTGCCGGTGTTGTCAAAGCTGTCGGCGAGGAAGCTCGGACTGTCGCCCTGGAGCTGGTTCCACTCCTTGCACGCCACCTCGCACGCCTTGCAGCCGATGCACACGCTCGTGTCGGTGAAGAAGCCGTATGTCTCGCCCGCTTTTATCGTTGCCATCTAAAAGCCCATCAAGTTGGTCGTGATCTTGGAAAAACCCCGCTCGCGCGCGTAGAGATCAAGCGGGACCGCCGCCATCTCGTCGACCAGCGGTACAGCGGCCGGGTCGGTCGCCAGATCGATGCCGAGGATGTAACGGCGGCAGGATTCACATGCCTCGATGCGCAAGTGTGGGAATACGGCGTCCTCTCGGCGGGCCGCGCCGTCGCCGGGGAGACCGCGAACCACACTGCCGCGCTCACCCGACGTCGTGCCGTGCTCGCTGAAGACCTGCAGCCGTGCGCTCGAATCCTCGCCGCAGCCGGCGCACGTAAGACGCGGATAGCCCCAGCTCGCAGCGCAGCGAGCACACGTCAAGAACCGAGGCCCGGTTGCGAGATCGTCCACGGGCGATGCTGAGTAGCTCAGCTGCGGCGGACCGCCGCAAGCTGGACAGTGACGCGCGTCGCGCGGACCACCGCATCTTGCCCTCGCCTCTGCCCCGAGCGCCTCGAGCACCGGACCCACCGCAGCTCGCGCCAGGTAGCGATCGACGATCGGCTGCTCATCGCCGGCGATCCATCGCTCGATCATGCCCAGAGGGTGCTCCGTCTCCAGGCGATGGATGACCTCCGATCGCAACCGGTCGGGGCCGGCGAACAGGCTGACGTCGACGACGCTGGGGACGACGACCTCGGCCACGTAGGAGGCGAGATCGGCCGCCGCCGGCGAGGCTGCGGCCGCCTCCTGGAACGCTTTCTCCTGGACGGCGAGCAGCGCGCCGTAAAAATCAAGCAGCTGGCGGGCAAAGCCCTGCCGCGCTCGCAGCTCCGCGACGCGTCGCCTTCGCTCAGCCCAGACATCGTTGGCGGTGAGCGTCACCGCCATCACATCTTCTCCAGGTTGACAAGAAACGCCTTGAACTCGGGCGTGCGCGCGTTGGCGTCGCCAACAAACGGCGTCAGCGCGTTGGCCAGCCAGTAGCGCCCGTGGCTCGGGTCGCTTTCAGCGGAGAGGCCGATGTAGCCCCAGTGAATCGGGATCCCGATCTGGTACACCTTCTGGCCGGCGACCGTCATCGGGCCGAGCCGCTTGGTCACCAGCGCGAGGACCTCGACCTTGCCACGCTTCGACGAGACCCTCACATGGTCGCCGCTCTTGATGCCCTTCTCGCTCGCCAGCTCGTACGGAATCTCGACGAAAGGCTTCGGCTGCAGCTGCACGAGGTGCGGCACGTGCTGCGTCACGTAGTGCTCGTGTTCCGTGAGGCGGTAGCTGGTGGCTATGTACGGAAACTCCTGGGGCGTCCCAAAGCGGTTCGGCCTGCCGGCCGCCTTGTCGTAGAGAAATGCGACCGGTGACGCCGAGTTGTTGGGATGCAGCGGATTGGCCACGGGCGATTCGACCGGTTCGTAGTGTTCTGGGAATGGTCCGTCGACCATGCCGTTGCTGAACAGCCGACCCACGCCCTCGCCGTTCATGATGAAAGGGAGCCACGCGTTGGGGTCGTGAGGGTTCATCGTCAGCGGATAGTCGGGGACATCGCCGACCCACTTACTGCCATCCCACGTGATCCCCGGCCGCGCCGGATCCCATGGCTTGCCGTCGAGGTCCGCCGAGGCGCGGTTGTACATGACGCGGCGGTTGAGCGGCCAGCTCCACGACCAGTTTGGATAGAAGCCCATCCCGGTCGGATCGTTCGTCTTCGGGTCCTGGATGCCGCCACGCCGCTTCATCAGGTTGCCCGAATCGAGATAGCTGCCCGTGTAAATCCAGTCGCCGGTCGTGGTGGTTCCATCGTCTTTCAGGTTTGCGAACGAGGTCATCTGCTTGCCGGTGGTCAGGTCCTTGCCGTTGATCTCTCTGGCGATCTCGTCGAGCTCCGGCTTCAGCGGATCCTTGTAGTTGAAGGTCAGGCTCGTGATGGGGTCGGGAAACTTGCCGCCCTGGGCCTGGTAGAGCTTCTTCACACGCTGGAAGAGATCGGCCAGGATCCAGTGGTCGTGACGAGACTGGCCCTGGGGCGGCAGGACCTGGTCTTTCCACTGCGCCCAGCGCCCGCTATTGGTGAACGATCCGTCCTTCTCGATCCAGTGCGTGGTCGGGAGCATGAAGACCTCGGTCTTGATCTGGCTCGCGTCGACACCCGGTGCACGCCAGAACTCGGAGCTGGTCGTGGGCAGCGCGTCCATGATCACCAGCCACTTCAGCTTGCCGAGCGCAGATTGCACCTGGTTGCTGTCCGGCCCGATGCTGGCCGCCGTCATCCCCGACAGCATCAGGCCCTCCATCTTTCCCTTCAGCGCCTGGTCGTAGATCGTCATCCAGGACGCGTTGGCCGCCGGTTTGGGGACGAAGTTGAATGCGAACTCGTTGTCCTTCTTGGCCGCCTCGCCGTACCACGCCTTGAGCGTGCTCACCATGAACTTGCCGTAGTTGGTGCCGAAGAAGTTCCACGAGTTCTTGTCCGACTTCTTCGGCGCGCTCTGGGCGACGTAGTCGGCGATGGTCTTCTGTCCAGGGGCCGGAATCTTCAGGTAACCGGGCAGGATCTCCCACGAGATCGCGTGGTCAGTGTTGCCCTGGATGTTGGCGTGCCCGCGCTCCGCGTTCATGCCGCCGCCAGGCCGGCCCATGTTGCCGAGCAGCAGCTGCAGCACCGCGCCCGACCGGATGAGCTGGCCGCCGGTGGTGTGGTGCGTCAGCCCCACCGCGTAGACGATGGTCATCACCTTGTCCGGCTTGCCCATCTGGCCGACCAGGTCGGCGACCTTGTTGAAGTCAGCGACCGGGATGCCAGTGATGCTCGACACGACCTCCGGCGTGTAGCGCGAGTAATGGTTCTTCATCAGCTGGAACACCGACCGCGGGTCCTGCAGTGTCAGGTCGCGCCTGGCGAAGCCGGAGGCCGAATCGCTCTCGTAGCTCCAGGTCGCGATGTTGTAGGTGCGCTTGTCCGGGTCGTAACCGGAAAACAGGCCGTCGTTGAATGCATATCCCTGCTTGACGATGAAGGAGGCGTTGGTGTAATTGCGGACGTACGCGTCGTGGAACAGGTTGTTCTGGAGGACGTGATTGATCAGTCCGCCGAAGTAAGCGACATCGGATCCGGTGCGGATGCGCAGGTACATGTCCGCGACGGCGGAAGTGCGCGTAAAGCGCGGGTCGGCGTGGATCATCTTCGCGCCGCGATCGAGCTTGGCGCGCATGAACCACTGAAAGCCGACCGGATGCGCCTCAGCGGGGTTGGCGCCGTTGATCAGGATGAGGTCGGCGTTCTTGATGTCGCGCCAGTGGTTGGTCATCGCTCCCCTTCCGAATGTGGCGGCCAAACTGACCACCGTGGGACCGTGTCAAACCCTGGCCTGTTGTTCTAGATGCACCAGTCCCAGGCCGCGCATCAGCTTGGTGGCGAAGTAGCCCTCCTCCGAGCTGAACGCGGCGCCTCCGGCGAAGGCGATCCCTTCGCACCGGTTCACGATGTTGCCGTTGCCGTCGGTCGTCACAAACGACGCGTCCCTGGACGCCTTGATGTTCTGTGCGACCTTGTCGAGCACGAAGTCCCACGAAACGCTCTTCCACGCAGTTGCACCGGCGGCTCGGTACTGCGGTGATTCGACTCGCCGGGGCGATACGGCAAGCTGCATCGCGGTCGCGCCCTTGGGACAAAGGCGACCTTCATTGACGGGGCTGTCGGGGTCGCCTTCGATCTGGAGGAGCTCAGTCGTGCCATCGCTTTTCTGGCGCGTATAAGCCACCAGGGAACAACCGACCGCGCAGTAGGGGCAAACGCTGTGCAGCTCCTTCGTCCCTGCGATCCGGAGTTTCTGCTTGACGCGCGTCGACTCCGCCACCGCGAGGTCGAAACCGAGGCCCGTGGCCGCGAGTGCACCGGCGCCGGCGGCGCCGACCTTGAGGAATTCCCGACGTGTGACTGTCGGCAGAACCAAAACCCCCCGAACGAGGTGACGCTAGCTCAGGTTCGTGCTCGAGTCAAGTTCGCAGGTGCGCGTGGCGCTTCAGCCGGTTGACATCAACAGATCACCACGATCGTCGGCTTCTGGGTTGCGCAGGAGGTCGATAAGCCGTGGATCCCAGGCCACGATCACTCCGGTCGCGCCGGCGCTCTCATGCGTGTCGAGGGTCGCGGCCCATGAGCTCTTGTCCGGCGGCAATGGAATTTCGGCCCAGGTCTCACCGGCCGGCTCTCCCACGACCCGTCCTCGGCTCAGCCTCTGCAGGATCGCGGCCGGATCCGGATCCGAGACCCACAGCCGGATGCGATCGGTCACCGCTGCGATCGCACCCATCAGGATCCACCGTTCTGAGCCATCACCGTCCAGTCCGATCATCTCTGCCCCCGCCGCCTCGAGCGCCCGCACATCGGCCAGAAACTCACCCGCGTCAACGAGCTTGGCGGGCATCCTTACCGCGACCTTGATCACACCGTCAAATCTAACGCGGAGCTCCTACCTTGTTGAGATGCTGGATGGATTCGCGGAATGACTTGGCGAACGCAGCCACGCCTTCGTCCTCCAGCTCCTGCGTGATCGCGGCCATGTCGATCCCGCTCATCGCAAGCTGATCGAGGACGCGCCTGGCTCCGTCGATGTCCTCCTGCAGCGTGAGCTCCACCTGCCCGTGGTCGCGAAAAGCCTCGAATGTCGCGACCGGCATCGTGTTCACTGTCGCCGGGCCGATGAGCTCCTCCACGTACATGGTGTCGCCGTACAGCGGGTTTTTCGTCGAGGTGCTCGCCCATAAACACCGCTGCACCGACGCTCCCGCCGACCTGAGGTCGTCCCACCGCTGGCCTGCATGCAGCTGCCCGAACATCACGTAGGCGAGCTTCGAGTTCGCGATCGCGCCCCTCCCGAGCAAGCTCTCGAGCCGGTGCCGTCGACCCGTGTTTGCCTGCTCGATCTTTTTCGTGAGCTGCTCGTCAACCTTGCTGTCCACTCGGCTGACGAAGAAGCTGGCCACGCTGTGCACGTGACTCAGATCGCCGCCCCTGACGCGAAGCTCCTCGAGGCCGGCGAGAAAAGCCTCGACGACCTTGACGTAACGCTCGATGCCGAAGATCAGGGTGACGTTGATGTTCGCGCCCTCCGCGATCATCGTCTGGATCGCGGGCAGCCCCGCGGGAGTGGCCGGGATCTTGACCATCACGTTCGGCCGTGCGACGCGCCTTTGCAGGTCGCGCGCCGCGGCGATCGTGAGCTGTGTGTCACCGGCGATTTCGGGCGAGACCTCGATGCTGACGAACCCGTCTCCGCCGTGCTCACGCTCGTAGACCGGACGCAGGATATCGGCGGCGGACTGCACGTCCTCGATCAGCAGGTCCCACACGGTCGCCTCGGCCTCCTGCCCTGCGTCGAGACGCCTGGCCACCTCGTCGGAGTAGGCGTCCGAGCTCTCCAGCGCCCTGGCGAAGATCGTCGGGTTCGCGGTGACGCCGCTGACTCCGGCGTCGCGGTACCGGGCCAGCTGCCCGGAGCGGATCATTCCGCGGTCGATCTGGTCGAGCCACACGCTCTGGCCCAGGCGCTTCAATGGATTGGTCTTGTCCATGTTGTTCCCCCACCAAGCAAAACTCCGGCGCAGCCCCGTTTACTCCCATACTCGCTCCGTGGGCGAGCAAAACGCCACCGACGCCCTCCGCGCCTTGATGCCGCTGGCGGCCACGCTCGGCATGCGCGCTGAGGCGTTCACCGCCGACCAGGTCGTACTGGCGCTGGATTGGTCACCGTCGCTCTGCACCTCCGGTGGTGCGCTGCACGGCGGCGTGATCATGGCGCTGGCCGACTCGGCCGGTGGCGCCTGCGCGATGCTGAACCTGCCCGCGGAGGCGACGGGCACGACCACGATCGAGTCGAAGACCAACTTCATGGGCGCGGTCAGAGGCGAGAGCGTATCGGCGACGTCATCGCTCCTGCACCGGGGCGGCACCACGATGGTGGTCGAGACCACAGTGCGCGACGAGGCCGGCAAATTGATCGCGAAGGTGACGCAGACGCAGCTGGTGCTGAGGGCACAAACCTGAAACGAAAACCGCGCTAGCGCTTCGCCGCTGCCGCCACCTTCTCCCGCAGTTCGCGCTTCAGCTCGGACGAGTCGAGGGACGCGCTGAGATGCCCCGCGATGACTTTCTTGAGGCGCTCCGGAAGCATTCGCTCAAAGGTGGCGCGTGCCTCGTCCGGTCCTGCCACATAGAGATGCATGTAGGCGCCGGTGGCCATCTCTCGTTCCACGGTTTTCACCGCCGACTCCAGGTTCGCCCGGGCTTTGTTGTCGGCCTTCCGCTGGTTGCTCGGCGCCGACGTGCCCCCGGCGCGCGAATGCCGCACCTCGGCCCCGTTGACGTGCTCGAGCGGAATGATGTCGTCGATGATTGCCCCAAAGGTCTTTGCATGCTCCTTGTCGACGACAGCGATCAGTGCGGGCGGATTTTGCTCGAGCTGGCGGAGCAACGGCGCGAGCAGGAGCTCGCCGACCTCGAGCCTTTCCTCGGTCCCATCGCGCAGCTTGATGAGCTCGAGCACGCCGTGGGGCTCGTCGGCGAACCCCGCAAAGGCTGGGCACCCTGCCGGCCGCACCACGGCGACGTGGTGACGGAGGCGGCGAAGCTCGTACTCCATCAGCTCGCGGTCCTTTTCGCTGAGCCGATTGTTGTAGCGATGCAGCAGGTCACGAAACTCGATGTCGTAAAAACGAGCGTCATAGCCCTCTGAGCGCGCGGGCAGGTAGATGCTCACCGCGCGGTTTGACGCGCGGCGTAATCGCGGCGCGAGGACAAAGAGGGCCAGCAGCGGGCTGTAATTGCTCATCTCACAATCTTGAACGCTCGCCGGTAGAGTGGTAAGCAAGGCATGTTCGAGGACGAGACTCCCGTCGCCTGGCAGGCCGTGCCGGCGCACGCCCCCGTTGTCGGCGCCGACGGCTCTGAGATCGGGATCGCGGAATCGGTGCTCGGGGACGAGGAGCAGGACATCTTTCACGGCATCGTGCTGAGGCGCAGCCCCGACGGCGAGAAAGTCGAGCTCCCTGCCCGGCGGATCAAGAAGATGACCTCTCGGCGGGTGATCACCGACCTCGGAACCGGCGACGTGGGGAGCTTGCCGCCGTACCGGGCGCGCTGAGCCCCTCGTCCTTATTTATGTAGCTCAGAGCATTCATGTAGCTCAGAGGCGGTGCGGGAGGCGGTGGTCCGGCGAGGCGCATATTGGGAGGCCGCACGTATTACCATTTGCGCCCCCGCTCGTTTTAGAGGTTTGAATGGCAGGCTGCGGCCGGCGTTTTGCTGTCAGGGCGAGCATCGCGTGTTTCGCCGCGGCGATCGGCCTCGGTACAACGGCGGCGGCGTCTGAGGCGGCCGCCAAACCCATCCAGATCACCGTCCAGGTCGGCTACCACAACACCGTCAAGCTCGGGCAGTGGATGCCGGTTGTCGTCGACCTGACCAACACCGGTCCTGCGGTCGATGGCACGCTCGAGGTCCAGGCCAGCAACACCATGCCCGGGAACGGCGGGCCGCCGATTGGGGCGGCGGTGTACCACATGCCGCTCAGCCTCGCGACCGGCGCCACCAAGCACGTCAGGACCTATGTGACTGAAGACTTCCCGGGGTCGATCGACGTGCGCGTGGTCGAGAGCGGCCGGCTCGTGGCAAGCCAGGAGGCGTCGGTGTCCAACACGTATTCAGGCCTCATGGCTGCAGTCATCTCCGACCAGGCCGGGTCTCTCGACGGGCTCGGCATCATCCGCTCGGGCCTGCAGCCGCTTGTCGTCCATCTGGCTCCCGCCGAGATCTCCGACTCGGCGCCGGTGCTCCGTGCCTTTGACCTGATCGCAATCGATGACTTCGCAACGGACTCGCTGACCGAGGGTCAGCGCACCGCGCTCGCCGATTATGTGGTGCAAGGAGGAGCGCTCCTGCTGGGCACGGGAGGGTCATGGCACAAGACGCTGGCCGGACTTCCGTCCGCGATGGTCCCGATGAAGGTGACGGGCTCGAAGGTGCTCGGTTCCGCCGGTGCGCTTTCCGGCGTGGGCAGGCTCGAGGTCGCGACCGGCACGCTGACGCCGGGCAGCAGCGCATGGCTTGCGGAAAGCGATCAGCCGCTCCTCGTCGAGGCGCCAGTGGGCGCAGGCCTCGTGGAGATGGCGACCTTTGACTGGAACCAGGACTCGATCTCGTCCTGGAACGGCATCTCTGCTCTGCTGCGGAAGGTCTTTGTGCGTTCGACCTACGGCAACACCAACAACATGACGGTCAGCGGCCCGATCGCTGGCAAGTTCGGCGGCGTCAACTCACTCGCCACCAAGGGCGGCTCGCTGACCCCGGCCCTCGCCAACGTGCCGGCCCTGAACCTGCCAGCGTGGTGGTTGATCGGCTCCCTGGTCCTCCTGTACGTGCTGCTGGCGGGCCCGGTCAACTACCTCGTGCTCCGTGCCCTCAACCGCCGCGCGCTGGCATGGATCACGGTGCCCGCGATCGCAATCGTGGGTTCGGCGGGAGCCTATGGCGCGGGTGTGATCACCAAAGGGACGTCGGTGCTGGCAAACGAGATCTCGATCGTCCATGTCGAGCAGGGTTGGGACCGCGCCTACCAGGAGCAGTACACCGGCGTCCTGGCTCCGACGCGGGGCGACTACGAGGTCGCGCTCGGGTCCGGGCACACGATGATCACTCCGATCTACTACTACTCAGGGCCCGTCGCGGACCCCAATTTCGGCGCCATGAGGGTCAACACGACGACGCATGCGGTCACACTCCCGGGCATGACCGCCTTCACGCTGCGCGGGTTTGCGAACGAGCGGACCGTGGCCGCTCCCCAGCTGACCAGCAAGACTCAGTTTGCCGATGGCAAGCTCTCGGGCACCATTCGCAACCTGTCGCCATTGAATTTCACGGATGGCGTCGTTTTCTCGGCCAACTCGTTTCAAAAGCTCGGGGCCCTCGGGCCGGACGGCAGCCTTGCGTTCAGCGTCCAGCTGCCGACAGGTGGAGCGACCGGCACCTTCCCGGGCCAGCCCATTTTCATGAACGTCTATCCCAACGCCTACACAGGAGGATTCCCCAACAGCTCCTCCGACCTCGAGCGCGAATATGAGACCAGGACTTCGATCCTGTCGACGCTGATGATGAACAGCGTCACCGGCATGACCGGGCCGACGGCGCCGACGGTCGTGCTGTGGACCAAACAACCGTTACAGGACGTGACCATCAACGGTGGGCACCCGCGGACCTACGCCGAAAGCGCTGTCGTGATGACGCTGTCCACCGGTCTCATCGCCAGCGGGTCTCTCCCGCGGTCGGTCGTACAAGGACGAGTGGTCGACATCGACGCTGACGTCAGCCAGGGAGGACAACAAGGGCTCATGGTGGCGCAGGGCGGATCGATCAGCTTTTCGTTTCTGCCGGCGCTGGCGCCCGGCAGGCACCTCACCCGCGTCACGATCGACAGCGTCAACCCGTTCGGTCCGAAGGGCATCATCGGGCCCAATGGCGCGGTCGTGGTCCCCAGGGCCCAGGTGTGGGACTGGAGCCGCTCCGCCTGGGTCGACATCGATTACCAGGACAACGCCTCGTCGCCCGTGCCGGATGCTGCGATCCAGCCCAGCACCGGAGAGGTCCGGCTGAAGCTGAGCTCTGATGGCCAGTTCTCGTCTTCGTCGCTTTCGATCACTGGCAAGGTCCAATGATCGCGGTCCAGGACCTGACCAAGGTCTACGGCAAGCGCGCCGCGCTTGACCACATATCGTTTGAGGTGCCCGAGCGCGAGATCTTTGGCTTCGTGGGGCCAAACGGCGCGGGCAAGACGACGACCCTTCGGATCCTGGCCGCACTACTGGAGCCGACCGAAGGCAAAGCCTTCATCGACGGCGCCGACGTGACCAGGGACCGGGAAAAAGTGCACACGCGCATCGGCTACATGCCTGATTTCTTCGGCGTGTACGACCAGCTGACCGTCGGCGAATACCTCGACTTCTACGCGGCGTGCTACCGGCAGCAGAAGCAAAGGCGACAGACGATCGTGAATGACCTGCTCGCGCTCGTCGGCTTGACCGAACGCAAGCACCAGCTCGTCGACACCCTGTCGAGAGGTTTGAAGCAGCGGGTCTGCCTGGCGCGCGCCCTGGTCCACGACCCGGCGGTCTTGCTCCTGGACGAGCCGGCTTCCGGCCTCGACCCCCGTGCGCGCGTCGAGATGCGCGAGATCCTGAAAGAGCTCCAGGGCATGGGCAAGACGATCATCATCTCGAGCCACATCCTTCCCGAGCTCACCGAGCTCTGCACCATGATCGGCATCATCGACCACGGCCGCATGCGCGCCACCGGCTCGGTGCGCGAGGTGATCGCGCGACTCACCACGGGCCGCCGGCTTCGGATCACGGTGATCGAACAAAAAGACGCCGCGATCGAGGTCCTGACGCCGCTGGCGTCGGTCAGGAATGTGGAATCTGTGAACGGGACGATCGAGGCCGAGTACGAGGGCGATGAAAGCACGGCGTCCGACATCCTTTTCGCACTCACCGGGGCCGGGATCAGGGTGTCGAGCTTCATTCCGGTGGACGGCGGTCTGGAGGATGCATTCCTCAAGGCCACCTCGGAGGAGGTCGGATGAACCCCGTGGCGCGAGCCCTGTGGAACCCCATCGTCGCCAAGGAGTACCGCACGCGGATGCGGACCTGGCGCTCGCCCTTCGCGATCACCCTGTACATCGTCCTCCTGGGGGGGCTGGGCTGGGCCGTGTTCGCCGCGATGACGAGCAACACGGCTGGCTTTGGCAGCCAGGGGACCAACTAC